>ENA-OZSD01000246-OZSD01000246.1-human-gut-metagenome-genome-assembly--contig:-NODE-246-length-6518-cov-8.362216_pt1 | contig 6518 bp, 10 predicted proteins | sample MGYA00243276_ERZ653961 | MGnify/ENA primary metagenome ERZ653961 (study PRJEB26926, sample SAMN06164498) | human gut metagenome | biome: ENVO:00009003; feature: ENVO:2100002; material: ENVO:00002003... | reverse complement strand
GAAAGTAGAATGGCTGAAAGAACGGTATCCCGAAGGGACTCGCATCTGCCTTGACGGAATGAATGATGATCCATTCCCTGTTGAGTCTGGTACTCTTGGCAGGGTCGATCACGTTGATGACATCGGCACTTTGCATTGTATCTTTGACAACGGAAGAACGCTTGGAGTGATCCCAGGCGTGGACGATTTTCACGTTATCAGAGAAGGATTGGAACAAACTGAGGAAGAAGAAATGAATATGTCAATGTAACGGTCAAGTTAAGACAACTTGGCCGTTTTTTATTGCAGAAAGGAACGTGGTAAATGATAAAATATTTCGATATCTTCGCAGGTATCGGCGGATTTCGCTCAGGGCTTGAAAAAGCAGGCGGATTCAAGTGCGTCGGTTACTGCGAGATAGATAAATATGCAAAGAAAGCATACGAAACGTTGTACGATACAAGAAACGAGGTGTATTACGATGACGCAAGAAAGATCGACCCAAACGAACTGCCTGATCTCGACCTTATATGCGGAGGATTCCCTTGCCAAAGCTTTTCGATCGCTGGAAAACGAAAAGGATTCAGCGATACCCGAGGAACTCTCTTCTTTGAGATCGCCAGGATTGCCGCCATTAAAAAACCTAAGTATCTGCTCCTTGAAAATGTTCCCGGACTGCTATCGCACGACCAAGGCAGGACGTTTGCGGCCATCCTCAGTACGTTGGATGAATTGGGGTACGATGTCGTATGGGAAGTGCTTAACAGCGCAGATTTTGGTGTACCCCAATCCCGAAAAAGAGTGTATATTATCGGATTTCATAGAGAAAAGTGTTCCGGAAAAGTATTGTCTTTCACAGACGCAAATCCAAAAACTCTTGTCAAAAGAATTTCAGGCAGAGAGGGAAACAGGGTATATTCAGCCGACGGACTGAGCATAACGCTGACAAGCCAGGCAGGAGGTTTCGGAGGTAAAACAGGTCTTTATGAAATTTTAGGACTGCCTATTAAGGTAAAGACTAAAAGCGGCTATCAGATTGCCTTGCCCGGCGACAGTATTGATCTTGCCTATCCCAATCTCAATTCAAGGCGAGGGAGAGTGGGAAAGGAGATAGCACATACGCTCACAACAAGCTGTGATCAGGGGTATTACGCAATGTGTATTGATATGAATCCCGACCCGAAAGTGACTGAGCTTGCAAGATGTATAACCGCAAGGCAGGACAGCGGGATAGGTCATCATAAGGGTGAAAAGTCGGGAGTGATACTCGTTACCGAGCCAATAGCTGTGCTTACCCCTGCAAAGGCAGAAGTAAGACAGGAGGGACGAAGATTTAAACTTCCCAACGAGCCTATGTTTACGATAACTGTAACGGACAGACACGGCGTTGTGTACTGCGGGTATATCAGAAAGCTTATGCCTTTGGAGTGCTGGAGACTGCAGGGCTTTACCGATGAGCAGTTCAACAAGGTCAAAGCCACAGGAATGTCCGATGCACAGCTGTACAAGCAAGCAGGAAATGCCGTGACTACAAATGTTATCGAGGCTATTGGAAAGTATATTTCAGAGATCGACAAGGAGAATGGAAATGGAACAGAAGATAAAAATATTTGAGAATGGAGAGTTCGGCAAAGTAAGAACGATCATAAAGGACGGCGAGCCTTGGTTTGTGGGAAAGGATGTTGCCAAGATTTTGGAGTACAGAAATACGAAAAAGGCATTATCTGATCACGTTGATGAGGAAGATAAGTATCAAGGCGATGGGGTAACAATTCGTGACCCCATGGGCAGAGTGCAGCATCCGACAATAATCAATGAAAGCGGACTATACAGCCTAATACTTTCAAGCAAGATGCCAAGGGCAAAAGAGTTTAAGCACTGGGTAACATCAGAGATACTCCCGACTATCCGCAGAACAGGCGGTTATGTTTCAAACGAAGAAATGTTTATTGAAAACTACCTGCCCTTCCTCGACGAACCGTACAAAAATCTTTTCCGTCTGCAAATGACGTTTATCAGCAAATTGAATGAACGGATCAGAAATGATAAGCCTCTCGTGGATTTCGCTTTGCACGTTGCCGACAGCGAGGATCTCATAGATATGAATGCTATGGCAAAGCTTGCGGCTGATGAAAATTTCAATATCGGCAGAACAAGACTGTTTCGCTGGCTGAAAGAAATGGGAGTGCTTATGTCAAACAATCTGCCGTATCAGAGATATATTGACCGCAGATATTTTGTTGTAAAAGAGTCGGTATTCGAGGTCAATGGTCTGAAAAAGACTTATCGGCAGACGTTCGTTACGGGTAAGGGTCAGCTTTTTATCATAGGTCTGCTGAGAAAATATTACGGAAAGGAGATGTCGTGATGTCCAAAAAGCCAAAATGTCCGCTGATAGGGCAGGACGGAAATATCTTTAATCTTATGGGCATAGCCTCAAAAACGCTGAAAAGGAACGGAATGTATGATGAGGCAAAGGAAATGTGCAGCAGAATAACTTCTTCGGGCAGTTACTATGAGGCCTTGAATGTTATCGGCGAGTATGTTGAGATCACTTCTATCGATGATGAACAGACAGAAGATGAGGATATGGAAATGGGGATGATGTAAATGACGTATTTATTCATTGGAATGCTTATCGGAGCTATCGCAGGGCTTGTCATCGGTGCTGACTGTGCAATGCTTTATGCTGCAAAGCAGGAGGTCGGCAGACTGAAGAAAGAACTGAGGGAGGCAGATGTTCGTGGAGAAAAGAATTAAACCCAAAGCTGATTTCAGTTTGACGCTTGGGTGTATACCTGCAATGCTGAGAGCAACAAAGCCTGTGCTTTCGGAAAAGCAATACAAGGAGCTGTGTAATGAGGTCAACCAAGCAGAAGGCTACCTTGAACAGAAACGCATAATATTCAGCTATGTTGACCCGATAATCAAGGGCTGAAAACAGCGTAAAATCTAATATTTATTAAGGTCGTTTTGCCAACAGCAGATCAAAAATCTGGTGCTTGCAAAGCGACTTTTCTGCTGTTGGTTCTAACGGCAGGATAGGAGTAAATTGAAAGCAAAGCTTTCAATTACGAGTTTTGTGCTTTGCACAAAACATCGGAAGGAGGTGTGCCTCCTTTCGGAGGCAAATTATATATGAACAGTTTTATGTCTTGGGTAGGCGGGAAGAAAAATCTTCGTGATGAAGTGCTTGCAAGATTTCCGCCTTACTATGAAAGATATATCGAGGTGTTCGGCGGTGCAGGCTGGGTGCTGTTTCACAAGCCGCCCGGTGCAGATTTTGAGGTATACAATGACTTCAATTCAAATCTTGCAAATCTGTACCGCTGCGTTCGTGACAAGCCTGCAAAGCTGAAATACAAGCTTAGGTATGTGCTTGATTCAAGAGAAGATTTTGAATACTTAGCTATACTTCACAAACGTGGTATTTTGCCAAGGCTTTATGACGTTGACAGAGCGGCTAAGTTTTATCAGCTTATACGTTACAGCTATGCAAGCGGTCTTGACAGCTTTGGAAGTCAGCCGCATTCGATGTGGTCGGACTTCCCTATGATCGACCTTGCCGCAAGAAGATTACAGAAAGTAGTTGTTGAGAACAAGGATTTTGAAAGGCTTATCAGGCAGTATGACAGACCCGTCAGCTTTTTTTACTGTGATCCGCCGTATTTTGCGACTGAAAATTACTACAAGGACGTAGGTTTTACTGCAAAAGACCATATCAGACTGCGTGACGCTCTGCTTGACATCAAAGGCAGATTTTTGGTTTCGTATAACGATTGCCCTGAGATCCGTGAGATATGGCATAAACCAAACATTCACATTGAAGAGATAAGTAGGCTGAACAATTTGGCACAGCGGTATGACGGCGGCTGTCAGTATGCAGAGCTGCTCATATCAAATTATGACACAAGCGAACGTGCGAAAGCTATCAAACAGCTTTCGCTTTTTGATTAGGAGGTTTTTATGAAGAAGATAATATTGGCACAGGTTTTAACGGCAAAAGGCAAAACAGAATTTTCTGGGCTTTATGACAGGCACGGAAATGCTGTAACGGTGGAGGTCGAACGTGACAGCAGCGGTGTTTCACTTATCGTATGGCAAGACGAACAGAAAAAGCAGCATTTTGACTGTGGGATATCCGAAGAGGAGATACAGCGTACCTGTGCAATGTTTGATGACTGCGGCGAGTGTCCGCTGAAAGAGTATTGTGAAAGTGAGGCAAAAGAATGAGGATACTTGTGTTTGAACCTCTGAAAGAACCATATGTAAAGGATATTGAAGATGATATCCATGCCATGCAGGAAGTTGTGGGCGGCAGCATCGAGCCAATATATTTTGAACCAAAGCAGGATGCTATTTGCTGGTGCAATGATGAGTTTCTGCTGAACGGTTCAAAGCCTAACAGGATAGTTGGAAATACTCTTGTTCACGGCACTTTCTATATTTCAGGCAATTATCGTAACGAATACGGCGAATGGGACAGCTGTTCACTTACCGATGAACAGATAGAAAAGTACAAGCAGCAGTTTGATCATATCATAGTAGATCTGCCCGAGATCGGGCTGGTTGCTGTGAGAGAAACAAAGCCGGAAGTGATCCAACCGCTTGAAGAATATGAAGAAGAACCGGAAATCGAACAGACAATGTAAAGGAGAATGAAACTATGAGAATACACGCATCTATCAACAGAATGGTAAACAAAGAGGATTCAGCAATCAAGGCATATGCCAGCGTAACGATGGACGGTATGTTCGCCGTTCACGGACTGAGGGTCATCGAGACCGAAAAGGGCAGATTTGTCAATATGCCCTCCACCTCATACACCGATAAGGACGGCAACAAGCAGTACAGCGACACCTTCCACGCCATAACCAAGTCGGCGAGAACTGCCGTAAATCGGGCTGTGCTCAATGCTTATGATCTCAAGCTGCAGCAGGTTCAGCAGACGGATATCGAGGTGGAGAACACTCCCGATGAGGAAATGTCGGAGCCTGAAGATGAACCTGAACCGGAGCTAAGTATGTAGTTTGCTAAAGCATTTGCTGTGTATCTTGTAACAAAGGTAGAACTTTTGCAAAAAGTATAGATTTGTGGGCGGATATATGATATATTGCTTGACAAGGAGCGTGATGATATGAAAAGAGCGATATTAATTTTGATACTCTGTGCGGTGATTTTATCAGCCTGCGGAAATGTTTCTGAAACTGCGGAAACCTCAGAGGTGAGCCAAACTACAACTACGTTGACAACCTCTGCAGCAACGGCAAAGGAAGAAAAGGATACAAGCGAAACCACAGCGACCATTAAAAAGAGTTCGCAGACGGTATCATCTTCCCCAAAGCCGACAGATACTGAAGTAACTGCGGTTAAGAAATCAAGCACTTCAAATACAGGCGGCAATTCGGTTCAGGAGCATAATAACGCTGTACAGGGTAATAACCAAGCTGTGCAGAATAATACTCCATCCAACAATTCTCAGGACAATAACTTAGCGGAGCAGAACGCCCAGCCGTCCAATGAGAAACCTCAGAATAACGAGCCGTCTGCCACCCGATCAACAACGGCAAAGCAGTCAGCATCGGCAGAGCCTGCGGTAACAAATTCGCCTGTCACAACAACAAAGCCGCAGACTACAAAAGTTCCGCAGACTCAACCACCCTTGCCGGTGCCTACTGAGGAAGAACGATATATGGATATCGGCAGAAGCTTATCTCATAACGGCTCTGATTACAGCAAGGCAGAGGCGGTATACAACTGGATGACTGAAAACGGTTCGGGCACTTGTGTGAATTATTCGTGGCAGACCTACTATTTGTGCAAAGGTACAGGTCTGGAATGCTATCTTGCATGGACGCCGTCAAAACTGTATGGTCATGTAGCAAATGTTGTTAAGGTAAACGGAACATGGTTTGTTCTTGATACGCAGGGACAAGGATTTCTGCTGAATAACGACTGCGGATTCAGCGAAATAATAGATATTGATGAATCATATGTATCAGTGGCGGATTTGATAAGCAACCAAAGATATGATGAAATATATTAAAATGTGCAAACGAAAGAGCCGAAATCCGGCTCTTTTTCTTTGCAAAAATGGAAAGGAGAAATGCACTTTATGTTCAAAAAATCGAAAATATTAAAGAAACTCGGTGCAGGGTTCATGGCAGGACTCTGCGCTTTTTCTATGCTCGGCTCATCTATGAGCGGAGTTATCACAGCGAATGCGGCAAGTACTTCGACTGAAAACTCAGCTTTTCCGTCGGCAGATACGGTGATCGCAAAAGCGGCAACCTTGCTCGGCTCGCCGTATACCTTTGGAAACAAAGGCTACTGGTACGCATACAATCAGGGACAGTACACTCCGCTGTCGGTCGAAACAATAAATAATCTCGGCATCGACTGTTCGGGTCTTGTATACTACACGCTTACACAGCTCGGATACAAAACTTCGGGATTTTCATGGAACAACCCCGTGCCTGTTGACACAGATCATTGGCTTACAGTCAATGATAACTGCACCATAACTTACGACGGAAAGA
>ENA-OZSD01000241-OZSD01000241.1-human-gut-metagenome-genome-assembly--contig:-NODE-241-length-6565-cov-3.310599_pt1 | contig 6565 bp, 6 predicted proteins | sample MGYA00243276_ERZ653961 | MGnify/ENA primary metagenome ERZ653961 (study PRJEB26926, sample SAMN06164498) | human gut metagenome | biome: ENVO:00009003; feature: ENVO:2100002; material: ENVO:00002003... | reverse complement strand
ATCAGCCAGCATTTCCTTGGCAAAGTAGCACAGGCCGTAGCCGGTAGCCTCGGTACGGGCCAGGGAACCGCCGAACGGGATGCCCTTGCCGGTCAGGATGCCGGAGTACTCGTCGCGGATGCGCTTGTACTGGCCAAACAGGAAGCCGATCTCACGGCCGCCAACGCCGATATCACCGGCGGGCACATCGGTATCGGGGCCAATGTGGCGGTACAGCTCGGTCATAAAGCTCTGGCAGAAGCGCATAACTTCGGCGTCGCTCTTGCCGTGGGGGTCAAAGTCAGAACCGCCCTTGCCGCCGCCCATGGGCAGGCTGGTCAGGCTGTTCTTGAAGCACTGCTCAAAGCCCAGGAACTTGAGGATAGACAGGTTGACAGAAGAATGGAAGCGCAGGCCGCCTTTGTAGGGGCCGATGGCAGAGTTGAACTGCACACGGTAGCCGCGGTTGACCTGCACCTTGCCGGCGTCATCCACCCAAGGCACACGGAACATGATGATGCGCTCCGGCTCAACCAGGCGCTCGATCAGGCTCGCCTTTTCATATTCAGGATGGGCCTCAACAACGGGCTCCAGGCTTTCGAGAACTTCCTCAACAGCCTGCAGGAATTCCTTCTGCTCAGCATTGCGCTTTGCAAGGCCCTGGTACACTTCGTTCAGATAAGCATTTTTGATAGACATGGTATACACTCTCCTTTTTGGTGGGCTGCTGTTTTCCGCTTCCGGCCGCACTGCCGGACCCCTTGAAACTGGCGGAAAGCGCGCGGTCCTCTATTTCTTTCACCGGTATTTATATTAGCACGCTAAAGCGCATTTGACAATATTTTTTGAAAAATTTTGTTTGTGCGATAGCGGCAAGTGTATCCCGTTTGCACACAAATGATAGTTTTTTACGCTTTTACCTCGTTTTTTAGTTCTTCACCGCGGGCAAAGGCACGGGCATTTTCCAGCGTGATGGCCGCAATGCTCTGCAATGCCGTGCGGGTAAAGAACGCCTGGTGGCTGGTAATAACCACATTGGGGAAGCTGAGTAGCACCGGCACCACCTCGTTTTCCAGCACATCGTCGGAGAAATCCTGGAACACCTGGTCATCCTCATCCTCGTACACATCCAGGCCCACGCCGCCGAACTTGCGGGCGCGCAGGGCTTCGATCAGGGCATCGGTGTCGATCAGGCCGCCGCGGCTGGTGTTGACCAGGATGGCAGAATCCCTCATCATGGCGATGGTATCCTTGTTAATCATGTGATGGGTACCCTCGGTCAGCGGGCAGTGCAAGCTGACCAGGTCGGCTTTCTGCAGCAGTTCTTCCAGCGAAACATAGCGGGCAAACTTTTCCACTTCGGGGTTTTTGTACATGTCATAGCAGAGCACATTCATGCCAAAACCGTGGCAGATGCGCGCCATGGCGGCGCCAATGCGGCCGGTGCCCACAATGCCGGCGCAGGCGCCATAAAAGTTTTGGCCCAGCAGGCCGTCCAGTGCAAAGTTGTTATTGCGCACCTTGATATATGCCTTGCAGATGCGGCGGTTTGCGGCCTGGGCCAACGCCATGGCGTGCTCGGCAACGGCTTCCGGGCTGTAGCCCGGCACACGCATAACGGTAATGCCGTTGGCTTTGGCGGCGGCAAGGTCCACGTTATTGTAGCCCGCGCAGCGCATCAGCAGCAGCTTGATGCCCGCTTTGGCCAGCACGGACAGCGTTTCGGCACCGCAATCACTGTTGACAAAGGCGCAGACGGCATCGCCGCCCGCGGCCAGCTGGGCGGTATCCGGGTCCAGGTTGGCCGCCAGGAACTTGATGGTGCAGCCATAGTCCGGGTCAGCGGCCAGAACGTCAAAATACAGGTGGTCGTAATCACGGGTGCCATAAAAAATAATCTTCATACTTTTCCCTTTTCTGCCCTGCGGGCGTCCTCTTGTTGCGGCGTACCGGAATTCTTTTGTTTTCCGGCACACTCCGGCTCGGTCGTTAATATTTTATCATATCCGACGGTTTTAGTATAGCCAGTTTCCGGCATTTTGAATGTTGCCAGGGCAACAAAACGCGGCAAAAAAGGGGTACATACCCTGTTTTTCTTTTACACGGTTTTCTCGCTGCTTTCGTTCGGTTTGGCGGTTCCGGCAGAGTGTTCCACGTTTTTCAGCAGCTCTTCCGCCGAAATACCATACAGCTTGGCCAGCGCGATCAGGTTGGAGGTGTTGGGGTCCGAGGTGCCGGTATCACATAGTTAAAGATATTGATGTCATTTAATCAATTTTGCCGATAAAGCGGTAGAAGATTTCTACCTCCTGTTCCCGGCTTCCGTCCTCACCTTTGACCGCTTCATGGACAACGATTTTTTCAATCAGCGTATTCAAAAGTTCGGCGGTCAGTTCCGTTGGATTGACGCACTCTTTCATCAAGGCAATCCATTTTTCTGCGTCTGCGGCGTTCTGACTTTCAGTGGCGATAGCAGATTGAAGCCGCTCAATCTTTTCGTCCAGTTCAGCCTGTTCGCTTTGATACTTCCCGGACAGCATAGAGAAGTTGTATTCCGTGATACGCCCCGCCGCCCAGTCCTCATACATCCGGGCAAACAGGGTATCGACTTCGGCTTTCCGCTTCTCTGCCTTTTTCAGTTCTGCGGCCTGCTTCTTTCTTGCGGCGGCCTGTCCCTTATCAGTGGCATTTAACAGCCGCTTCAAGAGCCGTTCTTCATCATGCTGTACCAGCCCCGACCAGTATTGCAGACGGGAGAGGACATAGGCGTAAAGCACATCATAGCGGATATAGTGCATGGAGCATTGGCGTGTGCCCTGTCCGTACTTGCTACAATGATAATGGCCGTAAGGCTTGCTGTTCTGCCTGTTCTCCCCATAGGACAGCGACCAGCCGCAATCCGCACATTTTACCAATCCGGAAAAAATCTGCGTTGTACCATCCTTGCACTTCCTGCGGCGGTTTGCTATCTGCTCCTGTACCTGCCGGAAAACCTGTTCGCTGATAATCGGCTCCTGCGTATTCTCCACCCGCACCCATTCACTTTGGGGCTTGCGTACCCTCCGCTTGTTCTTAAAGGAAATGTTCGTTTCCCGGTAGTGGATGGTATGGCCGATATAGGTTTCATCTTTCATAATGCTCTTGACCTGGGCTATCGTCCATGCGTAGCTTTTTTCCTCCGGCGCACCCGCATAGATGTTTGCAAAAGTCCCATCACGCTGGAAATTGATAAATCCCGGTGTGGGAACCTTTTCCATAATCAGTATTCTTGTGATACTGGCCGCCCCTCTGCCATGAATGGCAAGGTCAAAAATCTTCTCCACTATCCAGCGGGTTTCCTCGTCGATTATCAGCTTGTTTTTGATTTCCGGGTGTTTCCTGTACCCGATGGGAGCATAGGCACCGATACGCTGTCCTGTGGCAAACTTCGCTTTGAAAGCGGCCTTTACCTTGCGGCTCGTATCTTTCGCAAACCATTCATTGAACAGGTTTTTGAACGGGACAAAATCGGAAAGCCCTTTCTCTGTGTCCTCATTCTCCGCAACGGCGATGTAGCGCACCCGTTTTTCCGGGAACAGAAATTCCAGATAGTAGTCCATCATCACATGTTCCCGCCCGAAACGGGAAAGGTCTTTCGTGACAATGCAGTTTACTTTTCCGGCTTCCACATCGTCCATCATGCGCTGAAAATCCGGGCGTTCAAAAGATGAGGTTAGATAACGATACTTTTTGAAACACAGTAAAATCAAGGTTTTTCGGACAACGGACAAGCATGGTTTGTACTACAACTAAATATTGCACCGCACAAGCGGCGTTTCCCACTTCCACACGGAAGAACAGGAACGCCGCTTTTTTCATGCCCTTTGTTACGCAGTAGGGGCAGAAAAAGCCTTGCTACAAGCGGCTTTGCGGGCGTGTTTTTCGTGCGGTAAGGGATTTATACCTTTTCCCTCAAAATCGCTGTTCTACTGCGTAACAAATCCAAAGCAAAGGAGTGATGAAGCTATGGCAGTTTTCCGTGTGGAACGCAACACAGGCTACACCGTAATGAGCAACCACCACTTACGCAATAAGGAGCTTTCCTTAAAGGCAAAGGGGCTGTTATCTCAAATGCTGTCCCTGCCGGAGGATTGGGACTATACCCTTGCAGGGCTGTCCCATATCAACCGTGAGAGCATCGACGCGATCCGTACCGCCGTATGGGAGCTTGAAAAAGCCGGATATATCACCCGGCGGCAGGGGCGCGACGAAAAGGGCAAGATGGCGGCAATCGAGTACACCATCTACGAGCAGCCGCAGTTGGAAAACCCGATATTGGAAAATCCAACAGCGGATAACCCGATATTGGAAAATCCGACAACGGATAATCCGACGTCGGAAAATCCAATGCAATTAAATAAAGATATATCAAGAACTAACTTACCAAAAAAAGAAAAATCAAATACGGATTTATCAATTACCCATTCCATTCCTATCCATTCCCTAAATCCCTTGCCTTATGGCGAGGACGAAGCGGCGCAGCCGCCGGAACGGAAAAGAGCGGAAAGGAACGACGCTTACCGAGTGTATGAGGAAATCATCAAGGACAATATCGCCTATGACATTCTCTTACAGGACAGAAGCCTTGACCGTGACCGTCTGAATGAGATTGTTGACCTCATGCTTGAAACGGTCTGTACGGCAAGAAAGAAAATCCGTATTGCCGGGGACGATTACCCCGCAGAGCTTGTGAAGTCAAAGTTTATGAAGCTCAGCAGCGAACATATCCGCTTTGTGCTTGACTGTATGCAGGAGAACACCACCAAAATCCGCAACATCAAGCAGTACCTAAAGGCGGTACTTTTCAATGCCCCGTCTACCATTGACAGCTACTATACTTCCCTTGTGGCTCACGATATGGCAAGCGGCGCACTTGCACCGAGAAAGCCGAAGTACGGCGACCCGGACTATTACACCTACAATGAGGGCGAAAGCCTGTAAACGAAAAAAGGAGGATTTACCACATGGCACAGAAAACAGGAGCTTTGATTTTTGACGAAACCGCTGACCGCTACGACATTCGCTTTGACATTGCCGACTATTACGGCGGTCTGCATTGCGGCGAGTGCGTGGACGTATTCACAGGCGGCAAATGGAAGCCTACCCGCATTGAATACGGGGACAACTGGTATCTTGTGGGTATCCGCGCCGAGGATTTGAACGGGCTGCGGGTACGGATTTAACGGGGCGACGTGAAGAACGGACGCCCTTTTTTCGCACTCAAAAGCGGCGTACCACCTTAACACTATCACTACCGGGAAAGGAGGACGGTAAACATTGCAAGACGAAATCAACGAAAAAGTGGTTGCGCTCTCTGTCAAGGGAGCAAAGCTGACTGCTGAAATGCTGCAAAAGGCAATCAAAGCCATGCTTGCACAGGCAAAAAAGCAGCAGGAAAAACAGCTCCACGGGAAGCAGACCCTAAAGCAGCTTGCGAAGCAGAACGCGGGGCTATCCAACATTGAGATAACCGAGGGCAATATCAAAGCCTTTGAGCAGACGGCGAAAAAATACGGTATCGACTTTGCCTTAAAGAAAGACAGCACCGAAACGCCGCCCCGTTATCTCGTCTTTTTCAAGGGGCGGGACGCGGACGCTCTGACCGCAGCCTTTAAGGAGTTTTCCGCAAAGAAGCTGACACAGGAGCAAAAGCCCTCTATCCGAAAGGCACTTGCCACATTCCGGGAAGCAGCAAAGCAGCTTAACGCGAACCGTCAAAAGACAAAACACAAGGACAGGGAGGTGTCGCTATGAAGCCGAATATCAAGAAGCTGCTTATCCTAAACGCCCCCTATCTGCTCTTTGTGTATCTCTTTGATAAAGTCGGACAGGCGGTGCGGCTCTCTCCGGGGGCTGACCTCTCCGGCAAGCTGCTTTCCATTGGCAGCGGCTTTTCTGCCGCCTTTTCAAATGCCCTGCCGAGTTTTGCCCCTATGGATTTGCTTATCGGCATTGTCGGGGCTGTCGTTATCCGGCTTGCGGTCTATGTGAAAGGCAAGAACGCAAAGAAATACCGTAAGGGCATGGAGTACGGCTCTGCCCGTTGGGGCAATGCCGAGGATATAAAGCCATATATTGACCCCGTATTTGAAAATAACGTGCTGCTGACGCAGACCGAAAGGCTGATGATGAGCAGCCGCCCGAAGCACCCGAAGTATGCACGAAACAAAAACGTGCTTGTGATCGGCGGCTCCGGCAGCGGCAAGACGAGGTTTTTTGTAAAGCCCAACTTAATGCAAATGCACAGCAGCTATGTTGTAACCGACCCAAAGGGCTATACTTGGAGAGGATAGAGAAAGGGTGCGTCACACGAGATAAAAGTACATAATGAAGGGAGGTTAAAACCGTGGCAAAGAAAGAAGAAATCAAAATCACAGCGTTGTATGAGCGACTGTCCAGAGATGATGAACAGGTCGGAGAATCCAACAGTATCCAGAATCAGAAAATGTACCTTGAAGAATATGCCCGTCAGCATGGCATGAGAAATATCCGGCATTTTTCGGACGATGGGTACAGCGGCACGAACTTCAATCGTCCCGGCTTTAAC
>ENA-OZSD01000226-OZSD01000226.1-human-gut-metagenome-genome-assembly--contig:-NODE-226-length-6737-cov-3.214906_pt1 | contig 6737 bp, 8 predicted proteins | sample MGYA00243276_ERZ653961 | MGnify/ENA primary metagenome ERZ653961 (study PRJEB26926, sample SAMN06164498) | human gut metagenome | biome: ENVO:00009003; feature: ENVO:2100002; material: ENVO:00002003... | reverse complement strand
ACCTCAAAAAACAAAAATCACTCGAAAATTCATCGCTGACAAGCTCAATGCAGCCGTTAATAAGGATAGGTTAAAGAACGGCTAAATGGGGTGAATTTATGACAGACTGGAAAAAATCATTTTTAGAGTCTTCTGTATTGGGACGAGCAACAAACAAGGACTGCCCATCGGAAGTGTTAAAAAGGTGCATTGAATTGGCATACTCGGATATGATGACGGCAGGTCGTTATTACAGCGCTTCTTTTCTGAATAACAAAGATGAAATTTGCTTAGCTACAAACAGAGCTATTATTGAATCAAATTTTGTGTTTTCAAGAAAAATTATTGAAGATATTTCGCTGTTGTTTTGTGATAATACTATAGGCAATGACAACCATTATGTAACCGGGTTTGGGCTCGCTCAAAAACTTATAAATATGACTTTCAAATATCTATATGTTTTTAGCGATTTGATATTTATAGACAAACCTATTCCTAATTTTTCATCGTGTGACTGCCCTCTTGACAGTATCATTATTAAAAAGGCGCATATTAATGATTGTGTTTGGAGCAAACTTACTGAGCAACAGTATCTGGAATGCCAAGCAAAAATAACAGAACTACTAAATGCAAATTCTTTAGATTTAGAGTTATCAAAGCTTGGCAATCTAGCCTATGACTTTGTTAATTGGTAATCGGCAATAATTCACGATAAAACAAAAGAGCTATCAGACTTTCAAAAAATCTGGTAGCTCTTTACTTTGCCGTTTTGTAGCCAGCTATTTTATACGTACTAACCGTTCGCACGATTTATTTTGAATGATTTGCAGCAGATTTCGATATGATTCCCGCCAATAATCACCCGGAAATTGACCGCCTGATTCACCTCAAAAAACATCTTGGAGGTATGACCATGAGCAAACTTATATCCATATACATGCTTCCTTCATCGGACATATCAGAGGGCTGTCCGGTCATTTCCTTCTCGTCCGTTTTCTGCGGCATATTTTTCTGCCCGGCAGTACAGCCGCTCAGCAGCAGTACCGCGGTGAGCAGAAGCGGCAATACGCTCCGATACATGGTGTATCCCTCCTTCCTGAGGAGATAAATCCGTTTGTCAGCCCATATCGGCGGCAAGAGCCTGGTCGATGAGCTTTTGCAGCGTCTCCGCCTGCTTCTTTTCCGTGATGGCGCCTACGATGGGGTCACCCACGATATTGCCGTTGCGGTCAACCACATAGGTGGTGGGATAGGCGAAGACATTCTCCACAAACTTACCGGCATCGCCGCCGGAGCCGAAATAGATGTTTTGATAGGTCGCGCCCTTCTTGGCAAGCACCTCCTTCGCCTCGGCGATGGCCTTCTCGTCGCCGTCGAGCGTAAAGGAGTTGATGCCGATCAGCGCGCCGCCCTTCTTCGCAAGCTCCTTGTTCAGTGCGTCCAGCTCGGAAAGCTCGCCCACGCAGGGATTGCAGGTGGTAAACCAGAAATTGATCACGGTGACGGCATTTTTGGAGAACAGCTCGTCGCTTTTCACCGTGTTTCCGTCCAGATCCTTGCCCTCAAAGGTGGGGAATTTCTGCATGCTGCCGTCATCAGGCGGCGTGGTCATGTCGCTGCCCGCGGGCACGCTCATAGCGCCATCCTTAGATTGCTGTGCCGCCTCGGGGTACTTTTTCTCAATCATGGTCCGCTTGTTTTCAATCTCGCGGATCTTCTCCGCCTCGCCCTGGAGCAGCTTCAGCTCATCCTCCGTAAACTGATCTTTGGCACCTTCGATGGTGTCCAACAAGAACTCACCGTAGTTTTTGCCGTCCTCCTGCATGGTCATGCCCTTGTCGGCCGCCATGAAGACCTTTTCCCAAAGCTCGGTGTTTTTTCCAAGAATCGCGTTTTCCTGCTCCATCAGTTCCTTGTACATGGCGGCCGCCTCCTCGGCGTTTTTCGGCTCGCCGTCCTTTTTATCGCCGCCCGCCGCACCGCAGGCTGCCAGAGAGAGGACCAGCACAGCGGCCAGCAGCAAGGTTACCAGTTTTTTGACGTTCATTTTTATTCCTCCTGATTCATGTCGTTGTTTTTCTGCGGCGCTTTGGCCGCAAGGGTTTGCTTATCTTGACCGTCTCCAAAGCCGTAGCGGAAGCAAACGGCACCTGTGGGACAGGCGCGTATGCACATCCCACAGCGGATGCACTCGGTATGGTTGGGCGTTTTTGTCACGTCCACATCCATCTTGCAGGCTCTGGCACATTTCCCACAGGAGACGCACTTGCTCTTGTCCACCTTCATCTGGAAGAGGGACACCCTGTTAAACAGCGCATAGAACGCGCCAAGCGGGCACAGCCACTTGCAGAAGGGACGGTAAAATACGATACTCAGCACGATCACCGACAGCAGAATGCTGAATTTCCAGGTAAACAGGCTGCCCAGCGCCGCCCGGATGCCGGAATTGGCAAGGGACAGCGGGATGGCTCCCTCCAGCACACCCTGGGGGCAGAGGTACTTGCAGAAGAACGGGTCGCCCATGCCCACGTCATTCACAAGGAACGCCGGCAGGAGAACGACCATCACCAGCAGGACAGCGTATTTGAGGTATGTCAGGGGCTTGAGCTTCTTTGTGGAGAGCTTCTTTGTCGGGATCTTATGCAGCAGCTCCTGAAACCAGCCGAAGGGACAGAGGAAGCCGCAGATAAAGCGCCCCAGCAGCACGCCCAGCAGAATGAGAAAGCCTGTGATATAATAGGAGAAGCTGAACTTGGAAGAGCCCACCACCGCCTGAAACGCCCCGATGGGACAGGCTCCGGAGGCTGCCGGACAGGAGTAGCAGTTCAGCCCCGGCACGCAGACAGTCTTCCCCGCCCCCTGATACAGTCCGCCCTTGAGGAAATTCGGCAGATGCAGGTTGGTCAGCAGCGTCGCACCCGCCTGAATCCAGCCCCGGAAGCGGGACATGGTCTGCGAAACGCCTGAAAACTTTTTACCCAATGCCCACACACTCCAGACATAATTTGATTGCTTTGCTCAGCACTGTCACCGCCTCGCCCCGCCAGACACCAAAGCACAGCATGGCGGCTCCGGCCATCAGCAGCACGATCTGCGCCGCGGCCTTTTTCCCGCAGCTCATTTTTCATCACCCTTTCCGATTTTCTGCCCCCATCATAGCGCGGGAGAGTTAAAGTCTCTGTTAAGAACGAAAACTTAACGCAAACCTTATCTGTTTTTGCTATAATGAAAGCAACACAAAAACGAATAAATAAAAAGGAGGGCTCTCATGCACCTTTTAGTAATTGAAGATGAACGCGCCCTGTGCGAGACCATCGTTCGCAGCCTGCGGCGGCTGGCCTACAGCGTGGACTACTGCTATGACGGCGAAAAGGCGCTGGCGCTTCTGGGCGTGGAACGATACGATCTGGTGCTTCTTGATCTGAACCTGCCGAAAAAGGACGGCATGACGGTGCTGCGCACCCTGCGGCAGACCGACCGGGAGACGCGGGTACTGATCCTCTCCGCCCGCAGCGAGGTGGAGGACAAGGTGCAGGGCTTGGATGCCGGGGCGAACGACTATCTGGCGAAGCCCTTCCACTTGGCGGAGCTGGAGGCCCGCATCCGCAGCCTGACATTGCGGCAGTTCACCCAGCAGGATGTGCTGCTAAGCTGCGGAGCTTTAACCTTTGACACCCGCTCCCGTACCGCCGCTGTCAACGGGCAGACGCTGACGCTGACCCGCAAGGAAACGGGGATACTCGAATACCTGATGGTGCATCAGGGGCGGCCGGTGAGTCAGGAGGAGCTGATGGATCACGTTTGGGACAACAGCGTGGACAGCTTCAGCAATTCCATTCGCGTCCACATCTCCGCCCTGCGCAAAAAGCTCCGCGCCGCGCTGGGCTATGACCCCATCCGCAACCGCATCGGCGAGGGCTATCTGATGGGAGGCGAGGAGGAATGAAGCGACTTTCCCTGCAGTGGCGCATCACGCTGATGTCCGTCCTGCTCATCGGCATCACCTGCGTGGCCATGAATTTGCTGCTGTGCTCCTCCGGTGTGTACTATATGGACACCATTGCGGACGCCTTGCAGGGCGGCGGCACGGTGATCCTGAATGAGGGTGGAGCAGCGAGCTTTGACCCGCAGCTCATAGCGCCCAACGAGGAGCTGACCATCGTCGTCGATGGGGTGCAGGGGCGCTTCCGCACCACCAACTGGTACATCACGGCGGCGGTAACGCTGCTCAGCGGCATCCTCGCCTATTTCGTCAGCGGACGCGCTCTCAAGCCCCTGCGCAGCTTTGCTTCTCAGGTGGAAATGGTGCAAATGAACAATCTGGCGGATATGAAGATCGATGAAGATGTGCTTCCGGAGTTTAAGCAGCTCAGCCACTCCTTCAACCAGATGCTGGAGCGGCTGAACAACGCCTTTTCCGCCCAGCGGCAGTTCACCGGCAACGCCGCCCACGAGCTGCGCACGCCGCTGGCGCTGATGCAGGCGCAGCTGGAGCTGTTTTCCGCAGAGCATCCCGATGTGCGGCCGGAGACGGCGGAGTTCCTCACGCTTTTGCGCGAGCAGACGGAGCGGCTGACACAGATGACCAAGACGCTGCTGGAGATGAGCAATTTGCAGCAGGTGGCGCGGAACGAGCAGCTCCAGCTCGCCCCCATGGTGGAGGAGATCTTCACGGATCTCGCGCCGCTGGCGGAGAAGCGAAGCATCACGCTGGAAGCGGAGGGCGACGCCGCCCTGACCGGCAGCGACGCGCTGATCTATCGTCTGCTCTTTAACCTGACGGAGAACGCCGTCAAATACAACCGTCCCGGCGGCTCGGTGCGGGTCGAGCTTGCGCAGGAGCAGGAAACGTGCATCATTCGCGTTTCCGACACCGGCTGCGGCATCCCGGAGGTGTATCAGCGCAGTATCTTCCAGCCTTTCTTCCGGGTGGACAAGTCTCGCAGCCGGGAATACGGTGGCGCAGGACTTGGGCTCTCACTGGTATGGGAGATCGCTGACCTCCACGGCGGCTCCGTTTGGGTAGAGAAAAGTTCGGAGAAGGGCACTGTCATTGCGGTGGGGTTGCCAACGCAACAATCAACGAAGACCTAAAACCCTTTTATTCGTTTTTCGCCGCCACGCTTGCCGCCCTGCGGCGTTCCTCGCTGTATGGGGCGGTCAGCCGGAAAGAGAAGTGTCCCTTTTCAATCTCAAATTCCTTGCAGCCCGTGTCCGGGTCTGCGTCGATCTGGCGGCACTCACCGGGGTGGGCTGCGGCATAGGCGGTCAGCCTGTTCTTGAGGTCGGTGTTGTGTGTGCGAATATAGATCAGCGGCTCTTTCTCGTCAAACCATATATCGGTGGTTTTTTCCTGCTTGGTAAGCCCTGTTCTCATGCAAGCTCCTTTCTGCGCCTCTGTTACGCAATAGGGGTGTTTTTGGGGGATTTTCTCCGGCTCTTGACTTGAAGAAAACGGCGATTTTCAAACAGGAGCGCGCCGGACGATGTCTGCCCTGTCCGACGCGCTCCCATTCGATAAAATGCGTTTTTTCCGGCTCTACACAGGAATCAGCGAGCTTCGTCCCTCGTGACCGCTTTTTCTCTGTGCGGATGGAAGAATCGCCACAGATTATTACGCTGAATCACATCCTCATAGCTGCGGACTTTCCCGCGCAGCTCCGTATTTTCACGCTCCAATTCTGCTGCACGGAGCTTGCCGCGAACAGACTTATAATCGGAAATCTCCTGCTTCAAACCGTCAATCTCAGCCTTGAGTTTTGCAATCAGTTTGTTTGCCGCATCCAACGCCTTTTGCAGTTTGGATTCCTTTTTCTCTGCTGTAACGTACTTCTTTGCCAGAGTGGAAAGTCGGTCAAAGTCCTCACGCTCCACGGCAACTTTGGATGAGAAGGGAATGGACGTTGCCACGATTTTTTCGATAGACCGCACATCGACCCGCTGATTCTGGATTTTTTCAATTTTGCTTCCAAGCGTTGCTGCCTGTTTTTCCTGCTGACGGTTCTGCTCTGTGAATCCTGCCAGCCGCGCCTGTTCCTGCTGCACCTTGAACTGCGTCACCGTCAGGTGTTCCTCGGAGCTGCCGCGCTCGCCTCGCTCCACATCGTCATACCCTGCCTTTCGCATGGCGGCGAAGAAATCATCTTGCAGAACAGAATAGGATTTTCGGAGCACAGTTTTTCCGTTTGCGTTCAGCAGCGGTTTCCCATGCTCGTCCAGCGCGGGCTTGGAATCCCACTTTTTACTCATACTGACCTGCTGTATCGTTTCCTTGACCGTACCCACCAGCGATTTATCCTTGCAGCGTTTCGACCACAGGATTTGCTTTTCCACGACGGGAATGTAGACCACATGAAGGTGATAGTGGTACACGTCCTGCCCCAGCGCGTCGGACATGGCGCGGTTGCGCTCGTCGGCGTGCATAACCGCCGAAAGGATATACTGCTCGCCGCCGACGATTTCTATTGCGGATTTGTAAGCATCGGTGTAAAATTGTTTTGCGAAGTCATAGCCGCCGCGATTATGAAAATAGGCGGTGTTTACGTCAAAGACCAGCTCGCCGTAGAGAAAGGCATCCTCTTTCAACCCACGGGTGGAGATGATCCCGTCCTTTTTCAACTGCTCAAACATCTCCGCATATCCGGCGGTCGGTTTCTTGAAATGGACATTGAGGTGCGTTCTCTCCGGGACAATATCCTGATTGACATAGGATTCCTTTTCCCGTTCGTTGTGCTGCTGCGCGTTGACGATTCTGGCAG
>ENA-OZSD01000209-OZSD01000209.1-human-gut-metagenome-genome-assembly--contig:-NODE-209-length-7075-cov-5.423789_pt1 | contig 7075 bp, 4 predicted proteins | sample MGYA00243276_ERZ653961 | MGnify/ENA primary metagenome ERZ653961 (study PRJEB26926, sample SAMN06164498) | human gut metagenome | biome: ENVO:00009003; feature: ENVO:2100002; material: ENVO:00002003... | reverse complement strand
CGAGATAGGAGTCCGTCTCGTGGGCTCGGAGATGTGTATAAGAGACAGGTAAAGAAGCCGAGGAAAAGAAACGCCAAGAGGAACAGAAGAAGATATTTGATGAAGCGGTCGAAGCTGCCTTATTGCCTTATCGAGATTTGATATGGAAATTAACCGAGAAAACAAAAGAGCTTTATCCGAAAAAAGAGTATCCTCAATCAATAGTGATAGATACAGAAACCACAGGACTTGACCCTTTTCGTGATGAGCTATTGCAGGTATCTATCATTGATGAGGAGGGAAACGTTCTTTTTGACAGCTACTTCAAGCCACTTAAGCACAAAGAATGGTCAAAAGCAGAAAGTGTTAATCATATCTCGCCTAAAATGGTAGCTGACGCACCATATATAAACGAGAAAGCCGCTGAACTATATGCGATATTATCGCAGGCACATTGGATAATCGGCTATAACGTTGATTTTGATTTGAGATTTCTCATGGGAAGCGATATCATAACAGATGAGGAGTACAATGCATTTCGTACTGAAGATGTGATGATACAATTTGCTGAAATTTACGGTGAATACAGTGTGTATCATGAGGATTATAAATGGCAGAAACTCACAACAGCAGCGGCGTACTATGATTATGATTGGAACGTGAAAGGAATTGAAGCACATAATAGCCTTGCGGATTGTTTTGCAACATTGTTTGTTTATCATAAAATACTTAGTGAAGAATAGCAGATAATTGACACATGATGAATAATATGGTAGAATGGAGTGTGTGCGATGTTACTCAATACATCTCAGTTAAAAGAGCTGTATAACAGATATGACAAGAAAAATAGTTCACTCATATCGATACCATTCTCAGCAATATCTGATGAGCCGTTAAAATTTTATAAATGGTATGCAGCTCTATTTCAAATCGAACTAAACGTCAAAGCGTTTGCTGACGTTGACAGCAAACAGATCATAATATATAAAGGAACGAAAATGAAATACTATGCTACCATTTTAATACCCTACGAAAATCGAGAAGCCTACATTGACGCAGTGAATGAAATAAACCAAATCGTATCTTCCAATGGCTGTATCATTTTATTTGTATGTAATATTCCATATAACCTTGTTTCTTATCTTTCAATTGAAGCGAAACAAAATGAGGGACAGCTTATTGAAAACATTATCAAGAAATATGATTTGAGAAAAGAGTCATCGTTGGGGATTCACGAACTGTTCATGGAATTTTGCAACAGAAAATTCAATATGGCGACTATACCACCTAGTTTCAGCAAAGCAGATATAACGCAAATGTTCAATGACGCTTATTTCTTCTGTTCAAAATCAGATCTCACCAAGAAGGGATACAACTTTAATACTCATATTAGGAGGAAAAAAGTATTTATATCATACTGCCATGCTAACAAGGAATTGGTCTATGAAATAACAGAAGCCCTTGAATACAGCGGCATTGATCTTTGGATAGACAAAAAAGACATAAGCGTAGGTTCTCACCTGCTGGAATCAATCCTTGCAGGTATAGAAGAAAGTGATTTTGCCATTCTCTTTCTTAGTCATGCGACACTGTCATCAAATTACGGACAGTTGGAACTTAAAACAATAATGTCAGCGCTAACAAACAAGAAAAAAGGCTGGTACATAGTTAAAATAGACGATGTAGATGTAAATAACATCATGCCGTCATTAGGCGATTATAAATACTATGACCTAAGCAATGGAAATAAAACAGAGCTCATCAAGGATATCATCAATGCGATAAACGCTCAAAATTAAACAGCAATATTTGACATCACAAATCAATTGTGATATAATCTAGTTTGGAAAAGGTAAACTTAAACGGTAGGCGGTTGCCCTCTGATCGTTAAAGTCCTGAGTATCTCGGCGAAAGCTAAGAGAAATCGACAGCGAGAGGAGGTGATAGAATGGACTTAGCTTTCTTTGTCTTAACTATCGTGCTGATTGTCGCTCTCAACGAGCTGATAAAAAGCATAAAAAAATAACCGCCCCTCTGCAAAAGTAGCGGTTATTTTTTAATAACAATTACATATGAGGTCAACCGTCTATGCGGTTTACCTTTTCTATATATAAGTATACATCACTTTAAGATATATGTCAAGTCTAAAAAAGGAGGAAAACCATATGAAGAACACAATGAAAGCCATAGCCGCCTTGATAATCAGTGCGACAATGATAAGCATAACCGCCTGCGGCAACACAGACAACACATCATCAGCCCCTCCAAAGGCAACCACAACGGCTTCAAGCACAGAAGCTTCGGCAACTACCACAACGGAAGCCACACTGACCTCTCAGAGTGAGGAAACAGCTTCCCTTTCGGCTACCACAACGGGAACGTCTGCAAGCACAAAAAGCACAAGCAGTTCTAAATCTTCGACTGCTCCAAAGAACACCGCAAAGGCGAACAGCTCTAAGGCTAGTAATGGCGGCACAGTGAATAATAATCAGAGCTACAGCCACAGCACTTCAAACAACGGCTCAGGCAACAACAGCTACAGCAATGACAATAACAACAGCTATCAGCCACAGCAGACGGAACGTCAGACAGAAAGACAGACAGAGCGTCAGACAACCACAACGGCAAAGAAAACGCAAGCCCCGAAGCCAAAGCCGACTACAACTACAACGGCAAAGCCGAAGTTTGAGCTTACGCAGAATGATATTGACAGGCTGAAAAGAGAATTGCAGGCATATAGTAATGAAATAGCACGTCCAATCTTCAAGGATATATATGCAGAATGCGGTTACTCCTCTGTTGACGAACTTCTTTCAGATATAGGTTGGATGAACCTTGATAATTCTTCTTGGGGTACACCTGATACGGTTTCACCTGACACTTATTCTTCATATGATGAGCTTTACCGCAAGGTCAAAGGTCACGTTGATGATTTATACACTGTAGTAAAAGACGCACAGATAGTCATATATACTGAGTGGCACGGTGACGGCTCAGCTATCAATAGTGACGGCAAGCCTGCATGGGAAATATACCTCATATACTAATTAAAAAGGAAAAAATGAAAATTGAATACGAACTTTAAAGCAATTCGAGAATTTCGAGTTGCTTTTTTTATTGCAAAAATTCAAGCTTTATGCTTTTGAGATAGATAAAAAATTTTAGGAGGTAAGGACAAATGAAAAGAAAAACGCTTTTCAAAAGGCTGAGCAGTGTTGCAATGGCTCTCCTGCTCAGCTTGTCGGCATTAACGCAGGGCATAACAGCCTCAGCGTTTTCAAGCACAAACAAAGCCACACAGCAGTGGCTCAATGAATGGAGCTATGACTTCAGAGGGTCGGGACTGCCTAACGGCTATGACATTGAAACGGGCAAGTCCAATGACACACACTTCACAGGCTACTGGGCAAGTTCCGTTCCGTATTTCTCAACATCTGACGGAGATTACGCATACTGTATCAACTTCGATAAGCAGCATACAAGCGGTACAACCTCTAAGCAGCAGACATTATCTGATTATGTAAAGGGTGCTCACGTTCCCGATGATATGCAGTATCAGATCAAGGAGTTTTGCATTTACAGTTACAAGGGCAAAACTCAGTATGGTTACTCTAAGGACACTGAGATATGTGCGTCAAGCATAATGGCTCAGTCTGTTTCTGCTCGTTACTTTGATGATAGCACAACAGGACTTTCTTCAAATGAGAACAAGCTGCTCAACGCATATAGCTACAACGGCAGCAACGCAAGCTCACACCATAAAGACCTTGTCGATTGCTACAAAAAGATGAAATCAGAAATGATTTCACATTATAATGTGCCTAGTGGAACATCTGTTAACAGCAAAAGAATACCTGCAAGTGCAACCTACAAAGCATCCTATGACGCTAAGACAGGCAAGTGGACAGCAAAGCTCAAGCTTGACAGCCTTTCACAGTTCAGCGTTTCAAAGCCGAACTCAGTGACTGTTACACGCTCAGGCTCAAATATGACTATCACAGCAGACAATGAGAAAGACCTGAAAAATGTTGTTTTCACGCTCACAAAGACAAAGGGCAAGTATGTTGAACACATAGACGAGTGTTCACCTCTTATCCTTTCGGGCGGCTCAGACGTTCAGGAAATGGTGGTTTCCTGCTATGAGGACAAAGACCCTGTTAAGGCTTATCTGAAAATAACAACACCAATAGGCTCAGCTCACCTTGACAAGAGCTTCACAGATTACTTTGACAACAAGCAAACAGGCACAGCGGATATGTACAAAGCCGTCAAGTTCCAGTTGGCATACAAGGACGGCAACAGCTATAAGTTTGTAAAAGCAAGCGGCAAGGACGGAAGCTACAGCTTCACTGACCTCGCTTCACAGGCTACAGACCTTACGCCAAACAATAAGGGTGATATTGATGTAACAGGTCTGCCAGAGGGCGATTATGAGTGGAGAGAAATATCCACGGCAGACGGATATATGATTTCATCAAAGAAAGCTATCACTGTTACCGCTGACAAGACGGCTAAAACGGAGTTCATCAACAAGGCTTCTGCTCCTGACAAGGGCAAGATAACAATTCACAAGCGTGACGCTGAAACAAGAGCTGACCTTGCAGGCGCAAAGTTTGAAGTGGCAGCAGCCGAGGATATCTACGTTGGCAATGGCTATTGTATCTATCCGAAAGGAACAGTTATCGACACCATTACCACAGGCGCAGACGGCATAGCTGAAACAACAAAGGCTATCTACAAGGGCTACAGCTACACTGTGACAGAAATTGAAGCACCAAAGGGCTATTCGATTTCTGATGAGCCAACACAGACTATCAAGCTTGTTGAACAGCAGGCGGAGTTCGTTGTGGATTTTGACAACGAGCAAAACACTATTCCTTTTGAGATAACAAAGACTGACATATCAACAGGTGAGCTTATCCCTGATTGTTCTTTTGAAATTCTTAATGAAAATAAAGAACAGGTCATCACAGGAACTACAGACGAGAACGGCATTGCAAAGTTTCAGCTTGCTATAGGCAAATATTTCTATCGTGAGATTTCAGCACCTGATATTTACGAGATAGACGATACTCCTTATCCGTTTGAAATAACTGAAAACGATGATATCGTCAAGGCTGAAATGACAAACAAGAAGAAAAGTGGCTCTATAAAGGTCACAAAGACAACAACGGGCAATCTCAATATCGAGGGCATTAAGTTCTTTGCAACAGGAATTTCTGATACAAACAAGGACTTGAAGTTTGAAGCGACAACAAATGAAAATGGCGTAGCAATGTTCGATAAGCTTGTTATCGGCAAGTATGTCATCACAGAGGACGGCTCAACAGTTCCTGCGGCTTACATTGTTGCTGATGAGCAGGAAGTAACAGTTGAATACAACGAAACAGCAGAGGTTTCTTTTGAGAACGAGGAAAAGACAGGCTCTATCACAGTTCACAAGACTACAGAAGGGCAGAAGAATATCGAGGGTATCACTTTCTATCTGAGAGGAACATCTGACTCAGGCAGAGAGATAAACATTCCTGCGACAACAGACAAAGACGGCATAGCAAAGTTTGAAAATATTCCAATCGGCACATACATGGTTATCGAGGACGAGGAAACAGTTCCTTACGGCTATCTCGTTGCTGACGAAAAGGAAGTCAAAGTCGAGTATGCTCAGACAATAGACGCAACGATACTCAACGAGGAAAAGACAGGTTCTATCACTGTTCACAAGACTACAGAGGGACAGAAGAATATTGAGGGTATCAAGTTCTATCTCAGAGGTACATCTGACACAGGACGTGAGATTGATATTCCTGCGATAACTGATGAGAACGGCATTGCTAAGTTTGAGAACATTCCTATTGGTACATACAAAGTTATCGAGGATAAGGAAACAGTACCATACGGATATCTTGTGGCTGACGAGAAGGAAGTCAAGGTCGAGTATGCTCAGACAATAGACGCAACGATACTCAACAACGAGCAGACAGGCTCTATAAAGGTACACAAGAAAACTGACGGAATGACGAACATCGAGGGTATCAGATTTATTCTTTCGGGAGTTTCCGATACTGGCAGAGAGATACACATTGAAGCCGTCACCGACAAGGACGGACTTGCGAAGTTTGAGGGCGTTCCAGTTGGTACATACACTATCACTGAGGACGGCAGCACAGTTCCATACGGTTATCTTGTGGCTGACTCCAAACAGGTGACAGTGGCATATGCACAGACTGTTGACACAGATATGGTGAATGAGAAAGCTCCTGATACGCCGAACACAGGCGTAACGGACAATGACACAGACGGTAGAACAGCACTGTGCAGCGTGGCTATCATTCTCGCAGGAGCTGCGGTCCTGATGTTCAGCCGAAAAAGAAAAGAAAGATAATTGATATTGTCTGAAAAAAGACAGTAAAAAGGGGATCAATTTATCACATGAAGAAAGCGCCTGCAACGGGGCAGGCGCTGGGGAGGATTAATCACTGTTTTTCATATACATTAAGAAGTCTTTGCATATAGATTGATGTTCAAGAAAGTTTTTTCTTTGATTATATGTTTTTAGTTGTATAGCCGCATTTAATTCTACTGCAAAAAGATACCATGCTTTTTCAAAAGTTTGTGTTATCAGTGGCACAGTATCAGGAATACTAAGTTTAACATAATTTACATCCTGGTTTTTTATTACTTTTGAAGTCATCCTATGATTACCATCAATGACCATTTTCTCTGATTGTAATCTGCATGGAAAATCAATAACAATAATAGGAGTTTCGCAAGAGAAATGATACTTTTTAATATCATTTTGCACTTCATATTCAACATTGTTATATACAAGCCTTCGTGCATTTAATCTTTGAAAATCATAATTTTGAGCAACGTCAACAGCCTTGTCAACATTAAAATGAATATAAAATTGTGCAATGCTAGGTATTTTTATTATTTGTTGATAATATTCACATGGTTTGTTTTTGTCATACGAAAAATAACATCTGTTATTTTTATATGCGTATCGCATAACTTCAATCCAATTGGCTACTAATTCATCAATTGGCTTTATTAAATTAAAACTGTTATAAAATTCCAGTATTGCATTTATATCAAT
>ENA-OZSD01000208-OZSD01000208.1-human-gut-metagenome-genome-assembly--contig:-NODE-208-length-7077-cov-3.538451_pt1 | contig 7077 bp, 8 predicted proteins | sample MGYA00243276_ERZ653961 | MGnify/ENA primary metagenome ERZ653961 (study PRJEB26926, sample SAMN06164498) | human gut metagenome | biome: ENVO:00009003; feature: ENVO:2100002; material: ENVO:00002003... | reverse complement strand
TGCCTCCGTCATCTGAAAACCTCCTATAACAATCAGCGGTGTGAATAGATTTGATGGTTTCCCGTTGTCCGTGGGGAAACGTGAAAGGACGGCACAAAAGCGCCGTCCTTTGACCTTGCCCCACCTCTGGCCACGATGACCAGAAGCAGCGGGACAGTTGTTTTCCGTTTCAATCCACAAAAGAGGGAGCCGCCGCGCCGGAATGGTTTGGGCTGTCATAAGACAGAAAGGCCCGGTTTGGCGGCTCCCTGTATGATTGTTGTGTGCCGTATTTGCCACGCATCCCCGGCACGGGGAGTATTCCAGACCGCCGATGGCTTCGGCTGCATAGCCCCACAGCACCGCTGCCCGTGGAGGGCTGGCGCATACCGCAGGGACTCCCCCTCAAGTCTGTGGGAGGGCGTGAGCAAGTTTCATTATCCTCCGCGCTGTCCTCGCGCCCGGTTTGCCAGCACCGGGTCAAAGGCTGCGTTGATCGCTCGGCCAGCTTGTCCATCACCTCCTGAGCTGGCTGTCGTGGCGGCGCACCTTACGTCGCTATCACGCGGATTTCGTATCGGGAATACTGTCTATTCAGTTTTCAAGGCGAGGAAGAAAACTCCTCTCACCTATCAGGAGGTTTCGGGGGCAAACGTACTCCCTCTTACAGAGATTTTTTCAAAATATTTTTCATAGCGGCCAGCCCACGCTCAACGGAGCAGCAGATGCGGCTCCGTCCAACGCCCTCGGCTGCCGCGATCTCGGCCTTGCTCATGCCGAGAAGATAGTGCTGGTACACACGCCGGGCCTGCGTGGGCGGGAGCTGGGCCATCGCATCATAGAGGGCAAAGGTGGTTTCCCGTGCCTCAATGTATTCGTCCGGGGTCATGGGCTGGCGGAGCACGTCGGCCTCAAAGCCGGGATCGGTGTCCAGCGAGCACTCGCCATTTCTGCGCTTCTGCCGCTTGTAGCTGTCGCACAGGCGGCCTCCCATAGAGAGGGTGGCGGCGATCTCGTCCGAAACTTCCAGCATCACATTTTCGGTCATATAGGGGTAATACCGTTTCAGGTTGATAGTCGTCATAATTGTCCTCCATTTCAAAAGGTGGTTGGTGAGTGCGGATTGAAATGGAGAACAGGCGGCCCCCGGCACCTTAGAGCCTCTGGCCACCGTGACCAGAAGCAGGGGCATATAAAAACGCCCGCACAGCATGACGCTATGCGGGCGCAAGCAAATAAATATCTTGTTACATGATGTTTAATTTCATATTCAGAGACGAACTGCTCCGATGGAGGGGCTATGCTTTTTTTAGCTGGTGCAGATCATGAACGCTATGGAAAAGTAAAATGGACACGGCGATACCTCCTCGGACACCGCCGTATCCTTAAAAAGGGCGACTTTACCACACCCCCCGTTGATCCAATTTTTCAAAAGGAAAACGGCGGCTGAAATGAACTATTTCAACCGCCGCGACATCTCAAGCGCAAGATCGTTGTAGTGCAACGGTTTTGTGTTGGGAACGCTTATTTTGCAGGAGCAAGAGCAAAGAGCCGATAACAGCAGGAAATAAATCTGCGTGTTATCGGCTCTGCGTCTATGCGTCTGGCTCTTTGATAACTGTCATATTGAATTTTGTTACATTTATTAGCGATACTTGTCTACATTTTGGACAGAACAGAGGAAAATTTTTTAATTCCGTGTTATACCTAATCTGCACCCTTGTTTTATTCCCACAAACTGGACAGCGGATAAATTGTACTTCTTGCATGAGCTAATCCACTTCTCAATTTTCTGTGTTAAGAAACGCAGCAAGTGCATTATGAACTTCAACCGGGTCTTTAACACTATATGTGAAAGATGAAGTCGCATTCGTTTCTATCCAAATTTTAGAATAGTCGGCAGTGAAACTGATTATGGAATCCATAGAATTGTCTGAACGATAAAATGTAATCTTGTTAGTATCCTCACTATTATCCCAAGAACCTTTCTGGACTTCTTTCTTGTTTACCTCAATCCCCTCTATAAAAGTCAACAGTTGATCAAGTTCTACTTTGTCTGTAATGTTTTTGCTTCCATCAGCAATCTTTATTTCAGAGTATGTTGCAGACGGAGTTGCTATTGCGGGAATGTTGGTAATGGTTTCTTTTACCGCTGCATACTGAGGACGGTTGGGGATAAGGCATACCGCAATAACTGCAATCAAGATTACTGCGCCTAATCCGGCAAAGCCAATAATTTTCTTTGTGTTTGATTTCATAATATTCATTATCCTTTCTTTCGGGTTTCCCTCAGCAAACGCCATCGGTACATCAAGTGTACTTTTTTCGATTGAAAGATCCAAAAGTGACTGGCTGTATTCTTTACGGATATCCGTCTTTGCCTTTCTGATAACACTTTCATCGCAGGACATTTCCATATCAGTAACAAACAGCTTAAATGCGATCCATACAAGCGGGTTAAACCAATGCAAAACAAGGATTGCATACCCTATCACTTTTGCGAGATTATCATGGCGGGAGAGATGGGCCCGTTCGTGAGCAATCACATATTCCTGCGTACTGGCTAAATTGTTCGGCAAGTATATTTTAGGATTTCGTAATCCAATAGCAAAAGGTGTGCTGATTGTTTGAGTGATGTAAATATTATCCCGTAAAAGGACGGCGCTCTGTAATTTCTCTTTGAGAATGAAATATGAGCGTATGGTATGTAGCAAAAATATGAAAACACCAATATACCATATTATCTCCCCACAAAATGTAAAGGCTTGATATACATTTATAGAAGAGCCAAAAATCTCAGTCGCTACGACCGGATTGATTACATTATCTATTACTTTTATACCCGTTTCCACACATGGCGTTTCAATATAAAGCATATCGGTGGACAAAGGCATAGTATTAAACGGTAATATGCTTAAAACACTTTCAAAAGAAAAGGGTACAAGTAGGCGAAAGAAAGCTACGAACCACAATGTATAAGAGAAAACTTTGGGAGCCTTTCTCAACAGCAATCGCACCAATATAATTATCAAAATGGCGAAACTCCCGGTAATGCTCATATTTACAACATCGAGAAATATTTTATCGCTCATAGTCATTCCTCTGCGTTCTGCTTGATGATTTTCTGTATCTCAGTAATTTCCTGTTTTGAGAGCTTCTTTCGGCGGGTAAATGCAACCAAGAACTGTGGCAGCGATCCGTTGAAATTATCTTCTACAAATCCCTCGCTTTGTTTTGTAAACCATTCCTGTTTTGTAAGAAGAGATGTAACACTACCCGAATTATTCTGGAAAATTCCCTTGTTGCAAAGGCGTTTCAGCATCGTATATGTTGTGGATTTTTTCCATGAAAATTTCTGATCACAAAGTTGCACTAATTCCCCAGAAGAAATTGGCTCATGCTCCCAAATCAAGTTAGCAAACTCCAGTTCCATATCTCCAAGTCTATAATTCTTCATTTACAGCCTCCTTGTAGGTCTACATACATTAGACTTTCACTTATAGTCTAACTCTTGTAGACCTATTTGTCAAGACCGTCCACAGAAAGTTTATAAATTAAGGTACAGCAGCAGACGGGAGAAAACAATCGCAGAGTAAAATATCCTTTTTATAAACACGAAATAAAATATGAGCAAAAATGAAACTATAAATCGTTCAAATACTAATACATGAAATGTAAAATTACATTGGGTGATGTCTGTGCAATTTGAACGAGATGAACGCAAATTTGATTTCCATGATATAGGGCTTGCCATCAAGCGGGCTCGTGAAGCCAAGGGGATGACACAGGAGCAACTGGCCTGTATCATTGACCGTGATCCCCGCACCGTCATGTATAACGAAAACGACGGTCAGCATCCGAGCTTGAATACCTTTTATCAGATGGTGACAATGTTTGATATATCGGTGGATCAGTTCTTTTATCCAGACAAGGGAGCCGCCAGCGGGTGCAAAAGCCGCATTGATGTGATGCTCAGTTCTATGGACGAAAAGGACTTGCGGTTGGTAGAAACTATAATCCGGGCAATCAAAGACGCCAAAGAAACGGAGGGAGCGTAAGAAACGGCGCTGCCTCCGTTTTTCGTGAGGGTTCCGGGGGAGCGCGTTAGCGGCAAGCAAGTCAAGTGTATTGACACTTGCAATTTCCGCGCTGCGGAAATGCTTGTTGGGGTGCCCCCAAACCCGCTGGACTTCTGGCCACCGTGACCAGAAGAAACATTGTCTGCGTCGCCGTCCCTAACGGGCCTGCTCCTTATTGCGCTGGTTGTCCGTCAGTCCGCGCAGATGATCCACGCTGCCCTTGACCGCCACCAGCTCCCGCATATCCTGCTGGGCCTTGCGGTATTCCAAATAAAGAGCTTTTTTCCGCGCTGCCAGTTGGCGGCGTTTTTCTTTTAGCACGTCCATTTTGGGGAGCTTCTCGCCGCCCAGCAGCTCGGCCATTGTCGCCTTGGCCGCCCGGTAGTCCGCCAGCTCCGCCTCATGCTCGGCAAGATATTTCCGGCTGTACTTGGCGGCCTTGTACCCATCGAACGCGGGGCGGGTCTTGGCGTACTGCACCACGGCGGCCATCAGATCGGACACACGGGAAAGCTCGACCTCGATCTGCTGAATGTTCCCGGCCAGCGTGTGAAACCGCTCCGTGGCGGCGTCGGTTTTTGCGGCCAGATCGTCATATTCAAAGAGCTGGTGCTCTTTCAGATATTGCAGCGCAGCCGCCATCTGTTTAAGGTTATACACCTTGGCCCAGCGTTCATAGGCGGGGCCTTTGCCCTGATGCATCCGCTCCTGAATGTCAATCAGCAGATTGACACGGCGGGGCGCGGGCGCTCTCCGTTCCGGGGCCTTGCGTGTGGGAGCCTTGCCGTCAATGACGGCCTGCACGTCCTCGGGGCCGTAGCCGTCCCCCAGCGTGGCCGCCCGGAAACGGGCCGCCCGCTGTTGTCCTGGCACAAGGAACGAGATCACGCCGCCGCGCCCGTGCTTGACCTGTATGCCTGCCGTTTCCATGCGCCGGAGAAAATCTGCGAAGTCCGCGGGGCGCTCTGTCAGGGCCGCGTCAATGGCAAGGCGGATCTGTTCTTTCTGTGAGAGCTTTTGATTTTCCCCCAGCCATTGACCGTAGTGCAGATACCGCCCCTTGCTGTGAAGCTTGGGATTTGCAATCACGGACAGATCGTGCTCCAGACATACCCGGTCAGACAGCCGCCGCAGGGCAAACGAGGAGCCGATGAAGTTGCGGAATTTCCGGGAACGGTCATAGGCGGTGGAATTGTAGTAAATGTGATTATGAATGTGCTCTTTGTCTATATGGGTACAGACGAAGAATTGATACTTGCCCTTTGTCCAGCGCATCGCCGTTTCATAGCCGATGCGGTTGGCCTCCTCCGCCGTCACCTCACCGTGAGGGAACGCCTGCCGGATCTGGTAGCACAGCGCCCCGTGTCCGGCCCTGCGGTCGGTTTCGCCCTGATACTGATTTTTGACCAGCATGAACTCGGCGTGTGCCGTGGCCGGATCGCAGAGGTAGGAGGAAACGGCCCCCAGCTTCTCCGGGTTCAGGCCATAGTCAAAGCGGTCTTTCAGGCTTTGCAGGGCCGTCCGCTTATCGGCCCGCTTGTGGGATTTGAGGTAGGTTGTGGCCGTAGGCATCCCTCCTTTCCATACGACAAACGGCGGATGGGATCAGCCGCCGTTTTCTGCATCTTCTGGCCACCGTGACCAGAACTCAGCCCATGATGAAGCCCCGCAGGGAGCCGTTCAGCTCGTCCAGCTTGGCAAGCAGCCATCCGGCCAGCGCAGGCAGGCCAAAGGGCGAAATAGCAAACGCCATCAGCAGCCCCGCGATCCCCGTGGGAATGTCTTTCTCCACAAACAGCATCAGGACACTCAGCAGCCCCAGCACCGATGCGAGGATGGAGAGCAAGCCAGCGGAAAGACTCAGCAGGAACGAGAGCACGGCCACAAGCAGGGTCAGCACCAGCACAAAGGGAGCGGCAAGAATTTTGAATATGATCCGCATAGGGGGTTCCTCCTTTTTCCTGTATATGTCTATTATAACTCTGAAAAAATCGGCACTCAAGGATGTCTCGGCCCTCCGCACTTCTGGTCACGATGACCAGAGGTGCGGACAGCCGGGGAACGGCGCGAGGCCGTTCCCCCTGTGTCACATCGTTACAATGGCGGAGAGCTGGGCCAGCAGATCAGACAGCGGCCCCCACAGGTCGGCATAGTCCTTTTGCAGACGCTTCAGCTCATCCGGGTACAGGCCGCCGTAGCTGTTGGCATGGATGGCCGCCTGATTGAGATTGTTTGCACAGCGCCGCTGGAGCGACACAAGCTCCTTAACGGGTTCAAGGTCAACGTGGAGCACATAGCCGCCCAGCGCCATTTTTCGGATATAGGCGCTCATGTTGCGGATGCCCGCCTCGGCCATGCGCTCCCGAATGACCTCCAGCTCGTCAGGCCGTACCCACACATAGATGGGGACGCTGCGGACGCGCTTTTTTGTCAACGCTCCTCACGCTCCCGGCTGCGGCGCTTGGGCGGGTGTTCCCGCACCTTATCCAGCGGCTTCTCCTCCGGGGGCGGTGCAGGCAGATTGTTGATGATGCCGTCAATCTGATTATAATTCTGCTCCATCGAAAGCTCGGCGTTTTTGTTGGGATTGTGTTCCTGATCCATGAATGTCCTCCTATCTGTCGCCCCGGTCAGGGGCGTTTTTCTTTGGGGCAGCTTGGCCCCGGTCAGCCTCGGCCAGCTTTGCGGCGGTTTTCATCTGCTCCCGGATCGAACGGGGCCTGTCGGGATTGTCGGGCGCGGGCCGCAGCTCATAGTCAGACGCCTGCCGTTTCGTCAATGGCCGTGTGTAGGTCAAATGCCCCCACGCCAGAAATGATCCATTTTCAACCGGGACGCGCTGATCGTAGTTGACGATCTCATCCGGGGCGTTGCGGGGCGGCTTGGGGAATGTTCCAATGTCCACGGGGCGCTGGGTGGAATAATACTTGTAAAGGCCGGGAGCCTCGACCTGCTTGACATCGACGTTGTAAAGGCGCTGGTACTCCTGCACCCGTGCCGCAAAGTCCTGTTCCAGAGC
>ENA-OZSD01000200-OZSD01000200.1-human-gut-metagenome-genome-assembly--contig:-NODE-200-length-7361-cov-7.344785_pt1 | contig 7361 bp, 7 predicted proteins | sample MGYA00243276_ERZ653961 | MGnify/ENA primary metagenome ERZ653961 (study PRJEB26926, sample SAMN06164498) | human gut metagenome | biome: ENVO:00009003; feature: ENVO:2100002; material: ENVO:00002003... | reverse complement strand
ATTCGATGTGTTCCGTGGAGATGTTCACTGGGCAGCATACGCCGTACACGTTTCCGATAATCACTGAGTAGAATTGATTTGTGTTTAGGAGGACAAAGCGGCAGATATAATGTTAAAAGTAGTTGCGTGCGCACGCATATTGCGTTATAATACTGGTGGTTAGGAGGAATATATCTATGAAACTATTAAAATGGCTTTCAGTAACAGACCGATTTTACAAAATCTATTTGGATAAACAGCTTGCCCCCTATGGAATCAACAACAGTCAATATATGTTCTTAATCAAAATCTGTCGTTCGCCTGGCATTTTACAGGATTCTTTAATGGATATGTTTTATGTTCATCCGAGCAATATTGTACGGACAGTTGCGGCATTAGAAAAGCAGGGAATGATTATGCGTTCCCCAAATGATAAGGATAAGCGGACGTGTAAGCTGTATCCTACGGAACGTGCGCTGTCTGTAATTGATGAGGTGCAGACGGTATGTGAAAAGACAGAAGCTCTTTTATTGCAGGGTATGAGCGAATCCGAGCAGAACCTTTTTATGGATTTCTTAATACAGGCGGGCAGAAATATCACATCGGAACTCCATATAGAGAGAAAGGGGGAGGAGTTCAATGACTGAAAATCCTCTGGGCTATGAAAAAATTTCAAAGCTGTTGAAAAATTTTGCTGTTCCCAGTATTGTGGCGTCTCTTGTCGGCTCAATCTACAATATTGTGGATCAGATTTTTATTGGTCAAGGGGTCGGTTATTTGGGAAATGCAGCAACCAATGTTGCCTACCCGTTTTCTACCATCTGCCTTGCCATTGCACTACTGGTCGGAATTGGCAGTGCTTCCCGTGTTTCCCTCTGTCTTGGATGCAAAGAGCCGAAAGCTGCCGCCAAAGCAGCGGGAAATGGTATTGTTCTGATGGGAATTTTCGGAATTATTTATTTGCTGGTTGGAGAAACTTTTCTGTCTTTGCTCCTAAAGGCATTTGGGGCAACGACAGATGTATTTCCATATGCAAAGCAGTATGCCAGCATAACATTGATTGGAATGCCGTTTCTCATTGTAACGAATGGTATGAGCAATTTGATTCGAGCAGATGGAAAACCAAAGTATTCAATGGTCTGCATGGTTGTGGGAGCTATTATCAATACCATTCTTGACCCCATTTTTATTTTTGTTTGCGATTGGGGAATTGCCGGCGGAGCTTGGGCAACGGTTATTGGGCAAATTTTTTCTTTCATACTCGCACTCCGTTATCTATGGCGTTTCCAAACAATCCATTTTGAAAAAGAGTCGTTTTTATTGGACATCAAAGAAAGCATGAAAATTTGCAGCATGGGAATCAGCAGCAGCTCAAACCAGATTGCAGTTACCGTGATTCAAATCATTCAGTACAATTCGTTGACTTATTACGGCGCATTAACAAAATATGGAACGGATATTCCCTTGGCAGCTTGCGGAATTGTTATGAAAACAAATGCCATAATCCTTGCGATTGTTGTAGGAATCTCGCAAGGGACACAGCCGATTATCGGTTTCAACTATGGAGCAAGGCAATATCATCGGGTACGGGAGGCTTACATGCTTGCAATAAAGTGGAATCTTGTTGTTTCCACTATTGCTTTTATCGCATTTCAATTTTTCCCGCAATCTATCATTTCACTATTCGGAGACGGGGACGAGCTGTATTTTGAATTTGCTGTTTTGTTCATGCGTACCTATCTTTTCATGGTGTTGGTAAATGGTGTGCAGTTGCTTTCTTCCAGCTTTTTTACCGCAATAGGAAAATCGTTAAGAGGTGCTCTGTTGGCATTAACAAGGCAGACCTTTTTCTTGATTCCGCTTACCCTGCTGCTCCCGCTTCGTTTCGGAATTATGGGAGTATTGCTAGCGGGGCCTGTTGCTGATTTTTCAGCGTTTGTGCTATCTATTGTACTGGTGGGTATAGAATTAAAAAAACAAAAAAACTCGCTTATAATTTAAGCCATAGCATATAGCTATTATCCACAGCTACTGAGCAAGTGTTATCAATACCGATAACAAAATGATAACATTAGCTTATATAGGCAGGATAATATGGATATATCAAATAATCAAAGGATTTACATACTCGGCAGAGAATAATTTCTAAACAAAATTAGTTAGGAAAAGTTGAGTAGTGCAATGTGTATTCGTTATCGGGAAATACTTTACGGTTTTCACAATGCTTGATTCAAAAGGGATTTTTTTGCCTTATTCCCGCGTGACATCAAGGGAATCCGGATTGATGACGATGATGGACTTGCCCTTTTTGTGAGCATATCTCACGGTGTTCCCGGTACCGCTGGGGCATCCATTCCATACTACGAGAATATAATCGGCGTGATCTACCATGTAGCGGTTGCGCTTGTCCATGCATTCGGGCGAATAGTGGCATTGGAGCATGGTTTCTTTGTCGCACTGCGCGGCAATATCATAATAGCGTTCTCGCTGTGCTGCCGACCACTTGACCGCTTGAGTTTCGCAGGGAATGGCACTCTCAAGTGTAATGCTGGGATAACGAGCCTTCAAATCAAGCACGAGCTCAGCCGCGTACAAATCAATACCAAGAGCCATGCCGGTTATAAAGTGCGTGACATCTTCTGTTTCGATGAGATTGATAATTTGCTCTTTCAGTGTCTCCTTGAGGTCGGTACAGCGTTCGTCATTCTCATTCATTCCGAACGGGAGGTGCTGCGGGCGATGTCCGGTAAAGGCGCAAGTTTTCATGTTTGTTCTCCATCTCTTTCTGTGTATTAAAGATTGTTTCTATGTCTCTAATGCACAGTATAGCATGGAGATATGCAGAAATCGGTCGAAAAATGACAAAAAAATAAGACTGCGTGCAAAAAACACGCAGTCCTTGGCGAACTTAGCCATTATCCGAGGTTTCCTGCTGAATCATCAGCTCAACCATCTGCAAGATACGTTTCTGTGCTTGTGGGGGCAGCGAGTCAAGTTTCTCGGAAAGCTCAGACGCCTTGTAGCTCGTCGAGTGATCCAGAACATCACAAAAGATCGCGTCAGCCGAAACCTCAAGCCCATTGAGAAGGATAATCAGCTTCTCACAGCGAGGGAATGACATACCACGCTCAACCGTGGAAATATAATTTGCTGTCAGCCCCGTCTTTTCCGCAAACTCTTCCTGCGAAAGACCAAGCCGTTCTCTGCATTGCTTTACTCGTTTTCCTATTCGCTTGTCAATCATAGCGCGTACCTACACCTTTTCTATAACGCTCATGATAATTATATGGATTAGAGGCACAGTAATACAGAAACGCTAACAGCGACACTATGGATTAGCGGACGAATATCGCGCGGATTTGCATACAAGATACAAAAAAAGAGCCTCTGCCGACACCCGAAAAAGGCATCGACAGAGGCTCTTGGTTCGTTTTCCGGGCATTCAAACAAGTGCCGGAATCGACACTTATTTCCGCGCTAAAGAAGAAACTGCGCAGGGAATACAATCACTTAGGTTGGTCAATTTGCGTCTCTCTGAGGCTTGCAATCACGGGCTTTTTCGACCCCTAACTGTCTACACCGCGATGCCTTGCGGGAGAAGTGCGGACAGGCGATGAGATCCGCACGGAAGCTCTGCTTGCAGCTATGGACGCAGCGGACGCAGAAGCGGTTATACTTCCGGCGTCCGCTGTCCCCGATGAAGAACGACCACTCCTGCCGCCATTTCTGACTTCTGCTCACAGCTCAATCTCTCCTTTGTGCTTTTTGGGAGGGCAGCATTCCTTCTGCTTTTCAGCCTTTGCAGACTTGAGCCTGTCCATGATGGAGGACTTTTCGCCCCTTTCGGGGGCTTTGACCTCTGCGGTCTTGTCCTCCTTCGGACCGTTGTTGATGATCCCATCAATCATGCCGTAGTCATCCTCCATCGACATCTCCGCCGCCTTGAGGTAGTTTTCCTTCTCAAGAGCCGCCATCCAGCTTTCCTTGCTGATACCGAGCATTCCGCCCTTTGCCGCATGATCGGCAATCTCTTTGGCATCCACGCACAAGCCCTCGGTGTTATCGGAATAGAGACGGTAAACCTCGCAGCCCTTCTCCAAAGCCTTCTCAGCCGCCTCCTGACCGGCGGGAAGAACGCCAGCCCATGCGTAGCCGTAGTCCTTCATATCCTGAACGGAGAGCGCGGGATCGGGCATTTCCGGCACTTCCTTGACCTCAAGGTCGAGAAGGCGGAGCGTGTCATCGTCAAAGCCGTTGTAGACATCATCAAGAACGAGCTTGCCGCGCTCATCGACGATGATGCAAGCCGCCTCATCGCCGTAGGTGTCATGCTCCATCAGATAAAAGCTGTGACCGCCGACTTCGTGCTGGTCAATGGTGTGCCACGTCCCGATGTGACCGGCAACCGTCAGACCGGAGGTGTCGGCATTCATCTCAAAGTCCTTCTGCTCGGTAGCTTCCTGCTTCTGCTGCTCCTTCGAGATCATGGGGATCGCAACAATCTTATCGCCCAACTTAACAAACTGCTCCGGCACTTTGAAGTGGTCAGAGAACTTCTGCATCTGCTCTACGGTCAGAGAGCCGAAGCTGTCATCCGTCAAGCCTACTACCAAGAATGTTCCGGCAACAACGTCGTAGATGTCACCGTCCTCATCACGCAGAGCGCGGTTCAGGGGCAGACCTTCCAGCTTGCCTTCCTCGTTGCAGACTAAGGCAACCGGGTCTTCGTAGGGATAAATCGCCTCGATGCAGCCGCCGACCTCATGCTGCAAGGACTTGAGATCCGAGTCAATCTCCTTCACATAAGGCTCCTTTCCCGGCTCAACAATGAGAACGGCGATGGTGCTGTCACGCTCGGTGACTTCCCCTGAGCCGGTGATCCGGTATTCATCGGGAATATCATCAAGCTCCCCGTTAAACTGCCTGTCCCACCTCTCGCTTGCGACACGGACATAGCCCTCATCGGTGAAGCGTCCCTGCTCATCCATCGCAATGTCGCGCCCATAGCGTTCATAGTCGATGTAATTTGCCAGAGGACCGAGATCCTTTTCAGAGTAGATACCGGCTTCGTGTGCGTAATAATAGCCGAGATCGGATTCGTCGTTGATACCGGGCATGATGTCGTAGCAGTCCAGATTGAACGTCAGGTTGATGAGATCGTCGATGTCGCTGACCTCATCGCAGCCAGCCTCCATAATGGCAACGAGCTTTTCCTGATCGCTCAGGGAAAGCTCGTCAATCAAAGCGGCAAGGTAGTTGAGCTTATCAAGGCTCTCGTACTCGCCAAGCATCTTCTGGACGCCGTAGATCGGGCATTCGTAGTCGGTGATAAACCACTCTTCATAGGGCTGACCGAACTCATCCTGCTTGCCGATCCCGATGCGCTCAAAGACCTTCTGCATCTCTTCCTCGGTGGTGGGCAGCTTCACCCACTCACCGACCAGCATACCCTCGTTGTACTTGCCAAGGTTCGTGACGAAGGCTTCAAAATTACCGTCTAATACGGGCATAGGCATCCTCCTTTCAGTCATCCACCATGCCGTCCGGCATGATATACAGTTCCTCAAACTCCGCATCGGTCATGGCTTCGAGCTTCCGGATGGTCTTATACATCAGCTCTGCGACCTCGCCGTCTATGTCGTTCAGGGTGACGCTCTTCATATCGTCGATCAGCCGCTTCCGGCTGGACGTGTTGAAGCAGCACATCAGGTTGATTTCTTCCACGGTAAAGTTTTTCATATCAGAGTTCCATATCCTTTCCTTTGTTTTTCTGCGGCTTCGGTGTGTGAGGCGGCTGGGCTTTCTGCGCGGATTTCAGCTTGTCGCGGATGGATTCACGGGCAGCGGGCTTCTTCGGGATGGTGTCGTAGATGGCAGTTCCGGCATCCTCCACATAGGAGCGGACATACTGGATGCTTTCAGAAAAGCGGATGGGGCGGTTCTTGTCCTCGATGTTGGTCAGCCGGACTTCATCAGCGGCAAAATCAACCGCGTCGATTCTGCACTTGATCCCATCCACATTCAGCGTCGCGCCGACAGGAATGTAATCTGCGGCTTTGAGTTCCTTGAAGGTCTCGCCGTCCTTGCTGAGAAAGACATCCGCGCCGGACTGCCAGAGCTTCTTTGATGCTGCTACCCACGCAGCTTCACGGAAGCCAGTGACCGGCATGGAGGGCTTGCCGCGCACCTTCTTCTCAAGGAGCTTCGTGCCGAGCAAGGGCGCGGCTTTTTCCGCGTCCTTGCCGTACAGCTCAAAATAGCCGTTCTGAGCAAAGCAGACCAGCGCATCCGGATGAGCCTTTTTGACTGCCTCATATTTGCGGAGTTCTGCGACGGGGAGCGGCGAAAGCACCTCTGTCCTATCTGCCTCCGGCAGTCTGTCGCGGCGGCTTTTCTGCCTGGTCAACACTTCTGACAGAGCCTCCGCATCCTTTGGGAGCGTCTGGCGGGTTTTGACGCCGCCATGCTCACCGACCAGAGCCATTGCTGCATCGAAGCTGCTGCGGCATGGGGCGTCCAGCACATAGCCGTCTGCAAAGGTCAGCCGGTCATGATCCGGCGCAACCGAGTTCTGCGCTACATTTGCCGCCTGTTCCCGGTAGTTGATCTCAAAGACATCTCCGAAGACCTTGCCGCGCTTAACGGCTTTCGGGACAATGACACGAGCAATGCACTCGTCGTAGGTCTGTTCCGCGTAAAAACGGAAGGTGTTGTGATCTCGCGTTCCCTGAATAAAGACTTGATTTTCATTGAGGCAGTGCGTCCCATGCGGACGGCAGAACCACATCAGCGTCTTGTCTTCGGGATTCTGGCTTTCGGCGGCGCGGCGGATGATGCGCTTGTCGATGTCGAAGTCTTCCTTGTAGCTGTCTACATGACTGTCCACGAGCTTCTGCAGCTCCGCAATGATGTCAACGTCTGTGTATTTCTTCATGCGTCTCCTTTCTCACAACTCCATGTCGTGCGTTTTGGATTTGACCGGGGACTTCTTCTCCGGCTGCTGTTTTGCGGCAGTCCTGAGCTGATCGCGGATGGAGGGCTTTTCCTGCTTCTGCTCCTGCTTGACGTATTCCAGCGTCGGCATCAGCTCACGGTAACAGCCCTGTGTTTTCCGCGCCGCATGACGGCGATGGATTTTGAACAGCGGCTCACCGTTCTGCGTGACCGTGTTGCCCTCAATCCTGACGCCGTTCCGTGCCAGCAGATTGAAGGAGTGGTTAGAGGCGCGGTAGGAAGCCCGCATTCCGTCGTTGTTATAGGCGATCTGCCCCTTGAGCGTGTCCATGACGGCGGCTTTGATCTCCTTCTCTTCGGCAGTCAGGCGGTGCGCTTTCGGTGCTTTTGCCGCTTCCTCCGGCAAGGGGGCAAAGGGAGACTTGACC
>ENA-OZSD01000195-OZSD01000195.1-human-gut-metagenome-genome-assembly--contig:-NODE-195-length-7472-cov-3.405690_pt1 | contig 7472 bp, 5 predicted proteins | sample MGYA00243276_ERZ653961 | MGnify/ENA primary metagenome ERZ653961 (study PRJEB26926, sample SAMN06164498) | human gut metagenome | biome: ENVO:00009003; feature: ENVO:2100002; material: ENVO:00002003... | reverse complement strand
ACGAGATAGGAGTCCGTCTCGTGGGCTCGGAGATGTGTATAAGAGACAGTTTTTAATATGGGGATGAACAAGAGTGATTTCCGCAATCATGAAAAAAATGATATCCTTTATTCACATTTTTCAACGCATTGGGTTGAAGTGTAACAGTGTGCAGCGTATTTACGGAGGCGCTGCTCAGCAGATGAGAAAGCAATTGATGAAAGAGGAAAATTGAATGAAGCTTCAGAACAAACCCCACACTGTCCGCGACATTATCGTCGTCGGCTTTGCGTTGTTTGCGATGTTTTTTGGCGCAGGCAACGTTATTTTTCCGCCGTATCTCGGCGTTGAGGCAGGTCCCGAGTGGCTCGGCGGCTTCTCGGCATATTTTATTGCAGACATCGGTCTGGCTATGTGCGCAGTGTTTGCGCTCCTGCGCGTCGGCAGCAGCGAGGCCGTCACCGCGCGTCTGGGCAAGGTCCCGGCCGCAATACTCATGAGCGCGCTTATCCTGTGCATCGGTCCCATGGTCGCGATCCCCCGCACCGCTGCGACCACCTTTGAAATGGCAATCGTTCCGAACATCAGCGGCGTTTCCTCCGTTGTGTTCTCCATAATATTCTTCGCACTTATCCTGTTTTTGTGCATCCGCCAGTCGGCCGTCGTCGATATCGTCGGTGCGGTCCTGACTCCGCTGCTGCTTATCGGCCTTGCGGTCATCATAATCAAGGGCGTTGCAACGCCGCTCGGCGAGATAGCGCTCACCCCGAACGCCGACAACGTTATTCTTGGCGGCATCAAGGCCGGCTACCAGACCATGGACGCGCTCGCGGCGCTGCCGTTTGGCATCATAATCCTCCAGAGCGCCGCCTCCAAGGGCTACACCACCAACGGCCAGAAGTTCAAGATCGTCTCCGGCTCGGCTATCCTCGCAGGCGTGCTGCTGCTCGGTGTTTACATGGGCCTGTGCTATCTCGGCGCTACCGTTTCTACTCAGTACGGCCTTGAGATCGGCCGCGCAGAGCTTGTTATGGCCATCGTTGAGGCACTGCTCGGCAAGGCCGGCATGATCATCTTCGGCGTCGTCGTGGGTCTTGCTTGCGTGACCACCGCCATCGGTCTGACCAGCTCCGCCGCAGCTTACTTCACCGAGCTGTGCAGCGAGAAGGTGCCCTACAAGGCATTCGTCATCGTTATCTGTGTGTTCAGCGCCGTTGCATCCAATCTCGGCCTTGACCGCATCGTTTCGATCGCGGCTCCAGTGCTGGACATCGTTTATCCGCCGGCACTGGTCGTTATCTTCATCTCGCTCATTATCCCCAATGCAAACGACTATGTCAGCCGCGGCGCGGCTCTCGGCGCAGTTGGCGCGAGCATCCTGTGTGCGTTCAAGGTCCCCGCAATGGAGAATCTTCCCCTGTACGACATGGGCCTGTACTGGATACTTCCGGCCGTCATCTTCGGCCTGCTCGCACTCGGCCTTGCAGCAATCGTCAAGCCCAGGAAGTCCGAAGCGGAAGCAAAAATCTGATATTTCAAGCCACGAGCCACAGCTCGTGGCTTTTTTGTTTCCGCCCTGAACAGCGCACAACAAAGCCCCGGAGCTTGTCCGGGGCTTTGCCGCAAAGTGTGCATAAAGTGAAGATAAAAGGAGTATAGAACTTTGCTATGGTAAAGGGGAAGGGAGAACCATGCCTTTCGGCTGTGGTTCAATGTCGAGCAGAGCGGAGACCTGACCGCCCTGCGGACAAAGAAGATACATATGGGGGTTACGATATGCATTTTAGCTTATATACCACCCTCTGTCCGCTCCAAAACGTCATTCCTATGCTCCAAATAGGTTTTAGTGGCGCATTGAGGCAGCTACGGATACATATATTGCGGTATCCCGGTATCGAGAGTGCGGAGGAAACCGTATGTGCCTCGCGTAACGCAAGTGCAGTGCTGAGTTTTGCAGCGCACCACTGTAGGGAACAGGCTTGCCCGTTCCGTTTGTTATGGTTTCGTCGGCAGTTTCCGGTCGCGCTGACGCAACAACTGTATCGGCAATTATTCACTATTAATTATTCATCATTCATTATTCATCGGGACGGTCACAGACCGTCCCTTTTTTGACTTCCCCTGCGTAGCTTGAGGGGAAGGTGTCACCTTGGTGACGGATGAGGTGTTATTTTAATCATTTGCCGTCAGGCAAACACTATATGAAAAACGGGCGAGCAATGCTCGCCCCTACAGCTATGGTTTTTGTGCAGGCAAGGTCGGTACAGACGGAACGGATAAATCCGTTCCCTACGAGCGGCTGCGGCCGCGGCTGAGAGCTAATAGCTGACAGCCGAGAGCCATTGTGTGCGCTAAAGCGCACTTATTTGAATATTCAACCCCACGGCAGCAAAGCTGCCTGCTCCCCTTGCAGGTGAGCCAATGGGGCGCGGCGCAAAATTCAGCAGCGTACTAACGTAGCGCGAGAGTTTTACGGTTTGGTCGGTATCTTCGACACCGGGATACCGGAGATGACCGTATCCGTAGGTGCGTCAAATCGCCTCTAAAAGAATGTGGCGACGGGCTGCTCGGGGACTTCACAGGGCGAGTCCTCGATGAAGGTGAGCACGGGGCCTTTTTTGCCGTAGGCGCGGCTGAACTTGAAGTTGATGCGCGCGGTGAGCACATGCCAGGAGTCGCCGACGATGCTGTCGGAATCCTCCCACTGGCAGATAAGGCCCGCAAATTGGATATCTTCGGCGCAGCAGGTCATAACGTGGCGGCCGACTATGAAGTTTCCGGCCGGGACCTTTTTGCGCTTTAAATAGCGGCATTTGAAGCGAACGACCTTGTTTTCGTACTTTTTCGGCTCCTCGGACATATCGCGATACCACACGGCATAGTCGTCGTCACCGATCTCGACGATGGGCGCGTCAAGGTCGAACGGCAGGGGATCTTCGATCTCGTCGTACTTGACGGTGCCGTCGGCGTACTCATAGGCGATGTCGCTGCGGCGCGAGGCGGCGCGAACGAGCTTGTGCAGCTCCATCTTGTCGATGGAGTCGTCATAGCGGTTGAAAACCGTCAGCTCGGCGCTTTTGAGCTTATCATAAACAAGGTTGCGCATGTTGGCGTTGTAGCTGAGTATGCTGCGCGCATCGGCGAAGAAAAACTCCTGATACACCATCCACATCTCGGGCAGCGCCTGATACAGATCATCGAGCATCCACATGCCGTTGTATTCGATGACGCATCTCTCGCAGTCGTGCTCGTCGAGCCACTTGCGCAGATTAGCGCGCGTAAGCTCGGACTGCTCCTCGACATTTACCATGAAAACGTTCGGCGCGGAGAACTTGTCGGGCGCGTACTCCTCCTCGCCCTCCTCGCAGACGATCAGCAGCGTTCTCTCGCCGCTGTTGAAGCGCTTGTCCTCAAGCGTTTCCTGAATGAACTTGGTCTTTCCGCTCTCGAGAAAGCCCGTAAACAGAAAAACGGGAACCTCTTTAACCTTACTCAATACCGAACAACTCCTTGATACCCTGCTCGTTTATCTTCGAGCCGATGACGCACACACGGCCGGTGACGGCAGCGCCGCCGCGGCGGATGTCCGCCTCGCCGGGAACGTAGTCGAAATAGATCCACTGTCCGTCGGTCGAATCGACAAAGCCCTTAGCGCGCAGGATCGTGCCGTAGCTTGCGTCCTCGTCAAACTCGCCCAGCGCCTTTCTGACCTCCTCCTCGGTGAACTTCTTCGGAGTCTCCACGCCCCAGGAGGTGAACACCTCGTCGGCGTCGTGGTGATGGTGGTCATGTCCGCAGCCGCAGGAGCAGCTTTCGCCGTGCTCATGGTCATGATCATGCTCGTGGTCATGGTCGTGATCGTGATCGTGGTGATGCTCGTTGTGATCGTGATGCTCCATCTCCTGCATGGTGGTGGAAAGGGAGTCGATGTGCTCCATAACATCAACTATCTGCTTGCCGTCAAGCTCCGACCAGGGAGTGGTGATAACGGTCGCGTTGGGGTTGAGCTGGCTGAGCATAGCGGTCGCGGTGACGACCTTGCCGTCGGCGGCGGAGTCGGTGCGGCTGAGGACTATAACGTCGGCATTGTGAACCTGATCGTTGAAAAATTCGCCGAAGTTGCGGATGTACATGCGGCAGCGGCCGGCGTCAACGACGGTGACCTTTGCGCCGATCTCGCAGCCGGGGACGCTTGCAACGGCCTTTGCGACGTCGGAGAGCTTGCCGACGCCCGACGGCTCGATGAGGATGCGGTCGGGGTGATATTTATCAATGACCTTCTGCAGAGCCGCAGTGAAGTCGCCGACGAGGGTGCAGCAGATGCAGCCGGAGTTCATCTCGGTTATCTCAACGCCCGCATCACGCAGGAAGCCGCCGTCAACGGCTATCTCGCCGAACTCGTTTTCGATCAGGACGAGCTTCTCGCCCTTGTAGCCCTCCGCGATGAGCTTGCGGATGAGCGTGGTCTTTCCTGCTCCGAGAAATCCGGAGAAAATGTCTATTTTAGTCAAGGTTATTACCTCCTATATAATATTCTTGTCTGAAACTTTATTATAACACAGCTTTGCAAATTTGCAAACGTATAAAACAACATCGATTACCGCTTGCGCCGGCAGCAAAATATATCTATAATATATGGTATAAACGGAAGCTGTGGGGAATAGATAATGATGAAACTGCGCATAACGGCACTCACCCTATGCCTGAGCCTTGTGCTGGGCATGGCGCTCCCCTGCGCCCTCGCCGAGGATGACGGCGCGCCGAAGCTCAAAAGCGCACAGTGCGCGCTGCTCGGCGATATGGGCAGCGGCAGGATACTTTTCAATATCGACGCATACTCGCGCCGCGAACCGGCAAGCCTTACAAAAATAATGACTCTTTTGCTGGCCGTCGAAGCGATCGAGGCCGGAACGGCTTCGCCCGACGACATGGTGACGGCCTCGGCGGCGTGCAAGACCGGCCTTGAGCACGACAGCTCGACCGCGTATATTGACCGCGGCGAGACGATGAGCCTGCGCGATCTTCTCTACTGCGCGGCGCTTGCCTCGGCAAACGAGGCGTGCAACATCATCGCCGAGCACATTTCCGGCTCGATAAGCGCCTTTGTCGAGCGCATGAACACGCGCGCCGCGGAGCTTGGCTGCTCCGGCACGCATTTTGCAAACACCCACGGCATGCCGGACGACAATCACTACACCACCGCGAGGGATATTTTCCTCATCGCCTGCGAGGGCATGCGCCATCAGCTTTTTGCTCAGCTTGTCGGCTGCCGCGAATACACGACGAGCGCGACCAACGACTCGCCGGCGCGCGTTCTGGAAAGCTCGAACGCACTCATAACGCCCGATTCGCCGTATTCGGACAAGTACGTTTACCCCGGCGCGGTCGGCATCAAAACCGGCTACACCGAAAAGGCCGGCTATTGCCTGGTCAGCGCCGTGCAGCGCGACGGCGTGAACGTCATTGCCGTCGTCCTCGGCGCGGACGGCGACGCGGCAGCAAAAGAATTCGACAGCTTTGCCGACGCGGTGACGCTGCTCGACTGGTGCTTTGAAAACTATTCTTACCGCAGCATCGTTGAGCGCGGCTACCCTGCGGCGGCGCAGCCGATCGAAAAGGACGGCAGGCGCGGCGAGCTTACGCTCGTCTGCGCGCAGGAGATAAACGCGCTTGCGGAAAAGGTGCTGGACGCGGCAAAGCTCAAAAGAGAGGTCACGCTTTATGCGGAGACGCTGACGGATGTTCCGGCCGAGGGCACGGAGCTTGGCACGGTCACGTTTTCAGACCCCGATGACGGCACGGTCTACGGAACGGTGACGCTCGTTTCTCAGGGCGAGGCGCGGTTTGAAGAGCCGGAGCCGCAGACCGTTCAGCCGCAGGAGCTGAGCCGCGAGCAAAAGCTTGCAACGGTCATAGTCTGCTCGATCGCCGTGTTCCTGCTGCTGGTGTTTATCCTGCTCCTCGTCCGCCGCAGCCGCAGAATGCGAAGAAAGCGGCGCTGAAAAGCGGAACGGATAAATCCGTTCCCTACAAGGTGCAGATGCAGATTTTGCACTAATACAGACCAATCTCCCGGGACGCGAAACGCCACGGTTTCCACCATTGTTCCGAACCGGGCTACCGCAATAAACGTATCCGTAGGTGCAGTAATGCGTCTCTAAAAAAGCGGAACGGATAAATCCGTTCCCTACAGGGGTGCGGCGAAAAACTCGGCAGCGCACTACTGTAGCGCGAGGCAAACGCGGTTTTCTCCATTGTCTCGACACCGGGCTACCGCAATATATGTATAGGTACGGCGCTAAAGCGCCTCTAAAAGGAGGGATGGGTAATGGCTATACCGGAGAGCTTCCTTCAGGAGCTTGTCGAAAAAAACGATATAGTAGACGTCGTGGGCGAGTATGTGCGCTTAACGAAGCGCTCCGGCTCGAACCAATTCGGCCTGTGCCCGTTCCACAGCGAGAAAACGCCGTCGTTTTCCGTATCGCCGGACAGGCAGATATACCACTGCTTCGGCTGCGGCAAGGGCGGAGGCGTTATAAATTTCATAATGGAGATCGAAAACCTCAGCTTTCCGGAGGCCGTTGAGTTCCTCGCAAAGCGCGTTGGTATGACCATGCCCGAGCAGGAGGATAACCGCGAGGCGAAAAAGCGCCGTCGGCTTCTGGACTTGAACCGCGACGCGGCGAGGTTCTTCTACTCATGTCTCAGCAAGCCCGAGGGCAAGCCTGCGCTTGACTACATGGCGCGGCGGCAGATAACGCCGCACACGGCAAAGCGCTTCGGCCTCGGCTACGCGCCGGACACATGGGACAGCCTCATAAACGCGATGAAGGCGCTCGGCTACTCGGAGTACGAGATGTTCGACGCCGGACTTGTCCGCAAGGGCAAAAACGGCGGACATTACGACACCTTCCGCAACCGGCTCATGTTCCCGGTCATCGACGTCAGGGGCGATTTTATCGGCTTTTCCGGCAGAATACTCGGCGACGGCGAGCCGAAGTATATGAACAGCCCGGAAACGATGGTGTTCAACAAAAGCCGCAATCTTTTTGCGCTGAATCTGGCTAAAAAATCGAAGAGCGGACATATAATACTTGCTGAGGGCAACGTTGACGTCGTCATGATGCACCAGGCCGGCTTTGACGGCGCGGTCGCGTCGCTGGGCACGTCGCTCACGCCCGAGCAGGCGCGGCTGATCTCGCATTACACGAACGAGGTCATCATCGCCTATGATAACGACGGCGCAGGCAAAAAAGCCTCGCAGCGCGCCATCGGGCTTTTGGAAAAGCTCGATCTGAAGGTCAAGGTGCTTTCTATGAGCGGCGCAAAGGACCCGGACGAGTATATAAAGACCAAGGGCGCGGATGCGTTCCGCAATCTGATAGACAAGTCGGAAAACCACATCGACTATCAGCTGCAAAACGTGACGGATAAATACGATCTGAGCATCTGTCTCTTATACACATCTGACGCTGCCGACGAAGGCTTAGGTG
>ENA-OZSD01000189-OZSD01000189.1-human-gut-metagenome-genome-assembly--contig:-NODE-189-length-7629-cov-5.295749_pt1 | contig 7629 bp, 7 predicted proteins | sample MGYA00243276_ERZ653961 | MGnify/ENA primary metagenome ERZ653961 (study PRJEB26926, sample SAMN06164498) | human gut metagenome | biome: ENVO:00009003; feature: ENVO:2100002; material: ENVO:00002003... | reverse complement strand
AAACCATAGCGGCGGCGGTCAACTATCTTTCCGAGCATGGTATCTCTAATCTTGATGAGCTGGACGCTTCTCTTTCCTCTGTCAGTGATAGAGCCTATTCAATCCGGGAGGGAATGAAAACCGCCGAGCAGCGCATGAAAGAACTGCAAAAGCTCATGGAGTACGGCAGAAATTATCAAACCTACAAGCCCATACAGGACGAGTATCGGCAAATCCGCTGGAAAGGAAAACAGGAGAAGTTTGCGGAAGCCCGCCGCGCCGAGCTTACCCTATGGGACGCGGCAAACCGCTATCTCCATGCCCATTTGCCGGAGGGCGTGAAAACCCTGCCGATCTCCGCGTGGGAGAAAGAATATACTGCCCTCAAAGCACAGCGGGAAGCGGAATATGACACGCTGAAAGATACCCGCGCCGAGGTTGCCGAGCTTCAAAAAATCCGCAGGTGCGTGGATATTGCACTCCGCGCCGACCAACCGGAGCAGACGCAGAGCCGCACCAAGCGGCATGATATAGACCGCTGAAAGGAGTTGAACTTTTATGTATTACACCCAAGAACAGATAGACCGCGCCAACCAAGCCGACCTTGTTTCTTTCCTGCAATCACAGGGCGAGCAGCTTACCCGCGCCGGACAGGAATACCGCTGGAAGCGGTACGACAGCCTGACCGTCCGGGGAAACAAATGGTACAGGCACAGCCAGAGTAAGGGCGGCGCACCCATTGATTTTGTCATGGAGTTTTTCGGCAAGAGCTTCACCGAAGCCGTTGAAATGCTGACAGGAGAAAAAGGCGCAGCCCAACCGCCGGACAGACCAAGCCCCGCGCCCCTCTCTGACTTCCGGCTACCACCCCGGAACACCGACAACCGAACAGCGAGGAACTATCTCACAGCAGCCCGCCGCATTGATGAAGATGTGTCGGGCTTTTTCTTTTCCAACGGGGATATTTACGAGGAAGCCGCCCACCACAACGCCGTATTCGTAGGGCGGGACGAGGACGGAATACCGCGCTACGCCCACCAGCGCGGCACAGCCGGGAACTTCCGGCTTGATGTGAAAGGCAGCGACAAAGCCTTTAACTTCTGCTACCGTGGCGAGGGCGAAAGATTGTTTGTCTTTGAAGCCCCGATAGACCTCTTATCTTTCCTCTGTCTGTTCAAAAAAGACTGGCAAAAGCAAAGCTATCTGGCGTTGGGCGGCGTGGGGGAAAAAGCCCTTTTGCGTTTCCTTTCTGACCGTCTGAACATCAAGACCGTTTACCTCTGCCTTGACAGCGACCAAGCCGGAAACGACGCTTGCAGCCGCCTTGTGGGGCTTGTGCCGGAGGGCTTGACCGTCCACCGCCTTGTGCCGCTTTACAAGGACTGGAACGAGGTATTGCAGCACCGGGCAGAAATCGCGGACGGGAAGTATATCCGGGAAGCGATTTACGGCTTGAAAGAGCCGCCGCAGGAAGAAACCGTTGAGATTATCCGCATGAGCGAGGTTGACACACAGACCGTTGAATGGCTATGGGAGCCGTATATCCCCTTTGGGAAAGTAACCATTGTGCAAGGCAATCCCGGCGAGGGCAAGACCACCTTTGCCCTACGCCTTGCCGCCGCCTGCACCACCGGGGGAACGCTGCCGGGAATGAAGCCCTTGCCGCCATTCCAAGTAATTTACCAGACCGCCGAGGACGGGCTGGGCGATACCGTCAAGCCACGCTTGATAGAAGCCGAAGCCGACCTTGACCGCGTTCTTGTGATTGATGAAGCAAAACGGGAGCTTACTTTGTCCGACGAGCGCATAGAGAGAGCTATCCGGCAGACCGGGGCGCGGCTGATTATCCTTGACCCCATACAGGCGTACATGGGCGAAAAGACCGACATGAACCGGGCAAACGAAGTGCGCCCCATGTTCCGCCGCCTTGCCGATGTTGCCGAGCGTACCGGGTGCGCCGTTATCCTTATCGGACATCTCAACAAAGCTGCCGGAGGGCAGAGCGCATACCGGGGCTTAGGTTCTATCGACTTCCGCGCCGCAGCAAGGAGCGTCCTGCTGATCGGGCGCGTGAAGCGAGAACCGAATGTGCGCGTTATCGTCCATGACAAATCTTCCCTTGCGCCGGAGGGCAAGCCCGTTGCCTTTTGCCTTGACCCGGAAACGGGCTTTTCGTGGATAGGCGAATATGATATAACCGCCGACGAGCTGCTGTCCGGCGCGGGTGGGAACACCGCCACCAAGACCGAGCAAGCCGAAAGGCTGATACTTGACCTGCTTGCAGACGGGAAAGAGCTTGCCAGCGAGGACATTGTAAAAGCCGCAGCCGAAGCCGGAATATCCGAGAGGACGGTACAGAACGCCAAGCGCAACATGGGCGGCATTTTAGGCGCAAGGCGTGTCGGCGGTCAATGGTACAACTTCATCAAGAAGAAGCAGCCACCCGAACCCGCAAGCTGAAAGTGCAAAACGCAGACCCTTTGCACTTTGCACTTTCGCACTTTCACGATAATTTGCGTCAATAACTCAAAAAAGCACTTGACAAAACGCTTCATGGGGCAACGAAAAAGACATCAAGCCCTTTGTCGATCCCAAGTTTGAAAACAATATGCTGCTGACCGCCACGGAACGGCTCACCATGAACACCCGCCCGAAAAATCCCGCCAACGCCCGCAACCTCAATTTCTGCGGGATCGGCTCGTCCGGCTCCGGCAAGACCCGCTTTTGGCTCACGCCGCAGCTTTTGCAGGCCCATTCTTCCTATGTGGTGGTAGACCCCAAGGGCGGTGTGCTGGGGCAGGTCGGCTCGTTTTTGCAAAAACGGGGCTACAAAATTAAGGTGTTCAACAGCATAGACTTTTCCAAGTCCATGCACTACAACCCTTTATCGTATATCCGCAACGAGGCCGACATCCTGAAATTCGTGAACGCCCTGATCACCAACACCAAGGGCGAGGGCAAGGAGGGCGATCCGTTCTGGACGAAAGCGGAAACGCTTTTGTACTGCGCCCTGATTGCCTATATCATTTTTGAGGGGCCTGCCGAGGATCGGAATATGAATACGCTGGTGGATATGATCTCCGGCATGGAGGTCAAGGAGGATGACGAAAACTATAAAAACGCCGTGGATTATATGTTTGATGGTCTTGCCAAACGCAAGCCGGATTGCTTCGCCGTGAAGCAATACCGTAAATTCAAGCTAAGCAGCGGCAAGACGGCCAAAAGCATACTTATTTCCTGCGGCGCACGTCTGGCCCCCTTTGACATCCCCCAGCTTCGGGAGATCATGTCCTATGACGAGCTGGAGCTTGACCGCATGGGAGATCGCCGGACGGCGACATTCTTCTGCATCAGCGATACGGACAGCACCTACAATTTCCTTGTGGCGCTGGCCTTTTCGCAGATGTTCAATCTTCTGTGCGAACGGGCGGACAATGTCCACGGCGGCAGGCTGCCCCATCATGTGCGGGTGCTGTGGGACGAGGCGGCCAACACCGGGCAGGTGCCAAACTTGGAAAAGCTGGTGGCGGTCATCCGTTCCCGTGAGATCAGCCTGTGCCTGTTGTATCAGCAGCTTGCCCAGTGCAAGGCCATCTACGACAAGAACGCGGAAACTATTCTCGGCAACATGGATAGTGTGCTGTTTCTCGGCGGACGCGAAAGCTCCACCATCAAGGAAATTTCGGAGAACTGGCTGGGAAAGGCCACCATCTCTATGCAGACCGAGGGACGCTCACGGGGTCAGTCCGAAAGCTACAGCCAGAATACCCAGCGGCTGGGCCGGGAACTGATGACCCCCAGCGAGCTTGCCACCATGCCCGGAGATCGGTGTATTTTGCAGCTTCGGGGCCTGCCGCCGTTCTACTCCAAGAAGTACGATTTGAAACAGCATCCCAACTACAAATACACCGCCGAGGCCGACAAGGTGAAGAACGCTTTTGACCTCGACAGCCTTGTGACACGGCGGATGGACAAGCTCAACCCCAACGAAACCTATACCGTTTACAAGGTGGACGTGCCGGACGAGGCGCTCACAGGCGAGGACGAGGACATCCTCAACTATGACGACCTCGACGACCCGGACGCCTTTGTATAACCTCTGGTCACGGTGTCCAGAGGAGTAGCTGCCGCCAGAAATGGCGGCTTTTTTCATGGCCGGAAACATCCCAGAGAAATGGAGGACTTATGCAGTTTTTTGCTTCTGCCGTTACTACCCTGCAAACTCTCGTCGTGGCGCTGGGCGCCGGTCTTGCCGTGTGGGGCGTGGTCAATCTGCTGGAGGGTTACGGCTCGGATAACGCAGCGGCCAAAAGCCAGGGCATCAAGCAGCTCATGGCGGGCGGCGGCATCATCGTGCTGGGCACGACCCTGATCCCTCTGCTGTCTACCCTGTTTTAAGGGTAGCTGCCGATGGGTATTCTCACCGAATGGATCACGGAATGGCTCAAAGGGCTTTTGATCGAGGGCATCATGGGAAACCTCGAGGGGCTGTTTGACACGGTGAATACCCGCGTCGGGGAAATATCCGTACAGGTGGGGACTACCCCGGCGGCATGGAACGCCGGGGTGTTCTCCCTGATACGGCAGCTTTCCGAAACGGTGATATTGCCGATTGCCGGATTGATCCTGACCTTTGTTGCCACCTATGAGCTGATCCAGATGATACTGGAAAAGAACAATATGCACGAGTTCGATGTGGCGAATATCTACAAATGGGTATTCAAAACCACTTGTGCCATCCTGATCCTGTCCAACACGTTCAATATCGTCATGGCCGTCTTTGACGTGTCCCAAAGCGTGATCGCAAGCGCGGCGGGCATTGTCACAGGCGCAACCAACATCACGCCGGATATGCTGGCCGATCTGGAAATGACCCTTGAAACGATGGAGCTTGGCCCTCTGCTGGGCCTGTTCCTGCAATCGTTCCTCATTAAGTTTACCATGCTGGCACTGAACATTTTTATTTTCGTGATCGTCTATGGCCGCATGATCGAGATATATCTGCTGACCAGTTTAGCCCCCATCCCCGTGGCGACGCTCTCCAACCGGGAACTTGGCGCGATGGGCCAGAATTATCTGCGCTCCCTGTTTGCCGTGGGCTTTCAGGGTATGTTGATCCTTGTCTGCGTTGCCATCTATGCGGTGCTCATTCAGGGGATTGCCACAGGTGGAGATCCCATCGGCGCGATTTGGGGCTGTATCGGCTATACGGTGCTTCTGTGCTTCATGCTGATGAAAACCGGGACGATCTCCAAAAGCATCTTCAGCGCCCATTGAGAAAGGAAAGGTGATCTTATCGCTGATACCGCCGCTTCTGGTCACGGTGGCCAGAGGCCGATCCCGGAGGGGCTGCACCTCTCCGACGGCATTGAGGGCTTGCGCTCCCTGCCAAAGCATAGCGTGGATATGCTTTTGACTGATCCGCCCTACGGCACGACCCGGAACTTTTGGGATGTGCCGCTGCCGCTGCCGAAGCTGTGGGAGGCGGTGAAATGGGCCGTCAAGCCGGAGGGCGCGGTGCTGTTTTTCGCACAATGCCCCTATGACAAGGTGCTGGGCGCGTCCAACCTCGCCATGCTCCGTTATGAGTGGGTATGGTACAAAAGCCGCTGCACGGGTTTTCTCAATGCCCGCCGCGCTCCGCTGAAAAAGACGGAGAACATTCTGGTGTTCTACCAAAAGTCCCCGGCCTACTTTCCGCAGTTTGAACAGGGCAAGCCGTACAAGAAAATCCACCGTTGCAGCGGGAGCAGCCCCAACTACGGAAAGTTTGAACGCACCAGCGGCGAGTCCGATGGGCGGCGCTTTCCGGGAAATGTGCTGGCGTTCCCCACGGTGACAACCACCGTACATCCCACGCAGAAGCCTGTGGCTCTGTGCGAGTACCTGATCCGCACCTACACACGCCCCGGCGAGGTGGTGGCGGACATCTGCGCTGGCTCCGGCACAACTGCCGTGGCCGCGCTGAACGCGGGCCGCCGCTTCGTCTGCTTTGAAACCGCCCCGGCCTTTTACGGCCCCGCCACGGAGCGCATCCGGCGGGCGCGGGAGGCTGTGGCATCTGGCGGGAAAGGAGAATGATGACAGGAACCTACGAAATTATTTACGCCGATCCCCCGTGGCGCTACTCCGCAAAGAAAGTGCAGGGTGCGGCAGAAAACCATTATCCCACTATGAGCATTGATGAATTGTGCGCGCTGCCTGTGGCCGAGCTTGCGGCCAAGGACAGCGCCCTTTTCATGTGGGCGACCTTTCCCCAACTCCCGGAGGCTCTGCGGCTGATCCGTGCGTGGGGCTTCACCTATAAAAGCGTCGCTTTTGTCTGGCTTAAAAAGAACAAAAAGGCGGATAGCTGGTTTTATGGGCTGGGCTTCTGGACGCGGGCCAACGCTGAGATTTGCCTGCTGGCGACCAAGGGACACCCCAAGCGGCAGGCCGCCGACATTCACCAATTTATCATTTCTCCCATCGAGGCCCACAGCAAAAAGCCGGACGAAACGCGGGACAAGATCGTTGCCCTCATGGGCGACAGGCCCCGCGTGGAGCTGTTCGCACGGCAGACCCCTCCCGGCTGGGACGTGTGGGGCAACGAGGTGGAGCCGACAGCGGGCCTCTGGTCACGGTGGCCAGAAGATAGCGGAAAGGAGGATGTTTCTTGCCCTATGTGAATGTTCCCAACGATCTTTCCAAGATCAAGACGAAAATTGCCTTTAACCTCACCCGCCGCCAGCTTATCTGCTTCGGCGGCGCGGCTGCCGTGGGCATCCCCGTGTATCTGCTGACCCGTCACGCACTGGGCGGCACCGGGGCGATGTTCCTGATGATCGCGCTCATGCTCCCGGCCTTTTTCATGGCGATGTATGAGCGGGATGGTCTGCCCTTTGAAAAGGTGGCCCGGAATATCATCCGGGCCAAGTTCCTGCGGCCCGGTGTGAGGCCCTATCAGACGCAGAATATCTACGCCCCGTTTGCGGGAAAGGAGGTCACACTTGAGCAAAAGCCCCAAGAAGTCAAAAAGCCTGACGCGGGCCGGTAATCGTCCGGCGACCATATCGGCCCAGCAGACCATTCCCTATGTGCGGATGCTGCCAGACGGCATTTGTCAGCTCCCCGGCGGTGTCTACACAAAAACGCTGGAATATGAGGACATCAACTATTCCGTTGCGTCCGCCGAGGATCAGACGGCCATTTTCGGCGGCTGGAGTTCGTGGCTGAATTATTTTGACAGTTCGCTGCCGTTCCAGCTTTCCTTTGTCAACCGCCGCAGCCGCTCCGGGAGCCGCTACAAGGTGAATATCTCCGAGGCGGATGACCGCTTCAACAGCGTCCGCACGGAATACACGGGGATGCTGAAAAACCAGATTGCCAAAAGCAACAACGGTATCGAACGGGCCAAGTACGTCACCTTTTGCATCCCCGCTGAAAATGTGGCCGCCGCCCGTCCCCGTCTGGAACGTGTAGAGGCGGACGTGATCGGCAACTTTAAGCGGCTGGGGGTACAGAGCCAGCCCCTTGACGGGCGGGAGCGTTTGGCCCTGCTGCATGGCCAGCTTCATCCCGGCAGCCGGGAGCCGTTCCGCTTCAAGTGGGCGGACATCGCCCATACGCTGTCTCTTATACACATCTCCAAGCCCACGAGACGGACTCCTA
>ENA-OZSD01000180-OZSD01000180.1-human-gut-metagenome-genome-assembly--contig:-NODE-180-length-7726-cov-4.965194_pt1 | contig 7726 bp, 8 predicted proteins | sample MGYA00243276_ERZ653961 | MGnify/ENA primary metagenome ERZ653961 (study PRJEB26926, sample SAMN06164498) | human gut metagenome | biome: ENVO:00009003; feature: ENVO:2100002; material: ENVO:00002003... | reverse complement strand
ACGAGATAGGAGTCCGTCTCGTGGGCTCGGAGATGTGTATAAGAGACAGCCTCGATGGGGAGCAAGGGGGGCAAGCGCACCATCGCGTTCCAAGCCTACAACGGCAATACGCCCGGCGAAAAGTCCGCTGAACAAACGATTACGCTGACGAAGCCGTCTGTCAAGCCGCAGGTAACGGTAAAGAATATCGACAAGACGACCGTGGGTCTGGGCGAGAACATCACCTTCACCCTGAGCGTCAAGAACGCCACGAAGGTGCTGATGTACATCGACGGCAGTGTCAACCGCCGCTTCGAGAACATCACCCCTGATATGACGGAATACACCTTCACCATGGCGTTCTCTTCGCTGGGGAACAACGGGGGCAAGCGTACCATTGCGTTCCAAGCTTACAACGGCGCAGTCGGCGGCGACAAGACCACCGCAACCACCATTTCCCTGATGAGCGGTTCGTCTGCTGCCCCCGTGATTGCGAATGTCAAGATTGACAAGACGACCGCGGTGCTGGGCGAGCAGATTAAATTCACTGTTTATCTGGACAACGCGACGAAGCTGCTGATGTATGTCGACGGGCAGGTGAACCGCCGCTTTGAGGACGTAACGACCAGCATGTCGAAGTACGAGTTCACGATGTCGTTCTCGTCGCTGGGGAATAATGGCGGCGTCCGTACGATTCAGTTCCAGCCTTACAATGGCACGACCGCGGGCGAAAAGTTTAAGGCGTACACGATTACACTGACGACGACCGTGGTCAACAAGCCGGAAGTCGTCAACTTCACCATGAATCCCAGCCGCGTGAAGCTGAATGTGCCGGTGACGTTCACGGTCAACACCAAGAACGCAACGAAGGTCGTCCTGTATGTGGACGGCAAGGCAAATACCAGCTACCCGACGACTGGCGATGTGACGGTTATCGAGCGCGCCTTCGCTTCGCTGGGCAGCGGCAACGGTGTCCGCACGATTCAGTTCAAGCCCTACTACGGAACGACCGCTGGCGAGCTTTCCCCGGCGCAGTCCCTGACGCTGTATGTGACCGACGATCCGCTGACCGTGACCGTTCCTGCCGCGAAGCAGGGCGACGACCTGACGGTGACGTGGACGGCTGCTGGCGGCGCAACGAAGTATCAGCTGCTGCTGACCACGCCCGACGGCACGGCTGCGCTGCTGGGCGAAACGGCGGCGCTGAACTACACGGTGCCGGGTCTGAAGCTGCTGCAGCCGGGCGACTACACCATCACGATTAAGGCGCTGTCCGGCAATACGGAGTTGGAATCTGTCAACAAGCCATTCACCGTGACAGGCGACTTCGTGTTCGCGGTTCGTGACGACTCGACGGGCATTGTGGTCGTCAAGTACAACGGCACGGCATCGACACTGACCGTTCCGAACACGGTGGCGGGTCTGCCGGTGGTGGAAATCGGCGCGCAGGCGTTCGAGGGCAACACGAAGCTCAAGAGCGTAACCCTGCCCGCGACGATTGAAATCATTGGCCGCCGCGCGTTCGCGGAATGCAAGAACCTGCTGGAAGTCAAGTAAGGGTTCATTGGGATTACGAAAGCCGGGGATTGCTGGAAAGGCAGTCCCCGGCTGTTTTGCTGCGAAAAAAACATACTTGCGATTGACGTTTCCCTGCCTATCTGCTATCATAAGATAAGCGCCCGCTATGTGCCGCACACAAAAGGAGGTATGCCCAATGGAGCAGCTTGAAGTTCTGACCGAAGTGCAGGATTTGCGGAAGGTTTGGCCGCATGAAGCACTGGATTTTACGCCGTGGCTGGCGAAGGATGAGAACATCGCGATTCTGGGCAATGAAATCGGCATGGAAATTGCAGTCGACGGAACAGAATCTGCTGTGGGCGATTTCAGCGTGGATATTATCGCGACCGATATTGCAACAGGGCAGAAGGTTATCATCGAAAACCAGCTGGAAGATACCAACCACGACCATCTGGGCAAACTTATCACCTACGCTGCCGGGAAAGAAGCTCGGACGATTATCTGGGTGGTAAAGCACGCACGCGAGGAACACCGCGCGGCGATTGAGTGGCTGAATAACCACACGGATGATGACATTGGCTTTTTCCTGTGCGAAATCCACCTGTATAAAGTCGGCAGCTCCAATCCTGCGGTGAAGTTCAGCGTGATTGAGAAGCCGAATGACTGGATTAAGAGCGTTAAAAAGAATCAGCAGCAGACAGAAAGCCAGCAGTTCCGCTTGGACTACTGGACAGCATTCAATGACTATGCGTATGCAAACGCGCAGTTCGCAAGGCAATTTGGCAAGCGAAAAGCATCAAACAAAATGTGGATGAACCTGAGCATTGGCTCATCTGTTTATGATATTTGCTTACGCGCGGTTAAAACAGAAAATCTGCTTGTTGTTGAACTGTATATTCGCGGCGACAAGGATCTTTATCATCAGTTATTTGAAAAACAGAATGCCATTGAGCAGGAATTGGGCGTTACGCTTGACTGGCGGGAACTTCCAGAAAAGAAAGCAAGCCGCATTATGCTGACACGACAGGTCGATTTTGACAATCGCAGCGCGTGGAATGCACAGTTTGACTGGATGATGGAGATGTCACTGAAATTCAAGAAAGTATTCAAGAAGTACCTATAATATGAAAATGCCCCCGGAAGCCATGCCTCCGGGGGCATTTTTCAATTTTCCTGCGTTATCTGCTTGCCCTTTTTCCCTTCTCCTTTTTCCACAATTCTTCCACCGAAAACTCCGCATGGCAGTTCGGGCAGGAAAAATACGGATTGCGGAAGTCAACTGTGCCAATCATCCTGCCGTCTTCCGTGGAAAAATCGTAGTTCTTTGCTTCTTCGGAACGGGAGTTCACCAAATGATGCGCCGTTTCCACTGTGAGTGCTGCCTTGCAGTGCGGGCAAAAATGCTTCTTCATGAACACAAAGATAGGATGCGTGACGGTGTACTTGATATTTTTCATCAGGGCAGCCTCCTTCCTCCTTGATTGTAGCAAAAGCAGCAGATTTTCGCAAGCCTCTCTATTCCCCCTGAAATAATAACGCAAAATCCCCCGGAAGCCCATACTTCCGGGGGACAAACTATCTTATTCCGCCTTTGCGCTCTCTCTTGTATAATTCAGCAGCCCGCCATAGAGGATGCAGCCCTGCTGGCGCGCGGTCAGCGGCATCAGCACAATGTAATCCTCATCCTTCGTGTCATTATGCAGCACGAACGTGTCGCTGCCGCTTTCCACCGTCTCGCGGACGTTCGGCAGGCTCAGCGTGTCGCCCTGCGCGATGCGGTCGTAATCCGCCTCATTCTGGAACGTCAGCGGGAGAATGCCATTGTTGATGAGGTTCGCCTGATGGATGCGGGCAAAGGACTTCGCGACGACGGCGCGGATGCCCAGATACAGCGGGACAAGCGCGGCGTGTTCGCGGCTCGACCCTTGCCCGTAGTTCATGCCCGCAACGAGGATGCCGCCGCCTTCCTTCTTCGCGCGCGCCGGGAACGTCGCGTCCACGGGGGTCAGGCAGAAGTCCGACAAGTACGGCACATTCGAGCGGAACGGCAGGAGCTTCGCGTCCGACGGCGCAATGTGGTCGGTGGTGATGTTGTCCTCCATCTTCAGCAGCACCTTGCCGGAAATGGCATCCGCCAGCGGCTTGCCCAGCGGGAAGGGCTGAATGTTCGGGCCGCGGACGACCTCCACCGTGTCCTCTTCGCCCGGCGCGACCGGGGGGATGACCAGATTGTCGTTGACGGTGTACGTCTCCGGCATCGGGATGTCGAGGTCAATGTCAAGGCAGCGCGGATCCGTCAGCACACCAGTCAGCGCCGTGACAGCCGCCGTCTCGCAGGAGACCAGGTAAATACCGGCGGACTTTGTGCCGCTGCGGCCGTAGAAATTGCGGTTGTTCGTGCGAACGGAGACGGCGTTCGTGCGCGGCGACTGCCCCATGCCGATGCACGGCCCGCAGGCGGATTCCAGAATGCGCGCGCCCGCCGCAATCATGTCCGCCAAAGCGCCGTTGCGCGCCAGCATCGTCAGCACCTGCTTCGATCCGGGGCCGATGACAAGGCTTACGTCCGGGTGCACCGTCTTGCCCTTCAAAATCCGGGCAACGCGCATCATGTCGGTATAGGAGGAGTTGGTGCAGGAACCGATAAACACCTGATCGACCTTAATCGGGCCGCACTGCTTGACGGTTTCCACGATGTCAGGCATATGGGGCTTCGCGACGAGCGGCTCAAGCGCGGTCAAATCAATGTCGAGGATTTCGTCATACGCCGCATCCGGGTCTGCGGACAGCGGCACGAAGTCCTGCTCACGCTGCTGCGCTTTGAGGAACGCATGAGTCACTTCATCCGACGGGAAGATGGAGGTCGTCGCGCCGAGTTCCGCGCCCATGTTCGTAATCGTTGCACGCTCCGGGACACTCAACGTTTTCACGCCGTCGCCGATGTACTCCATCACCTTGCCGACGCCGCCCTTGACGGTCAGCCGGCGCAGGACTTCCAGAATAATATCCTTCGCCGCAACGCCGTAGGACAGCTTGCCATGCAGGCGCACGCCGACGACACGCGGGCACGCCAGATAATACGCGCCGCCGCCCATCGCGACCGCAACGTCCAGTCCGCCCGCGCCGATGGCAAGCATCCCAATACCGCCACCCGTGGGCGTATGGCTGTCCGAGCCGAGCAGCGTGTAGCCCGGCACGCCGAAGCGCTCCAGCTGTACCTGATGGCAGATACCGTTGCCGGGCTTAGAGCAGTAAATGCCATGCTTTTTCGTCACCGTTTGGATGTAATAGTGGTCATCCGCGTTTTCAAAGCCAGTTTGCAGCGTGTTATGGTCAATGTACGCCACGGACTTCTTTGTCTTGACGCGCTTGACGCCCATCGCCTCGAATTGCAGGTACGCCATCGTACCGGTGGAATCCTGCGTCAGCGTCTGGTCAATGCGGATGGAGATTTCCGAGCCGGGAATCAGCTCGCCGCTGAGCAGGTGCGCGGACAGGATTTTCTGGGTCAGATTCATCGCCATGAGGAAAGGACTCCTTTCATAATAAGAAAAAGCAGTTGCACAATGCCCAAACGGGCAGAAACAGCCGAATGAACAGCTTCATGATACAGGATTCGGCGCGGTGCGTCAATGCTTTCGGGCGGAAAGAACACAAAAAGCGCAGGCTATGAAAAACTCGCCGGATGTTTTAGACATACAGCCTCTTGACAACAAAGCTCCTATATGGTATTATTTGAAGCAAACTACTATATAGGAGCTTTTGCATGAAAACAAATGGCGGGTTTCTTGTCACCAAAATAAAACAACTTGGAGACCGGATTTTTGAGAAGATTCTCAGTGAAAAGAATATTGATGCATTTAATGGAGCCCAGGGGCGTATTCTTTATGTGCTGTGGCAGGAGGATGGAATCTCAATCAGGTCACTCTCGACTAAATGCGGATTAGCGATAACATCTCTTACTACGATGCTGGAAAGAATGGAAAATCAAGGGCTGATAAGCCGTGTTCAGTCTGAAACGGACAAAAGGAAAACACTCCTGTTTCTGACTGAGAAAGCACATGCCTTAAAGGGCGAGTACGATTCTGTATCTGATGAGATGGGCAGTATTTACTACAAAGGTTTTTCAGAGGAAGAAATTACCCGGTTTGAGGAATGCCTCGACCGCATCAGAAAGAATCTTGAGGAGTGGCAGAAGTCATGAGTATTTGTATCAAAGATCAGATTCAGAACATGAATATCGTCATTGGCTGCACAGTGGGGTGTACATATTGCTATGCCCGCAACAACGTGAAACGCTGGCATATGATTGATGATTTCGCTGACCCTGAATTCTTTCCGGGTAAGCTCAAGATGATGGAAAAGAAACGTCCGCAGAACTTTCTTCTTACCGGGATGAGCGATCTCTCCGGATGGAAGCCGGAATGGAGAGACGAGGTATTTGCAAAGATCCGTGAAAATCCACAGCATCAGTTCCTGTTCCTTACCAAGCGCCCCGATCTGCTGGATTTTGATACCGATCTGGAAAACGCATGGTTTGGCGTTACGGTGACGAGGAAAGCAGAACTGTGGCGTATCGACGCCCTTCGGAAAAACGTCAGAGCAAAACATTACCATGTTACCTTTGAGCCGTTATTCGACGATCCCGGCACAGTTGACCTTTCCGGAATCAATTGGATCGTTGTCGGCACCATGACCGGAGCTCAGAGCAGGAAGATTCATACGGAGCCGGAATGGGCATGGTCTCTGACGGACCAGGCACATAAGCTCGGCATTCCGGTGTTTATGAAGGAAGACCTTGTCCCTATCATAGGGGATGAAAATATGATTCAGGAAATGCCGGAAGAATTTAATAAAGTGTTAGAGGTACAGAAATCATGGAAGAAGTAATAAATGGAATCCTCATTCGTGAGGTGGAAACAAAGAACATCATGACTAAGTCTAGTCTGCCGGTAGGCGGTTACTCGGTCAATCCCTATGTGGGCTGTACACATGCCTGCAAGTATTGCTATGCTTCTTTTATGAAGCGCTTTACCGGACACACAGAGGAATGGGGCACTTTCCTTGATGTGAAGCATTGGCCGGAAATTAAAAATCCGAAGAAATATGCCGGACAGCGGGTGGTCATCGGTTCTGTGACAGATGGCTACAATCCACAGGAGGAGCAATTCGGGAATACCAGAAAACTTCTGGAGCAGCTGATCGGCAGTGACGCAGATATTCTGATCTGCACAAAGTCGGATCTTGTGGTACGGGATATTGATCTGTTGAAGAAGCTTGGACGTGTAACCGTTTCATGGTCGATCAACACACTGGATGAAAATTTCAAGAACGATATGGACTCTGCTTCGAGCATTGAACGGCGTATCGCTGCTATGAAGCAAGTATATGATGCAGGTATCCGTACAGTCTGTTTCGTATCTCCGGTATTCCCCGGCATCACGGATTGTGAAGCCATCTTTGAGCGGGTAAAGGATCAGTGTGATCTGTTCTGGCTCGAAAACCTCAATCTTCGGGGCGGCTTTAAGAAGACGATTATGGATCATATCGCCGGAAAATATCCTGACCTTGTACCGCTTTACGATGAGATCTATAACAAGCATAACCGCAGCTACTTTGAAGCGCTTGAAGCAAAAGCTGAGGAAATGGCTAAGAAGTATGATTGTCCCTTTGTGGATAATGAAATGCCTTATGGCAGAGTCCCTCAGGGACATCCGGTGATCGTAGATTATTTCTATCATGAGGAAATCCGAGGGACAGAAAATACAGGAAAAAGAAATCGTTAAACAGAAATTTTACAGGAACATCGCTATATAATGAATGGGAGTATTAAAAATAAATATGGGTATAAAAAATTATTCTCGGAAGGAGATTTTTGGTATGCAACCTACTAACTATGAATTCCTAGATAAAATTGCAGATGTATTTTTATCTCAAAGAGCATGTGGCAATAACAATGAATTAATAGATACAGTTTCTTTTTATGACAATAAAATGTCTTCTATCGTTTATGATTATTATCCATTTGAGGTTGAAATTAGAGATAACAACTTATATTTTTTTATCATAACAAATCGCAGTGAAAAGAAAATGCTATTTTCGTCATCGCTTAATACCGACTTTGATAAGCTTTGTGACAGTTTGATAAAATGTATAACGACAGATGTAAAAAAGCAAATTCCCAAGAAATTTTTAAAAGCAAAGGGGTTTTTATAATGAATGAAAATCG
>ENA-OZSD01000168-OZSD01000168.1-human-gut-metagenome-genome-assembly--contig:-NODE-168-length-7953-cov-4.210433_pt1 | contig 7953 bp, 6 predicted proteins | sample MGYA00243276_ERZ653961 | MGnify/ENA primary metagenome ERZ653961 (study PRJEB26926, sample SAMN06164498) | human gut metagenome | biome: ENVO:00009003; feature: ENVO:2100002; material: ENVO:00002003... | reverse complement strand
ATACGAGATAGGAGTCCGTCTCGTGGGCTCGGAGATGTGTATAAGAGACAGTATTTTTCCTTCGGAAAAGATATCCACTATAGCAATGTTTGCAGGCGTTATCTTGATCGTAATATCCCTGCTTATAATGAGATCTCTACTCAGTGCAAGACGAACAGGAGTTGAAATTTCTGCATATGAAACATATATTGAGATCACTTCTCTTGATAATATGAACAAATATCCACGAAGAACTCTTATTGTTTCATACAGCGACATTGTTATGTGTGATGTTTCAAATGACGGAAAAAACGTAATGCTGATCTACAAAGCAAATGTCAGCACCGAGGATTGCGTTGATATAAATGGAGAAAAGGCTGCTAACATTCTCAACGGCACATTCCCTATAAGCGTAAATCCATACACATACGAACACTTTTTCTTTCTCTATACCGCACCAAAGCTTTTCAGAGTCAGAACAAAGGGTTGGAAAACAGTAAAGAAATTCGGCACAGAATATGAATATGCCGCAAAATATTTACAATAAAAATGGAGGTAAAAAACAATGGCTTTCACCAATAAAAACAACAAGATCACAGTAAAGGGCTTTCTTTCAAGCAACATCACAGAAGTACCAAATTCAAGCTATGCGCTTACATTTATGATAAAAGTACCACGTCCTGCTCAGCAGGATAGGCGTATTATTTATGATGAATTTATGGTTTATGTATGTGACAATAAGAATGCAACTAACGCAAGAGCAAATCTTACAACAGGCGTATCAGTAAAAGTAACAGGCGAATTAAGAATATGGCATGACGGCTCTTACCGAATTTGCGCCAATGATATTCAGCCTATATGGTAGGTAAAAGTCAATGGAAATGAAAATAAGAATAACCGACGAACAGCTTGTCAAACAAATGGATGAGGTCATAAAAGAGGAGGGATTTACTTCACGTAATCAGTTTATAACCTATGTCATTTCAATGTATCTCGCCTCAGAAAACAAGTTTTTCCTTCGGGCTTTTCCGCCTGTTATGCGTGAAATATGCAAGGGAAGCATTGACGAACAGAAGAAAAACGCAGAGCATTTACTACAGAAAAATGAGATCCTAATGCAGGATATGCTCAGAACAATGAATGATATACGTGCGATATTCTACTCTGAGATCACCGAAAAAGAAACCAAATAAAATGATAAAAAATATAGAATTTAAGGTGCTTTTCTTTTGTTTTTCGGAAAGAAAGTGAGAAAATGCTGTATGGCATTATACAGAAACGTTATGGCATTATACAGAAATGTTATGGCAACGTACAGAAAGCGTATGGCAAGCTACAGAATTTGTATGGCATTGTACAGAAAAGTTATGGCAACGTACAGAAAGCGTATGGCATTGTACAGAAAGAAGTGCAAAAATACCCCACTTTTAGGACGGATAAAGCTCGGTACTACCGAGCTTTCCAACGGTTGCTGGGGCATACCTTTATGCTCTTGTGTCTTTCACTGGGTCTTGGAGTGGTCTTAGCACCGAAATTGCACAAATATGGAAACAAGAAAGAGGGTAAAAAGAATGAAGAAAACAATAGCTATCACCGAGGAGTGCAACCAGCTTTTGAAAGAGCTGGCTGAGAAAAATGATACCACAGAGTCGAAGATAGTCAAGTGGGCGATCGAGGAGTACGCTGCACGGAACAAGCCCGAACATCCAGATGAGATCGTGGAGATCAGGCGTAGGATCGTCAAGATACAGGAACAGAATTTTCACCTGCTGAATATGCTCAACTCATTCATTGAGAAAATGCAGTTCACAGATGACGAGGGTTACTTCTCAGCCGAGGATCTCCCCTGCCGCTGGATGGAGGAGAGCAAGAACGAATTTCATCAGAAGCAGTTGAAGAACAGACTTGAAGCGATCAATAAGAAATAGGGAGATGTCTTATGTCAACACCTGCAGTAGTATTCTCACTGGGTTTCACCTATGATTGGGCAATAGGCGGCTACGACTTTCTGGAATACATGGATCGTCCAGAAGCCTTTGATAAGACCCGTCACCTCAATGACGAATACAAGGACTTCATAGACTATATGTCAAATTCAGAAAAATCAGACGGACTATTCAATGCACAGTCTGACCTGCTAACTGAAAGTGACAAAGAAAAATACCGTCAGCTCGAAACAGTGAGCCGTGACGCAGGCTGCCCTAAGTATTACGGTGTTGTATCCTTTGATAACAACTTTCTCATAGAGAACGGGTTAATGACGAGCGACGGCAAGCTTGATGTCCATGGGATAAAGGAGTTAGGTCGTGAGGGTATCAACGCCATGATATCAACGTCCAATAAGCTCGACAATGACAACGTGTATTGGACAGGAGCGATACATACCAATACTGATAACATTCACATACATTTCTCCATATGCGAATATGAGCGGCGTGAGGACCGCTGTAAGGTATATCGTGACAAGGATTGTATCGAGGTCAAAGCATTCGATAAACTCAAGTCAAAGATCGTGAACAGAGTCATTGGCAGTGATTATTCAAGGCAGCTCACTGAGCTTGAAAGGAAGTCTATCAAACCAGCTCTGTCATCAGGGTACAACGGTTGTGCCGAACAGCTTATCAGGCTTGCCGACAAGCTGCCTCCTGAAGGAGGTTGGCAATATGGCAGACCTAAGATGAGAGCATTTCGTGACGATATTGACCGAACAGTTGATGCAGTTATAGCCTCGGATCCACAGCTCAGCTCCCTCTGGAAGCAGTACAACGATATGCTTGACAGCAGAACAGAATATCTCCGAAAGATCTACGGCGAGGGCGAGCGTCATCTGTACGCTACCTTCAAGCCGAACAGACTTGAAGATTTTCATAAGGAGCTTGGCAATCAGCTTCTCGATGATCTTGCACCCCTTGCCGAACAGCTCCGTGCTTATGCCCTGCCGCAGGCTCATCCTTCCGAAAATGAAAACAGCGAACAGTTTCTGCCGCCACAGTACGATGAAGATACAGGCATCATAATGGATATGCCAGAATATTCGCAGCCAAACAGCTTTGACGAGGAATATTACAATTCGCTGTATGCCTCTATGGACGCTCATCCTTCCGAAAATGAAAACGGCGAACAGTTTCTGCCGCCACAGTACGATGAAGATACAGACGTCATAATGGATATGCCAGAATATTCGCAGCCAAACAGCTTTGATGAAGAATATTACAATGCGCTATATGCCTCTATGGACGCTCATCCGCCCGAAAATGAAATGTGGTTTGACGAGCCGCCTATCATTGAAGCTAATCTGTATCCATATCCACAGGAGTTTCATCCGTCCGAAAAAGAAACAGAAGCTTCTCTCAGAATTGAATGGACAGACAGATACAAGCAAGCGCTTGATCTCATGTACGGCTCTCGAACAGCCGACGGCAAGGAGTTACCAAAAGACCTGCCTGCAGCGCTTGAATTACTTGCCCAGGAAAGCGATAGTGGAAACGTTCTTGCAACTTATGACCTCGGCAAACTCTATCACATAATGTCAGATGAAAATTACGATCTCTCCCCACTCAGCGAACAGAACTACATTGAGGCGCTTGATGGTTTTGAGAAGCTATCGAACAAACAGCTTCCAAGCTGGCAGCATTCCTACATATGCTACAGGGTCGGTAAGATGTATGACAAGGGACTTGGCACGGTGCAGGACTATAAAGCCGCAAGAGAATACTATGAAAAAGCAGGCGAGAACAGATTTGCATACTTCTCTCTGGGCAATATGTATAAGTTTGGCTCTGGTGTGGAAGTGGATATGACCATGGCAGTCAGCTATTATGAGAAAGCTCTTGCTTGCAAAGGTGATATGCCTTTTGCAAGCTACGCCCTCGGACAAGCGTATGAGCTTGGACAGGGTGTTAAAGCTGATGAACAGAAAGCGGCGCAGCACTACACTCAGGCACTCACTGGATTTACTGCGATATATGAGAAAAGTCACGAGGACAGTATAAGCTATCGACTAGGTACTATGTATCTAAAGGGAAAAGGAACAGATGTTGACCTGGCAAAGGCGGAAAAATACCTCCTGGAGTCTGCTGACAATGGAAACAATCAGGCTCAGTACCAGCTCGGTAAGCTGCGTCTTGCTCAGGACCGAATTGACGAAGCAGAACAGCTTTTTATCAAGTCTGCAGAGAAAGGTAACGTCTATTCAGCTTTTTCTCTCGGACGGATATACATGACCGAAGAAAAGCGGGATGACAGCAAAGCCGAACAGTTCCTGAAACAATATCTTGCTGGGTCTGATGATGAGCTTGGCATTGGCGAGTATGCTCTTGGCAAGCTCTATCTCTCTCAGGATCGTATTGACGAAGCAGAACAGCTTTTTATTTCATCCTCCGAAAAAGAAAATCTGTATGCCTCATATAAACTTGGAAAGCTGTATCTTACAGATAGAAAGCTTGACTACACAAAAGCTGTGAAATATCTGAAGCCATGTGCTGACAAGGCAGACAATGAATACGCTCAGTACGCACTCGGCTGTATCTATCTGAAAAAGGAGCATTACGATCGCAAGTTAGCAGAAAAATATCTTCTTGAGTCATCAGGTCACAATAACTCGTCGGCTCAACTGAAGCTGGCTCTTATGTACCGAGAAGAACAGAAATACCGCCAGTCAGATTACTGGATGAGGCTTGCTGCACAAAACGGTAACGAATATGCACAGAAAATTCTTGCAGAGCGTCACGAACAGATAAGGATGAAACTCCATCTTGGCGCAACGGCGAACAGCGTCATGCGGCGTGTCTGCAGCAATATGCAGACAAAGGCTCAGCAGCTTCTTGCCCAAGTGGAGCGTGACGAACAGGAACAGAAATACAAACAGGCTATAAGTCAGACTTATAGCCGATAATGCACCCTACCACACGTGGTAGGACAAGGGGGATAAGAAATGAATAATGATGAGCATAAAATACTAAAGACAATAGGACGGATACTGCTTCTTATTATCCTCACAGCGACAATAGCAGGAGTCGTATGTCTGGTATTTAATCTGCTTGATGAGCTGTCCGCTATAAACAAGGCAGCTCAGACCAATCAAGGCAATGTTGGTGAAATGTGGGCAAATTTTTCTATTCGGAAAGAATATTTCTGGACAAAGCCTGAGCAGCTTGAGGTCAGCGATCTTTTTTTCTTGTCTTTCGTCATATCTTTGGTTATCTTTGCAAAAATATCACGACAGATAGAAATAAAGAGAGGTTACAAAGACCTCGAAGGCAGCGACAGATGGGCAACAAAGCGAGAGCTTAACAAAAACCTTATAAGAATACCTGAAAAGGAACTATACAAAGCAGAAAGAACAGGTCCGCTTATAGCCTGCAAATATGGATATTTCTATGTTGACCCAAAGAACAACCACTCCCTTATAATCGGCACAACTGGCTCCGGTAAAACTCAGTCCCACGTTCTTCAGCAGGCACGAGTATTCGCCTGCGGCAAGGACAAACAGTCCATGATATTCAATGACCCTAAGGGAGAGATCTTTTCTTCTACTTACCCTATAATGAAAAAAGAAGGTTATAATGTAGTCATATTAAACCTCAGAGACACGAACAGATCCTCACGGTGGAATCCACTCACATTTATAATCAATGAGTATGTACACTGCGTAAAGAACAATCTTGACCTTTCAAAGGTATCTGAGTATATCGACACAATGGCGTCTACTTTGACATATAACCCTAAATCAGATCCTATATGGCCTTCATCTGCGAAATCGCTGCTATCAGCACTGATACTCTATATGATTGAGCAGGGATATAACCACAAACAACTCGACAAGGTCAATATGTATTCTATTTACCAGTTCTTTATCGAGTATGGACAGGAAGTTGAAGAAACAGATCCATTCGGAAATATCACTACTAAGAACAGACTTGACGAGATATTTAAGAGCCTGCCTGTAGGGTCCCTTGCAAAAGCAGCATATGCTACATCAAACTTTGCAAAGGGCGACATGAGAGCCAGCATATTCGCAACCCTAGCGGACAATATCCGCATATTTGGTCTTGACACGGGTATCGCACAGCTGACCTCAGGCAATGACATAGACCTTGACGAGCTTATCTCTTGCGGAAAGCCATTTGCAATATACATGATCATTCCTGATGACCGTCCTACAAGGCACGTCATAGCCTCAATGTTTATAAATCAGAGCTATCTCAGCATGATAGAATACCTCACGAGGAACAGTATGAAAGCACTGCCACGCCGAGTAAACTACATCCTCGATGAGTTTTGTAATCTTGTGACGATACCAGGCATGGATAATAAAATAACAGTATCTCGAAGCAGAAATATAGGCTGGCACTTGTACATACAGGGCTTGAGCCAGCTTGACGCCAAGTATCATGACGACTCCAAGACTATCCGTGAAAACTGTGCAAACTGGGTATACATCTATTCAGGCGATCCTGACACTAACCAGTTCATCAGCAACATTCTCGGAAGCAGAACAGTACAGTATAAGACGTACTCAGGCAAGCTCTCAGAGGAGCTGTCAGAGAACAGAGCATATAAAGGAAAACAGCTTAAAACACCGACGGAGCTTGCCGTTCTTCAAGAGGGTGACACCATCGTTAAGCACCACCGTATGTACCCTATTGAGTCAAATTTCAAGTTCTTCTACAAGCTCAATCTTGGCACTGCAGAGCTTGACGATATAGCTTTTTCTTCGGAAGGAAAAGCTCTCGTCGAGATCCTTATACCGTTTGATATACTTATACCTCAAAAAGCCGTTCAGGAGGATCATCTGTCCGAAAAGAACAATAGTGATGATGGTTTGCACCAGCATCCAGCAACAGCTATCCCGAACAGATTTGTTGACTCACCTGACAGTGTGGTGATATCTCCACAGAAAGCAGCTCTTGAAGCTATCAATGAAGCTACAAACGGTGAATGGAGCAGAGCTATGCAGGAGATCGACATAGATACCCTTGAAAGGCTCCTCAACAGAGCCAAGATAAAAAACAGAAGCACTATAACAGACGAACAGTTTGAAATGCTGAGCAATATGATACTCAGGAAGAAACAGCAAACTGTTTTATCAAACATAACGTAAAGAGGTCAATTATGAAATTCAGCTACTATTACCTGCCGAACAGCCTTGTAGAAAAGAAAATGCTGCCATCAGACTTTGCTGTGGCAGCATTTCTCTATTCTATGGCACAAGCCTACGGAAACAAAAACCTGTACGGCATATACGTTAAGGTGAAGCAGAATACAATAGCAGAAGCCTGCGGCATAAGTGTGGAGTCCGTAGCAAGGGCAACTAAAAGGCTCATTACATCAGGCGTTATCATATCCAGAGAGCGCTGCGTCAAAGCTAACAGACATCCTAGCACATATACATACACTCTTGCAGAGATAGGATCTCGTTTCTTTCGGGTGGACAGAAAGGCAGCTAAACGTCTGACAGCAAAGGAACTCAGGTGCTACTGTGCTTTCTGTAAATGCAAACAGAACAGCAGCAAAATGTTTTTCCACAGCTACTCAGACCTTGCCAAAATGCTCGGTATGAAGCGCAGCGAGCTAATGGCAATAGTGGACAAGCTCATTTCTCTCAAAGTCATACACAAGCGCTATCAGGTCACATCATGCGGTGACTTTGGAGAGAACAGATACTATGTTTTTGAGTTCGTTACTGGGCATATCCGAAAAAAGTGCAAAAAAAGGACCGCTGCCCAAAGCGGTCCTCACAAAACTCATAACCCAGCAACCCCTAGAAAATCACTGAATTTACATAAATTCTACCACAAACTAGGGAATTTGTCAAGGGGTTATGTGAAAAATTGTGAAAAAAATCGAGCGGGACCCCATTTTATGTTTAAGGGTAGGGGCAATTTTGACAGGTCATATCTATGACCCACTTAGTTTTATCTATCCCTGTCTCTTATACACATCTCCGAGCCCACGAGACGGACTCCTATCTCG
>ENA-OZSD01000162-OZSD01000162.1-human-gut-metagenome-genome-assembly--contig:-NODE-162-length-8178-cov-3.962206_pt1 | contig 8178 bp, 10 predicted proteins | sample MGYA00243276_ERZ653961 | MGnify/ENA primary metagenome ERZ653961 (study PRJEB26926, sample SAMN06164498) | human gut metagenome | biome: ENVO:00009003; feature: ENVO:2100002; material: ENVO:00002003... | reverse complement strand
GTATTGTTATGGACAGTAGCTACTTTTATAACGACCTGTCCATGAAGGACATGAAAAGCATTGTTGCGCCCGCCTATTCCAAATGGAGCGACGCTGACTATCGGTTATATATGGAGAAGTTTGAGCTTGATCCAAAGCAAAAAATCTCAACGCTTTCTAGAGGTATGAGAATGAAATTTGCCCTTGTTCTGGCACTCTCTCATAACGCCGAGCTGCTTATCATGGACGAGCCGACAAGTGGGCTTGATCCGCTTGTGAGAAGTCAGTTTTTGGAGATTGTCATGGATTACATGAAAAACGGTGGCAAGGGGGTTTTCTTCTCGACACATATTACTTCCGATCTGGATAAAATCGCGGACATGCTCATTCTCATAGATGGAGGGAAAATAATCTTGCAGCAAAGCAAGGATGATCTCCTTGACACTTTCCGCATTGTAAAAGGAAATGTCGCCCTGCTCAACGACCAAAACAGGCAACTCATAAGAGGTCTTAAAGTTTCATCCTTTGGCTTCACCGGAATTACAAATCACGTGGCGAAAATGAAGAAAGAATTGCCGGATGTGCTGCTTGAAAAGGCAACCATTGAGGATATTATGCTGGCATACATTGGAGGTGGCAACGATGATCGCTAATCTTGTAAAAAAGGACTTTCTGCTGGTAAAGAAGTCTATTACGGCTTTTTTAGGAATCAGTATTCTTGTACCGTTAATTCTGTTGAGAAACATAACGCAAATACAAGGGATAGGGATGTTCGTTTTTCTCTACATGGTAATTTTGATGGAGCTATCATTCATGCAGGCAGTTGCGACGGAAGAAGAAAAGAGCCCGAAAGCAATAGCTCTGCTTTGCGCAGCGCCATGTCCCCGAAAAAGCTATGTTATCGCCAAATACATCTGTTACCTGATTTTCTACGGAGCATGCGTCGCTGTTTATTCGATTATAGCCGCTATTTATCCGAGACTTGATTTTCTGAACATCTTGGAAGCATTGACGGTCTTTTTGGTTGGAGCAATCCTCTATGGGATATATACTCCTGTTGCGATAAAATACGGAATAACAAAGGCTCGACTTGTATTTACCGTCGCTATATTGCTTATATCGCTTGGGCCGACCCTCGTTGTTCAAGTATTTCATCCCGATATGAAGCTGATTCTGTCATTTATGCAAAATACATCAAATATGACGGCACCCATCATTCTTGGCATTGCTGGCATAGGAGTTTTCCTTTTGTCCATGATAATATCCATTCGCATATTTGTAAAAAAGGAGCTTTAAGTTCCACGTCGATACCATAAACAGGGGGTGAAAAAATGGGAAGTGTCGTTTTACTGTTTCTGTTTGCAGCATTTGCGCTTTTCCTGCTGGGCTGCAAAGAAGGCATTATACTTTTGAAAAAACGGGATCGGGTATGTAAAACCACGGGAAACATTGTTGATATATCCACGCTCGCCGCTGAAACCATGAAAGTATATAATTCCAAGTGGGCGTTAGTCATGTACAGTGTGGACGGGCAAATAATAACTTCTCAAAACCGGATCGTGGTGCCAATGTCAAGCAATATCGGTGATCCGGTGGATGTTCAGTATGATCGGGATAACCCGAATGTCTTGATCGTGCAAAGCCCGAAGCGATTTATTATTTTCTTGCTCTGCGCTGTCGCGGCCTTGATAATCGCCTTGCTCCTGAAACTGAAAACATGATAAAAACTATGTGTACGACATGGATAAAATGCCCCATCTGCGGTGGCAAAACAAGAGTGAAAATCAAAGAGGATACTGAATTAAGGAATTTTCCTCTGTATTGCCCGAAATGCCGGAACGAAACACTAATTGATCTAAAACAAGGAAATATCACTATCATCAAAGAGCCAGACGCACAGACGCAGAGCCGATGATCGACAGTATATAACTGCCATCATCGGCTCGTTTTTTATAAGGAGCATTGTTTACGAGTATTCACATGAAAGAAGAATCAGGAAAGCCGCATGACGGCGGGTAGTTAAGGCATGGCCTTACTATAACCTTTTCTTTGACAGCGGCTTTTCCGGGAAAGCCGCCGTTTATGTTTTCACTACAACTTGATAGCTGACAAATAAGCGGCGGCAACAGGAGGATTGCCGCTATGTCAAACTCTATCTATACCCGGACTATCTCTGCATACGCAAAAAAATCCTGTATGCTCTTTGGGCGTGCTATGCCCTCCCCTGTGAATTATACGATGTAGGAATTGCATACATCACATTCCGGCGCTCGGTTGAACTATGTTCAGCCGGGCGTTTTTTGCATTTTTCTCAAAAAAATTTTCAAAAAAGGAGGTTTTGGCGAGCACGCGATAGGTCGGCACTTGTTGTACTGACGGAAAGGGAAAAAACCACCTACTCCCCCACGGAAAGGGGGTGATAACGATGGCGAATATCCCCCGTCAGAGCGTGCCGTACCGTTTCGACGCCTTTTGTAAAAAAGTGCTGCGGAATGAGGCCGTGAATTACTTGCTGCAACTGAAACAGCAGTACCAGCGGGAATTGTTGTTCAGCGATCTTTCGTACTCGGAGCTGCAAAGCCTCTGCTTTACGGAAGATTACCCCAGTGACAGCTTTACCTTTACGGCGCACGGCTGCGAGCTGCGGATTGACAATGAGCAAGTCGCGGAGGTCTTTGCGGAGCTGTCCCCGACAGAACAAAGCATCCTGATCTTGCGTTTCGTCATGGATATGACGGATAAGGAGATCGGTGCCGTTTTGGGAATGTCCCGCTGCGCTGTGCAGCGGCGCAGGACAACGACGCTGGACAAGATGCGCGACAAGCTGAAAACGCTTCTGCCAAAAGGAGGTTAGCACGATGAATCAGGAAAACAACCGTTCTTATGATTGTGAGCTGCTTCCTCTTGCGGTGATCGAGGCCGCCCACGCCGGTGATCCGTCCGCTATGGATCGGGTGCTGCGTCATTACGGCAGGTACATCAAAAAGCTCTGCACCCGCAAGCTCTATGATGACTGCGGACAAGAACACTACTGCGTGGACGAGTACATGAAGCGTCATTTGGAAATCAAGCTCATAACCGCCATTGTCAACATGAAATTGGATTGACTATATCAGCTCCGGGCTGAAAGCGGCTTACCCCTTTCCCCGCGTTCTCCCGGAAATGACGAATGAACCTTGACAAAGAAAGCGACGCAAGATAACGGCGACGCAGTATAGGGCAAATCGGATACGTTCCTTTTGCGCCGAGCCGGACGGCGGGTGCGCCATGACGCTTTTCTTTTGGAAAAGCCGAGCGATCAACATCACGCCGCAAAACAAGCGTAACGGCTTTGTGGGCGACGACAGCGCAAAATACATAATGATACTCCCTTACAGCCACAGTCCGAGCGTTCAAAGCGTCGCAGGCAATGGGTAGGGCTACGTGAGAACCACGCAGGGGTGAAACTCCCGTGAGGTTGTGCTAACAACCGTCCGATTAAAGCCCCATTTATGAATCAAGACCTTTTAGCCATTACCACGAAAGGGGGTTATCTCATTGGCAAAAAAGGAAACATCAAATCCCACTGTGCCTGTGCTTCCCATGCTCAAAACGGTTGAGCAGATGAGCCGAATCAGCGGCATAGGGGAAAACAAGCTGCGCGAGCTGATGGACAGCGGCGAGCTTGAATATATACAAAACGGAAACCGCCGTTTGCTTGCCGACGCTGCTATTTGGGACTGGTACGAGAGGGCAAAGCGAAAGGTAGCTCCCCAAAACCAGGAGGGAGGTAAGTAGCTATGGCGGTATCATCAAGAAAGGTTCAGAATAAGCGCGACAGCAACGGTGTTTTGACTGGAAAGGCAGGTACCGTCTATGACGTAAACATTAAATACACCGGGCAGGACGGGAAAAAGAAATCCTACGCAAAAAAGGGCTTTGCAACCAAAAAAGAAGCGACGCAGCATGAAGCTGAAATGAAAGCAAAGCTCGCCAATCCCATTTACAGCCCGGTCGTTGCTTCACAAGGCAAGCAGACCGTCAAAGAGTATTTGGAGGAATGGGTAGAAAACCACGGCAAGGCTAACTTGCGTCCAAGCACCTTTGCGGGCTATAAGAGCCATATTCGCAATCATATTGTGCCATATATCGGTCATGTGCAGCTTAACCAACTGACCCCGGCGATGCTTGATAATATGTTTCAGCAGCTATTTGACAAGGGCTTATCCAATAGCACCGTTCGATACGCGCAGCGCATATTGAGCGTATCAATGGAACACGCCCGGAAGTACCGATACATTGAACATAACCCCGCCCGCGACATTATAACAAAGTTCGGCAAGCAAGCGAAAACGCCTGATCCGTACACCATTGAGCAAATGCAGACCTTTATGAGCAATGTGATAGGTACGGAATGGGAAATGCCTGTTGTGCTTGCCGGAATGTATGGGCTTCGTATGAGTGAGATTATCGGATTGAGGACAACAAACATTGACCTTGAAAAAATGCAGTTTGGCGTTGTAGAGCAAATGCCCTTCAAGGTGCCGCCGGGAACAAAGACCATTACGGAAATGGCACCGACAAAATCCAATGATCGTATTTTGCCGATTACCGAAGAAGCATTGCCGTACTTCCTACGACAATTTGATTTGATTGCGAGGCAAAAGGCTTTGACTGAGGCGGGCGGTGGGGTGTACTATGATAATAAGCTCTTTATTGCAAAGCCTGACGGTTCGCCGCAGCGCAGAGATAGAATGTCGGCAAACTTCGGACAGCTTATCCGACACCTTGAAATGCCGCATATCCGCTTCCACGATTTACGTCATACGGCAGCTACCAATATGCACCAACTGACAGGCGACTTCTACACCGTTGGCGAGATTTTGGGGCATACATTAAAGGGCATTGGCATATCCCTTGGTATTTCCACAAACCTTGAAGCGGTAACGGCACAGTATGTTGATGTGCGGCTTGAAAGAAAACAAAGCGTACTGCAAACCTATCATAAAGCACTGCAACCGAAAACAACCGTTACAGGAAAAGAAGCAGGGCAAGAAACATCAAAGAAAGCGAAAAAGAAAAGCAGCGAAATGGAGCTATAACGGCAATATCTTATTATAGCTCCGCGCTACTTTTCATAGCTTTTTAGCAGTTCCGGGCACCATTGGGGCACCACAGTATACATCTTTCTTGTATAGTGTGTATGATGTGGAATGAGCCGGGCACCACAAAGCGGGGCACCAAGGGCACCATTTGAATTGCTTTACCCAAAATAGATGCTGTCCGAGCAAGAGAAAAAGCCTTGAAAACATAGAGTTTTCAAGGCTTTGATGGCGGAAGCGGTGGGATTCGAACCCACGTGCCCTTGCGGACAACTGCATTTCGAGTGCAGCTCGTTACAACCACTTCGATACGCTTCCGTGTATAAATATTCACTTTTGGGGACTAATCACATGATTTCGAGTCGTTCTCGTTATGACCTCTTCGATAGCCCTCCGTATATCTCAACTGTTTTCCGTGCGCTGAGAAAATGCAAGAAAAACACGCAAGAACAATATGAAATTTTGAAATTCGATCCGGCGAAAACCCTTATAAATCAAGGGTTTTCAGCGGAGAAAACGGCCAGAGCCAACGCGCATTTCGAGTGCTGCACCTTCGACCACTCGGACAACTCTCCGTATTACTCAAGTGTGATCCTTGCTCCGGAGGAATGCAAGAAAAACACGCAAGAACGATATGAAATTGTGAAATCCGAACCCGCGCAAAGCCCTGTGCGGCGGACATTTTCAGCGGACGAAGCGGCTGAAGCTTCCAAAAATTTCGAGTCAGGGCCGTTATGACCACTTCGATACCTATCCATATATAACAAGCGGCGCATGGCCGATTGCGTTTAATTAATATCCTCGAGATCTATCGAATCGTCGTCCATGTCCATGCTCATCTCGCCGATGCGCATGCGGCGCTCGATCTTCATTTTCTCAACGTGCTCATGGATGAGCTCCTTGACCTCGTTCGGCTGGCGGATGTTCTTTAGCGTCAGCTCCGGGATGCTCTTATCCGTCGAGACCACCGTCACCGAGCCGACGCCGAAAATGCGCTGCCACAACGACACCGAAACGCGCAGATCGCGCACACGGTACAGCACGATCTCGTCATGCCTGACGTTCAGGAAGCCGCGGCGCAGGAACAGTCTGTCCTCGCTCAGTGCGTAGCGCGTGAAGCTTATCGGCATGCCGAGTATGCGCTTACGGTCATGCCATATCTCGACTATCTTTGAAACGAGCTTTGCCATCGCGGTCACTCCTTACATTGTGCTATGATATTCTACCTAATCCAACGCAAAAAATCAAGTGTTTTTTTAGAGGCGCTTTAATGCACCTACGGATACGCATATTGCGGTGGCCCGGTGTCGAAGTTACCGACGAAACCGTGCGGCCTTGCCGCAGCCGAGAGCTGTTAGCCGATAGCTGATAGCCATTGTGTGCGCAAGCGCACGGATTTAGTTACGCATTTGGTCTGTGCCAATACGCTTATTGCGGTGGCCCGGTGTCGAAGTTACCGACAAAACCGTGCGGCTTTGCCGCAGCCGAGAGCTGTTAGCCGATAGCTGATAGCCGAGAGCCAATGGAGTGCGGCGAATAAATTCAGCTCCGCATCGGTTTGATGCGGAGCTGAATTTCATTAAGATTCCCGCAAATGAAAAAGTGCAGCCGAACAGCTGCACCTTTTGCGGATCACTTAATCGTTGCCCTTGCGTTGTCGAGGGTGATGACGATGCCGTTCTTTGCGGCGACCTCATTTACCTGAGCGACGAGCTTGGACGCGTAGACGTTCAAAAACTTGACCGTGAGCGCTTCCTTCTGCTTGGGGCTCATCGCGGCGAGGATGCCCTTGACGATCTTCTTGGAAAACTCGGGCGACGCGCCGACGCACTTGCGGATCAGCGGATTAACGCCTTCGCTTTCGGACAGAATCTTTATCAAGTCGGGCAGGAAGGTGTCAAGCGTTTCGGTGTAGTCAAATTCGCTTACCTGCATTGTTAATTCGATCATTGCAAACCTCCGGTGAAATTGCATACATTATATATAACAGAAGCATTATACAGAAAAGCGCCGAAAATAGCAACACTAAATATTTTTTTGACTTTCAAAAGTTTTTGCCGCAAAAATATTGACAATTCGCAAAAATGTTGTTATTATCTTTAAGCTGAATATCAATGGGGACGGCCATGCGGGCGTAGTTCAATGGTAGAACACCAGCCTTCCAAGCTGGATACGTGGGTTCGATTCCCATCACCCGCTCTGATATTGCGAAAGCGATATTGATGAGTGTTCGTAGCTCAGCTGGATAGAGCAACGGCCTTCTAAGCCGTGGGTCGGGGGTTCGAATCCCTTCAGGCACGCTGTGGTGGGTATAGCGCAGTTGGTTAGCGCGCCAGATTGTGGCTCTGGAGGCCCAGGGTTCGAATCCCTGTATCCACCCTTCGCCTTTGGGCTATCGCCAAGCGGTAAGGCACAGCACTTTGACTGCTGCATTCGCTGGTTCGAATCCAGCTAGCCCAGTTGGATGCAAAAGTATACGGAGCATTAGCTCAGTCGGTAGAGCACTTGACTTTTAATCAAGTTGTCGGGGGTTCGAATCCCCCGTGTCTCACTGAAAGATCTATAGTGGTTTGCTATAGGTCTTTTTTGTGCTAAGAAGTATACGAACTGTTTATTTTTATGGCATTTGGTATTGCAGCACCACTTCCATATGAGGCTATAGGACATGGGCTGTTGTTTGTGGATATTGCGATCGCAATGTATGATCTGGACAAGTTTAAGCGTATTAATGATATGTATGGACATTCGGCTGGAGATGAAGTATTAGTTGCGGTATCGGAAGCTGTGAGGTCCAGATTATGCGAGGACGAGATTCTGGTCCGCTGGGGAGGGGAAGAGTTTATCGTCATCATGAAACAGAATGAGTGGAGATTTGAGGAACATGCGCAGGAAATCCGCGAGGCTGTGGAACAGTTACAACTGGAAACCGTGTAGTGATGTACTGCAGCGAAATGGACTCCGCAGATAACGGTTATTGTGGATAAATCAGATGATAAAAGAATCCAAAAGGTATCATCAATCATACCTTTTGACCGGAACAACTTATGAGATAAAATAAAAAGGGAGCGGTGACGCCTGTCTCTTATACACATCTCCGAGCCCACGAGACGGACTCCTA
>ENA-OZSD01000155-OZSD01000155.1-human-gut-metagenome-genome-assembly--contig:-NODE-155-length-8468-cov-5.596220_pt1 | contig 8468 bp, 5 predicted proteins | sample MGYA00243276_ERZ653961 | MGnify/ENA primary metagenome ERZ653961 (study PRJEB26926, sample SAMN06164498) | human gut metagenome | biome: ENVO:00009003; feature: ENVO:2100002; material: ENVO:00002003... | reverse complement strand
GCATACGAGATAGGAGTCCGTCTCGTGGGCTCGGAGATGTGTATAAGAGACAGCACTCCAAAGGGAGTATGTTCAAGAAAAATAGATATCGAAGTAGAGGACGGTATCGTAAAGAAAGTGCATTTCACAGGCGGCTGTAACGGCAACACACAGGGTGTATCAAAGCTTGTTGAGGGCATGAAGGTTCAAGACGTTATTGACAGACTTGAGGGTATCGACTGCAACGGACGTGGCACATCATGTCCTGCTCAGCTTGCTGAGGCTTTGAAGTCTGCACTCTAAGCTTTCGTACTGAACATTATACGGATATAAAAAAACGGGCGAACACTGTTCGCCCCTACAGAAAAAATACACGGACTGCATTTTGTTTGCAGTCCGTTTTTTTGTACATATTCTAATTTTCAGTCGCTGTGCTTTGAGTGAAACTCATTGAAACAAATCCCGTACCAGTCACCGTAATATCGGTATGATTACCGTCAGACCACTGCTCTGCACTGTTAATGCCGTTCGTTCTATAGAACTGAATATCATATTGATTTTTTTCAGCAGAATTGACTTTCAAAGTTGCAGTGGCTATGCCAGAACTGTCCTTTGAAATAGTCAGATCATAAGTATTCTTAAACCATGGGCTGATATCAACATAGTTTGTATCCCAACTCAGCGTTATAGTACCCTCGCCACTGCCTGACAGACGGTAGTTGAAGCCGTCAAGATCTTTAGGCGAGGTAGCATTGTCGATGAATGTGCCTGTCCATGTTGCTGATGTGTTATTATTTATATAGATAACGCCAAGCTTTGCGGAGAGCGGTTTCAACTCTGCCTGATGTGTAGGAGTGGCTGTCACCCTCATGTATATGTCAGACTTTGTGAGCTGTGACTTATCAAAAGTCAGCACAAATTCATGCTTGTTGAAATCGTCAGCCATAAGTTTCAGAAGTGAAAACTCTATTTTTGAATTGCTTCCAAAAGTCTTTTTTTCACCGTTATATTCAACTGAGTATTTTGCAGTTTCTTCTCCGGTAACGGCATTTCCGTTGCTGTCCACAAGCTCGACTGTCAAAGTGTATGTGATATCCTTGTCATTATGCTTTATCAATGTTTGCGGATAGTTGCACACATTGACTGTCACACAAGGCGAGTTTTCCATACTGCTAAAAGTTATCGTCATTGGAAGATCATTTTCATCTGTTGTAAGATAATTAGATGAAAACAGCATACCTGCTCCCTTTTGTGTGGAAACAACTCGCTTTACACTTGAAACGCTGGTATAAGCCGCCAGGACGCCAATAGTACTGAGTGCGGCTGCCGCAAAAGCTATCCATATTGCAAGCCATGATCTTTTAAGCTTTTTTATAAATTTGTCTTTCATAACAGCCACCCTCCTCTCTATTTTGTGATTTATTACTTTCTCTGAACTGTCAGGTAGACCATATCGGTTTCTTTATTGTTTTGGACGTTTTTATTCCATTTTACTCTTATTATAAAATAATCGCAAAACGGATCTTTATTGTCAATTACCGTCAGTGTATCCGACTGCCAATAAAGTGCTTCGGCATTTTTCTGAACATTGCTATAAGTGTCATAGGACTTTTCGTGAAGTGTGCTGTTAGCAAGTATCTCCGAGCCTTGCTGATTGAGATAATGTCCTGAGATCTTATTGCCGTCTATTTTGTAATAAAACGTTTTATTCTCTTCATCTGAAACATAAACGACAGCTTCTGATTTTTCAGTTTCACTGACGCTTTTCGCACGGTATATCTCATACTCAAAAGGGATATTCGTTGTATGTGCAAGCTGTATTTGATATTGTTGCACGTCTGCCCCGCCTATGCCGAAAACAAAGTCTTTATAACTGCCGTTCTCAACGTCTATATCTGCCATTTCAAGATTTGCCACAGATTCTTTGTTTCCTGCGGTGATATAAAGCTGAGTAGGGCATTTATTTTTGTTGTAAGAGCAATAGAACGTTTGTGAGTAAACCACGCATAAACAGGCAGTGCCACAAGCAGTACCACCGAGATGGATACTGCTATGACTAGCTGGAGCTTCTTCTTTTTTTCTAATTTTCTGAATTTTCCCAAAATGCTTTTTGCCATAATTTTCTCCTGAAAATGCCTGCTTATTATGAATTTATAAAGCCTGTTTCTATTTTTGCGTTTGTGTAAACAACATAGTCGCTTGAGGTAGTTCCATTAACAACTGAGTTGTTGTCATTAAGCAATACTGCGGTAAGCTCAACTCTATAGTTAGCATAGGTAAGTCCCTGCTCCTCAAAAGCCTTGCCTGTTTTTACTGTAAATTTCGTAACGGCTGTGTTTTGTTCTTCGCCATTATAGTCAGTGGTAAAAATGCACTCCTTGCCATTCAGAACGCTGCTTGATGTGGCGTTTTCCAAAGTAAAGCTACTGAGATAATTGCTAATATCGTTTGTCTGCTTATAATCGCCACTATTGTCCTTAACATACAACCTCATTGTATACTGTATTTTTTTGCCACTGTCCTTTGTTGATCGGCTCAAAGCAGACAGATCATAGATAGCATTTGCTGTTATTGCCATTTCTTCTGTATTCATATCTTTGGCATTGATACCAAGCTGTGAAAATGGTGAATCTTTCGACTCAAGAACCGTTGACTCTGCAACGTTATAGTTTAGCTGTGCCACCGTCATTGCCTTTCTATAGTAGCGTCTGGCAGGCATAACTCCACTTGCAGAGATAGAGCTGTTCTCAATATTGTTCTGGCTATATGCAACATAAGACGCCGCATTTACTCCTATACCGGTTTTGGTATCCCCGTCCTTACGCTCAGGAAACTGATCTATGATCCCTGCAGTACTATAAGTTAAGCTGATATCAGCCTTGACAGTTATAGAGCCATTTGTGTCACTATTGATATAATCGTAGACCGAATCGGGATACATCAGCATATAGCTGTCTTTAGCTTCTGAAAGCGTCTCAGTCTTGCTTATTTTTGCGTTTGATAACTCTGTGTCTGAACTGTTTAAAATGCTGTAATCAACATTCACCGAAGTTCCTGCAATGATCTTTGCATTAGCTCCCGCATCGTTTTCATCAAAGCTCTTCATAGAGAATTTAAAAGCCTGATACATATTGAAATCGTCACTCTTATAGCCATTAAATGTATCTCTAAGGCTCGGATCAATGCTTATCTTTGACGTCATTGTGGCATGGATAAAGTTATTTGACGCTGTTATCTCCTCTGGGTCATGAGCCGTCACACTTACTAGCTGTGTAAAAAAGTTTGCAATAACATATGCACCAGTGTCATTATTTGTCACTTGGACAAGGTTTGTAGGAATATTGCCATTGAGCTTTCTTGGCTTATTACCGCTATAATAATTCACAAAGTTTTTGATGACTTTTTTCGAGCTTCCCGTTTCCGGAATATTGATAGTGAGATAATAGTTCTCGCTTATTATCATTTCGTCATTATCATTTTTTGTGTATCACTATTCGCTGAAACAGTTATCTTATAAGTGCCTGTTTCATTCTCACCAGCAGGTCTATAATACTTGCCGTCGCTCGTTTTTACAGTAGCTGTAGCTTCATCAGCTTCAACAAGAGTTCCGTCAGATGCTTCTATAGCTGTTACCGACGCATATCTTAACAGTACATCATTCATTGTAACCGGTTTAAAGCCACTTATATTTGTCAAGTCAAGCTCACCGGTTGTTTTATTAAACTTAGCATCACTTGCGGTAGAATGATAAGTCTTGTCATTGTTATTTGCATCAACAAGAGTTAGCTTTGTATCATCGGTAAGCACACCACTGTCAGTGGCACTATCACCAATAAGATAAAGCTTTTTATCAAAGCTCCAAAGCAGACTGTCACCGTTATTGAGCATTTTTTCCCATTCGTTAGCGGATTTGTAATAGGAATACTTAAAATAAGTAGTAACAGGTGCATCAAAGCTCTCAAAAGCAAGCTTTGTTTTATCCGTATAGTGAGAATGGTTATAGTCTGTGCCTGAGATAACGTAAGATTGGAAGCTGAAATCAAGCACCTTTCTTACAAAAACAGGAATATTAAGTCTAAGAGCAGTTTTGCCACTTCCCGTTGGGTCGATATAATCAAGAGTAATGACAGTAAATCTGTTTGTGCCGTCATTGTCATACTGACCGTCTGTGACCTTGAAATATCCTGTCTTGCTGTTAAACGTAAGAGTGCTTTTGTCTGATTTTTTCAAAACGTCGTTATCATACACATAAGTCGCTGTGCTTACATTCATAAGATCAGTTGTTTTCAGCTTATTTGAACTGCTGTCGCAAACATCACAATTTGTCAGAACTGAGATATACTTTGCGAGCATTTGTGTAATATTCAACGATGAGTTATCATCAATAAGCAGAACAGGAAGATCGTTCAGCTCCTGAACATCAAGCTCAGAGGCCTGACGAAATGTTGTAAGCTTTGAATTAGCCAGATCCTCTGCATATGTCTTTATGGTACTGTTTATGCCATAGGATTTTTTCTTTGTGCCATTCGTATAAGAAGCAGCGTCACTAATGATAGTCTGCATATTTCCGCCAACAAGATCGCCTGTGAAAATTTTATCTCCAATGGTTTTGCTTGGATTTATATTGACATAAGGCGAATAGATATCAACGTGCGTACTGCTTCCATCACCGATATTTTTGGTATTGTCCTGAGTACCGTTGTAGTCGGAGTGAACTGCGGTGAAGCTGGCAGGTATCTGTGAAGCATTATACTGTATATCAGGTAAACAATCCGTGTTATTTACCGATACTCCAATAAATTTAGATGATAGATTTTTATCATAGTTCCAACCTATCAAGTTAGAAACAGACACGCTGTTGTTGCCTATTACATAGCTTAATTTGTTTATGAGAATATCATAAGCATATGTATTGCCGCCGTCGTTATGACCGATCACGCCGCCTGCACCTGCACCATTGGACTTATCTTCTGCTGACAAAGTAACATTGTTGACTTCACAATCAGATATCTTCAGATCACCATTAGCTTTTATACCAACATAACCTCCGATACCTGCATCACCAGTTTTAGCGGTTGGTATACCTATCGTTGCATTTTTTACAGCAGACTTTGATATAGTCACAGCCGCATTCTGTGAGCCGACCATTCCGCCTGAACTTGTATAGCCATAAACACCGCAAGCTGATGTTTCAGATGTTTCTCCATAGTAACAGTCATTGATAGACAACTGGTTTTTGTTTATTCCAACGAATCCACCGGCATTACTACCATAAACATCGACGCTGACGCTTGTTTTTGTTATTGTGCATGCTCCGTTAGACAGTCCTATAAGACCGCCCTCGTTCATTGTCTGGGTTGCAAGGGGTTTATTGTCTTTTTTTGAACCGATAAAGCTATCTCCATTATAGGCTGTAAGCTGAACATTGCTTATTGTCGTTTTGATATTTGCATTGCCTGCGATTCCACCTACGCCAAACCAAGTTTTTGTGCCTTTATCAAGATTAGCAAATTCAACTTTATTAATTTTTATCTTAGAATCCTTAACAGCGAATTCGTTGCCTTTCTGAGAATTTCCCACAAGACCGCCTGTTTCAAATCCGCCATACACATAAACGCCACTGTTTTCAGACTTAACGTTACTTATATTGATATCATTTGTTGACTTTCCTATAAGTCCTCCCACAGTATATGCACCATATATTTCAAGATCGGTCAATGTTATTCCGCTAAACGTGCAAGAACTCTGTACTCCGCCAACAATACCACCTGTAGAAAGGTCTTCATTAACATACGATTGTCCATCGTAGTTATACGTCTTAACGATGATCTTGCCGGAAAGCTTAAGGTCATTTACAATTAAAGCATACGTTGAACAGTTTATCAACCCAACTCCTTTTACGGAGGCAAATGCGGTACGATATTTATAGTTATCCACATCTTGGAATTCAATAGTGCTACCGCTCTTGTTATCCGTTATTTTCACAGCATAGGCTTTTATATCTGTATCGAGCTTTATAGTCTTATCATTTCCCTGGATAGCTGTCAAAGATAAAGTATAATCACATTTAATGTCGCCAAGGTTACTATCCTTTGCATCAAACAACTGATTTATACCACGAAAACCTGTGTTGATGAGGTCATAGGTTCCATTTCCTGTGAGTTTAACAGTAAAGTTCTTATTTAATTCGTGTGCCCACTTTGCTTCATAAAGACCTTTTTCACTTGGCTTTGTATATTTTTTTAGCATTACAGAATTTTTCTTTTCATATTCCCTGCTTGTAGCCTTTTCAAGTCTTTGATAATCTGAGAGCGCAGTTTTGTAATCTTTATCATCAGAAGTCAATGTAGCTGTGCCAACTTTTGAATAGTCTGCATTTCGGGTAAAAGTATAATGACCATATCCGCAAGTATTGTTATTACGGTCTGTATATCCCATACCGGACTGTGATATGATAGACAGCATAAACAACGCCTGTGCATTAGGTACTTCAATAGTATTGGTCGTGCCGGCAATAACATTTAATTTCTCATCATCACTTAGCTCACTCTTAAACTGCGTGATGAGATAATTTTTCCTGCCATTGTTAAGGTTAGTTGACTTACCAAACGTTGTTCCCTCTTCGATAGCAAAGCCGTTTACAACTCTGCCTATATATGGATTGATAAAAAGATTGGTATATACGTTTTCACCCACTGCCTCAGTATTGTTGGTTGTAAGCGCACTATCTTTGGCAACGATGTCCATATTTCTGAAAATAACGCCGCCGTAAACTATGGCCCAACATATCCGCCTGCAGTAATGAGATGTTGTTTGCTGTTATCGTTATTTGCAAATGTTATATTAGGATTTGTTACCTTGACATTATCAATGATATTATCTCCACCGAACACAACGCCCATAACACCGCCATAATACTCCGTCTTTTTGGTACTATAGTTTAATTTATTATTATTGTTTTTTGAAAGCGTTACTTCTTTGGTATATTTTATATTGATATCTTTTACAACACTTCCGCTGCTGAACCTGATGAGAGGGCTTGCAGAATTATTGGTGATAGTTGGATATGTTCCGTCGGATTTCTTCTGCCCAACAATAACGCCCCTGAAAACGTAACTGTTTGATGTTCCGCCAAGACCTGCAAAAGAACTGCCGAGAACTATATCATCATTTATCTTGTAATAAGCCTCGCAAAGATATTTGATAATGTTATCTTTTAAAACTGTTTCATTTCCGCTTACGAAATTGCCTGTTCCATCATAAGTATAAGTTTTATGATTATTGCCTTTACAAAAAGCACTATTAGCATTAACAGTCGATTTATCGGCAGAAACATATGCATTATAGTTTACTTCCCAGCCATTTGTAGGTGCGGCTGTACTGATAACTCGTGCGACCTCTGCCAGTGTAGAAGCGTCAAGGATATATGGATCAGAGTATGTTCCGCAACCCTCGTCCAGATATGGTCGCTCAAGGTTTACGTCTATCTCATCATAGTTTTGGGTGGTATCATACGATATAGCAACATATGGCTTGTATTCAGTAAAGCTATATTCCTCTGTTGCGTTATTTTGGTCAGGAGAAGTATACCTGTCATCCCTACTCCAATCACCATGATACTTATTCTGCCTGCTCACATTATCTAGACTATTCTTTATGGTGTCAGACACTTCTTTTCCGTAGGTTACATTATGCTTTTCTTCTGTACCCCAATCGTCGTCCCATTTATAATTGTATATTGCAGAAGAGCCTGCTCCGTCAGAATGCTGAAAACTCTCAAGCAAAGTAGCATTTTTGAAAATTGAATTTTTATTACTTGCGTCAAGCTTGATATTTGAGAAAGTCAGAGATATATTTTGACCCTTTTCGCTTCCTACATTGCCTATAAGGCTTGTTGCAGCATAATTCTGATCGCCTTTGTAATATTTTTCAGCAGTCATACTGTGTTTTTTCTGTGACACATTCTGTATAGTGATCTCTGTCATGTTGCCTATCTTATTTATAAGCAAAGGGGCATAAGAATTTTCACCATTTAAACTTAAAGAAGTATCATTCACATACAGATCATCAAGAACGATACTGCCGGTAATTTTGACAGATTTTTTTGTAGTATTGGTGTCGTCAGCAACCGAGCCGCAAACCAATGCACCTGAACCACCATTCACCTTACCGATATTTCCCTTAAAGGTCAGTTTACCACTTATGGTAACAGCTCCATTTTCATTCCTGAAAAGTCCGCATTGCATCATGTAATGTTGATTATGGTCATTAGTTAAATTTGTTCCATCTATTCCGTCAGTTGTACGGGCATAATTGTCACTATTACTGCTTGATACCATTTCAGACTGATTAAAGCCATTATTTTCAAAAGTAATAGTTGAATTTGATTTTATATTACAACCATTTGTATCAACTGGATAAAATGAATATCCTGTCAAATCTCTGTCTCTTATACACATCTGACGCTGCCGACGAAGGCTTAGGTGTAG
>ENA-OZSD01000146-OZSD01000146.1-human-gut-metagenome-genome-assembly--contig:-NODE-146-length-8739-cov-6.851566_pt1 | contig 8739 bp, 9 predicted proteins | sample MGYA00243276_ERZ653961 | MGnify/ENA primary metagenome ERZ653961 (study PRJEB26926, sample SAMN06164498) | human gut metagenome | biome: ENVO:00009003; feature: ENVO:2100002; material: ENVO:00002003... | reverse complement strand
CGAGATAGGAGTCCGTCTCGTGGGCTCGGAGATGTGTATAAGAGACAGGTCTTATTGAGCCTTACCACCTCGCACTTGACGAATTTCTTAGGGTCAACGAGCCTTATGCCAAATTTGTCTTCCATTATCTCGCCGTTTTTCTTCATTTTGTCAACGGCTTTTGTGAATTTTTCAAACTCAAAGCCCTTTCCTCTGCATGATCTCAGCAGTTCTTTGAAAGTCAGTGGCTTTTTGCCTGCTTTTTTTAACTTTGAGTATATTATTTTTCTGTAATCTAACTTCATAAATTTCCTTTCTTTTTACTGTTACTTTACTTTCCAAAAGAAAAAGCCCTGCACGGAGCAGGGCGGGCAATTATTTCTTGATCTGATAAATGATATTTACAGCAAGAGTTATCACGAATATCAGTATCGCACTTATCCTTGTCAGTCTGTTAAGCTTAGCGTCCTTGGTGTTTGAACCGTTCTTTCCATAGAAAGAATCGTTATATCCACCGCCGATAGCAGATGTAAGACCCTGCTCTTTGGTGTCCTGCGCAAGAACTACAAGTATGATAACGAGGCTGGCTACGATCAGCAGTGCGCCTGCAACGATCTCAATTACGCTCATTTTTGTTCCTCCAAAACATAATTATACATTTTAATATATTATAGCACACATCTTCTCAGATTGCAAGGGGTTTTCAGAATTTTTTCAATTCTTTTTCTTTTTATCGGTGCTTTCAGCCTTTGAGGTGGTATCTTTCTGCTTCTCCACCTGCTGGATAACGGTGACATTTGTGACGTCAAGACGCTTTTTCAGAAGCTCTGTGACAGTTTTGAGCTGTTCATCGGTAAGAGCCTTTTTCTCATATAGCACCACTGTTACGCCATTAACTGTTGTGGGCGAGCCTACTGAATGGCTGCTCATGTGACCGCCTGCCGCACCTGTTATGTTGGGATAAACGATAGCAAGCTCCTCGGCGATATCGCTCATGTCTATATCATAGCTCTGATAGCTGTCAAGCTGTGCTTTCAGATTTTCATTCTCGGCTTTAAGGTCGTCGTTTTCTTTCTGCGCAAGCACCTGTGCCACCTTGTTCTGTGTTTCCTCATCGTCGGCATTCTTTTCAAGCATCTTTTCTACCTCGTCAGCGGTAACACCGCTTTCCACCTCGGTCTGTGTTATCACAAGCTTATAATCTCCCAATCCGAAAGCTTTCAGCTCGCTTTGAAGCGCCTTTGTATCGGCAGTGCTTATCTTCTTGCCAAGAAGTGCCACTTCTATCATACGTTTATCGGTATCTATAGTTTTCTGCACTATCTGAGTGCCGTCAAAGTCAAAATTCTCGGTGATAAACTTCTCTGCACTGCTGTTATCCATTGTCTTTTTCACAATATCATAGCCAAGATAAATACTAGGCAGCATGGTAATAACTGTGATAAAAGCGATATTTCTGTGTATCTTTTTCAAAGCCTTCGGGGAAATATCGTTGCCGTGAGGCAGCCTTAAAAACTTCAGCACAACGATAGCCGCAAGGCAGATGAAAAAGCTGTTTATGAAAAAGAGATACAATGCTCCGCCGAAATAATCAAGGCGGTGTCTTGCCAGTCCATAGCCTGCGGTACAAAGCGGCGGCATGAGTGCTGTTGCGATAGCCACACCTGGGATAACGTTGCTTTTCTCCTTACGGGTCTGACCTATTATGCCGGCAAGTCCGCCAAAAAGGGCAATAAGAACGTCCCACGCTGTAGGTGTGGTTCGGGCGAGAAGCTCGGAGGAGGCTGTGGTGATAGGTGAGATAGTAAAGTAAATAGTCGAGGTGATAAGGCAAATGACCACCTGAATACCAAGCCTTATGGCCGCACCCTTTGAAAGGGTCAGGTCATTGGTGGCGATTCCATAGCCTATGGCTGTTATACCGCCCATAAGAGGCGAGATAAGCATAGCACCGATTATAACGGCGGTGGAGTTCATATTAAGACCTATGGAAGCTATAAGTATGGCAAGCATGAGGATACACATATTAGTACCCTGAAGCTTTGCGCCAGATATTATCGTATTATGTATCTCATCAGGGTCAGCCATATCCCAGCGCAGACTGAACATATTTCTAAGCCCTTGTATAAATCTGCCTTCCTGTAATTTCAAATCTCAGACCTCCCCTACTTATTTTACTGCACCCCATGCGATGTTCTGCAAACGCCTTGCAGAATCGGTGGTGCCTGCGCCTGTCTGCTGAATAAAATAAAGTATGCAGAGCTGTTCTTTTGGGTCAAGGCTGAAATAACAGCCCATCCAGCCGTCCCAGCCGAAAGAGCCTTCTGACTGGATAAGTCCTGCAGTAGAAGGGTCGTCAAGGATACGCATGAAGTTACCGTAGCCGTGACCCTTTGTGCTGTCCCAGTTAAGGGTCTTGCGCTGTTCAGGTGTAAGACCGTTTCTTGTCATGAAATCGACCGTATTTCTGCCGAGTATCCTCACGCCGTCAAGCTCGCCCTTGTTCATAAGCATTTTGGCAAACTTTGCATAGTCCTCTACAGTGGAAACAAGACCTGCTCCGCCCGACTCAAAGGCAGGAGGTACAGTGTAATCAGTAAGACAAAGGTGGAAGTGAGTAAAAGGCTCGTTTCCGCCATTTTTGTATTCATAGCACTGGGCAAGTCGGCTGTACTTTTCCGCTAGGATATAGAAGCCTGTATCATTCATACCGAGGGGTTCAAAGATCTCTTTTCTAAGAAAATCTCCGAACTTCATGCCAGAAACCACTTCGATAACAGCACCCATGATGTCAGCAGACGCACCGTACATCCACTTTTCACCAGGGGAGAACATAAGAGGACGCTTGCCCATTTCCTTTGCGAAGCTCACAGTATCCAGAAGCTTTTCGCCCTTGAGATATTTTTCAGACTGCTCGCCCCAAAGCGCACCCATTTTCTGACCTGCGGGAGTGCCGTCAGGATAAGGGATACCGGAAGTCATGGTGAGCAGGTCGCCTATGGTTATATCTCTGTCAGCAGGACGTTCGCCGTTCTCGTCAAGAACCACAGGGTCGGAGAACTCAGGGATAAACCACTTGAGCGGGTGACGAGTGTCGAGCAGACCACGCTCGATAAGTATCATTGCGGCAGCGGCTGTGACAGGCTTTGACATAGAAAAGAGTCTGAAAATGCTGTCAGTTTTCATAGGGATATTTTTCTCCTTGTCAGCAAGACCAAAGCTTTTGAGATAGACAGTTTCGCCTTTATGGATAACGCTGAGAACTGAGCCTGAGAAAACACCGTTGGTTATCTCTTTTTGTGCAACAGCGTCGAGATATTTAAAATTTTCGTACATGATAGACCTCCGTGTTATGATGTTTGATATATAGGATTATAACACAGTTCGGGTGGAAATGCAAGATTTTGTGCGGCAACAAAAAAATCCGCCCTACCACAGTAAGGCGGAATTGGGTGCAGGGGCAAGCTCTGAATTGTAAGGTTTACGTTCAAACTTGCCTGAGCGGTACTGAATTTGGGCAACAAAAAGCCATGACGGGAAATGCCCGTCACGGCGAGCATCAAACCCCTCCCAGCATATCATACCTATGGGCGGGAGCAAAAAAATCCGCTACCATAAATGATAGCGGATTGGGTGCAGGGGCATGCCCCTGCTGGCGGAGATGGAGAGATTAAATATACCACTTCACACCACTTTTTATTGTTTTATAAAACTACTCGCAAACCACGCATTTACGTCATTTAAGCCGTTTTTCTTGCTCCGTGTTTCACAAGCATATATTTACAATTCAGCTTTATCGTGTATAATTCGTGTACGCAAAAACAGCCGCCTCAGACCCATAAAAGTCCGAGACGGCTGAAATTCTACCTACTTAATCTTCTTTGTAATCTCGTCGCTGAGCTTCTTGATGAAGTTCACGCCTGCAATGCCGTTCTCGCTGTACCCCCACTTTTTCAGCAGGGTATTAACTGCCTTTGCAGTACCTTTTCCATATGTACCGTTCTTGTCCATACCTACGTTGTGAAGCTTGACCGCCTTTGCAAGAATCAGCAACTCCTTGAGCGCAAGCACACCGTTTGTTTTGTTGCCCTGCTTGTAGCCTGTCTTGTCAAGCACTTTCGCACTTATCTTGCTCTGTTTCTTTGGTCTCAGGAAGCCTGCAATATGGTCATAAGTATGCTTGACCTTAGTGCAGGCTTTTCCGCTCCAGTTTTGGTCATACGAATAAAAATAACTCGTGTTGCCCTCACCGGTGCAGATTGCTATGTGACCCCAGCCGCCATTCAACGTGCCTGACCATATCGCTACATCACCCTTTTTCGGCACGAAACTTGGCGTGTTCTTTACCTTTGTGAAATTTGCTTTCAGCCAAGTGTTCTTATCGAATAAATCCCAAAAATGGTGAGCGTCATACCAGAAATTCTTGATACCTGATCCGAAGACCTCGTTGAAATATGCCGTTGCAAGGTCTACACACTGTTTGCCTGCTGCTCCGTCATAGTCAACGGCTACGCCATTGTGCTTCTTGATAAACTCATCGTAATTCATTGTTATTCCTCACTTTCGTTTGTATCCACTTTGTTTTCAACTGTGATTTTAAGCTTGTGTACTATCTTCACCAAGAATGACGGCAGTGGTATACCTATCACCGCAAGATTTTCCAAGATTGAAATGCACTCGTTGATGATAAACCATACCGTCACGATAAGACCGAAGTAAAAGCTGACGTTTACTTCAATGCCTATCTGTGAAAGTCCTGAGATAAAGAGCCAATCAAGCACGCCCGACACCGCCACCACAAATATGTAGCCGACCTTTTTGAAAAGCCCTTTAAGACCGACACGGCTTGACAACTCACCCCTATTCCATGCTTTCCACATACCTGTAATGTAGTCAATGATCATCACAAGCACCAGAATGACTATAGGTATCGCCATAACACGGAAATACGCTGACAGCCCTGCGGCTATTGCTGATATGATGATTTTTGTTGTGTTTTCTTTCATTACTGTTCCTCGCTTTCGTATGTTTGTCCCGTGATTGTTGTATACTCCTCAGCCGTGATCCACTTGCCGACGGCGGTGTGCACCATAGCAACCGACCACAAACGGCTGTCATAGTATCTCTTGACCTTGACGTAGTTCTTACTCATCGCCGCTCACCTCATTCAACTCAACACCGTTCAACATAGCCAAAAAATCGACGTTTGCCTTTATTCTGTCTATCTCGGTGACTTTGGGCTTGCGAAAATTGTCTTCCGTCAGCCCTGCGGCTTTCATCATTTTCTTTTGTAAATTTGTCATGTTGTACCCCCCACTTCTGACAGTTTCACGATATATTCTTCTTCTGACGGCACAGGTATGCGATAGCTGTCGCCATTGCTGTTTTTGAATGTCACTGAACCGCCTGCTTCGACCTCGATGTTCCGCAGGAAATCGTCAGCTAGCATTGTTGAAATATCGGTGACGATTGGGGTATCTAACGCCTTGATTTCCGTTCCGTCAACAGTGTTGTTCTGCGTATAGGTCTCAGCCTCGTAGTCTACCGTATTCCCCTCAATGCCGTAGCCAGGCAGTGCCTTGATTGCTTCGGGGATTGCATACTCGTTGCGGTGGAAAGGGGCGTAGGCTGTCGGGGTGTCGCCCTCCGATATCATGATTTTACACTCAGATAGTCGTTTAACAACGTCAGCCGATGCAACATTATCATTGCCAGCATATACACCTACATATAAACATCCGTTATCTCCTGTTCTGTATGACCGATTGTCTGATGTTTTTCTAAAATCCAAATACGGCTGTGAATTTACAACAGTATTCACATTCATTAGAAGTATTATCTCACTGGTTTTATCAGAAGTAAAACTTAATGTGTACGTGGTGTTAGGTTTTAATTTTATCGCCTTACAACGATAACTATTTGCAATGTATTCATAGTCATCACTGCCGCATTTCAGCATATCAGTGCCATAATACAGGTTAGCTCCCTGCTCTATAATGCTCTCTGTATCGGCACTAATAATCTCGCCAGCATTATATGGGTAGTAATCGGCAGGGAACATTTTCTCAAATTCTTCCACTGTGCTAGGTTCATTTCCTGAACCAAACATGGCGGTTAAATCGAAAATCTGTGGTTGTAGTTTAACGTTATCATATGTAACGCCCTCATACACATATAACGTGTAGTACCATTTTTCATTGCTACTTTCATTGGTGATTATAGTCCCGTGGCCTGTAGAATCCTGTCCATATGATTGCGAACTAAACTGCAATTGATCTTTTCCATAAACACCTGACAATGGGTTTGCAATCATTAGATATTTATGCCCTTTTTGGTTTTTAACAGGTTGCACAGAAACTGCACTACCTGTTGTGGTAGCCGTTCCGTTCAGTGTAATAATGCCATCGTCAGAAAACGTAGCCTTTACACCTGCACCTGTGACTACAGCAGGCACTGGTTTAACCAACTGATTCCAAACAATTGACCTACCACCCACAGACTTCACACTCATCAGCTTTGCCCCCGTAGGCACTGTCTTTGCGTATGCCGTATCACTATCAGTTTCAAACTTATGGGTGATACCCTGTCCTATATCATACAAAGCATCTACCCTACGTTTCATTTCCTTATCATTTAGTTTTATACTAGCTATATCAGCTGTATTCTCGGCAATCTTTCCAACAGCTGTTGTGTAGTCTTCAGGCAGGCTGTCAGCCACCGCCTGTGCTGTCTGTGCGGCAGTTTCAGCGGCAGTTCTGTCCTCTGCAACCTTAGTGGCATTGTCTGCCACTGTGGTCTTGTCCGCCTCGACCTGTTCCGCCATATCAGCCACCGCCTGTCTGTCTGCCGCAGTGCTGTCAGCATTGGTCTTGGCGGTCTTAGCATAGCCTGCTGTTATGGTCTTGTCGGCTGTTGTTTGCTGTGCCGACACTGACGCCTGCGCTGCGGATATCTTAGCGGCGTTCTGCGCTGTGACCGTCTCTGTGCGTGCGGTTTCTGCGCCCTGCCTTGCAGTGTCTGCCTGTGTTGCGGACGTTTCAGCAGATGCCTGTGCGGTCTCAGCTCGGCTTGCCGCCTGCGTTGCCGTGTCGGCTGATTTCTCTGCGTTTGTGGCAGATTTTTTTGCGTTCTCTGCCGCTGTAGTTGCCGTTTCTGCGGCGGTGACGGCTGTCTGCATATCTGCGTGTGTCTGTCTGCCTATGGCGTCTATGCGGTCTAACGCATCCATAGCCACGTCAGGTGACGGCACAGCATTATCGCCTATAGCCGCACCGATACGCAGGCGGAATATGCGTGATTTTTTCACCAGTATGTATTCCTGCCCTGACAGTTTTTTAGCCGCTATCTGACAGCTGACTGTCTGCGCTGACCGCAGTATATCAGCCGTAGGCGTCCACTGTCCGCCTGTGATATCGACCTCGTACGTCACACCATCGCCGTAGTCGATAGTCAGCACATAGCGGTCTGCGCCGTCTACTGTCAGCCCTTCGACCGACACGGGACGGGCATTAGTTTCACCGACGTAGCCCAGCATGGCTGTGCTTAGTGTTACGTCATAATCTGCATTTAATGTTATCGTCATTTAATCACCCCTCTTTACTCTATTGCAATATAATCAACATAGTATGTTCCTGTTGGCACGGTTCCTGTTGCCCCATCTCCCATGCAGACACTAAGATAATATGACGTTCCTGACCCATAGACGTGGGTGCAGTAGTTCTGATATGGTGTTGGTGCACCTGTCTGCCGTAGCGTTGCTATTACCTGTTTAGGTGCAAAGGTCAGTCCAAGCGGTATCTGCATCAGTGGATTCGCTTTCGTCATCTTGTATTCCACAGTGCCATAGTGTATCTTGCCGGCTCGGCTCAGTATCTCATCGATTTCCTCACCTGCGTGTTGCATAGGATAGTCATTCTCAGTGATATCTTGCGCCAATGTCAAATTTTCATCAGCCATTATCTCGCCCCCTTAAAGCTGTTCTTCAACGCTCAGACCTACCGCTGAAATGTCTGCTGAAAGTCCGCCGTCAAAGGTAAATCCTAAATTCGTTATTGGTATGTCATAGCTGTCTGTGCCGTTGGTGTAGGTCACCACGTCACCTATGTCGAAACGTGGGTCGCCGAGTCTGTGGTATAGCTCAGTGGTGTACCACGAAAAGCCTCCTATCCTGCGCCACAGAGATTGAAGCAGTGATTCGGTCATGTATGGATTTTCAAATTCCAGCACACGCCCTTGTGTTGTATCTGTCACACCAAGCGACAGCGTTACATCATCACTCACTTTGCAGATAATGCCCACGATAGCGTTCTGCCTTTCTGACAACGTAGGCAGGTCTATTGTGTTGGGATCTAATGTTTTCACCGGTTTGCCATACCACTTTCGGACGTACTTTCCGTACCTGTCAACATATCCAAACTGTCCCTGAGCTGAGGCAAGGTAAGACAGCATTTGCCGCATGGTCACGTCTTTTGGCACAGAGCCGACCTTGAAGTAGAAATACTTTGAGTACAGCAGTCTGCCTTTGTTATCTCTTAGCCGTCTGCCGTTCTTATCACGCAGCAGCCGCACCCGTGTATAGTCATTGCCGTTTTGCAAGCCCAATTGTCTGCATATGTCGTCTTCAACGGATCTATTCCAGTTTGGCATAGGGATATGCGGCACATATGGTTTGTCGGAAAAATATAATCTGTCCGCCATTGTCAGCTGAACACTGCCGCCCGACTTTTTCGACTTCACGCAGGTGAAACGTCCCATTGGTAT
>ENA-OZSD01000145-OZSD01000145.1-human-gut-metagenome-genome-assembly--contig:-NODE-145-length-8773-cov-5.608626_pt1 | contig 8773 bp, 5 predicted proteins | sample MGYA00243276_ERZ653961 | MGnify/ENA primary metagenome ERZ653961 (study PRJEB26926, sample SAMN06164498) | human gut metagenome | biome: ENVO:00009003; feature: ENVO:2100002; material: ENVO:00002003... | reverse complement strand
TACGAGATAGGAGTCCGTCTCGTGGGCTCGGAGATGTGTATAAGAGACAGCCTTTATGCTCTTGACCCACACCTCTAACTTAAATATCACAAAATAAAATCAAACTACACGGAAAGGTTGGATGAAAAAATGAAAAGCAAACCTATCAATAAGCTGCTGTCTTTTTCAGAACTACATTATCAAAGGTTTTTAAAGATAATGGAGCTGAACGGAATTAAAACATACAGCAATTGTCTTGCGTTTCTGATAGACAGTGCCTACAATAACATCAAACAAACACCAAACGATGAATGTTTGAAAAACATTCAAGATAACATTGAAAAGCTGCTGACGATTGCAAAAGAAAATAACAGCATGATATATCAGGAACGTGACGGAATTAATACGCTCCTGCACTTCTACGAAGTGCAGGAATTCCACTCAGCCGACAAACGTCTGAGTGACAGCGAACCGCATGACGTCATGTCACGATCAAATGACAACTACAAGAGCATCGTACATCAGCGCTCAGTTGATAAGGGTGCAGACTCCCTGCAAGACGAACAGAGTGACTAATAATGACACCAGGAATATTTCACAAATGCAAATTCGTATACAAGTGGCGAATAAGCGGTGACGGTGGCACTGTGCTGTTTGACTTTCTCAGTTATATGCTGCGTCCAGAGGCGTTCGAGCCCAGCAAGCACGCTGATGAAATGGAATATGTATATTCGGAGTTCATACCAAACGAAAAGAGTCAGGCACAGGATATAAAAAAAGAACGATCCTATGGAGCGTTTACAAGCACTAAAGATAATTTGACCGCCGCTGATCTGGATAAGATACGGCAGCAGGAACGAGCAAGCCGTTCAGAGGGCTGCCCTAAGTATGCAGGTGTTATATCATTTGATAATGCATATCTGCGAAAAAATGATTTCATTGTAGGGAATATGCTTGACAGACAAGCACTTGTGGACGCTGCACGAAAAGGCATTAACGCTATGATAGATAAATCGCAAAAGCTTGACGCCAGCAACTGTTACTGGGTAGGTGCGATCCATGTTAACACAGGCAACGTACACATACACTATCAGCTTGTGGAATATCACCGGCTTGAAGACAGACGCATCACATACAAGAACAGAGGTCAGGACAATGTTGAGCTGGCAGTATTATACGAACTAAAAAGAGTAATGACACACTGCATTGACAAGAGCAAAGCAGCGCAAGAGCTTACAAAATTTCAAAGAGATGTACTTGCACCTCATATCAAGTCCGAGTTTGCAGGAAGTATTCAAAAAATAAACGCACTTATCGACAAGATACCTGAGGAGCTTAAAAACAGTGGCAATCAGTGGTGGTACGCAAAGCAAAGTGAACCCATAAAAAACGAAATTCAGAGCTGCATACGGTCTGTAATAGATGAAAACCCCACATTAAGTATTATGTTCGACACATATCTCCATAAGCTTGACGAAATACAGGCAGCGTTGTTTCGCAAAAGGTACGGACAAAATTCAAGGTGGGCAAATTATAAAGAAAACGAGCTTAATGGCAAAAACGGAGACGGCAAAGACGGATTTTATTCACGAGTCGGCAATTCGTTTCTGAACATCTGCCGAGAATACTATATGACAAAGGACAAGAACATACAGATCGACAACAACATCCCAGAGCCGAAAACGTATCTGTCTGAAAAAGAAAGCGAAGGCTTTTCTGAGAAAAATGAGCCTGACTACAACAACGGTATTTCCTCGCAGAAATCAAAAGTGTATCTGTCTGAAAATAAAAAAGATGATTTAGAGGATGCTATGCCTTATGACTCTTTAGAAAACTCTGATATCCCTGATGATTTGGAAATGTACCTATCTTCAAGAAATTATGATGAGTTGTATGAACCAAATGCTCCTGACTACAGCACGGATATTTTTCCGCAAGAGCCTGAAGCGTATCTGTCTGAAAATGATAAAAGCGATCAGGCAGTGGAACGTCTACGCATAGATTGGAGCAAGAACTATAAGCTTGCTCTCGACTATATGTACGGAAATGAACAGAACAAATCAGCAGTCATAAAGAAAGACCCCGAAAAAGCTTTTGAAATACTCTCAGTAGAAAGCAAAAGCGGAAATATTCTCGCAACATATGACATAGGCAAGCTTTATGACAGCCAAATGCTAAAATCCAATGACGGCGATACATTAAGTCAGCAATATTACAGCAAAGCCTTTGTGGATTTTCACAAGCTGCTGTCCATAGTAAGCATGAGTGATGACAAACGTGATAATTGGACAAAGTCCTATCTCAACTATCGTATAGGTAAAATGTATGAATATGGGCTTGGCGTTACTCAGGACTATAGCTCAGCCATAGAGCATTATAAGCTGTCTGAAAATAAATATGCTTATTTTGCTCTCGGAAACATATACAAATACGGCTCTGGTGTTGAAACAGACTATGCCAAAGCATTTGACTATTATATGCGCTCACTAAGCAGCAAAGGCGGAATGCCCTTCGCAAGTTATGCCGTAGGACAAGCTTATGAACTGGGTCAAGGAGTAGAAAAAGACCTATCAAGTGCGCATAATTTTTACGCTGAAGCTTTAACAGGTTTAGAGAAAGTATTCACTAAAAACCATGACGATAATATCAGCTACAAGATAGGTATGATGTATCTGAATGGCAAAGGAACGGATATAGACCTTGAATGTGCTGAAAAATATCTGCTGCTCTCGGCGGACTCCAATAACTATAAAGCACAATATATGCTCGGTAAGCTCTATCAGAGCGACAGCAAAAAAGATCTTCAAAAGGCTGAAAAAGTCCTGATAAAGGGTGCTGAAAACGCTCAGGATAAAACAGGATTGTGTGAATATAGTCTTGGCAAGCTGTATCTTTCACAAGAGAGATATGACAAGGCGGCATCATACTTAGAACGTTCAGCAGCAAAAGATAATTACTATGCAGCATACACTCTCGGAAAACTCTATCAGGAGCAATTTAACGATAATACCCAGGCTGAGAAATACCTTCTTCAAGCTGCCGATCACAAAGACGATACTATGGGTATAGCAGCTTATCGCCTCGGCAAGCTGTATCTGTCTGAAAATAACAGACGAAAAGCATTGCAGTATTTCACGAATGCCGCTGACAAAGATAGCATACCTGGAATGTATGCTGCAGGGAAAATTCTTCTTGATAGCAGAAAATCAACAGAAGTTTCAAAAGGAATACGCTACCTTTCATCAGCCGCCGATAAGGACTTTGAGCCTGCGATATACACTCTGGGCAAATATTATAGCTCATTCAATAATACAAAAGCTAAAGAATACCTTAAGCGTTCTGCGTTTGAATACAACGATCCAAATGCACAGTATATTCTTGGAAAAGTGTATCTGTCTGAAAATAAAAACGAAATGGCTGAAAAGTGCTTCCGTCAGTGCGCTTTAAACGGCAACAACAGTGGACAGCTCGCTTATGGTTTAATGCTGCTTCGTGACGGTCAAAAGAAAGCAGCATATCAATGGCTGAGAAAGTCAGCACGCTCAGGCAATGACATTGCTAAAAAGATAATAAGCGGTAAAAAAGCGGATATACCATTTGAGTTCAGACTTGCAGGCTGTATGCAGGCGCAGAGGACACTTCTTCATAAATCATCAAGTATGCTGCGCAACGCCCTTAAATCTGAAGAAGCAAAAACCGCACGTCTTATGAGAGAATTTGAGATCGAGCAGGAAATGGCGAAAGCAAAAGAACAATATCATAGCATATAAAGGGGAACTAATATGGATCTTGAAAAACTTAAGCGCATAAAAAATCTTATCATCGCAAAAATTCTTTTTGTATTTGGCTGGATCTATGATCTTGCTATGCGTATTTTAAATGCGGTGAATAAAACACCTATTGAAAAAGACAAAGACCGCCGAAATGTCAGAATAAAACAATTTGCAATAGCTACATCGATACTATATGTGATCTTTAACAGCATTTTTATTTACATCTTTAAAAGTATGCGCAGGGTAAGCCTTAACGGACGCTCTGGTGAATACACAAGCACTCACTTTATGCCGTGGAACATCATTGTTCCGTCAGGATTTATGATGTTCATTTTTGAGATTATCCTGGCAATGGTAGTAGGATTGTGTATAACAGTAAAGCTCCATACTCTGTGGCGTATGAAGAATGACAGCAAGGACATCAAGGGTGATAATAAATTCATGGAAGATAATGAGCTTCTTGAACACTTTCAGGCAGTCCCTATGGATAATATAAAGTCAGCGGAACAAGCAGGTATGCTCATTGGCGAAAGCAATGGTATGTACTATGTTGAAACTGGTACATACAACACAATGATAGTAGGCGCTCCTCGTTCAGGTAAAGGCGAATGCTATGTGCTGCCAAGTATGCGGCTTATGGCTAACTCAAAAAATAAGCCCTCGCTTATCATAAACGATATGAAAGGCGAGTTGCTTGAACTGACATATGAAGATTTTGCAAATAACGGATATAAGATAGTCACTCTTAATCTTATCGATACGGACCGATCTGATTGTTGGAATCCTCTACAACTTATCATTGACGAATATCTCGCTGCAAAACGGAGCGGAAGCAACGATCTTTCACAAACCTCTAAGCTTGTCAGCTCGTTTGCCCACTGTCTTACAGACGATGTACAAAGCGAAGCAATATGGACAGACTCTGCAAGGTCACTTTTAAGCGCCTTGATATACTATTTTCTTGATAAAGGCTATGAAAAAGGTGATATGTCAAACGTTAATATGTACAGCATAACAACATTCTTCACTGAATTTGGCGTATATAATACAGTGATCGAGGACGAAAGCGGCAATAAGAAAATGGTCAATGCTCTCGATGAGCTGTTCAATGCGCTTCCTGTGGGCTGTCTTGCAAGAACATCCTATTCAACGTCAAAGTTCTCCCAGGGCGATACACGTTCTTCAATATACACTGTCCTCTCCGCAGACCTTGAGATCTTCATGACGGATATGGGTGTTCAAAAGCTGACATCTAAAAATGAAATAAACTTTGCTGACCTTATCAATGAAGATCAGCCTTGCATAATATATATGCTTGTGCCGTATGAGGAAAAATCACGTTATGTAATAGCTTCAATGTTTGCAGACCAATCCTTTATGTACCTTGCAAAGCAGGCAAGAAAATACCAGGGCGGCAAATTGCCACGAAAAATAGAGTATATCTACGATGAGTTTGGTCAAATGACAAAGCTTCCTGACCTCAGCAGCAAAATGAATGCTTCTCCAGGAGCTAACATTCTGTTCAATCTCTTTCTGCAGGACTATGGTCAGCTCAAAAAGTATGATAAAGAAGAGGACGGCATAAAGGGCGCTTGCAATATTCAGATATACATACTCTCTCTTAACGGAAACACGAACAAGGCTTTTTCTGAAATGATAGGAAATGAAACTATAAACTATCTTACATTCAGCGGCAGCCTATATGGCTTTATCGATCACCAAGGCGAACACGTTGACCGCAAGGCTCTGCTCGATACCACACAGCTGTCTAAGCTTCCTTTTGGCACTGCCATAGTTAAGAAAATGCGTTGTGAGCCAATACGAACTAATATCACGCCTTATCACCTTATCGAGAATAAGCCGCCAAGAATACCTGTCGAAAATCTGCCTATAAGAAACCATAACATAGACCTTTCTGCTGTGCTTTACCCATATGATGAGCTTTGGGACAGTTTGGGCGTTATAGGCAATCAGTATAGACTTGATAAGCTGAAAAATAATGTAGAAAGTGCCATGAACAAATACTATATGCAGCTTAATGATATTGAGAAAATAAAGGCTGCAGGCGGAGCGGTTTCTGAGCTTATGTATAAAGCTGCATTGGATCTTGAAAAACAGGCAAGTCAGGCGCAGCGCCAGGTCATAGAGTATCAGCAGCATATCCAACAGCTAAAAGAATTTCGTGCAAACGAGACACGAAAGATCTTTGCAGAGGCATATGGAACAAGCGGCTCAGACGAAGAAGATGATTACACCGATCAGGACGAGCTCTATTTCCCAGGAGAATACCCGGACGATGGTCCGTATGTCGATATCACTGCCCTGCTATATAAGATCAACGGACTTGTAGGCAGCGAGCTTGGAGGATTTCTTTCAGATCAGAACTATGCCGCTGCAAGGGGCTACATAAAGAAAATACAGAAACGTCCTGATATACGCAGCAATTTTGTTGCCGATGAATGGGCGGCACTGGAACAATACATTAATAATGAGGAATTGAAAAATGCGAATACCTAACAGCTTTGTTACACGTTTTACACAGGCATCAGACTTGAAACTTGCCTGTGTATTCTATAGTCTTATCCACAAGAATACAAAAAGAAATCTGCTTGGCTATGAGATCACAGTCAAGCAGACAACTCTTGTGTCACTATGCGGCTTTTCGGTATCCACTGTTAAACGTGCGGCAAGTTCACTGCTCAAGAGTGGATTTATCAAGTCCCAGAAGCGCCAGACAAATGCTCCTGGAAAGCTTGGTACATATACATACACTATTGAAGCCGTATCTACAGCTTCTAAATATTTCACCATGGATAAAAAGCTTATGAGCAGATTGAATGGAAATGAATTCAGAGTTTATGCAATGTGCTGTAAGTTGGCTGACAGCTCGCACAAGAGCTTTTTTCAAAGCTATAATGATCTATCTCAGCTTCTTGGCATGAGCCGTCAGGACGTTCTCAGAACGATAGAGAAACTTGTAAAAGGCAAATTAATTCGTAAGAAGAAAATCAGAACTCGTGCAGGTGATTTTACAGACAACACATATACTGTCTGCATATATGTTCATCACAGCAGAATAAAAAAAGCCTCCCGCCGCTCGAGCAGGAGGCAGAGCATTCATTGCTTTACAATGAACACACCCATTAAAAACACAAGTTCATTGTATAACAAAAAATCGGGTTTGTCAATAGGTTTTAAGAAAAAAATGCGGCTTTTAGAGATTTTTTTCTTAAAAAGGGGTAGTGGGTAAAATGAACTGTCTATAACTGACCCATTCTTGATTATCTGTCTGAAATCAAATAATTGATTTTGGTTTATATACTTAGTTATTATCAAAGTTATTGATGAGTATTTGTTTTTTTATGTGAAATTCGCTTTTTTCTTTCAGACAGATATCAATTCGAGCTGTCAAAATGCCTGTTTTTGTAATATAATTAATTTATTATATCAAAAAAGGGGATCATTATGACTATCGAAGAACTAATTGACGAAAAAACAAAACTTGAAAAACTTGTGATACAGCTTGCAGGAGAAAACCAACAGCTTAAAAACAAGTTGTCGGCTAAAAAAGCTAGTGACACTCCGTTCGCCGATCTGCTTGAAACGTGGCTGCACAACAAAAAAATGTCTGTAAAAGCCAACACATATGAAGCTTACTGCACCCAGGTCAATCACCACATTGTGCCGTATTTTCGCAGCAAGGGTACAATGCTTTCTCAGCTCACGCCAGCAGTGCTTGAAGAATATTATTTCACAAAGCTTCAATCAGGCTTATCAGGCTCAACCATCAGGAAACATCATTCAAACATCAAGATGGCACTGAAATTTGCCGTAAAGAACGGATTGACAGACCAAAATGCAGCACTTCTTGCAGAACTTCCCTCCTGTAACAAGTTCTGTGGTAACTTTCTCAACACAGAGCAATTTGATCTTGTTCTCAGCAAAATAAAACACACTGCAATTTACACACCTGTGTTTATAGCAGGAACAATGGGGCTTAGACGCAGTGAAGTTCTGGGGCTGCGTTGGTCGGATATCAATTTTGAGCAGCGCACTATGTGCATTCAACATACTGTGGTCAAATGCGTCAAAAACCATAAAACTACGCTTATATTTTCAGACGTGCCTAAAACAAGGTCAAGCCGCCGAACTCTTCCGCTGCCTGACAGTGTATACAGCTACTTGAAATGGCTCAAACACAAGCAGTGCTTGTCTTATGCAACTAACAGGAGCAGCTATTCACGGCAATACTTACAATACATATGCGTTGATAGCAAGGGCATTCTTATACAGCCAGATGAGCTTTCTGTCCGTTACATCAGACTAATGAACGAAATGCACCTCAGATGCCGCTTTCACGATCTTCGCCACACTTGCGCTTCCCTGCTCGTTCAGCATGGCGTTCCCATGAAAGCCGTATCTGCATGGCTCGGACACAGCAGTTTGGCAGTGACGAGCGATATCTACACTCACTTAACATTTCAAGAGAAGCTTAACGTTGCTAACACTATTGAAGATTACATGAAAGATATGAATGTGTCACCGTGACACATTCATAATTTTTCACATTGTACATAACATAAATAAAAAGACCTCCCAGAGCATAAACGCCCTGAGAAGTCTTAACAATGTTGACAATCAACTCAAATTGTGCTATATTAAACATAGATGAGGCAACGCAACTTACTAAGTTGGTTGTCTGTGATTATTTAAAATAACCGTTTAGTTTGACAGGCTAGCACGGTTATTTTTTTTGCTCTTTTATAATGTTGCCCAAAACCCAAACAAGCAAAATGGTCAGTGCTAAAATTGGTACATCCACTTGGCAATTACCTCCTTTCCTTTAATATCTGAAAGCAGGTCTGCTTTTTATTTCCTCATCCAAGTAATATTATACCACAAAATTTTCTTGCCGTCAAACGCATATACGAACAAAAACCGATTTTTTTATTATTTTCAGAAAAAATGTGATAAATTGACCATTTTTCACTAAATTTCCACTTTGGGCGAAAATCTGTCTC
>ENA-OZSD01000137-OZSD01000137.1-human-gut-metagenome-genome-assembly--contig:-NODE-137-length-9048-cov-4.875014_pt1 | contig 9048 bp, 10 predicted proteins | sample MGYA00243276_ERZ653961 | MGnify/ENA primary metagenome ERZ653961 (study PRJEB26926, sample SAMN06164498) | human gut metagenome | biome: ENVO:00009003; feature: ENVO:2100002; material: ENVO:00002003... | reverse complement strand
ACGAGATAGGAGTCCGTCTCGTGGGCTCGGAGATGTGTATAAGAGACAGTATAAGTACACTTTAAAAGAACTATAAATATCAGACGGTGCAATATAGGTTACCTCTTCACAGACCCCGTCATCTACGTAACAAAAGCCTTTGTTTGTGAGAAAATCCACAAACTCCTGTCGCATTTTATCACTCATGTAAAAATTTATCTGTCTACCCATGATTAACCTCACTAATTCATATATATAATAGGACCACTATCGCTATTATATGGTATTATTGACGCTATTCGGCATTAGTATCCCTTAGTGGTCATTAAGAGACATTTAGAACTCTATTTTACGTCACTTTTTGAGGTAGAAATCTCAGAAACCGCGCTATTTCGTCAAACTCAAAAATCTACCTGATTTAAGATTTTGGGTAGAAACTTGGTAGATACCTACCGCCGTCAAGGTTGGTAGAAAGTTGGTAGAAACCCTAAAACAAACGGTAGAAAGCCTGTTGACAAAGCAAATTGAATAATGGACAATAGCGGACGGTGTTTCATAACAGAAGTGCTGTCCGCTATTTTTATGCCTAAAAATTGAATATTGCACATCGCTTCTCACTGAGCCTGTACACAAACAGGATGATGAGGAGCTTTTTTATTTCAGATGAAACTTGTCAAGGAGGTCTTTCTATGCCGAACCCTACTGAGATCAATCTGCTCAATTACCATTTTGAAGCCAAAGCCTGTGACGAACTGCTGACGGCTATGCTTAACCATTCAGACTTTGACTACGTTACGGTCGATGAGCTTCGCCATTACAGTGAGCTTTCGCAGTTCACTTTCGATGAGCTTCGTACCGCTGTGTATGAGCTGTGCAAGAGAGGTTTCCTCCTTGTGGTGCAGAAGCCGTATGGTCATGTCTATGCGGTCAACAAGCTGCGAATATCCAATATGGAATTTGTGTACGGAGCGTAAGCCGAGGTGAGAGAAATGGACAAGATGAAAAAAGCAAAAAAGACAATACCAGATACGATCTGCCGGGTACATAGGTCAGGCGGCTATGCCGTTCTAAGCAACTGCTTTGTGCGTTCAACCAATATCGGCTGTGATTCGATAGGACTGCTCGGTAAGATCAATGACTTGCCGCCTTCATGGAATTTCACGATAGCCGGACTTGTGGCTATCTGTGAGGACGGGGAAACAGCGATCAAGTCTCAGCTTGCTGAACTGGAGCAATGGGGATATGTCAAAAAGACCTTGCTGATGCCAAATGAGTCCCCTACGGGCAGGATCAGCTATCTCTATGATTTCTATGAATACTCTGAACTGGACGACTCTATCCCGAAGTATGACATAGAAATGGAGACTTTCACAGCAGATAACGCTACCCTGAACCGTGTAAAGAAGGACAGTAATTTCACCATTATCAGTGCAAAGCTCATCAGGAGCAATAAGATCAGAAACAAACTGATCGGCTTTATGATGAAGGTTCTTTCTCTGCCGAATAGCTGGAATTTCTCTATGTCAGGACTGAAAGCTATCTGCAAAGAGGGCAAGACTGCCGTGCATAACGCTGTGAACAAACTGATTGACTTGGGCTATCTGGTTCGTACAAAGCTCCTGTCTAACGAGAGCGTTCATAATTGCTTTGAATATGTGTACAGCTTTTTTGATGTTCCTGTCAGCAAGGAAGAAGCTGACGAGCTTGAAGCCGAGACCAGACGCAAGGCTATCACGATTCGTGAGGGCGGCAAGGCAAAAGCTGCTGTTTCTTCTGCGGACGAAAAACAGGGGGTGGAAAACCCGTATCTGGACAATCCACCTGCTGAAACTCCGCTGTCTGAAAATCAGGGACAATATAATACTTACAATTCAATACAAAAAAATCAATTACTGAGTGATAAATCCTCTATCATTCCTGCGGCGGCAAAGCCAACTTTCAACATTTCGGGTGTTGAAAAATCTGCTGAGAGAGTGACCGACGGATATAACGCAGAAGAAGTTGAGTATTACACGGAAGTTATCAGGGAGAATCTCGACTACTGGCATCTTGGTGACTGGCTCTGTCAGGACGGTCGGGACGGTTATGCAGAAGCAGATGAAATCGTTGGCTTTATCGTTGATGAGATATGTTCACCTCTGCCCTATACCACGCTCAGAGGTACAGCATTCCCCAGAACCGTTATTCAGTCAAAGATGCTTAAAGCCAATATCTACATGGTCGAAAGTGTCATTGAAAAAATGGCTTTGATTGACGATATTAAGGACTTCCGCAGATATTTCATTAGTTCCCTCTACAACGAGGTACTGACTTATCATTTTAACGAAGGTTGTGAGAGCCGTAACATTGACGAACAGATCAGGCGTGATTTCGGCTATGGCGTGGCTGTCTGACCGAGAAAGGAGGTGTTTTTATGGCTGCAAAGAAGAAGGCGGACAATCCTGCTTTTACGGGCAGAAACGTCGCTCTTACCGAGATTGCACAGACAAGCGGTATCAGTGTCGCTGCGCTCAAGCAGGGACTCCGTGAGGGTGCGCTCGACTTCGGTTATGCTATCCCCTGCGGTGAGGGCAAGATGTATCGCTATTACTGTCCCGACAAGCAAGTATGGGAAAAGCTCGGTTATTATAAGCAGGACGCAGATCCCGAAGCCGCCTGAAAGTCTGTAAACGACCTGTTTTACAGCTTTCACAGCGAATTTGAAGCGATCGTCATGGATATGCTCGGTGACAGGATAGACAGAAAAACGCTTGACACCGTGTTTTCTTCTTTTGACGAGCTTCAGGAGGAATATCACAACAAGCTCTATGAGCTTTTACGGGAGGTGAAAAATCATGGCTAAGAATATCCTGACACAGAGTAACGATATTATCAACTACGATAACCTGATCGCAGTCAGCGTGGAAATCTGCCCCATTGACTATGCGGAGGATCGTGTTGTTGACGAACCCTGTATTGTCGCTATGGACGTTAACGGCGGACAAACAATTCTTTTCCATTCCCCGAACGAAGATGAGGTCTGTGCGGCAATGAGCGACTTTATCCGCTGGCTCCAGAACGAAGCGTTCAGCACGTTTGAGATGCCCGAAGGAAACGAAGGCGGTGATGCGTAATGCCGTCCGACTACGAAAGCGGTGCGAAGAAAACCATCGACATTTCGATCAAGGCGGAGAAAATGACCGCCGATGTGCTGAAATCGGCATTGCAGGAGTTTATGTCGGGTAAGGCAGAGAAAAAGGGACGAATGACCTACAAGCAGTTGCAGGCAAAGTCTCCGTCAAAGCTCGACAGCATTGAGGTTTCAGACCGGAATATCGGGGATTTTCTGAAAACCGCACGAAAATACGATGTAGATTTTGCCCTGAAAAGAGATAAAAGCACCTCGCCGCCTACCTATCATGTTTTCTTTTCCGCTGCCAAAACAGAGGATTTCAAGAGAGCATTTTCAGAGTATGTCGGCAAGGGACAGGGCAAGACACAGAAGCGTGGTGAGTTCACCCGTGAGCAGATGCAGCAGCAGGCGCAGAAGCTCAGGAGCAAGCCCCGCAAACAGAAACAGAGAGAGAAAACAAGGGAGAACAGACGGTGATCTATAACCACTTCCAGCCTGCACCCGTTCCACGGGCAAGGGGCGATGATACTTTTACGGCGATTTTTGATGCCGATACTGTGAGAAAGGATAAGACTGCTGATTGCAGCTTAACACCAGGAAGCTCAAAAAGCTGATCATCAAGGCTGTTCCCTATGCAGTTTTCTCTTATGTGGGCAACCTGATCGGCTTTGCATACCGTACCGCTGAGGGCGAGGGATTTCAGGAAAAAATCCTGCCTTTCATGAGCAATCTCGGTGTGGCATTTGCACGAATCTTTCCCAGTTTACACCCGTCGGATATTTTATTCGGGTTGGTACTGGCGGGTGTCATGAGACTTGTTCTCTATATCAAATCGAAAAACAAAAAGAAGTTCCGCCAGGGTGAGGAATATGGCTCTGCCGTATGGGGCGGTGAAAAGGATATTGAGCCATATATGGACTTATCCTGCCCCGAAAACAATGTCATTCTCACACGGACGGAATCTCTTACAATGGGCAAGCCCTCTGCACCAAAATTCGCCCGAAACAAGAACATTCTTGTGATCGGTGGTTCAGGTTCAGGTAAGACACGATTTTTCGTGAAGCCGAACCTGATGCAGATGCACTCCTCTTATGTAGTGACCGACCCGAAGGGTACGGTGCTTGTGGAATGCGGAAGAATGCTCCAAAGGGGCCGCCCGAAACGAGTTGACGGGAAAGTTGTGTACCGCAGGGATGATAAGGGAAACTATCTCAAAGACAAAAAAGGCAGATATATCCCTGTTTATGAGCCTTACAAGATCAAGGTGTTCAATACCATTGATTTTGCGAAGTCGATGCACTACAATCCGTTTGCATACATCAGCAAGAAAAACCGTGAGAAGGACATTCTCAAATTCGTGGAAGTCCTTATCAAGAATACTACTTCTTCTCAGCAGCCGTCCGGCGATGACTTTTGGGTAAAAGCTGAAAAGCTCCTATACACGGCATATATCGCTCTGATTTTCGCTATGTATCCCGAAGATCAATGGAATTTTGAAACGCTGATCGACATGATCAACAATTCGGAGTGCCGTGAGGACGATGAGGAGTTTAAGAACTGTATCGACCTTGAATTTGAGATCGTGGAGTGCTGGCTGAACGGCACAAAGCACGAAGATCCCGAAGTCATGGCTGATTACGGTGACATCTTTGAAACGAAACCCGATGCCGAACAACGGCGCTTGGGTGCATTTGCACTCAAACAATTCAAGGCTTACAAGTTGGCAGCAGGCAAGACGGCAAAATCTATCCTGATTTCCTGTTCCACAAGACTCGCGCCTTTTGCAATAGATGAGGTCTTGGAGATCACCTCCTACGATGAGCTGCACCTCGACAAGCTCGGTGACGAGCTGAGTGCGCTTTTCATAATCATCTCCGATACAGACGCTACATTCAACTTCCTTGTGGCGATCATGTATTCCCAGCTTTTCAACCTACTCTGCACAAAAGCAGATAATTCACCGGGCGGAAAGCTGGACTATCATGTACGCTGTTTGTTAGACGAGTTCGCCAATAGTGTGACACGTTCCGTACTGAAAAGGTGCGGCACGTAACAATAAAATAGTTACGTAGAACTATTATTCTGATGAATCGAATGAGGGAGTAACGCCCGGAAAGGTTCACGTTAAAACTACGGACGGCTATGCAGTGTGAAATGCAGAGGTCGTAAGCCCGTGGAAGTCGTGCGAGAGCAGTCCTAACGGAGAAATTTATTTCAGACGAGGAAAGCGCCGCAGAGGTGCGGTGTACTGCCTATAGGGCGGACGGCGGTGCAATATGGTTAGAATGACTTGAAATACAGTCCGACAAAAATCCGAGTGTACGGTTCTAAACGAATGACCGATAGAAATGTCGGGGTGCAAAATGCACGCAGGCGGGGTGGAGTAAAAGTTGTTAGTATGAAACTCCCTGTGCTGTTACAGGCGGCACGTATCCTGAGAATATCGAGGATAATGCTTGCAGGACTAAAGGATTGACCTAAGTTGTACCAATGCTAAGAATAATGGAACGTGGAAAGCAGTCCAGTCGGTGAAATTCACATTTCTATACTGATGTTCAGACGAAAGCGGAGCAATCCGTATAAGCTGATTCAGGACTGTGAGAGTAGTGCCACAGTACCAATGAAACGGTGATAATAAGCCGTGGAGGGATAGGCACAAGTCATTTTCAGAATATTCAATATGTATATGTAGTAATCACAAGGTGATTTCATAGCTTCGGGTATGAGAAAGAAAAAACACGCTGAAAGGCGGTGGTTACTATGACGAAGGAAACTGTAAACAAATCAGAAAAGAATATGTATCGGTACGGCTTGCAAGAGAAGCTCTGCAATTTATATGAGCAAAGCAGGCAGGGAAAGCAGTTCAGACATCTGATGAAGCTGATTGTTTCAGAAGAAAATGTGGTGCTTGCGTACCGGAACATCTGCAAGAACAAAGGCAGTTTTACTGCCGGAGTTGACGGAAAAATCATCACAGATATACAGAAATATCCGATTCAGAAAGTCGTAGAAAAGGTCAGAAATAAACTGCAATTTTATCAGCCGAAACAAGTACGCCGAGTCTATATTGATAAAGGGAACGGCAAACAGCGTCCGCTTGGTATTCCGAGCATATGGGACAGGCTGATACAGCAATGCGTGTTACAGGTTTTAGAGCCTATCTGTGAAGCAAAATTTCATGAGCGGAGCAATGGGTTTCGACCGTACAGGTCTGCACAGAATGCAATCGCACAATGCTATAAAATGATTCAATTACAGAATCTGCATTATGTTGTAGATGTTGACATCAAGGGATTTTTCGACAACATCAACCACGCAAAGCTGATACGGCAAATCTGGTCAATGGGCATTCAGGATTTGAAAGTCCTTGCAATCATCAAAGCAATGTTAAGGCGGATATATTGTTCAATGACATTGTAACAAGCCCCGAAACAGGAACACCGCAGGGCGGTATTTTATCGCCGCTGCTGTCCAATATCGTGCTGAATGAACTTGACTGGTGGGTTGCCAGCCAATGGGAAATGATGCCGACAAGAGTGGACAGGGAGTACAGCAAGACCGATAAAAAGGGAAATGTTGTCATAGACAGGTCACAAAAATGGACGATGCTTCGGGAGAAAAGTGAGCTGAAAGAGATCTATATCGTAAGATATGCCGATGATTTCAAAATCTTTTGCAGAGATTATCACACAGCAAAGAAAACCTACACAGCCGTTGTGAAATGGCTGAAAGAGCGGCTTTCATTGGACATCAGCGAGGAAAAATCAGGAATTACCAATCTGAAAAAGAACTATATGGAATTTCTGGGATTAAAAATCCGAGCAGTGCCAAAAGGTAAGAAATTTGCAGTAAAATCACATATGACCAATAAGGCAAAAAACAGAGCCAAAAAGAAAGTCGCTGAAAGCACAAAACGTATACTGAACCATAACGACCAGAAATCGCTTGATAAAAATATCAGTCTGCATAATTCTTTAATATGCGGACTGCACAACTACTATAAAATGGCGACACACGTCAGTGCGGATTTTGCCGAAATCGGCTATCCGATTCAAAAAATGCTAAGTGGTGCAAATCACAACAGCAGGCAATGTTCGGTAGAAAAATCAGGTGAAATACGGTCAAGGTTCATCGCAGACAACTACGGAAAATCCAAGCAAATGCGTTGGATTCATGACAGACCTATTATTCCTGTTGCGTATGGCAGAAATTTAAGCTACAAAATCAAATTACAGTAACAGGGCTACATATGCACTAAAAATATTCTGAAAATGATGGAACGCCGTGTGACGGGAAACTGTCACGCACGGTGTGGAGTGGGGGAAAATCTGGTGATTATATCAAAGGATTACCTATCACTATTTGGCGAAATACCGCAGTTTGAGAAGCTCATTGCGACTATTCGAAGCCGTGAAATATCGGCAAGTATCATCTTGCAAGCTAAGAGCCAGCTAAAGGCTATTTATAAAGATAATGCAGATACGATCGAAGGCAACTGTGATACGATGCTGTTTTTGGGCGGTAAGGAGAAGTCAACATTAAAGGAGATCAGTGAAAGTCTCGGCAAAGAGACAATCGACTCCTTTAATACCTCTACGAACAGAGGTCAGAGCGAGAGCTACGGTATGAACTATCAGAAGCTCGGAAAAGAGCTGAAAAGTCAAGACGAACTGGCGGTCATGGACGGCGGTAAATGTATCTTACAGGTGCGAGGAGTGCGTCCGTTCTTCTCGGACAAGTTTGACATTACCCGTCATAAGCAATATCCAATGCTTTTGGACGATAATCCTGAGATGGGGTTCAACATCGAAAAATATGTGAGTGACCAAAAGGCGATGCGTTTGAGACTGTCTCAACAGGAGAAGTTCACGGGGTATGGTGTTGATATGACGGCCGCCGGACAGGAAGTTACAACAGTATCAGCAACAGAAACAGAAACCGCTGATACTCAAAATTCTGAGGAAACCGACGAAAAAGAGATATATGTCGGATTTTAACTCGGACAGTGAAGAAACCGAACAAAGAGATAATCGGTTGAAGCTGCGGACATTCTTTACTTTATTTTTTGAGGGAGACTTTTTACCTATGAACGAACTGAATATTTCTGCGGTCGATGCTACCGCTATGGAGACAGCAACCACTACCTCTGCACCTAAGCACAAGTGGCTCTCTAAGCTCACCCGTGGTGCAAAGAAGGCAACGATGTTCTGCACTGTTGCAGGCATCATGGCATCTACCTGTGCAACTCAGGCATTCGCAGCAGGCACAGGCGAGGTCGATACCTCGTCCTTCATCACTACTGCCTGCACCGTCCTCAAGAGCGTTATCTGCCTGATCGGCGGCGGTGTTTCGCTTTGGGGCGTCGTAAACCTCCTTGAAGGTTACGGCAACGATAACCCCGGTGCGAAAGCACAGTAGTGATATAGAAGTTTTTTCTCCCTTAATTCAGGTCGCATAAAATAGGTATTATGCGACCTTTTTTCCATATTTGCCTGTTTCCACGGATATGGTGGACACCGCCACATCGAAGCGGAAGTGTATCTCAATATCCTGCACACGTTTACCGCTGGACTTGTCGGGTTCGTGGACGATGATTTTGTCAATCAGTTCGTGAATGATCTTCGGAGTAAGCACCGTGATATGCTCATACTGCTTGATGACATTAAGGAATGCCGTAACATCGGAGGACTTCTGTTCAGCCGTATCGACAAAGGCGGTAAGCTCCGCAACAGTTGCTTTCAGCTTTGCCTGTTCTTCTTCATATCCTGCCGACATCATCGTGAAACGCTCATCGGAGAGCCTGCCGAGGACATTATCCTCATAGAGCCTTGTAAACAGCTTGTCCAGTTCAGCGATACGCTTTTCAGCCTGTTTCAGCGTTTTCTTTGCTTTTGTAAGCTCTGAAGATTTACGCTGTACGGAACCTGTCTCTTATACACATCTCCGAGCCCACGAGA
>ENA-OZSD01000136-OZSD01000136.1-human-gut-metagenome-genome-assembly--contig:-NODE-136-length-9088-cov-3.366656_pt1 | contig 9088 bp, 14 predicted proteins | sample MGYA00243276_ERZ653961 | MGnify/ENA primary metagenome ERZ653961 (study PRJEB26926, sample SAMN06164498) | human gut metagenome | biome: ENVO:00009003; feature: ENVO:2100002; material: ENVO:00002003... | reverse complement strand
TCGTGGGCTCGGAGATGTGTATAAGAGACAGCTCGAGAACGCCGAGGCACAGAAGTCTGCGGCAGAGAAGGAACTCTCCGAGCTGAGAGAGCGCCCCGTAGAGGTGGCCGTCGAAGTCGACGAAAAGGCAGTCGAGGAGGCTGTCACTGCCGCCCGCGCCAAAAACGACGCCGAGTGGGCAGAGAAGATGGCAAAGGTCAAAAACGAGCTTTCCGAGGCCGGGCTCAAGGCCGAGAAGCTCAAGGCAAAAATAAAGAAGGCGGAGGAAAAGGCCGCGGAAAAGGCCGCCGAGCTCGAGAAGCTCAAAAAGTCTCAGACGCTTTCGGATCCGAACACCGCCGTTTTCAAGCAGATATTCGAGCAGGTGCAGGAGGATTTCAACAAGCTGCACGGCAGTCTTTTGAAGGTCAGGGCATCCGATCCCGACACGGCCGAGAAGCTCACCGCGGCGGTGCGCGCCTTGGTTGCCAAGATGCAGGGGGCGCTCAATGGGTAGCTGCGCCGGCTGCGAATACTTAGGCTTCGAGCGCTTTCGCGACGGGTACACGGCGGCACGGTGCTTTGCGCCGCTGGCGCCGCCCTGGGGCAACGGCCGCGTGATCGGAAACCCCACGCCGAGACTGCTGCCCGAAAAAATAGAGCGCCCGAAATGGTGCGAGAAGGAGGACCGAGAATGAAACGTGAAGAAGATCTTTTGCTCTATATGAAGTGCTGGCGTGAAATGCAAATCTTTCTGAGTGAAGTCGTGCGCGACGATGCAGAAGGATATCCATATGCCAAAGACATACTTAAACTTATGCGAGCTATAGAACTGAAAATGGAGGGCGAAGATGGCACAAGCAATAAGACGGGCAACCCCATCTCGATAGAAATTTTAGATTTTCTCGAATGGTTTTCAGCAGAAACACCCAACGAATACGAAAAAGGCATAGAAACAGGCTTGCGCATTGCGCAGACGATAGCCGCCATCATCGAGCAAAGAGGCGAGGAGGACTGACAATGGCTGATATCATTCACAAGCCTACAAGAAGCGAATTCAAGCGCATGGCGGCACAGCTGGGCTATGCCCGCCTGCGCGAGCTAGCCGAGGCCGACAAGGCGGGGTATGTGGTGGTGCTGCCGTGCAAGGTGGGCGATACGGTGTATGAGGTTACAAATCGAAAAACCATAAGCGAATACCGAGTAAAGAAAATTTGCGTTGAATTGTTTTGTACATTCATTGAATGGGATATCGTAACCGGGTTTGTTGATAAATCTATTTTCGGCGTATCGGTTGACGAAATCGGCAAGACGATATTCCTCACCTGCGAGGAGGCGGAGAAAGCATTGGAGGCAAGGAAAGATGGCGACGAAACTGATCTGTGACCGCTGCGGTGCGGAGATAAACCCAATGAGCTCCGTGACTTACGCAGGAGTGCGGCGGTTTATGGAGGTAAGCGACAACAACTACGAGCTGTGCGTTTCGTGCACACACAAGCTGCGTGTGTGGCTTAGTGGAAAGGAGAGCGAAGATGACTGAATACATAGACCGAGAAGCGGCGCTTGCGCTGGTTCGACCAGACGACCCGAATGACAAACGATGTGCCGTTACGGTCGAGACAGCTAAAAGGCTTATCCGACACGTCTTGACCGCTGCGCCCGCCGCTGATGTCGCGCCGGTGGTGCGCTGCAAGGACTGCGAGCATTTCGACAGAAACGTGTTTGATTTCAAGGGTTTTAAAATATGTCCGGCAAGCGGTATGTATATCACGCCCGAGGATTATTGCAGCTACGCAGAAAGGAAAGAAACATGAATTTTGAAAAAGTAAACGAAGTGGGTTGCGCACCTATGCCAGCCATTATGCCGAAAGAAAATATAAAAGATATTACGGGTACTAATTACAAGGCGGTATGCGAAATTAACGTTGTGTTAAGTGCTATAGAAGCACAAACATTTGGCATAAACGAGGCCGAGCCCGATACGCCGAGAGAAGATACGCTTGAAGCTGCGCTTATAGGTACAAATAAAATTTTGGATAACATAGTGGGTCGGTTACACCAGTTTGCCGATCGTATGGGGGTACAGATATGAAAAAGCTTATTGAAAAGCTGCGCCTGTGGCTTATACGGAGGCTTGACGCGGTGCCGATGGACGAGCACACGGAGCTGTGCCGGGAGGGTATAAGCCTGCTGCAAAGGCTTGAGCGGCAGGAGGCCGAGCAGAAGCGGCTCACGGAGCGCTTCCGGTACGCCGTGCGCGAGATATGCCGCCGGAGCGAGAACACCTATTACGACTGGTGCTGCGACGTATGCTGCATGCGCGGCGAGAATTGCAGGGCGAACGGCTGGTGCAGCAGCTTCTGGCCGGGAAAGGTCAGGAAAAATGCCTGAATATTTCAACTGCCTTTACTGCGGCAAGCCCGCGGTCAGAAATTCCTCGCGGCAGATATACTGCCCTCGCTGCCGAGCTGAGCGGGATACTGCGTCTAAGCGTGAGGCCGCGCGCCGCAGCAATGAGAAACGCGCAGAGCTTCGGCGGGCTATGGTATCGCTCGATGCGCCGATGATCAACTGCGCCGGCTGCGGCGTGCTGACGGTCGGCGGCCACAACCGCAAATACTGCCCGGCATGCGCGAAGAAGCGCGCCAAGGAGAGAATGGAAGCGGCCAATGCCGGACGGTACAGATACACGCCGAACAAGAAGCCGCAGGCCGAGGAAAAGCATTATACACGCCCGCGCCGCACGGGGCTGCTGTTCGATCTCGGCGGCAAGGAGCTTTCCGAGGTAGCGCTGGAGGCCAAGACGCTGGGCATGTCGTACGGGGAGTACACCTCGGCCTGCTTCGGCGGCACGATAGAAAGGAAGCTTGCCATGCAGGGTGTCAGCCGCGAGGCCGCGGGACACATGATAGCAAACGCCAAGCGCAAAAAGACTCTCGCCAAAAAGAAAAAAGCAAGCTAAGCGTAATGCTTAGCTTGCCGGTTGAGATATGCGCAGAGGTTTACTGCACATATCTGAGCCGAAAAGGCTTATATATCCCACTCTGCCGCCTTCCGCCGAACGGCAGGGCACACAAAATACACACAGGCGGGCGCTGCCGGAGGGAAAATCACCTCTCTTGATCATTGCCTCTCTTCCTTCCCATATATTTTGTTTCCTATTACCTTAACCACCGCACCCTCCGGCAGCGGTTTGAGAGGCGAATTTACATATCCCACACAGAAAACGCACGCATGTGTGTTTCTACATTATATATAAACGCGCGCACGCGTTTCTTTTGAGACCTTTAGATGTCTAACATTACGCCGGAGAACAAGAAATGAGGACTAAAGTGAAATACTACATCGTATCAGGGCGCACCGTCGAGACTGTGATAAGCAGGATCGACATCAATGCGCGATATCAGAAACCTCGCCGCAAGCGTATCGCCGGAAAATCCACCGAGAAGAAGATCAAAGCAAACGAGATAGCACAGCAGCGCAGTCTTGCCAGGACGATAAACTGCAACTTCGGCACCGGCGATATGTGGACAACTCTCAAATTCGACGATATCCGTCTTCCGTCGTCCAGGGATGAAGCCGAGAGAATCGCCGAGAAGATCGTAAAAAAGCTGCGCGCTCGTTTTAAAACAAAACACGGCTATAACCCAAAGTACATCTACACGGTATCGGACGTTGACGCACGCACGGGCAAACCTACACGTCTGCATATCCACATTCTCATGAATCGCCTTGCTTATGATGACCTCGCGGCACTGTGGCCGCAAGATCAGATCAGCTACGAAATACTGGATAGCCGCGCAGATCATACAGCTCTCGCCCGGTATATCTACGCAAACGGTGATAGTCGTCCCAACAAAAAGCACTGGCATTCTTCCCGTGGACTGGCTAAGCCGATATACACCGAGCCCGAGCCGGCCGCCGAAGACGAGATCGCGCCGCTGAAGGACGCAGTCACGAAAGACTATGTTCTCAACTACGACGATGAATACGGCCTCCTGTCGGCTTATCGCCGTGAAGTGGTTAAGACCCCGCTGCGCGTTGCAGGCGGTCACATTGTGCTGCCCGAAAAGGCCAAGCGTCGGAAGGCAGGGAAAGTTGAGTGACAACTAACACATCATCCCGAAGAAATGATCGTGCTGCCCTGAAGGCGTATTTGCAGCAATATCATTTAGCCCTGCGGCAAAAAGACATTCTCGATGACCGTCGTGATCAGCTTAACGTCAAGCTCGCTTCGGCCACCAACATTGATGCACGCATTAAGCAGCAGCAAGAACACTTAGCCCACATACTATCCGACATCATGGACGTAATCGATATCTTGCCGCCAAACTCGCTCGGCCGCACGGTAATCGAGATGCGGCACATCGATTGCATGTCATGGACAAAGATCGCGGACAGCCTGTATATGTCCAGGTCGAATGCGTTCAACTGCTACGAATCCGCCCTCGACGACCTGTTAAACCACAAGTCCGTGAATGAAAAAATCAAAAAATCTCGCGCAAAAAATCCCCGAAAGCATTGATACGCAAAGGAAAAACAATGTTTCAAAAGTCTGGACTCCACTGGACTTTTTATTTGCTACACTGGTATTAGGAAAGCAAACAGGGGTTTGACCTCCGAAACACAAACGAGGACCCCCGTCCACAAGGCCGGCGGTCCTTTGCTTTCCCCTCCCCCCTGCTTAGGTACTCCCCGAGGGCACCCTAGGTGCGGGTCCGAAAGAAGGCGCGGGATTTTTTCGCAAAAACGAGACAAAAAAGCGCCGTGTTACGTTACGGATTTGAAAAAGTCCGCGAAAATTATACCCCCGAAGGGGTATAACGCATTCCGGCAGCCTGCTGAAAAGGCGAAATGCCCAGCAAAGAACAAAGCGAAACCGGGCAAGCGCGAGAAAGGAGGCTCTGCCGGTGGCGAAAAAAGAAAAATCAAACAAGCCGGTCGTGCTTTCAGGCACTGTCCCCGAGTGGGCGAGCACTTCGGTCATTGCGCAGCTGCTCGGCAAGACCGTGCGCCGGGTGCAGCAGCTGACGCAGGAGGGCGTTTTAGAAACAGAGATCCCTCCGGGCGGCGGCACGAGGAAGTACCGCACATGCGAAACGATCCAGCGATATGTTTCTTACGTTGAAGAGAAAGCGCACGAGACCGGCGAAAACAGCCGAGCGACCGAGCTGACGCTTAAAAAGCTTGAGGCCGAGGTCGAGCTGAAGGAAAGCCAGGGCCAACTGCACCGCCTGAAAACCGCGATAGCCGAAGGCAGATATCTTCCGGCCGAGCAGGTGACCGAGGAAATGACGGAGTTCTTGACGACCTTCAAAAAATTTGCGTTGAACATTCCGCCGCGCATGGCCGGTTCACTGTCAGGCAGCGCTGATGCTGTCGCCGTCCGCGCCATGGAAAAGGCAATGCGGAAAGAGCTCGAAAAGCTGCTCGCCACGTTCACCGACGGCGCGAGCATTGAACAGGAGGATGAGCGGCTGTGAAAGAGTATAAGCAGGAACCGTATACCGTGCCGCTGTGGATATACAAAGCAATTCAAGTTCTGCGTCCGGTCGAGCGGCTGACTGTTTCAGAGTGGGCGGCAAAATACCGCATACTTCCCGATGGCAATGCGATCCCCGGCCCGTGGAATAACAGCGTAACACCATACCTCGTGGATATCATGGATGCATTCTCCGACGATATGATAGAGGAGATCATCTTCGTAAAGCCTACCCAGGTCGGAGGTACCTCCTGCATGGAAAATATGCTGGGGAGTCTGATAGCTCAAGATCCTGCTCCTACAATGGCGGTTTACCCATCGGACGATTTGGCCGAACGCACGACAGAAAGCAAGCTCGAGCCGATGGTACACAGCTGCAAGGTGCTTGCTGACAAGTACCGAAAAAGTGACAGCAAAAAATTAGCGCTGAAATTCACCGATATGACCGTGTATCTGACGGGTGCAAACAGCCCGGCGGATCTCGCAAGCACGAATATTCGATACTTGTTCCTCGATGAGGTCGATAAGTTCCCGGGAGCATCGAAGAAAGAGGCCGATCCTGTATCGCTCGCAAGAGAGCGAACGAAGACTTTTTTCAATCGCAAGATATTCATGGCCTCCACCCCCACGCTGAAAACGGGGCACATTTGGAAAGCGAAAGAGGCTGCCGACGTTGAAAAGCATTACTTCGTTCCTTGCCCGCATTGCGGCAAATTCATCGAATTGAAGTTCGGCTGCCTGAAATGGCCCAGCAAGGACGACGTCCTCGAAAACACCGACAGAGCGGAAAGGACCGTTTATGTCTGCCAGGAATGCGGCTCGATCATCACTGATCATGACAAGGGCAAAATGCTGCGCGCCGGACGCTGGCAGGCTGTAAGGCAAAAAAGCAGTACGCCGAGGAGCGTAGCATTTTGGCTCAATACGCTGTATTCCCCATTTACGCGGTTTTCGGACATTGCCCGTGAATTCATGCGCAGCAAGGGTGATCCGGATCTACTGCATAACTTCACGAACTCATGGCTCGCCGAGCCGTGGGAGGAGCTTACGATAAAGACCAACTCCAGCATGGTCATGGACAGGCAAACCGACATTCCCGAATGGACGCTGCCGCCATGGACAAAGCTGATAACCGGCGGCATCGATGTGCAGAAGGACTGCCTCTACTGGGTCATTCGCGCATGGGGAGACTACATGACAAGCCAGCTCGTCGCACGCGGCAAGGTTCAAACGATGGAAGATGTCGAGCCCATCATGAACAGGGAATTCACACTGCCCGACGGCGACACCGCAATGGTTAATCTGACGCTGATGGACAGCGGCGACCGCACCGATGAGGTTTATGAATTCTATTACCACAACTCCGACTGGATGCTGCCGTGCAAAGGCACCACCACAATGACGTCGCATTACCGCCTTTCGATAATCAACAAAGCCGGCAGCAAAGCGACCGGCATGACGCTGGTGCTTGTCGATGGCGGCAAGTACAAGGACCTGATAGCCGCAAGAATGCGAAAATCCAACGGACGCGGCTCATGGATGGTGTTTGACGGCATCGACGATGAATATGCCGAGCAGGTCACGGCCGAGCACAAGCTTACCGTGCGCTCCAATGGCAGGGACGTTGAACGCTGGGTCAAGAAAACGACCCACGCGGACAACCATTATCTCGACTGCGAGGTATATGCCGCGGCGGCTGCCGACATGATGAACGTGCGCTCGCTTTACCCTGACGAGGGCGGCGGCGCCCAGCCGAAACAGCCCACACCGCCGTCAACCTCCAGTGAAGAAAACTGGATAAGCGAAAACGAAGAATGGATCTAACGGAGGATCACATGAACGAAAACACACAGAAAACGGCCGAAATGCTTGAACAGGTCAACAGCGCTATTGCCGCCGTTTTGGCCGGCGGTCAGTCGTATAAAATCGGCAGCCGATCATTGACGCGCGCCGACCTTTCACAGCTGAAGGCAATCAGGGATGACCTCGAAGCCCAGCTTTCGAGCGGGCAGGACAACTGCCTGCTGGACAGGACCTGCGTTGCATTTTTCGATGGGCGGTGAGCGCATGAATATCTTTGATAACATCGTTGCCGCGATATCTCCGCGGCTCGCGTGCACACGTGAGGCATGGCGGCAGCAGCTTGAAAACATGCGCAGTTATGACGCTGCGAGCTTCGGCCGGTTAAACGCCGGCTGGCGTACATTCAACGAGAGCGCCGAGATCACCGACCGCACAAGCCGCGACGTGATTCGCGCCCGTGCGCGCGACCTCGAGCGCAACAGCGATATAGCACAGTCGATACTTCATGCTTACAAGCGCAACGTCGTCGGCCGCGGCTATACTCTTCAGGCCAAAACCGGCAATGACGAGCTTGATGAAAAGATTGAAAAGGCATGGCGGCAGTGGTGCAAGGCACGAAACTGTGATGTGACCAGCGAGCAGAGCTTTAATCAGCTTCTGCGCATGGCCATTGACCGCAAAAAAGTCGATGGCGGCCTGCTGTTCCTGTTCCGATACACGAAACAGGGCATGGTCCCGTTTCAGCTTCAGGCAATCGAGGTAGACGAGCTGGATATAAACGTGACCACGCCGAAAAGTCGCGGAAACCGCGTTGTCGGCGGCATCGAATACAACAAGTGGAGACGGCCGGTCGGCTACTGGATCCGGCAGTACGATATTGAAGGCTGGCAGCTCAACGACCCCGTATACGTTGATGCGAAGGACGTGTATTTCTTCAAATCCAAAAATCGGCCGAGCCAACTGCGCGAAATGTCCGACATGGCCCCCACTATCACGCGCGTACGCGACACGAACGAATTCATAACCGCAGTGTCGGTAAAAGAGCGCATCGCCGCCTGCCTTGCAGTTTTCATAAAGCGTGCAGTTCCGTCCGGAGGCTTCGGCCGTGGCGGAACGAGAACCCCCGACGGCGGCACCGACTACGAGGGCAAGAAGCTCACGCCGGGCATGATATCGACGCTCGGCGCAGGAGACGGCATTGAAACCGTCAATCCCGGCAATTCTGGCAGCGACGCGGCCGGTTTTCTGAAAACCCAGCAGGCGCTTATCGCCGCCGGGCAAGGCCTGAGCTATGAGGCCGTCAGCCGTGATATGTCCGGCGCGACATATTCCTCGGCGCGTCAGAACGCCATTGAGGACGAGAGCACATATGCCGAGGACGTTGAAATGCTTACGGAGTTCATGTCTGAAGTTTATGAGACGTTCGTAATTTCCTGTTATCTCTCCGGGCTTATCGAAATGCCCGGCTTTTGGGATAAAAAAGCCGAATACCTGTCCCACACCTGGACAAAAGCGCCGAAGAAATGGATCGATCCCGCAAAGGAAAGCAACGCCGGGAAAACCGCATTGCAGTCCGGGCAGAAAACGTTCCAGGATATCTGCGCCGAACAGGGCAAGGACTGGAAAGAAGCAATCAATGAAATGGCCGAGGTGCTGGACTACGGCAGAACGGTCGGAATCGAATTAGGAGGTGTTATTTATGGAAGCGGAACTGCAGCGCAGCAGAACGCCCCCGGCACAGGCAAACAAAGCGCCGACGGAAAAGAATAACGGTCAGCGCAGCATGGGACCTGTCTCTTATACACATCTCCGAGCCCACGAGAC
>ENA-OZSD01000135-OZSD01000135.1-human-gut-metagenome-genome-assembly--contig:-NODE-135-length-9088-cov-6.203808_pt1 | contig 9088 bp, 10 predicted proteins | sample MGYA00243276_ERZ653961 | MGnify/ENA primary metagenome ERZ653961 (study PRJEB26926, sample SAMN06164498) | human gut metagenome | biome: ENVO:00009003; feature: ENVO:2100002; material: ENVO:00002003... | reverse complement strand
TGCAATCTGTTTGGGCTTGATAAATCCAGTGTCGCTGATATATTCGTAGATCCATTCCTGTACTTCCTTATCGATGTAGGATTGCTATTGATATCTCCTACATCGATAAGGAAGTACAGGGATGGATCTACGAATATATCAGCGACACCGGATTCATCAAACCAAAACAGATTGCAGCACTCAGAAATCAGCTGAATGATGGGCCAATCAATCAGATTCAGATGTTATCAATTTTCAATAACTGTGTGATGGCAAAGAAAGTATCCCGGTCTCTCACATTCTCGGAAAAGAAACTAACAAAGTACTTTCCGGATGATTATACAGCCAAAGATATGGAGCAGGTGATTGAATCATTATTAGAAAAATGGATGCAGGAACAGTCCTGTTAAGGATAGAAAAAGCTAAGAAAACAAAGTCAAAGAAGTTTAAAAAGAGGACTTCTTAGCAGAAAATGAAAGGAGGAAATTATGGAGAAAAAAATGACATTTAATTATTTTTACGGTACCGAAGCTGATCAGTTCAGCTTCTACCGCATACCAAAAGCATTATTTACAGACAGTTATTTTAAAGATTTATCGAGCGATGCTAAAATTTTATATGGACTGATGTTGGATCGAATGTCTCTTTCCATCAAAAATCAGTGGTTTGACGACAAAAACAGAGCATATATCTACTTTTCCATCGAAGATATCATGGAATTACTGAACTGTGGCAGAAATAAAGCCATCAAATCCATGAGAGAACTGGATGACGAAACAGGAATTGGTCTGATTGAGAAACGCAGACAGGGATTTGGAAAGGTGAACGTTATCTACGTGAAAACCTTTATGCCTGAGAAAACAGATGAGAAAAAATTTGGAGAGGAATTAAAGAAGTTTAAAAAACAAACTTCTGTGGAAAATGAGGAATCTACAGAAGTTTACAATTCAAACTTCATGAAGTCCCAAAATCAAACTTCTAGAAGTCCCGAAAACAAACTTCAAGAAGTTTACATTTCAAACCCTAATAATACTAATCTTAGTGATACTGAAATGAATGATAATAAATCTAATCCTATCATATCTGTGGATGAGAAAAGATTTGATAGCGATAACCGCTCTGAGGATTATCAGGCTTATGAAAACCTTGTCAAAGAGACCATTGATTATGAATCACTGGAAGTAACCCATCATGACGATATGCGACAGGTAGATGAAATCGTGAACCTGATCGTAGAAACTGTGATGTGTAAAAATGACAAGATCTTGATTGCCAGCAACTGGTATCCGGCATCACTGGTGAAGAAAAAATTTCTGATGCTGACCTATTCACATATCGAGTATGTCTTACACTGTATGAGTGGTAACACCACAAAGGTGAAGAACATCAAGAAATATTTATTAGCAGCTCTGTTTAATGCACCGTCAACGATGAACGGGTATTATCAGGCAGAGGTGAACCATGATATGCCAGGACTGGTAAGATAGGAGGTGCACATGTTTATTTTAAAACTTGCTGGGAAGATATTATTACTGCCGGTATGGCTGATCCTTTTTGTGATCGGCCTGGCAGTGAAGATGACAGTACAGACTTATGCGGTTGTCAGAGGGATCCTTGGGTTTATATTCACTTTGTTGATTATAGCGACTGCATACTGTTACCATGACTGGGTACAGGTTGCATTTCTGTTTTCGCTGAGTGTAATTCTGTATCTGATCCTGTTTGCAGGAGTGTTCGTAGATACTGTACTGGACATGACAAGAGAACGTATTATTGATTTTATTATATCGTGAGGAGAATATGAAAATGAGCGAAAACAATGATTATATTCAGTTACCACCACTAAAAAAAGACACACCGTCCGATGTGGTAGCATTTATGTGGGAGTACATGAAAGTACCGGAGGATTCAAGAGAAAAAGTTAAGAATCTGCTTAAAGATGCAAATGAAAATGGCGTAAAATTAAGTCATCAGGCACCAACACTGTATGATGTTGTTCCGAAAGAAGAAATTGCTGAATTTGAAGAGCTTATGCGCAAAACCATAGCTGACATTGTATCAGAAGCCAGTAGCGTTGCCTGTTGGGTGTATGTGCAGAAATATGTGAAGCACAAAACCCTAAACGAAATGCTGCAAGAATTGCCAGACGTAGGTCAATTCATCCTAGCTATGGATACCTGGTTTGAAAAACTGATGGAGAAATAATCTAGGAAAATAGTTTAAAGTTTACATGTTATGATCATGTATGAAGTTGGAACAAAATAAAAGAATTGTGCTATAATATTGTTCAAGAAAAAAACTCATTGACATATTTCAATCTATTTAGGAGGATAAACGATCATGTGTACAGCAGCAACTTATAAAACAAAAGATTTTTACTTTGGACGAACCCTCGATTATGAATTCTCTTATGGTGATCAGATAGTAATTACACCACGTAATTATGCGTTTAATTTTCGCCATGTTGGCGATATGAAAAATCATTATGCAATTATTGGAATGGCTCATGTTGCAGAGGATTATCCTTTGTATTATGATGCTATGAATGAAAAAGGAGTGGCAATGGCAGGACTGAATTTTGTCGGAAATGCTGTTTATGCCGCGATTAAGCCAGATGTGGAAAATATTGCACAGTTTGAATTTATTCCGTGGATTTTAAGTCAGTGTTCTTCTTTAGTTGAAGTTCGCGAGCTTCTTGAACGAATTAATATTGTTAATACTCCTTTCAGCGAGCAATTACCATTAGCACAATTACACTGGATCATTTCTGATGAGAATGAGTCAATTACGGTAGAATCTATGTCAGATGGTTTGCATATTTATGACAATCCAGTAGGAGTGCTTACGAATAATCCGCCATTTCCACAGCAGATGTTTCAACTAAATAATTATATGTATTTATCTCCTAAACAGCCCAGAAATACTTTCTGCGAAAATTTGGCTCTTGATGCATATAGTAGAGGTATGGGAGGATTAGGTCTTCCGGGAGATCTCTCATCTTCCTCACGCTTTGTACGTGTAGCTTTTACAAAGGTAAATGCAATTTCAGGTGAATCAGAGGAAGAAAGCGTTAGCCAATTCTTCCACATTCTCGGATCTGTGGATCAGCAACGAGGATGTTGCGAAGTAGCGGATGGAAAATATGAAATCACATTGTATACGTCGTGTTGTAATGTTACAAAAGGTATTTATTATTACAATACTTATGAAAACCATCAGATCAGTGCAGTAGATATGCATGTAGAAAATCTGGATAGTGATAAAATGATTTGTTATCCAGTAATTCAAGGAGAACGAATCAACTATCAAAATAAATAATGTTTTGAAATCAGGGATGAGGTAGAAAGGAAAGTTCCATGACAAAAGATGAAGTAAAAAAACTCAGGATGAACAGTCCGGAATCACTACAGTTTTTAAATAATGCTACAAAATTTTATAATTTAATGATGATGTATCGTTGTGCTATTCGGGAGATACAAACTAAGCTTGAGGTTTTGGATGATGAATTTTCAGTTGAGAACAATCGAAATCCTATTTCTTTTATAAAAACAAGAATTAAGAAGCCCAATAGTATTTACAATAAACTGCAGAAGATGGGATATGAATTTACAACAGAAAATATACAGACATATCTCAATGATGTAGCAGGCGTTCGAATAGTTTGTGCGTTTATTGACGATATTTATATGATATCAGATTTGATTGCAACGGTGTACAAAGGGAACATAATAAAAAACTTAATAATGGACTGCCAATCTTACACAAAGTACCGCCCAAACGAGACTACGGGCGGTATTTTTGTATCATGGCGGAGAAAGGAGGAACTTCCCACGGGGGCTTGACTGAAAAGTTGAGCCTCTTTTTTCATGCCAAAAAACAGGAGGTAAATGCTTATGGCAGATGATAAAACCACAAAAACGCCGGAACAGCCGGTAACGGATAGCGGGCCGGGCAAGGAAACGCCTCCCGCTCCCCCAAAAGAGCCGGAGAAGGTTTCCGTTTCCCCGGAGCCGGAAAAAAAGACGGAACCGGAGGTAAAGAACCCGCAGGTTTCCGTCTATAACTTCGCTGAAATTATGAAGGAAAAGAAGGTCGAGGAACGGGCGGCAGCTCCCAGCGGGGAAAAGCCTGCCCCGGCAAAAACGGAAAAACCGGAAAAGCAGCCGGAGGCTCCGAAGAAAGCGGAGGAAAAACCCAAAGAGCCGGAACAGCCGAAGCGCCGGGGCCGTCCCCCGAAAGCAGATAAGGACAAGGCCGCAGCCCCGAAGCCCAAAGCTCCCGCACAGAAACCGGAAAAGGCGGTCAAAAAGGAACCGGAGAAAAAAACGGCTCCAACGATACAGGCCGCTCCCGCTCCGAAGGAACCCGAAAAACCGAAGGATGCACCACGCCGGGGCAAGGAACAGATCGTCTATATCAAGCTGAACGAGCTTCACGCCTTCAAGAACCATCCCTTTGAGGTTCGGGATGATGAAGAAATGCGGGCTATGGTGTCCAGCGTCAAGGACAAGGGCGTGACCCAGCCCGCTATCGTCCGTCCCCGTGAGGATGGCGGCTATGAGATCGTGTCCGGCCACCGCCGCCAGAAGGCCAGCGAGCTTGCCGGATATGCGGATATGCCCTGTATTGTTCGCAATCTGACGGACGATGAAGCCATCACGCAGATGGTCGAGGACAATCTCAACCAGCGTGAAGAAATCCTCCCCAGTGAGCGGGCCAAAGCCTTGAAAATGCAGCTTGAGGCCATCAAGCACCAGGGCTCCCGCACTTCGGGCCAGATTGACCCGAAGGACGCAGGAAAACGCTCCAACGAAATTGTAGCCGAGCGCAATAAGATGGCGGTCAAGCAGGTGCAGCGGTATATCCGGCTCAATGAGCTGGTTCCCGACCTGATGAAGCTGATGGATGAAAAAAAGCTGGGCTTTACTACGGCGGTGGAGCTTTCCTATATCGGCAAGAAGAACCAGAACTATATCGCCGTCGCCATTGACAGCCAGCAGTCCTCGCCTTCACAGGCGCAGGCAAAGCGTATGCGTGAGCTGGACGAAAAGAAGCTGCTCAACGGGGATGTGATCGACGGCATTATGATGGAGGACAAAAAGGAGGTAGACAAAGTGATTTTGACAGGTGCGGAACTGAGCAAGTATTTCGGCAAGGAAACTACGCCGAGGGAAATGAAGGACCAGATCATCAAGCTGCTGGACGACTGGAAGGGTCAGCAGAAGGAACATGAAAAGCCGGAGAAGAAAACCGAACAGGAAAAGTAAGCCCAAACTTCGGGTCAGCATGGCCCGAGGATTGCGGGGCTCTGCCCCGCGCCCCGAAGCTCTGGAGATATAAATTATTCCCCGTCGCCAGTTATTCCGTAGCATAGCCGGGAAAATCAGTCAAGGGCAGCGCCGCCGCAGGCGGTGCCAGAGGCACCCTTGACGGATTTCTCCCGGTTATGCTTTTTCCCGGTCAAGCGACGGGGATATAAATTCTCCAGAGCCGTTCCCCTTCCCGGGGGAAGGGGCGGAGGGGTTGGGCGAACTCTTGCTTTTCCCTAAACCAAAACAGAAATGGAGGCTCAACCAATGAAACGACCTTTAGCATACCTGACCGCCGCATGGAGCGGCGAGCCGGATGTTGATATGGAGCTGGCGGCCCACTACTGCCGTCTTGCTTATGAGGCGGGCTTTTCCCCGATCTGCCCGCTCTTGTATCTGCCGCTGTTTTTGAATGACAGCGTTCCCGAGGAACACAAGGCCGGGATTGATATGCGCCGGGATATGCTGCGGCGCTCCCACACCCTGATTGTCTGCGGCAGCGCTGTGGACGAGGATGTAAAAAATGATATTGCGGTTGCCGGGCGGCTGGGCATTGCGGCGACCACACTGGAAGGGGTGCTTGCCGTGAAGGGACACGGCACCCCGGGCCATGCCGGACATTAAGCTGGGAAGCCTTTTCGACGGGATTGGCGTGTTCCCTCTGGCTGCTTCCCGGTGCGGTATCCGTCCGGTATGGGCCAGCGAGATTGAAAAAGCGCCCATCTCCATAACCAAAAGGCACTTTCCCGATATGGCGCATTTGGGAGATATTACGAAGGTGGACGGCGGGAAAATCCCGCCGGTCCATGTGATAACCTTCGGCTCTCCCTGTCAGAACCTTTCTCTGATCGGCAACCGCTCCGGCCTTGCCGGGGCAAAATCAAGCCTGTTCTATCAGGCGTTTCGTATCATACAGGAAATGAGGGATGCTACTGATAACCTATATCCAGCTATCGCTGTTTGGGAAAACGTCATGGGAGCGTTTTCTACAAATGACCGGATGGACTTTAGAGCCGTCCTATCCGCCTTCTCGGACACCGAAGTTCCAATGCCTCCTTCGGGAAGATGGGGAAACGCCGGAATGGTGCGAGGGGGAACGCCTGATGTGTGCTGGCGGCTCATGGACGCCCAGTATTGGGCAGGCTCCCGAAGGCTGGCACGAAGGCAGCGGATTTTCGTCGTGGCGGATTTTGGAGGCAGACGTGCCGCAGACATACTATTTAAGCCCCGTCCAATGCTCCCACTTCCTCCGCCTTGCGGAGAGGGCGGGCGGGCCGCCGCCGAAGGAGATCGAACAGCTTCTTTTGAAACAGGGCGGCAGATACCAGTCATCCACCCCTTTCAGTGCTTCCGTATGCGGGGAGCGGCAAAAAGGCAGGAAGAAACGGCCTTCCGAAACAGCTTCGGATTACCAACTGACCCTTTTCCCACTCTTTTAGCCAGTGATGTAACGCCCTTTGCCTTCTGGTATGAGGGCGACCCGGAGGGCGGCTGTATCCGTTTTCTGACGGAAACGGAAAGCGAACGGCTGATGGGGCTGCCGGAGGGCTGGACAAAGTACGGGGCGGACGGCGTGGAGATCCGGCCTCTGCAACGCTACAAGGCGCTGGGAAATGCGATTGCCCTCCCTTGCGCCGATTACATTATGGCCGGGATTTATGAGGTGCTGGCTGACCGGGCCGGAAAGGAGGAATGAGCCCATGTTTGAAGCCTATATAACCAATACAGCCCTGTACCCCTTAATGGGGATCGAGGTAGGGACAACGGTACATTTCCCCACGACGACACAGGAGTTGCAGGCCGCCCTTGCCAAAATCGGGATAGATGGGAAACGGTACAGCGAAGTGTTCTTTACCAGCTTTGACAGCGATGTGCTGGGGCTCTACGATCATCTCTACGAATGTGAGAACATCGACGAGCTGAACGAGCTGGGCCACGCCCTGCTGGAAGTACGGGATAAGGGCGGACTGGAAACCTTTGAAGCCGCTCTTGTCTTGGGAAACCACACACGGAGCGTGAAGGATTTGATAAACCTGACGCAGAACCTTGACCTTTACCGCTTTTACCCGGATATTTCCGATGATGAAGGGCTGGGCCGTCTTTACGCCGACGAGCTTGGGACTATCGACATACCGGAGCACATTCAGAACTACTTCGATTATGAAGCATACGGACGGGATGTGCGTATCAACGAGGGCGGCGTATTCGCTCCCGGTGGGTATGTGTCGGCAGTCCCGGAGGGCTTCAAGGAGTATTACCACGGGCCGCAGGACATTCCGCCGGAACACCGGATATTTGCCTATCCTGAAAAGGCCGAGCCTGTCCACTCCATTCTCGCTGCACTCAAACGGTTTCAAGAAGCCCCACCCGCTCCGAAAAAGGACAAGGCGGGGCCTTCCCATGAAGAACGGTAAGACTTCGGGCCAGCATGGCCCGAAGCATAAAGGAGGTGCATACCATCAACTATTACCCTATCAATGAAGGAGCCGCCCGCCGGGCAAAAGAAATGAACAGCTTTTCCGACTACAAGGAAGGGAGCGCAACGGCGGAATACCGGGCAATGGTGGACAAGGCCGCCGCCATAGCGGAACAGCAGAAATCCCGGGTGGACCCCATGTACCATGAGAAGATCGACCATCTGTTAGACACCTACGCCCGCAAGCTGGCCGAAAACATGAACCAGGGCTTTGCCATTGACGCAAGGGTTCCCTCTGTGATGATCGCCGGACCTGCCAATTTCCCGGTGGGAAAGAAGGAAAAACAGAACCGGGCCCGGGACAGCAACATGGAGGAATGGCGGTATATTCAAGGGCTTCTGGATAAGATACGCAGTACCGGCATGGGCGGGATCAGCGCCGATGACCCGGCGGCCATTGAAAAGCTCCAGAAGAAGCTGGACGGGCTGGAACGCTCCCAGCTCATTATGAAGGAGGTCAACGCCTATTACCGCAAGCATGGCAAGCTGGATGGCTGTGTGCTGCTGTCTCCGGACCAGATTGAAAAGCTGAAAGCAAGCATGGCGTCAAGCTGGCGGAGCGACCCGAGGCCCTTTGAAAGCTACCAGCTTACCAACAACAATGCGGAAATCCGCCGGGTAAGGGCCCGTATCGAACAGCTTTCCAAACAGGCACAGCAGGAATTTTCCGGCTGGGAGTTCGACGGGGGCCGTGTGGAAATGAACCGGGAGGACAACCGCTTGCAGGTGTTCTTTGACGGAAAGCCTGACGCGGACACCCGGGCCGAGCTGAAAAGCAACGGTTTCCGCTGGGCTCCCAGCGTGGGCGCATGGCAGAGGCAGCTCACGGACAACGCCATCCGGGCGGCTGACCGGCTGGAATGTATCAAGCCGCTGTCCGGCGAAAAGCCCTCCCAGCTTCAAAAGAAGCCCTCTATCTTGCAGACCATGCGGGAACAGGGCGAAAAAGTCCAGACGGAGCCGGAAAAGAAAGCTCCGTCCGGCAGGGATGCCGAGCGGTAAGCCTCGGGCCACATTGGCCCGAGGTTTTCTGTTCCCCGAGATTGTACGGGGGCCTCCCGGATAGCGGGAACCCCGACGGAAAGGAGGTTTTATGCAGGAAGAAGTAAACCAAAAAACGGTTGCCCTTTCGATCAGGACAACGAAGCTCACAGGAAAAGTGCTGGCTGCCGCTCTTGGCAAGGTGGTTCGGGCGCTGCAAAAGCACCACCGGAAGGCGCTGACCCCGCAGGGACGCCAGAGTGTAAAAAAGCTGATGAACCACTATGGCGGCAAAAGCGCCATGCCCTATGTGCTGTCTCTTATACACATCTCCGAGCCCACG
>ENA-OZSD01000129-OZSD01000129.1-human-gut-metagenome-genome-assembly--contig:-NODE-129-length-9291-cov-3.542767_pt1 | contig 9291 bp, 9 predicted proteins | sample MGYA00243276_ERZ653961 | MGnify/ENA primary metagenome ERZ653961 (study PRJEB26926, sample SAMN06164498) | human gut metagenome | biome: ENVO:00009003; feature: ENVO:2100002; material: ENVO:00002003... | reverse complement strand
GAGATAGGAGTCCGTCTCGTGGGCTCGGAGATGTGTATAAGAGACAGTCCTTGAACAGGGAGTCCTTAACGGGGTTGAGGCCTGCGTTTATTGCATAGTTGCTGTTGATGACTGCGTAGTCAACGTCGGGCAGAAGCTGGGGGATCGCTGCGGCCTCGGCCTCAACGATCTCAACATTGTACGGGTTCTCTGCGATGTCGTTCTTGGTTGCGGTGATGCCTGCGCCGTCCTTGAGCTTGATGATGCCGGCCTCCTGGAGGAGGAGCAGTGCGCGGGCTTCGTTGGTGGTGTCGTTGGGAACTGCGATCTTGATGACCTTGTCGGAGGCGTTGTCGCCGCCGTTATTGGAGCCGGAGCATGCCGCGAGGCTGAATGCGAGCACTACCGCGAGTGCAAGTGCGATTATTTTGGTGAACTTTTTCATTTTCGTTTTCTCCTTAAAAGTTTTAGAATTTAATGGGCCGTGTCGTATGTCAGTAATTAATATCCTCTGTGTCCCGGGGACACATTCGCATGACCTGCCATTTCATACGGCACATCTCCTTTCAAATCGAAATCGTTTCGGATAAACAAAAAACAGCGGGAGGTCATCGACCTTCCGCTGTTTACTATCCAAAGAGGTTCGGCTTTAAGCCGTTAAACAGGTTTCAGAAAGTTTCTGACCGAAGTGAGCGCGACGAAACATGCACATGCGGCACATGCACATGTACATCATCATCATTGCGTTGCTCAGCTTCTTCATCGATGCTTTCTGCCTTTCCTCGAGATTTGTCAGTTTGTTTTGACGTGGGCATAGTAGCGCCGTTTCGGCCATTTGTCAAGCGCTTTTTTTGCGTTTTATCATTTTTTACAAAAGTTCTTGCCCGTACCCCCATCGCACCTGTTCACTATTCACTATTAATTATTCATCATTCATTGGCGGCGCTTGCCTTCCCCTGCGTAGCTTGAGGGGAAGGTGTCACCTTGGTGACGGATGAGGTGTTATTTTAATCATTTGCCGTCAGGCAAAAACATTATTAAAATCGGGCGATCGATGATCGCCCCTACGACGTTGGTTTCAGTACCGGCAAAGTCGGTACACGCGGAACGGATAAATCCGTTCCCTACAAGGTGCGGTGCAAAACACAGCATCGCACTACCGTGTGGCGCGGCAACCACAGTTTCCTCCGCAACTTCGACACCGGTCTACCGCAATAACCGTATCCGTAGCAGCCCCAATGCGCCTCTGAAAAAACTAAAAAACAATGCCGCAGTCGCGGACGAATTCGTTGAATTTATCGGTTATATAAACCTGCGCATCGAGGCCGCGGCCGGAGCGGACAAGCTCAACAATGTGCTCGCTCTGCTCGATAAGCCCCTCGAGGCCCCAGTGCCCGGCGCAGTGCCGCCAGAGGCCGCGCGATATCTCGGCAAAGGAGTTCATGATCAGGATGAACACCTCGTTTCCGCTGAGCTTGCAGATAAGGTAGTGAAAATCCTTGGTCATCTCGCCGAGCCGAACATCGCTCAGCCCCTTGCCGCGCGAGGCCCTGAAGCGCTCGACGTGCTCTTCAAGAACCCGTATATCGTCCTCGGTGTGGTTGTTTGCAAGGCGGATGAGCGCGCCGCCCTCGATGGCGTTGCGCGTTTCGACAAGCGCAACTGTGCGCTGCCGCGTCAGATAACTCTCGCCCGAGCGCAGCAGCTCGTGCAGAGTGTCGTAATTGCCGCTGGTCACATAGTCGGCGACATAGGTCCCGTGGCGCGGCACGATGCTCAGAAAGCCCGTGCGCTCAAGATCCTTTATCGCCAGATGTATCGCCGACTTGTTTATCCCCGTGCTCTCGGCAAGCTCGCGCTCGCTCGGCAGCTTCTCGCCGGGGCGCAGCTCGCCCGAGAGTATTTTCGCCTTTATGCTCTCAAAAAAGCACTCCTTCGCCGAGGGCACGCTTATTTTCTCAAACGCCATTTACCGTTACCGCCTGTGCAGATTGGTGATTGATTAATCACAATCACAGGAATATTATGAAGCAAATTTATAGAACTGTCAAGGATTTAATTGACACAAAATTAGCTATGTGCTAATATTTGCTTGTGATTATTCACGATTTGGGAGCGTTATCGGGCGTGTTGAAGTGCGTCCGTGAAAATAAGAGGAGGATACTATGAAAGACTTAAAGCACCTCATCTACTTTGAAGAGCTGCTGAGCGAGGCGAACAACGCGCTTGTCAAGCAGGCAACGGCGGATGGGAAAAAGGCGCTGGGCTACACCTGCTATTTTGTCCCCGAGGTACTGCTCAACCTCGGCGGCTGCTTCTCGGTGCGCCTGCGTGCCCCCGGCACGAGCAACACCGACATCGGTACATATTACATGACCAACAAGACCTGCCCGTTCACGCGCAGCATCCTTGAGCGCAGCATGGAGGGCGGCTATAACTTCCTGTCGGCCATGCTCTCGTCCGAGACCTGCCAGATGATGCACAGGGCGCATGAGTATTTCGACATCATGGGCCTTGTCAAGGAGCAGAACCCCGACTTTTTCCTGAGCATGATGGACGTGCCCTTCGTCACGACGAAGGCCGCCTACGAGCACTATGAAAATCAGCTGCGCAGGCACATACTCGAGCCGCTCGAGAAGGTCTGCGGCGTTGATATTTCCGACAAGGCCATCCGCGCGGCGATCGAGGAGCACAACGATATATGCGGCATCATAAGCGAGCTTGGCGAGCTGCGCAAGCTGCCCAATCCCCCGATAACGAGCTACGAGTTCCACGTTTTGCAGCTGGTGAGCGAGTGCTGTCCGCAGTATCTGATAAAGGATAAGCTGCGCGAAACTCTCAGAGAGGTCAGCAAGCGCAAGGTCGATCCCAAGCCCAATTACCGCGCGCGCTTAGTCGTGACCGGCTCCGAGGTCGATGACCCGGCGTTCACAAAGCTGCTGGAGGATTGCGGCGTGTATGTCGTTGCCGACCGCTACTGCTTCGGCTCGTTCCCCAGCAGAGAGCAGATTGAGATCAAGGAAGGCGAGACCGCGTTCGACGCCATCTGCCGCCACTACCTGTACTGGAACCAGTGCGCACGCTTTATGGATGGCTTCAAGATCGACCAGCGTCACGCTATCGCGGCCCAGCTCGTTGAAGATTTCAAGGCTGACGGCATCATCTACGAAAACATGAAGTTCTGCGAGTTCTGGAGCTATGAGAAGGTTCTTGCAAACCACATCTTCACGAACGAAAAGCACATTCCTTGCTGCACCATCGAGAAGGAGTATTCCCTCGGCGCAGTCGGACAGCTTCGTACACGTTTCCAGGCGTTCATCGAATCCCTGGAGATCAAGTCCATTCAGGGAGGTAAGTAATGATGTTCGATAAAGTAATAGCAGCTGTTGATAAAAAGCTTGAACGCTTTGATCCCATATGGCAGGCCGAGAACGGCGTAGGCGGCCAGAGAGACCGTTACTACGACAAGACCGGCGTTGCAAAATGGCGTGAGTGGCGCGGCGTTAAGGACACCATGGTCGACTACGGCGCATGGCTGAAGAACCTCGCTTCCATGGCAATGATGGTCGCATCCGCTCCGATCCCCTGCCTTAAGGGCTTTTGGGAGTATCGCTGGATGGGCTCTTACCTCGGCACATTCATGTTTATTGACCGCCTGTTTGAAGGCTTCCGCGGCTACGAGCTGGTCACGGCACACAAGTGCATGCACGCTATCGTCCGCAGCCTGACCAAGAAGATTGCGTTCTGTCTGTCCAACGACCGTCGTCTCGGAGGCGGCAAGGATACCGACCGCATCGTTCCCATGGACGAGGTTCTGCCTCCGCTGTTCATGATGGGCTTCAAAGAGCTCGTTCCGTTCCCCCTCCAGACTCTGCCCGAGTTCATCATCTGCGACGTTGACCAGCACATCGAGCCTTATTACATCGACGTTGCCGAGTCCTTCGGACTTCCTGCCGACGTCTGCTCGCGCTGCGCGGCCGAGACCGGTGTTGCACTCGATGACGCATTCCCCCTCATCGGTAAGGCAATGATCTCGACCAACATGCCTTGCAACGCATCCGAGGCGACCTCCATGTTCCAGCGCCGCCGCATAGGCATGCCGGACTTCCCCGTAACCCTGGCCATGATCCACAACGAGCCGGGCGCGCATCCGTATTCGACCCAGATGCTCAAGGACGCCATCGCTTTCGTAGAAAAAGAGTACGGCGTTAAGTACGACTGGGATAACCTCTTCAAGTACGCAAAGCTCATGAACGAGCAGAACACCATAGAGCTTGAAAAGTGGGACTACTTCAAGACCCCGTATTCGGCTCTGTGCGGCATTGCCGAGACGCTTTACCGCCTGTATGCATGGGCATCCGCAAACGGTACCGATCCTTACTTCAACAAGGTCGACCGCCAGGTCATCAAGATCATGCGCAAGGCGTATGAAGAGAAGAAGGAGCCGTTCGGCGGCAAAACCCGTCACCGTGCCTTCCTGTGGGGACCCTCCGCGGTTTACTACACCGATTTCCCGACCTGGATCCAGAACTGCTGGGGCATCAATATCGTCCTGAATATGGACTCCACCATGGGTCACAATATGATCAACACCGAAGACCCCGAAGAGGCGATCAAGGACCTGGCAATATTCTCCGAGAAAGCTACCATGCGTCACCACGCCGTCGGCGGCTGGGACAATGTCAACGCCATCTGGGAGTGGGCAAAGAACTTCAACTGCGACATGGTCCTCATGAACGACAACATCGCCTGCAAGGGCATGCTCGGCGTTCACGCTCTCATGGAAGAGCAGGCAAGGGACCTCGGCTTCCACTTCATCTTCATAGAGCATGACCTTGAAGACTGCCGTACCGTTTCCCGTCAGGATATGCGTAACTGCATAAATGGCTACATGTCCGTCGTTCTGGGCGAGGAGCCTCTTGACCCCACGCTCGTTGAGTTTGACGACAGCGCCGCATATTAATAGGAGGATAAGGTAATAATGAAAACTGTTGCAAAGATAGGCGGCAAAGTCGCTATGTTCGCATTCCTCGCTTTTGTCGGAACCTTTACCCTGTATATGACCAATGGCGAAAACAAGCTTATATACTATGTCATTCGCCCGCTGCTGAATAAGCACTACGACTCTCAGGTCCGCGACCGCAGAATCGTATGATCCGATATCCGCATAACACATAGCAAAAAGACTCCCTGTTAATGGGAGTCTTTTTTATGAACAAACTAATTGACAATTTTGTTGAAAGTGTATAGTGTTGTGCATTTTTCGCTCAAAAAAACCTGAATTTTTCATATAAATAGCAGCATATTCTCTTGCAAATCAGAGGCATTTGTGTTAAACTGTTATCAAAATGCGTAAGGTATGTCAATGCGCAATTGAAGGGGGGACGTATTATTGGAAAATAAAGCAAAGATCATCGCGGTCGCCGGTAAAGGCGGTGTCGGCAAGACGTCGATTTCGGCGTCGATCGTAAGGCTTCTGGTGGAAAATTTCCCGGATAAGAAGATCCTCGCGATAGATGCAGACCCTGCTGTCGGCCTGTCGGTCGCTCTGGGCGTTGATGTCAAGCTCACGCTTGACGATATCCGCATGAGCATTGTTGACAGCGTCGAAAACGGCGAAACAAGAGAGGCGCTCGAGCTTTTGAGCGAAGCGAGATTCAAGATCTTTGACGCACTGGTCGAAATGCCCGGCTTTGCATTTCTCGGCATCGGCAGACCTGAAAGCTCAGGCTGCTACTGCAAGGTCAATTCCTACCTGAAGGAAGTTATCGGCATTCTGGCAAACAGCTTCGACTATGTCGTCATCGACGGAGAGGCCGGCATTGAGCAGATCCAGCGCCGCGTTATGGATAAGGTAACGCATCTGCTGCTTGTTACCGACCAGAGCAAGAAAGGCTGCCAGGTCGTATCGACGATCAAAAACGTTGCCGACGAGCTGATAGTTTACGATAAGATAGGCGCCATAGTAAACCGTATGACAAATCCAGAGCTTGCAGAGCTCATCACTGTGCCCGGTGTTGACATCGTGGCGCGTATCCCTGCGGACAATGCTTTTGCCGCAAACGACATAAAGGGCCAGAGCGTGCTTCGCCTGCCCGAAGATTCTCTTATGCTCAACGGAGTAAAGGAAGCACTCCGAAAAATAGAAATTCTTTGAAGAAGAGGTGTAACATTTGAAAGATCTTAAGCATCTGATCTACTTCGAAAGTCTTCTTGAGAATGCCGACAACGAGCTGGTAAAGCAGGCTCAGGCTGAGGGCGATATCTGCCTTGGCTACACTTGCTATCACGTTCCCGAAGCACTTCTCAACATAGGCAACTGTTTCTCCGTGCGTCTGCGCGCACCGAAAACAGGCTCGATCGACATCGCGACCTACTACATGTCCAACTACACCTGCGAGTACGCACGCGCACTCGTAGAGCGTGCAATCGAGGGCGGCTATCAGTTCCTCGATGCAATGATCGGCGTAGACGCCTGCTCCATGATGAACCGCGCAATGGAGCACTTCGAGGTCCTGAAGGTCAACACGAAGGAGAAGTTCTTTGTAACTCACATGGACATTCCCTTCAAGGTAGTTGACTATACCCTCGACGCATATGAAATCCAGATGCAGAAGCATGTTCTGGATAACCTGCACGAGAAGTTCGGCATCGATACCTCCGATAAGGCTATCCGCAAGGCAGTCAAGGAGCACAACGAAGTGTGCAAGATCCTCACAGAGATCGGCGATATGCGTAAGGCTGAAAACCCCGTTATCACCGGCTATGAGTATCATGTACTGAACCTCGTTTCCTTCACCTGCCCGAAGAGACTCATTCTCCCGTACCTGAAGGAGACTCTCAAGGAACTCAAGACCCGTAAGCCCGATCCTAAGCCCTGGTTCCGCGCCAGAGTCGCGATCGTCGGAAGCGAGATCGACGATCCCAACCTCACCAAGCTTATCGAAGGCTGCGGCGCATTTGTATGCTCCGACCGTCACTGCTACGGCTCGACTCCGGGCCGCGAGGTCATTGAGCTCAATGATGAAGAGCCCGCCCTCAGACAGCTTTGCCGCCATGTAATGGAGTACTCCGAGTGCGCACGTTACATATCCGATGAGAAGGTCCTGCAGCGTCGTGAGACCGCAGACCGCCTCGCAAGAGAGTATCACGCAGAAGGCATCATCTATGAGCAGATGAAGTACTGCGACTACTGGGGCTTTGAGCGCGCACTCGTCAGCCACATCATGGCTGAGGAATACGGCTGGCCCGTCCTGTCTATCGACAGACTGTACAACAACGGCAACTCCGGTCAGCTGCGTACTCGCTGCCAGGCCTTTGTTGAGTCTCTGGAGATCAAGCGTATTCATAAAGAGGAGGGCAATAAGTAATGGCTAAGACTCCTAAATATCCCAATCCTAAGTTTTTTAAGGCAAAAGATAACATCGACTGGAAGAAGCAGTGGGAAAACCTGAAGGTTTGCGGCGGCATTTTCTACGAGATGTTCAAAGAGACCGACTGGGAAGCTTTCAAAAACGGCTGGAAGAACACCCTGAAGATGGATGCAGAGCGCATCAAGGAAGAGTACAATGCATTCATGGCACTCGACCAGCAGGGCAAGCTCGATGCTATCCTTTACGGCGAAAAGAGACTTGGCAGACTGTATGCCAAGGGCGCAATGGCAACCGTACGTCGTGAGTGGCGCGGCGTTAAGGACACTGCATACGACTTCTATGAGTGGGCTCGTATGTGGGGCATGCTCCTTATGACCTTCTCCAAGGATCTCATTCCCGCACTCAACAGTGCTCTGCACTACCGCTGGATGATCTCCTACTTCTGCTGCCACGGCTTTATGGATAAGAACATCATGGGTCAGCGCGGCCGCGCTCTCCGCATGAGCCACCTGCTTATCTACGATATATTCCGCTACGTTGCAGAAAACCTCGTTCTTTTGTCCAAGGCTGACCGCAAGAACGGTAACAGCGAGGAGCTTAACAAGATGCTCATGACCTTTGACGAGATGACCATGGGTCAGATCATGGCAGGCTTCCCCGATTTGTGCGGTATTCCTCACCAGCTGCTGCCCGTCTTCCTCGTTTCCGAGATCGACCAGCTCACCTGCGTACCTTACATCGATGCAGTCGAGTCCTTCGGTCTGCCCTCCGATACCTGCCCGGTTCCGTCTTCCGAGTGCGGCGCTCTGGTAATTGATGCTCTGCCCGACATGGGCTGCGGCTTTATCTCCAGCTCCATGCCCTGCGACGGCTCCACCATGGCATCCTCTTACTTTGCACGCCGCTTCCCGAACACACCCGTATTCCATCTCTGCTTCCCCGTGCGTTACGAGGACGAGTCCGTCCTGCAGTCTGCCGCCGAGGATATCAAGGCCTGCATAAAGTTCATCGAGGATCAGACCGGTGCAAAATGGAACTGGGACGCTTACTTCACCGCTATGAAGCGCTTTAATAAGGAGACTTCTTACGAGCTGGAGAAGTGGGAGATCAACAAGACCAAGTATCCGCAGCTGCTCGGACCTTGCTACGAGCTGTTCCGTAAGTGGAACTACGAGATGGACGGCGGTATTGATCCCCGTGTTATTAAGACCTGTGAGAAGGTCAGCAAGCTGATCCGCGAGGCATATGAGAATCGCGACGAAGCATGGCCCGGCAAGATGAAGTACCGTGCAATCGTATGGTCTTGCCCTGCTCACTACTACGCAAACTTCTCCAACTGGGCTGCCAACTGCTGGGGCATCGATGTCCTGGTCGAGATGGAATCCCTCAACTTCACCAAGCCTCTCGAGACCGAGGACAAGGAAGAAGCGCTCCGCGACCTCGCCCGCCTGTACGAGCGCATGGTTATGCGCCGTCACACCAACGGCGGCTACCACAACGTCGTAACCGAGCTGTGGCGTCAGTGCGAAGCATGGGATGCAAAGCTCATCCTCATGTATCAGAACGTTGCGTGTAAGAACATGGCAACCGTTCAGGGTCTGCTTGACGATCAGGGCCGTGAGCGTGGCTACGATCTTATCTGGATCGAGCACGACCTTATGGACCCGCGTACCGTTTCCCGCCGCACCATGCGCGACAAGGTTAACGAGTTCATGCGCACCGTTAAGAACGCAGAGCCCATAGATCCGTCTCTCGTCGAGTTCGAGGACGAGGTCTGCATGTAATTGCATAAAATTTACTCCGGGGCTGGCAGGAGAATAAATGCCGTCCCCGGACGGCGTTCAAAGCGCCGAGAATGATTAATTAATTGGAGGAAATTTTAAAATGAAATATTTTGGCGGTTGTGACGTAGGCTCGACCTACACAAAGGCAGTTATTC
>ENA-OZSD01000124-OZSD01000124.1-human-gut-metagenome-genome-assembly--contig:-NODE-124-length-9431-cov-18.133959_pt1 | contig 9431 bp, 10 predicted proteins | sample MGYA00243276_ERZ653961 | MGnify/ENA primary metagenome ERZ653961 (study PRJEB26926, sample SAMN06164498) | human gut metagenome | biome: ENVO:00009003; feature: ENVO:2100002; material: ENVO:00002003... | reverse complement strand
CTTTTACTTCAAGTGACGAACTTATTGAATACTTAATTCCCAGTAATGCTATGTTGTACTCCACTATATTTATCCCATTATTTTCAGATACTACTCTTTCATCTCCCATCTCTAAATCCGGTGAAACTATTAGAGAAATATTAATAGGTCTTCCCTGTTTTTCCTCAATACAGTCAAGCCTCAACACCTTAATCTGTTCCTTTGTATCATGATACCCCTGAACTTTGAGACCGTCATACTGTGCCATTTCATTAGGGATATATAAAAAATTTCCATATACTTCCTGCGCTTCAGTAAATGTTAAATTTCTCAGTGGCTCTTCCTTTTGATCTATTAGCAAATTATCTCCACTGAGCTCTATTTCCTTCCACATTGATAATGGTTCGATATTGGAAAAATACTCAATATCACTATTTCTCATTTGTTCATTTAGCCAAACTTGAAAGTATAAATCAAACAATTCATTTGTTAATGAATCTACGTATCGCGTGAATACGTCTTCTATATAATCCTTTTTTTCACTATCAGTAAGTTTATCTATATCATATTGTGCAACAAACTCTTCTGTCCTGAAATGTAATTTATCTATATCTATTAAAACGGAAGATAAAAACTGGTTCATCAAATCATCTTTTGCAAAATTATATATCATTCGATTTAACATTGCAATTTTTATTGCTTCTTCTGACCCATACTGTTCCATGGCCTTCTGATAAAATATATTTCCATTTGGTTTCGCTTTTAAGTCTTTAATGTTATTTTCAATGTCCTCATCTGTTATTGTATTTTCTACCTCTTTGTAATGTTGTAATACTATCCTTTCTTTTATCAGGCCCTCAAGCAACTCAGCATTTGATATATTTTTACTTTCATATTGTGCCTTTGCTAAATCCAAATCACTATCCAGAATCATTTCGCCATTTACAGTTGCTAACTCTATACTATCGTTTCCTTTCTCTATACACCCAACCAACATTATAAATTGAAAGAAAATAACTATGATTGCTAATATATTTCTATTCTTCATATCTTCACCTTAAAAAGAGGCATGGAGCAAATCTCCATGCCTCTTCAAATTAGAGATTATTCTCCATAAAGTTGCTTTGCATCATCCCATTCCGAGTGGTGTTTTGAGCAAAGGTGATTGAACAGATTCCAGTCTACATCTTCGCCTTGGCACATAACACACCCAGAGCTCCTGTCACACTCTCCTAACCCATATACATGTCCAACTTCATGCTGTGTTGATTTGCAATTCTGATAGTATTCATGATCCAGCAACAAGCAATATGGAGTGTCAGTTTTTGTAATACCAAAAATTGCTTTTGTTCCAACATCTCCAACTGGGCCAGCAAACGCAATCATTATATCCGCGTTCCCTTTTCCAAATGTACTAATTGCGTCTTCTATTGCTTCTTGAGCAGCCAGCTTTCCTGTCGCAGATGTACTAAACGACCAATGTGGCTGGTTCTTAGTATATAGGTCAATACCAAACTCATCGCTAAGATAATCGTCTACTTTTTCAATAATTCTATTTGCTTCATAATAATACTCACTATATGTGCTACGCCATTCTTTTTCAAGAGGACTATTCACATCTACATTGATTGTTAATGCTTGGCTTGTAATAAAGGCATCTTCATACCTTGGCTCTGTATTCGGCAGTTTAAGTTTGGGGCTCGCCGCAGTTTCATCCCAAATACCTGTCTGAATACAAAAATCACTTTCGTCAAATGTGTCACTCAATGAAATTCCACTACTTCTCAGCTGATCTTCTTGCGTCCATGTTCCTTGCTGAATGTAGTACTCACCTTCATCCGTTGCAGCAGATGCTGGTACAAATAACGATGCTGCCAATATTCCCACTAACAAAAAGGACATGATTTTTTTCATTTGACAATTCCTCCTCTTCTCAAAATTTTTGTTTATTCTTCCCGTTTCTATCAAGCGCATTTCCTTGCCTAACTTTATTATATCAGAATTAATTTCTATTTTCAATATGCATATGCTTTTGTAGATAGAACTTTTTATTTTTGTGCATTAATACCATATGTCGGTAAATATTTCTCCAACCCACTGCGTAATACGTTGTTTACCACTTCTGTAAGTGTTTTTTCTTCTTCCAGAGCCATCCTACGTAACGCCTTATCTACATCCCGATCCAAAAAATACGACCGCTGCACCCGATCCTTACTTTTCACTTTCACTACAGGCATCTCTTGGCTTTCTGTCTCCGGTTCCCGTCCGGCCCCAATAATAGACTTGAACGCAGCCTCCTGGTCAAACATTGCTTTCCCTGCCATCACTCATTAACTCCTTTCAGAAATTCCTCGATAAAGGCCCTGTAATCCTCTGCCACGGTAGACTTCCCCGCATAGTCAAATATATCAGCCTGATTCGCCTGGGCCTCCTCTACTGCTACGGCGGACCGGATATAGGTCTTGTAGATCGGCGCCGAGATGTACTCACTAAGCTGCTCTGCCAGTTCCTTGATCTGCCGGCTAATGTTGGCCCTGGGATTGAATCGGGTAAAAAGAATGCCTCGGATCTTGACGCCAGGATTGCAATACTTCTGGACACTGGTGACCGTCTCATTAAGCTGGGAGATCCCGGCTGTGGCAAAGATCCCAGCCGTGGTAGGGATCAAAATATCTGTGGCACAGGTAAATGCATTCACTGTCAGCACTCCCAGGGAAGGCGGTGTATCAATCACAATGAAATCATAGTCACCAGCGACCGGAGCCACGGCCTCCTTCAGCCGATGCTCCTTCCCGGTCTGGGACAGTTCCTGTTCAGCTCCAGCCAGCATGATATTGGCCGGCACAACATCATAGCCGCCCTTTGTGTGCTGCGTGGCCTCCTGGATCGTGGCCCCCCGCTTCATCACCTCATAAACCGTAGGAACATTGTAGTTCTCTACGCCGCAGGACGACGAGAAGTTTCCCTGAGGATCGAGATCGATCCCCAGTACCTTATACCCTTTCCCGGTCAGTCCTGCAGCAAAGGCCTGGGCTGTGGTCGTCTTGCCGACGCCGCCTTTTTGATTTGCTACTGCAATAATCATGTACTCACGCTCCTATTTTTATAGTTTCATATTTTTGTAGATAACTATATTTGTAGTTTACTATATTTATAGATATATAGCAATATAAAAAACGGAAGAACACAGCGTTCTTCCGTTTTTTCATTACTGCCAAGACATTTGAATTTTTCTGCGATTGTCCGCACAATCCCTCAAATAGAGATTGATAAGGGTCTGATACGGGATTCCATCTGCTGCCGCCATAGACTTAAAATAATCCAACGTGCTCCCTTCAACATCAATAGTAACCTTTACCTTGCTCGTGTACGGATTTTTACTTGGATTCAGTTCTCTGATATTATACTCGTCCCTCATAGCTAATCTTCATAGTTTAGTCCTGTCTTTCACGTGCCCACAGGCCCACCGGAGACACATCAGGATGCCCAGGCATATACCATCCCTCATCATTGTACTCGAAGGATACAGCCCGCCATGTGCCTCCATCGAGCCGATCTGGGAGCAACACATCCATACCATAGCCACAATGAATATCCCAGCCATCCCAGGTCAGGCGATCACGCTCCGGCTCGTAGCCGATCTGCAACACTTTTCGAGACATCGTCTATCCTCCAATCAGTCTTCATAATGTCCCCGGCAGGATAAAACAATGATATTGTCATTTTCAACGGTATAAACAAGCCGGTTCGTATCATCAATGCGTTTACTCATGCCTTTGATTTTCCGTAGCAGCTCTGCTTTTCCTATGCCCTGTACTGCCCCGTCACGCTGTAGCTCCTGGAGCAGTTTATTGATCCGCTTCAGCGTTTTCTTATCCTCTGACTGCCAGTACAGATAATCCGCCCAAGCGTCAGGCGAAAAGGTAATGTTATGTGCCATCGCCCGCCATCGCCTCCAGCTCCTCCATCGTTTTCACAATCCCAAAGCCGGCGCGCACCTGCTCCAGACCTCTTTCCAGCTTTCCAAGATAGGCAGCATTCCGCTCTGCCTTCTCCAACTCGTTAAAGCGTTCCTCGCTAATGATTACAACGTTCTTTTCAGCTTTTCTGGTTACAATTACCGTCTCTCCTCTGTCTGTCACCCTATCACAAAAATCCTTCAGGCGACCACGGGCAGTCGTAAAGTTAATAGCAATCATAAAAGACACCTCCAGTCTATATTATGTACCGTTTCTTGTCCTTTTTATTGTACCTTATTTATCAATTCAATTCAAGTCTTTTCTTTCTCTTGTGATGTAAATATCATCCCACCACTTGCGTATCGTCTTAGGATCAAGGCCTGTGTCCCTATGGCAATCTGCCTTGCGCCCTTCTGGGTGCTGCTGCCGCCATTCGTACACTTTCTTCTCTGCAGTCCCGCTTCCTTTTGGTCTCCCTTCCTTTACAGATTCTCCCAACTGTTTCTTCAATGTTTTCATAGTATTCATGACATGAACATGATCTCTTTGTTTTCTCCAATTTCTCTTATTAACCGGCATAGACATTCCAGAAATTTTTGCAATATCATCCCTGGGAAAGGTCACATAATCTTCATTGAACATTTCCAGAGCGCACACAATATCATCTTTCGTAAAACGGTTGATGTCCTCCACACTCATATCATCGTATCGCTGGAGTAGTCCAAAAGCATCCTCCCGAAGTTCGTCCTCGTCTATATCACATTTCTTCGCATAGATTGCCAGCGTCATAATGCCATAAAAACGATGTCCTACTTTAATCTCGTCAGCAATCCGTCTTAGCCACCAATCATAAAGGTCTCGCTTTACCGTCCAGCGTCCTCTGCGCTCCTTCTTCACAATCCTGCGCTCATACCAGTCTGGATACTTCTCTCTGGCCTCAGCCAAAGATAACCGACTCTTTTTCATAAGCGCCTGCAGGTGCTGCCGTTCACCATTGCTGGCAGGAATATAGTCCAGTAGCTTCTCCAGCTCTACCGCACCACCAAAACGATACGCCACCACAGGATAGTCCCGTCCTAACTTGGAACCGGAACCAACTACACGAAATCCCTGCAAAACGCCCTGCATTTGCGGCTCCTTAATAGACGAGGTGAACCTGTTCCATATCTGCCGGGTAAGAGAGTATTTCATTTCTTTCAAAATCTTCTGATTGTGCGGATACATAGGGACCGGCTCCGTCAGCACATAATACAGGTGCAAACCTGTTCCGCTGTTTACTATAAAGGTTGCCTTGGGAATAATATCCTTATTCATCTGGTGCAGCGTGTCCCGGAGCTGTGGCATATAAACACCGTCCAGATCGAAAACCAAAGCATAGAGATAGCGGGCATTCTTACCACTCCGCTGCCTGCCAAAATACGAAATAGGAGACATGATCGTAAAATCCGTGTTCTGGATCTCACCCAATTCCTCCAGCTCATCGGTAATCAAATGCCTTCTTGTCTTACCGTCTCCCTCAATTTCCAGCGCAACACCATTTTCCTGGCTATCCTGTTTCTTCGGTACTGTCAGTGCAATAGCGTTGCCTTTGGCATCTTCATAATGACCTTTTCGTTCAAAAGAACCTTTCGGGAAGATCTCCCGATAAAACTCATACGGCTCCACCGACTCTAAAAACTGATCCAAATGAGCGTTCTTCTCTCGGTAAAGCGCCCGCTGCCGTTCCAGAGCGGTCTGCTGATCCGTCATTCAGTCTCCCTCGCTTTCTTTCTCAACCGCTCCCGTTCATCCGCAATCAGCTTTACATACCTCTGGCTAAAAACTTTTCGATCTGCCCTAAAATCAGCCTTTTCCTCTTCGGTCATTTCTCTGGTGTTTTCTTCAGAATAGTAAATCGTCTGCGGCACATCATAGTAATTATCCCAAATATACTGCGGCTTCAACGGATCAACCGGAATCCGCCCCCGCAGCCCCCATTGATTAACCGTTTTACTGTTTTCCGGTTTTATTCCCCGTTTCCTCGGTTGTTTCATATAAGCACCTCCAAAAGAAAAAAGAAGCAAAAAAGAAAATCCGCTGCGGCGGGGAACGCCTGTGGGCGGGAAGGGGGAAAAGGGGAGCCAAAGAGCGCCGCCAAAGGCGGCTCAAGGAGAAAGTCACCTCCCCTTTTCCCCCTCGCTCCGGGGCATGGAAATATGGAAAACCCAATGGGTTTACCACATTCCCACACCCCTCCGCACCCCCCCTTTTTCCCTCCGACTTTCTCCCTTTTTGATAGAAAATTTTGTTTTTATTTTTAGGTACGAAACCCTTAAAGGGGGGCATATATTATCAATGAGTTAATTCCCTATTTTTGATTATAAGTATAGCCTGTCCGAGAAAAAAATTCAAGCCCTTCAGACAGGCTATTTTTACAAATAATATTCTACTCACCGCTTGCATAAACTACGATAGGCGTGGTATAATAGCCATAGCCTAAGAGATTAGCAAAATTCCAGCATAGCGAAAGCCGGGAAGGGTGCCACCTTCCCGGCTTTCTTTCATGCTTAGTTGCCCTTGTTTCGGTCATCAAGCCATTTACAAATGTAAGTGCCAATTACACTTGCTCCGATGCCGATTAAGAGATTGCAAAATGACTCCAGCATAGCATTCACCTCCTTCCCATTACTGGGCCGGAGTTGGGCAACATTGGCATTTTAGCACACTCTGTCGAATTTGAAAAGCCGCTGTTTGATACAGCGGCTTTTTCTCATGGCCTCATATCTTTCGGAACCTGTGGTATCGGCTTCTGATGCACCAATATGATGTCCCAAAAGCCGGTCTTCTCCCCTCGCCGTGCCTGATAGTTTGCACGCAGCTGATACCGAACAAGAACATTTTCATTTTCCATTATTTCATTATATTCAAATGGGTCACAGAACTTCGGATCGGGCTTCTCACAAATTCCAATTCTGCTTAACGCCCACTCTTTTCCATCTTCATGCTGCATTAGATCTTCATGAATCTGATATCTGGCCTGTTCTTCAGTGAAATCTACAGAATAGGGACTCTGCAGCACCGTTTCCCATAATGTGATTGTGTAATAGCCCCGACTGTTCTTTCTCTGCAATTTCTTTTCCTGCATATTCATCACAACATATCCGGTATGCTCTTTTTTCGGTTTTAGTCCTCGATCTGCATTGGCTCTTTCCCGAGAGATCCGCAGCAGGTTTTCATTTAGGTGCCGTTGATATGCTGCATCCTTCTGGGCCTGCGCCAATGCTCCCTGCATTTCTGCGATTTCCTTGACCGCCTGATCTCTCACTTGCCTGATTTGGTATGCAGCATTCTTTTTTTCTTCGTTCATTTGACGGTCAGCATTCTGACGTTCAATGCCGACCGTTCGGATTGCCTCGTCCCTCTCCCGGACAATCTTTTTATACTCGTTCAGCGTCAGAATCACGTGGGTACAATCTGGGTCCGAGCTGCCGCCAGGAACATCTTTATAACCCACTATCGTTTTCTTTACAAACTCGCTCACGGCGGCACACCTCCTTACAGGCCCCGAATGTAGTTATCCGCTACAACGCTAATACGGTTATGCCCCAGCGCCTTGCTGCAGATCAGCATAGCAGCCTTGTCCAGCTTCTTCCCCGCTTCATCTTTTCGGCAAGTATAAACCTCGCTTTGATAACGCCGCCCGGTGCCACGGTTTACCCGGTCATAGGGAATCTCTTCGATTGCCCTGGCATGAGCCTTGTAGATCGCCGTGGCATACTCCGCACGATAACCGTGGATGTCGGCACAATTATGAATGTGCTGCCATACCTTTTCCTCTGCGGGTGTGTCCGCAATCCGTTCAATGATCTGCCCCGCATTTTTGCCTATAATCGGGCTTAAACGCTCTCGTCCGCCCTTTCCGTTGCGGACATGGATAAACCACTCCTCTGAGAACAAACGTGCGTCCTGGAGCATTTCAAGGCGCTTTGTGACGCTCGGTGCTCGCTGCTCCTCCGGGATCTTCTGCAGTTCGGAGATCTCCGCCTCAATTTGCGCCCTGGACACCAGATCCTTCCCCCGCAACTCCTGCAGTTCCTTTCGCCGCAGACCGGTTCCTCTGCAAAATTTTATCAGTTCATCGTTATTAGTCTTGGAGAAGTGCTTGTCTCGCACCCGATCCCCTCGGCTCCGTTTAATCTCTTCACGGTTTCGCTTGGGCGGCTTAAAGTAATTCTCGTCATCCGGGGAAATCCCATATAGCTTTCCCAACGCTTTCGCTTCAAGCTGCACCGTCCACGCTGAAAGTCCCTGATCCACTCTGGTCTGAAGCCATTCATTGGCATACTTCTTTGCATTCTTCAGCGTGGTACACTCCGGATGCTTCTCCTTGATGTACTTGATAAAATATTTGGTATGTTTCCAGTAGCTCTTATAGGTGTTGAACGCAAATATTTTATCTTTCTCTGTGCCATTGGCTACCGCCTCTTTTTTGCTCTCGCCAAAGGCCTGCATCCCGGTAAGCCGGTCATAGGCTTGCTGGTGCAGATCCTTGAAGTACGCTTTATTTCTACGCCCCATTCCGACTTCCTTTCGTGCATCTATTTTTGTATAAATCTATATTTCTATAAAACTACATAACTATTTTCTTAGTTTTATAGACTTCTACATTTCTCGTTCAAGCTAAGCCGCCTCATGCCAGCTCCATTCGGAGACTCGACAATCGGCAAAATACACTTTTTAACGTCTTATGTATGACGGGTTTGGGATTGCTCCCTACACTTTTTTTAATCTGCTTATGTGTGCAGCTCTGTTTTATTGAGATCTACGGCAGTTCAGATTCTGTCGGCTTCTTTGTAGAGGAAGCAGCTCTCCGGAAGATCTACAGTATTCCGGCTACTATCAGAAAGTGGATAGGAACAGATACGTTTTATTTACCGGCACGTTCAAAAGGATTACTCATGCCGGGTCCATGATGCGCTTTCCAGTTCACAAAGGTTACTACGGCAAGCCCACGCATCACACAGGTGTATCGTACCTGAAGTGGCTTCTGATTAGCAAATTGCTAAACCCCCGACCGGCAGATCTGCCAGCCAAGACGCTCTGGGCCTAATTACTATTTACCCTCGCCCAGACGAGCTTCATTCTTTACTTCTGCTGCCAATCACACACCACTCGCAGCCGCCATCCATACCCCCTTTCTTTCAAGGCTTCGATCCAGCGTCTACCGCAGCCTTTCCTATCCAAGAACATCTTACCATACGTTGCGGAGGTTGTCAACATAACCATAAAATTAACCGTATAACGGTTTACCCGTTCACGCATAGCGCAAACGGATAAACCGTTATTATAAGCACAGCCATAGAGCTTGAGATGCTGTTTTTCACCTCAAGCTCTATGGCTGTGCGTTATAATCTACTGCAGCGTATATGGTATCATTCTAACCAGTATCTCTTCTAATTCTTTTACTTCAAGTGACGAACTTATTGAATACTTAATTCCCAGTAATGCTATGTT
>ENA-OZSD01000112-OZSD01000112.1-human-gut-metagenome-genome-assembly--contig:-NODE-112-length-10004-cov-3.673535_pt1 | contig 10004 bp, 9 predicted proteins | sample MGYA00243276_ERZ653961 | MGnify/ENA primary metagenome ERZ653961 (study PRJEB26926, sample SAMN06164498) | human gut metagenome | biome: ENVO:00009003; feature: ENVO:2100002; material: ENVO:00002003... | reverse complement strand
GTTTCATCGCCTTATCCGTAGCAAGCGGATATTTCAGAATGGTTCGGAATCGCTCGCCTCCTTGCTTTCCGTGATAACCCTTACGGGCAGTAAGTTCGTGGCGCACCTTCATCCGGCTGGGGCTTTCGCCCCCGATCAGGAATGTACCTGTTGAATATCTATTCGATTTTCAAGGTTCACGAGGGCGTTTATTTTGTCCCTCAATAGGTAGGCAGCGAGAAAGCTCATTTTTTAACCCCCTGAGCGAAAAAATTTCAAAAGATTTTTTGAACACGAAAAAGCCGCTGATTTCATAGTGAAATCGGCGGCTTGATTTACGGTGTATTTAGCTGAAAATGGGCAAAAATTAACGGTCACACAATCCCGACGGACTGTGTGACCGTATTTATATCAGTTGTTTTGCCTACGCTACTGCGTCAACTTTTTATTGGCGCTGTTCCTTGATAGCAGCCTGTGCGGAACGATACTCCGGTAGGACTTTTTGGACGACGGCACCATATCCATCAAACTGCATGGCATATGACCCAAGCGATAACTTCCCGCCATTTATGTCGTTCACCATTAAGTTCGACGAGGCCGAAGCATACCGAAAAGCAATAGGCTGTTATCTCCGCAAAAACCAGTGGGAAGATATAACCGTCGATGTGTACCTCTAATATACATAGCCGTCTGCTTCGCCGCAGGCGGCTAAATTTATGCAAAGGAGGAAACCCTATGGCGAATTGCAAAGTAATCGCGGTGACGAACCAAAAGGGCGGCGTGGGCAAGACCACAACTACCGCCAACCTCGGCATCGGACTTGCCCAGCAGAACAAGCGGGTGCTGCTCATTGACGCAGATGCGCAAGGCTCTTTGACCCTCTCTCTCGGCTACCCAAAGCCGGATGAGCTGCCCGTTACGCTGGCGGACATCATGCAGAATGTGATCGACGATACCCCAGTCCCGGACGGCTGCGGTATTCTGCACCACGGCGAGGGCGTTGACCTGCTGATGCAGTCCATCGCAAAGGTCAAGCGGCAGATCAACCCCAAGCTGAAAATCGACGGCATCCTTTTTACGATGGTGGACAGCCGTACCAACGAGGCAAAGGAGATCATCGCTTCTCTGCGCGCCCACTACGGTGAGAAGATCCGTGTGTTCGGAACGGAAATACCCTTTTCCGTGAGAGCCGCCGAAACCAGCGGCAGAGGCAAGAGCATTTATGCTCACGACAAAAACGGTAAGGTCGCCGCCGCATACCGTGCGCTGACAAAGGAGGTGTTGGAGATTGAGCGTAAAAACGAGAGATTTAGGAATGACACCGCTCGATGATCTGTTCTCCACCGATGAAAGCCGTGCAGAATCGCAGCTTGAAAAGGTCGTCACGCTGAACCCCGCCGACATCTCCGACTTCCCCAACCATCCGTTCAAGGTCAAGCAGGACGAGGCTATGGCGGAGATGGTAGACAGCGTAAAGCAATACGGTGTGCTGGTGCCTGCCCTTGTCCGCCCCAAGGCTGATGGCGGCTATGAGATGGTCGCTAGTCATAGGCGAAAATGTGCGGCGACGCTGGCGGGAATCGCTGAGATACCTTGCATCATCCGCAATCTCACCGATGATGAAGCGACGATCATCATGGTGGACAGCAACTTGCAGCGAGAAACGATCTTACCGTCCGAAAAGGCATTTGCCTATAAGATGAAGCTGGAAGCCATGAAACGGCAAGCAGGCAGGCCGAGCAAGGAAAATCTGCGCCCACTGGGCCCAAATTTAATCGGGACGCGGTCTGACGAACAGTTGGCAAAAGATTCTCCCGATAGCGCACGACAAATTCAGCGGTATATCCGTCTGTCCGAGCTGATCCCATCGGTACTTGACATGGTGGACAGCGGCAAGATCGCTTTTCGTCCCGCCGTGGAGCTTTCCTACCTCTCCATAGAACAGCAGCAGAGCCTATATGACACGATGGAGTGCGAGGACTGCACACCGTCACTGGCGCAGGCTATCAAAATGAAAGAGTTCAGCCGGGGCGGAAAGCTAACGGAAGAAGTCATCCTCTCCATTATGCAGGATGGAAAACCGAATCAGCGTGAGCAGTTCAAAATGCCGAAAGAGCGTATCAGCAAGTATTTTGCTCCGGGGACGCCCGCACAGAAAATTGAAGATACCATCATCAAGGCATTGGAGCTGTACCGCAGACGGGAGCGCCAGCGGGATATGGAACGATAGTTACTAACAAGGGGCAACTATGCCCTTTTCTATTGTGTGGTCAGTTTGCGTGACCGTCCCCCCTCTCCACACCTCACCCCCCCTCAAGACTACCTGTACTCCCCGAAAAAAGAGATAAGCCCAAACAATGCTGCACCGAAAAACGGTGCATTTTTTATTTTTAGGAGGATTAAAAAATGAAAACAAAGAACTTCAAAAGACCAATTGCATTATTCCTCGCAGTGGTGTTGTGTGCCGCTATGCTGTTTAGCATGGGAACGACTGCATTTGCCGCAGGAGAAACGGAAGTTGTGTGCCTTATTGCGTTTCCCCGTGACGGAGATGCAAACTACAGCGGCGAGTGGGGTCATGGCAATCTGAACTTCATAAACGGCTGGTCAACGAAAGCATCTACTGTCACCCTAATTCGAGCCATGGGACAGTATGACGGGAACATCTGCTACTGCATTGAGCCCGGCGTATCGCAGCAGCCTGGCGACAGTCTAACGAAAAAGGGAGAAGATTTTTGGGATAACTACCCCGCTGCCTATAATAAGACCATTTCTCCCGAGAATATAAAGCTGCTCATTGGGCGCATTTTTCAGTACGGTTATACAGGGCCGATCTCAGTATCCTGGCGCTCGCAAAATGACGGCGGCGACAAGCTGGCTAATGCCGTTGCCACGCAGCTTTTGATTTGGGAAACCGTAGTCGGCGAGCGTGATGCAGACTTCAACAAAGTCGGCACAAACGGCAAAAATGCCATTGCAGAGCAAGTCAGCGCAAAGCATCCCCTGTACAGCCAAATCATGAGCTATTACAGCTCCATTGCTTCAAGCGTTCAGCGCCATTCCCGCATCCCGAGCTTTCTTTCCAAAACCGCAGCAGGCGCACAGAGTGCATCACTTGAATGGAACGGCGAAGCCTATACTGTAACGCTTACAGACAAGAACGGTGTCCTCTCAGATTATTCGTTTTCCTCGTCTGACCCGGATATCAAATTCTCCGTCAAAGGAAATGAGCTAACAGTCTCCACTACCAAGACACTTAATGAGCCTGTTACCATCACTGCCGAGAAAAACAATTCACGCAGGAGCGGCGTTATTACCTGGACAGACGGTGTTTACGGCCCCAACGGAAAATTGCAGGATACCGTCACTTACGCACAGGCAGTCGCCGATCCCATAAAGGGGTATCTGAACATCAAGACAGCTTACTGTGAGATCCACGGGCTGAAAAAGGACGAGGACGGCAGCGGCCTTGCCGGTGCGCTGATTGGGCTGTTCCGTGCGGACTGTACCGAGTTTACGACGGAAAACGCCATTCTGACTGCCACCTCTGCCGAGGACGGCAGCTTTTCTTTTGCCCGTGTGCCTTATGGCAACTGGATCGTGCGGGAGATCGAAGCCCCGACCGGCTTTGTGCTGTCGGAGAAAACCTACCCCGTGACCGTCGATGCGGACGGTGCGGTGATCGAGGTGGAGATCGAAAACACCCGCATCCGTGGCACGGTACAGCTCACCAAGATCGACCGGGACTATCCCGACAACAAGCTAACGGGTGCGGAGTTCACCATTTACCGTGACAGCAACGGCAATAAGGAACTGGATACCGACGATGAACTGGTCGGCACGCTTACTGAAACCAGCATCGGCGTTTATGAACTGTCCGACTTGCTCTACGGCGGCTATTTTGTCAAGGAAACGAAAGCACCGGAGGGCTTCTATCTGGACGGCAACGCCTACTATTTCGAGATCACCGAGGACGGCAAGACCGTGACCGTGGAGAACGAGGCTGGAAAGGGCTTTGTCAATGCGCCGCAGGTCGGCTCCCTGAAAATCATCAAGACTTCCTCGGGCGGAAAAATTGAGGGCTTTTCGTTCCGAGTGACCGGTCCGAACGGATATGTCGGTGTATTCACCACCGACAAAAACGGCGAGATCATCATTGATGATCTCCGCATCGGTGAATATGTGGTGTCGGAGGTGTCGGACGGCGCATCTTCCGCCTATGTGCTGCCCGCCGACAAAACGGCATCCGTGTTTGAGGGCGCGGTAACGAAAGTGGAGATGCACAACGAACTCCTTGACACGCCGAAAACCGGTGACGACAGCAACCCCGCCCTGTGGCTTGCCCTGCTCGGCATTTCCGCTGCGGGCGTTGCCGCACTGGGCGTAGTCGGATTCAGAAAACGCAGAAAGGAGTGCGCGGAGTAATGGAGCTGAAAACTATTCTGGCGATCGGACTGTCGCATTCATCGTCGGCGCTTTGATCTTCCTGAAGATCAGAGCCAAGAAGAAGTAAGCCTTGGGGCAGCGGGTTTCGCTGCCCCTTTTACATATCCCGAAAACAAAAAAGGAGGCAAAATTATGGTTCATTTCTTTGATTCGGACATAGCAAAAAAATACGGAGTCAATGCGGCGGTGCTGGCCTGCTTCCTTTGGGATTGTATCGAGCAGAAAAGCACCGAGTCGCCGCAGCTCCACGAGGGCAAGGTCTGGGTGCGCTGTTCGGTGCAGATGATGACCGGCTTTTTCCCGTTCCTGTCCTACGACGAGATCCGCTACGCCCTGAAACGGCTGGTCAAGGGGCGGGTACTCACAAAAGGACGGTTCAACGAAAGCCGCTTCGATCGCACGAACTGGTACGCCTTTACCGAGTTCGGACAATTTCTGATGACAGAAAGCGAGGGACGGACGCAATGAAGGACGGCAGACACATTATTTGGAGCAACGACATTGACTACGACGACTGGCGGGAGGACTTGGAGGAGCAGTACCCCGACCTCACCGAAGCCGAGCGTATGGAGCTGATGTATGAGCTGAACGGCGACTATTTGGACGACGAGCGTTCCAATCTGGACATCCAGCTCTCCCACCCCATTCTCGTTGTCGGTGATCTGGGGCTTTGGCACGGCCGCCGCATGGGATATAAGGAAATTCCGAGCGGCAACATCCGGGACTGCCTTTACAGCGAACGGGACATGGATTACAGCACTTGGTATGTGGATAAAAACGGCGACTTCCGCTGCGAGGCCATCCATCACGACGGTACGAACCACTATCTTTACCGTGCCTATAAGGACGGTGTGAGCGACACGCAGATCGAGAACCTGAAAGAAAAACTCTACCGGGGCATTGCGACTCGTGCGGACATTACAAGAGTGACCCGCAGGCTGGGCGACGAGATCGCCCATGTTTATGGGTTTCCCATCCCCCGCAGGCAGGCACCGGTGCAGGAGCGATAACGGAGGCAGCTATGATGAATATATCAGATACAAGGGACTGCGCCTTTGAAGCCTTTATTACTAACCTCGGCAAATACAACGAAGGCTTTTTGGTGGGCGAATGGGTGAAGTTTCCCGTAACCAATGAAGAAATGCAGACGGTTTTCCGGCGCATCGGCATCGGGCGGCGCTATGAGGAATGGTTCATCACCGACTATGACTGCCCGGAGGCGGCCATCGGCAAGGTGCTCGGAGAATACGAAAGCCTGAGTGAACTGAACTATCTCGCCGGGCAGATCATGGAACTGCGGGAGAGCGACGATTTCTGGCAGGCGGTTTTGGACTTGGGCGAAAATACAGGCAGCGTACATGAACTGATCAACCTGACCGAGAATTTGGACTGCTTTGATTATCTGCCCGGCGTGCGGAATGACTATGACCTCGGCTATTACTGGATCGAGGAAAGCGGCTGCTATGACACGAGCAACCTCGGCGCACTGGCAAACTATATCGACTATGAGGGCTTCGGGCGGGACATTCGGTATGAAGACGGCGGCGTATTCGGAGATAACGGCTATGTGCGGTCAAACGGCGGCCGTTTTGTGGACATCTACGACGGCGACATCGAGAATATCCCCGAAGAATACCGGATCAGTTCACCCGCCGTTCCCGCCCGCTCCGCAGTCCCACGGCAAGCAGAACAGCCGGAACGATAAAATTTGCACCTTTGATATTGTCTTACGGTTTGGGTATAGTATAATAAAAAAGATAAGGAAGTGAGCACCGTGAGCAACAGCTATTTTGACCTGCCATCCCGTATTGAGGATGCCTTTGCGGAGATCGACAGTGATATTGTGATGGATCTGCTGAATACCGGCGAGGGCTACGCCGAACTTTCCGACCGTATGGATAAGCTGAAAACGCAGTGCCCCGTCATCGGCAAAATGAACGAGGGCAGCGGCGAGATCCGCATGACCGCAGAGGAGCATCGGGCGTATTTGAACTATCTGAACCTTGCCCGCAAATGGAGGACATGGAGCGGCAGCACATCTACTTCCGCGGACATACCGATGCCGTGGCCTACCTCAAGAAAATCAAAGCAATTTGAGTTTGAATACAATAGTTAAAGCGATGCAGAGGTTAAAGCTGCATCGCTTTTTGTTTAATTAGTGCATAAAACTCACATCTGTCGAAAAGTTTTTCTGAAATCTCAGTAAAAACTATTGAACATAATTGCATTTTTGGCTATACTATCAGTGAGGAGGCGATACTATGATCGTTAGGCCCTACTATTTGAATATACTTAAAACTTATCGGAATGTTCCGCTGGTGAAGATCCTTGCCGGTATTCGGCGCTGCGGAAAGTCTACCATTTTGGATATGTTAAAAGACGACCTGCTTGGCAGCGGCATTCCGGCAGACCATATAATTCATCTGCGCTACACTTCGGAAGAGCTGGACGACAGTATGACCGCCAGGCAGATGTACTGTGACATCAAAGAGAAAATGACCGACAATGAACGCTACTATCTTCTGCTGGACGAAGTGCAGGAGGTGGACGGCTGGGAAAAGGCGGTCAACAGTCTGTTGGAGGACGCCAACACAGACATTTATGTGACCGGCTCCAACTCCAAGCTGATGTCCAGTGAGATCTCCACCTATCTGACGGGGCGCTATATCTCCATTCCCGTGTTTACTCTGTCGTTTGCCGAGTATATGGAGTTCAAGAAGGACAGCGGCCGCACGCCGAAAGAGCTTCTGAACGAGTATATACGCATGGGCGGCTTCCCTATCGTCGCTCTCGGGAACTTCGACGAGCGCTCGTCTTATCAGATAGTTGAGGGAATATATAATTCCGTCATCACCAGCGATATCACAAGACGGCACAACATCACGAACTTCGACCTGTTCAACCGTGTGGTGAAGTATGTTGTTGAAAATGTCGGCAAGACCTTTTCCGCCAATGCCATCGTGAAGTTCATAAAAAGCGAGGGACGCTCCCTCTCGGTAGAAGCAGTCTATAATTATCTTGAGTGGCTGGAAAAGGCTTTTGTGATCTACCGCTGTCAGAGGTACGATATGCAGGGCAAGACTGTTCTCAAAACGCAGGAGAAGTTCTACCTTGCGGACGCTTCGCTCAAATACTGCATGATGGGCTTTAATCCGAAGTCTGTTGCCGCTATGCTGGAGAACATCGTGTACTTTGAGCTTAGGCGGAAAGGCTATGATGTGTATATCGGCAAAAACGCCACCAAGGAGATCGACTTTGTGGCCGTCCGGCGGGATGAGCGCATTTATGTGCAGGTGTGCCGCAATCTGCCGGAGGAATCCGACCGGGAGGTCGCCAACCTGCTGGAGATCAAAGACCATTACCCGAAATATGTGGTGACGCTGGATGAACTGGCCGCAGGCAACATCAACGGTGTCAAGATCGTGCATTTGGCGGACTTTCTGTTAAGTGAGAATTATTGAATGTATAGAAAGAGGGGTGAAGGATATGGCAAATCAAAAATACAAGTTTGAGCGATTGACTCCAATCGACAACATGGACTTGGATGTTTATGAAGAAGCGATAGATTATGTTTTTAGTAACTCCGATGTAAAGAATGTAGCTATTTCCGGCGCATATAGCGCTGGTAAAAGCAGTGTTTTAGCTTCATACAAGAAAAAGCATGGTGAATTGCGCTTTTTGCATATCTCTCTTGCGCACTTCAAATCCACAGATCAAAAAAGTAATGCCGAAGTTAAAGAATCTACATTAGAAGGCAAAATTCTCAATCAACTGATACATCAAATTCCGTCAGAAAAAATACCACAGACAAATTTCAGAGTAAAGAAAACGGTAAGTTCAAAAAGCATAGTGACCTCAACCATTTGTGCCGTTCTATTTCTCATCAGCATTATTCATCTTCTTTTTTTCAGTGTGTGGAAAAACTATGTGAGCTTTCTGCCAGTCAGTTTGATCAAATCAATACTGATGCCATCTACACATCCATACGCTCTGATAGTAGACGGAATTATAATACTAGTTTTACTCTCACTCTCTGTATACAAGTTGATACGCATACAAAGGGAAAAGAATATTTTCCGCAAACTAAATATTAAGGGCAACGAAATCGAAATATTTGAAAAAAGTGATGATTCCTATTTTGACAAATATCTCAACGAAGTATTGTATTTGTTCGAAAACTCTGATGCAGATGTAATTGTATTTGAAGATATGGATCGTTTTAATACAAATGGTATTTTTGAGCGTCTGCGTGAAGTTAACACCCTTGCAAATATTCAATTAAATAAAGAAAACGAAAAAGTTCTCCGTTTTTTCTATTTGCTGCGTGATGATATTTTTGACTCAAAAGATAGAACTAAGTTTTTTGACTATATTATTCCTGTTGTTCCGGTCGTTGATAGCTCTAACTCATACGACCAGTTTATTTCGCAACTCAAAAGTGACGGAGCATTCGAAAGGTTTGACAAGAGCTTTTTACAAGGTCTATCACTATACATAGATGATATGCGCCTTCTTAAAAACATCTACAACGAATTTGTAATCTATTATAATCGGCTTAATATCACCGAGCTTGATTGTAACAAAATGCTGGCAATTATTGCATATAAAAACTTATTTCCACGAGATTTTGCCGATTTGCAACTCAATCAAGGTTTTGTATACACTCTTTTCAGCAAAAAAGACAAGTTTATTGAGAGTGAAGTTTCAAAAACCAAAAGAGAAATCGAAGAAATACGCAGTAAGATTTCATCTTATAAGGCTGAGCATCTTATATCTATGAGAGAACTAAATGTGGTGTTTGCAGATAAATATTTGAATGGTTATGATTTGCGGCGACAAAACGATCATGATTTATCCGAATTTGTAACGAACCACTTAACTGGAAATGCCAAGGATGAGTATTTGCTTCGCAGACAAATGCTAAAAGAAAAGTTGGACGGAAATAGCGACAAATTATCTCAAGAAATCCTTCGCCTAGAGCAAGATATAGTTGAACTCAATGATAAGCATCTTCATCAGATCATCACTCGTGAAAACATTGATAGTGTATTTTCTATCTCCAGCACAAACGAAATTGGAATAACAACCAATTTCAATGACATAAAAGGCAGTGAGTATTTTGATCTATTAAAATACATTATACGAAATGGGTATATTGATGAAAGCTATGCCGACTATATGACTTACTTTTACGAGAATAGTCTAAGTCGTGTCGACAAAACTTTTCTGCGCAGCGTAACGGACAAGAAAGCAAAAGAATACACCTACAAGTTGAAAAATCCACAGTTGGTCGTTTCTCGCCTTAGAGCGGTCGACTTTGGTCAAGAGGAAACCTTAAATTTTGATCTATTAACCTATTTGCTTAAGTCATCTCGCAAAGACTATATAGAAAGATTTATTGATCAACTAAAGCAGACAAATAACTTTGACTTTGTTGGTGCATATTTCGATTTGACAGATAAATTGTCAAATTACATTAAACACCTTAACATCGGATGGCCGGAAATGTTTTCAATAGCCCTTAGTGAACCTGTCTCTTATACACATCTCCGAGCCCACGAGACGGACTCCTATCTCGT
>ENA-OZSD01000110-OZSD01000110.1-human-gut-metagenome-genome-assembly--contig:-NODE-110-length-10059-cov-3.923830_pt1 | contig 10059 bp, 6 predicted proteins | sample MGYA00243276_ERZ653961 | MGnify/ENA primary metagenome ERZ653961 (study PRJEB26926, sample SAMN06164498) | human gut metagenome | biome: ENVO:00009003; feature: ENVO:2100002; material: ENVO:00002003... | reverse complement strand
CTGCCGGAGCGGTGCTTAAGCCGCAAGGCGGGAATTGTGCGGTGTTGCCCTGATTTGTAGGGGCCGCTGCTTGCATCGTCCCGCATATCAGGCCCGCTTTTTACAATTTCATTGCTACGCGCTGCATAGGGAACCGCCTCTCAGAGGGAAGCCAATTTCCTATTTGGGTTTTCATCAAAGCACCTTACGTTGGGTCGCTTTAAGCGCCTCACTCGATCACAATCCCCGTTCCATCCAGTAACCTTACCACATCAGGAAAGCTGAACCTTGCGCCTTTCAACTTGTTGGTCTCCAAATCAATGGCGTATTCTTCGGCGGTGCGCAGGTCGGCTTTTTGCAAATCGCAGCGGGTGAACCGGGTTCCGCCCAGCCGCACGCCGTAAAAGCTGGCCCCGGCAAGGCGGGTATCATCAAAGGTGCATTGCTGTAGTTCCGCCCCGGTCCAGTCAAAGCCGTTCAGTGCCATGCCGGAAAAATCATTGTAGCGGAACGCGCAGTTTTTGATTTTGCCAAACGGCTGGAACACCCCGCTTTTGCCCTGCAGCCCGCCCCACGCCATGGAGCGGAACGCACTGTTCAGCAGCCAGGCATCTTTCATGGTGGTAAAGCTGAACACCACGCCGGAAAAATTGCAGTGGTCAAAGGTACAGGCGTTGAAGCGGCAGTTCTGCACCCGCGTGCCCAGCCAGCGGCAGTGGTCAAACACACAGTCCTCGAACTCGGCGTTTTCCAGCAGCTCGCCGGGGTCATAATTGGCAAAGGTCTCCCCTTGATAAAATCGGCGTTCCGCCATCAAAACTCCTCCTTGTGCTGCTGGAAAAACTCAAAGGTATCCCGCACGCTTTCCAGCTCAGTCCAGCGGCGGGTGCGCACCGGGTCACTGTCCAGATCATAAATGCGGGCACCGGGGATTGCCAGCAAAAACGGCGAATGGGTGGCCAGCACAAACTGGCAGCCGTAAAACCGGGCCGAATCTGCCAAAAAATCCGCCAAAGCGATCTGCCGCGCGGCGGAAAGGCTGTTTTCCGGTTCATCCAACAGATAAAGGGCATCCCCGCGCAGTTTTTCCTGGAACATCAAAAAGGCGCTTTCGCCGTTGGAGTGGGTGCGGATGTTGGGAGACAAAGTTTTGCGCGCCACCTGAGATTTGGAATAGCGCCGTGCCGCGCTGACCTGCTTGAGCCGGTCATAATCCTCCATGCTGTGCATCTGGAATTTGGCGGTGCGGGCCTCGGTGTATTCATCAAACAGGCTGCCGCGGCGGGTATCAATGTTATCGTTGATGGCGCGCACATCCAACATATAGTCAAACACATCGTCGCTGGTCAAAATCAGGCTGCCCGCCGGGATGGCGTGCAGGGTGTGGAACTGGCACAGGGAAACATAATCCGGGAAGAAATCACTGCGGTTATACTGTGCCCCGCGCTGCAGGCGCAAAGCGTCCGCCATCACGTTGAGCGCTGTGGTTTTGCCGGAGCCGTTGCCGCCGTACAAAATGGTCACATCCGCCAGGTCCAGTGCTTTCAAGCCCCGGCCCGCAAACAGGCCAAAGGGGTAGAAAGAATCATAGCAGGTCATTTTGGCCCGCGGCGACTCGGCAAGGTAGTTAGCCTCGCTGTTTTGGCTGGGAAAATAAAATTCCGAAAGATAGATCACATCTCTCTCCTCCCTTCCGGTTTCTTTCTCAAATTATACCATACCGCCGGGTAAAGGCAAATGCCTTGCATACAGGCAGCGGTTTTGGGGATACGGCAAAGATTTTGCGGGTCAAAAATAAAAGCATGTGCACCCGCCCTCCTCGAAAACCCAAAATTTTCGATTCGTTTTGTCATGCACATGCTTTTGTGTTATCTGATGATACGCTGCGGTTTATGCCGGGAGGCACCGGAGTGCCGGAAATTCAGCCTGTTTTTTATAAACACAGCCGAATTTTTGCCGTACAGCTGGTATAGATTATTTCTTCTGAACGTACTTGAGGCAGTCCAGCATAACAGCAACCAGAATGATGATGCCGGAGAACACGAACTGCAGGTTCGTATCAATACCCAAAGTGGTCAGAGAGTAAGTCAACGCGGTGAAGATGAACACACCGACAACCACGCCGGAAATCTTGCCGATACCGCCGGTGAAAGAAACGCCGCCCACAACGCAGGCCGCGATGGCGTCCATTTCCCAGCCCTGACCATATGCAGCGGAGCCGGAGCCCACCATACGGATGCATTCCAGCCAGGAGCCGAAGCCATACAGAATGCCTGCCAGAATAAACGCGCCTACCGTAACGCGGAATACCGAGATGCCGGAAACAGCAGCAGCTTCGGCGTTGCCGCCGACTGCGAACAGGTTTTTACCAAAGGTCGTCTTGTTCCAGATGAACCACACAATGATCACAGCTGCGATAGCCCACAGGATAATGGTGGGGAAACCGCCAATCTTGGGGATGATCATGCTGGGGATGTTGCCTTCGATACCGCCAAAGGAAACACCCTTGGTTGAATAGGTGACCAAGCCAAAAATGACCAGCATGTTCGCCATCGTAGAAATGAATGGGTGCATTTTGAACTTGGCTGTAAAGAAACCTGCGATGGTGGTAAAGACTGTGCACAGGACAATGCAGACAAGCAGCGCCAAAATAACGCGTGCAACGACCGGCAGCCCGGTAAAATCAAACACATGGCCAAAAACCGCACCGGTGTTGATTCCCTTGTGCATAATGATGGTAGCGGCAGTCATGCCCATACCAACCATACGGCCAATGGACAGGTCCGTGCCGGCCAGCAGGATCAGCCCGGCAACGCCCAAAGCCAGGAACATGCGCGGCGAAGCCTGCTGCAGAATGTTCAAAATATTGTTGACGGTAAGCAGCGGCACTTTCTTGCCGAACTGGGCAATCAGGCACAGTATAATAAAGATGATAACGATTGCAATGTACAGACCGTTGCGCAGCAAAAAGTCACGGCGATTAAATGTGTACTTGTAGTTTTCCCACTTTTGCGCCAGAGACTCGCCAACCGTAAACTTGGACAGGCGCAGCATATCGATCAGGTGATATTTGTAATCAAACGCGGCATGCCGGCGGTCCTTGATTGCCTGGCAGTCCTTATCCAACTGCATTTTGGCGTCGAACAGGCGGTTCTTGTGGACATACTTTTCGTCCTTGATTTCCTGCTGATTGCTCAGCTTGGAAAGCGCCGTCTCGTGTTCCTTTTTCAACTGTTCTACAGTTGCCTGATATTTCTGCTGGGCTTGTACCTTTTCCTGCTTGCAGCTGGCCACCACCGCCTGGTAATAGTCGCTGTCATAATGGGCTTTCAAATAGGCTTCGGCATCAGCGATCAGCTTGTTGATCTGGCCCTTGTTTTTTTCTTCAACTGCCTTGGCCGCTGCCAATTCAGCCTTCAGTTTGGTCTCACGTTCCGTTTTTTCCTGCGCGGTATAGATGCGGTCGCGCTTCAGGTTATCCAGCTCATTCTGGATATTGACAGCTTTTTCAGTACCGTCAGTACGAAGTTCATCGATCTGCGCCTGGATTTTCCCAACATATTCATCGATTGGCTGGCGAAGCTTGGCTTCCTGCTCCGCCGAAAGAATTTTTGAAGTTTGTGTTGCAGTTGCCATAGATCATTATCCCCCATTACAGGTATTTTGCGCTGAGTCTCAAAAGCTCTTCCTGATTTGTTTCCTTGGTATTCACAATGCCGGAAAGATGTCCGTTGGACATAACGCCGATCCGGTTGGTGATACCCAGAATCTCAGGCATTTCAGAGGAAACAACAATAACCGTCTTTCCCTGTTTGGCCATCTTGATGATCAGCTCATAGATTTCGTACTTTGCGCCAACGTCTATACCGCGCGTAGGTTCATCCATCATAAAGACCTGGGGTTCGCGTTCCAGCCATTTGCCAAAAATGACCTTTTGCTGGTTGCCGCCAGACAAACTGGTGATCATATCGTCAGGTCCCATGCACTTGGTGTGCATGACCTTGATCTCCTTGCTTGTGGCTTTTACCATTTTGGGCATTGACAGCCCAAGGCCACCTTTGTACTGGTCCAGGTTGGCAATGGTAGTATTGAATGTCAAATCGCTCTTCAGGAACAGGCCGTTTGCTTTGCGTTCCTCGGTAATCAGGGCAAATCCATGCTCGATCGCTTCGTGGGCATTGTTGAAGTTCATCAGGTGGTCGCGGAAATACACACGCCCTGCCGCACGGGTACGCACGCCGAAAATGGTTTCCAGCAGCTCTGTACGTCCGGCGCCCACCAGGCCATACAGACCAAAAATTTCGCCCTCGCGCACATCAAAGCTGATATCCTGCAGATAAGGCGCATATTTGGTGGACAGATGCTGGATGGACAAGATCGGATCCCCGGGGATATTGTCCACCGGCGGGAAGCGGCTTTCCAGCGAACGGCCAACCATGGCGGTGATCAGCTCGCCCATGTTGGTGTCCTTGCTGTCCTTGGTCATAACCAGGTTGCCGTCACGCAGAACCGAAATCTGGTCACAAATTTCAAAAATTTCGTCCATCTTATGTGAGATGTATATCAGCGCAATGCCCTGTTCTTTCAGCATGCGCATCATCTCAAAGAGTTTATTCACTTCCTGCACCGTCAGCGAAGAAGTCGGCTCATCCAGAACGATGACCTGGGCATTGTAAGAGATGGCTTTGGCAATTTCACACATCTGCCGCTGCGAAACCGACATATTGCGCATGGGCTGGGTCAGATTGACAGTCATGCCCAGCTTGCGGAACAGATCGGCTGCTTTCTTCTTCATCTGCCCTTCGTCAACCACGCCCATAGAGTTGACCGGGTACCGCCCCAGGAACAGGTTATCAATCACACTGCGCTCCAGGCACTGGTTCAGTTCCTGATGCACCATTGCAATTCCGTTTTCCAGCGCGTCTTTCGGGCCGGAAAAACTGATCTCCTTGCCATTGAGGAAAATCTTGCCCTCATCCTTTTGATAAGTACCGAACAGACATTTCATCATGGTAGACTTACCGGCGCCGTTTTCGCCCATAAGCCCCATAACTGTACCGCGTTTTACATCCAGATTGATATGATCAAGTACTCGGTTGCGGCCAAACGACTTGCACATACCGCGAATTGACAAGACAATATCGTCTTTCGCTTCTGCCATTCTCGTCACTCCCGTCTTGCAAATTGGCAAACTGCCCTACGGCTGCTCACCTGTTTTCATAAAAAAACGCTATTAGAGAAAACTTCATTCTCCCCTATGGAGAAATACATTCTCCCTAATAGCGTTGCCGTTACTTAACTGTCAGTTATTGCTGTTGCCGTTGAATCACTGATTCAGCAGAGAAGTGTACGAAGCAGCGTTATCGGTCTTAACCATATTGATGGCAAAGGCATCGTATGCGCTGGGATTGCCCAGGCGGTTGGTGATGTTGGCCTCGGTCTGGCCGTCGCCGCCGATGTAGTCAATCTTCAGGTTCAGCAGATCATCATATTTCTCCAGCAGGGGCTGGTAAGTAGCGCTCAGGAAGTTATCCGCGGAGTTGTAGATATCCAGCCAAACGCTCTTTTCCGGGCTGGTAGTGGCATCCAGCTGGTTGGAAACAGGCCCATACGGCTTGGTAGAGTCGGTGAAGTCCGTGTAGTTGTCTGCCGTGACTGCCACGTTCAAAGCATAGTAGGAACGCTCGTCCTCATTGTAATAGTAAACATCGCTGCTCAGGACATTGCCTGCAGCATCCGGAGTGGCAATACCGGTGTTGATGTCCACGCCGTCCAGCGCATTACGCAGCAGGCGCAGGGTCAGGTAGGCCTGCACGTCAGCGTGCTGGCTGATCGTTCCGCCGTAACCATCGGCAATGGCAGCAACTGCGTCAGCGTTTGCATCGTAGCCAAAGGTGGGAACGCCATTTTCCTGCGACCAGGAGTTAAACATTGCCATGCCCATGCCGTCATTGTTGGAAATAACGATATCGATGGAATCTCCCAGAGAAGAAGCCCAAGCGCTGATGGCGTTGCTGGCGGTGCCGGCATCCCAGGTAGCGCCGGCGGAATTCTTCATTTCCTGAGAAGCAAGCTCACGAACGGAGAAAGTCGTGCCATTCACATCAATGGTGCCGTCCTGAACCTGGGTAGCGGAACCATCTGCATTGGTACCGACAGGATCAGAAACAATGCCGCTGCTGCCTTCCACTGCGGTGCCCAAAGCGCTACGAACGCCACGGGTACGGGCAATCGAGTCATTATGGCCGATATCGCCGATTGCCAGAACATAGCCGATAACGCCGTCGCCGTTGCGGTCGATGGTGTCAGCATGTGCTTTAATGTAATCTGCGATCATCTTGCCCTGCAGTTCAGCACCCTGGTTGGCATCGAAACCGACATAATAAGTATTGCCGTTAAAGTTCAGCGCTTCCGTATCCAGCTCGCCTGTGGTGCTGTTGGAAGGCTGGCGGTTAAACCACACCAGCGGCTTATCCTTATTTTCAACGGTACCGCTTTCAGCAGCCGTAGAGGTAGCTGCCGAAGTATCGGTAGATGTGCTTTCCGTGGATGTTGCGGCACTGGAGGCACTGGATGCACTATTGCCGCAGGCAGCCAGGCTCAAGGTCATTGCAGCTGCCAAGGTCAACGCTAATGTTTTTTTCATAATGGTTCTCCTTCTTTATAGGTCGGGATGCTTCTTCCGCTCCCGCTCATTGTTTTTATGGTATAGCAAAACCGGAGGAAAAGCAAGGCGCATTTTGACTAAAATAGTTGCAGAATTTTGTACGCATTTGGCATATTGCAACATCTTTGTGTTCTGTTTTTGTATGTTATGCCCATTCCGGCTGCATTTTTCCCTGCAACGCCATGTCACAGTGCTGTACCCGCATTTCATATGTTCCACCCGGCAGCAGAGCATCCTGTATGTTCCCGCACCATTTATATATTAATATTCAATACTATACCTGATTTTATAAAGGCAACACCGCACAATTCCCGCCTGACGGCTTAAGCACCGCCCCGGCAGCTGCGGTACGGCATCTGCGTTGCCAAAATGCTCGATAATACACAAAGTATTATCTGCGCTTTTGGCTTAGCAGCTGCCGCACCTCGCTCGCCGTATCGGCACTTAGAATTATGCGGTATTGCCTTAGATATATCTTGGATAAGAAATAGGAACGAACGATGATTTATTCGCTGACCGGAAAAATCTTAAAGAAAACACTGGATACCGTGGTCATCAGCTGCGCTGGTGTGGGCTATGCGGTGCAGGTGCCCCTGACCACAGCCGAAAGCCTGCCCGCCTCCGGGCGGGAAGGCACGGTGTATACTGTGATGAACGTGACCGAAAACGATGTTTCGCTGTACGGTTTTGCCACCGAGGAGCAGCGCAGCTGCTTCAAGATGCTGACCAGCGTGAGCGGCGTTGGCCCCAAGGCCGGGCTGGCCATTTTGTCCATCATGACGCCGGAGCGCGTGGCACTGGCGGCGTCCAGCGGGGACCACAAGGCGTTTACCAAGGCGAACGGCGTTGGCCCCAAGCTGGCCCAGCGTATTGCTCTGGAACTGAAAGACAAAGTGGGCAAGGGCCTGGCGGACGGCACTGGCTTTGGCGGCGGGGCCGCCACAGCAGCGCCTGCTCCGTCCAGCGCACCCGCCCAGGCTGTGGCCGCGCTGGTGGCGCTGGGGTACAATACCTCGGATGCTGCTGCGGCTGTGGCCCGCATTGACGAAACCCTGCCGGTGCAGGATATTATCAAAATTGCACTGCGCGGGCTTTCGCGTGCGTAAAGGAGTGACCTGAATGAGCCAAAATACGGAATATACGGTGGATCCCAGCCGCCTGGTCAGCCCGGACGCCGCCCCGGCCGATGCCGCCGAGGAAGTCAGCCTGCGCCCCAAAACGCTGGATGATTATATCGGTCAGGAAAAGGCCAAAAACAATCTGCGCATTTACCTGCGCGCCGCCCAGCAGCGCGGGGAACCGATGGACCATATTCTGCTGTACGGCCCGCCGGGCCTTGGCAAAACAACGTTGGCCGGCATTGTGGCGCAGGAGATGGGCGTGCAGATCCGCATTACCTCCGGCCCGGCCATCGAAAAGCCCGGCGATCTTGCCGCTCTGCTGACCAATTTGCAGGAGGGCGATATCCTGTTCATTGATGAGATCCATCGCCTTTCCCGCCAGGTGGAAGAAGTGTTGTACCCCGCACTGGAGGATTACGCGCTGGATATCATGATCGGCAAGGGCCCCAGCGCCCAAAGCATCCGCATCAACCTGCCGCGGTTCACCCTGGTGGGCGCAACCACCCGCGCGGGCCAGCTGACTGGGCCCCTGCGTGACCGCTTTGGCATTCTGCTCAAGCTGGAACCCTACAGCCCGGATGAACTGGCCACCATCATCATGCGCAGCGCGGGCATTTTGAATATCCCCATCGACCGCCCCGGTGCGCTGGAGCTGGCCAAATGCGCCCGCGGCACCCCGCGTATTGCAAACCGCCTGCTCAAGCGCGTGCGTGACTTTGCCACCGTGGAGGGCGATGGGGCAATCGACGGCCCCACTGCTGTGGCAGCCCGCCGCCAGATGGATATTGACGAGCTGGGCCTGGATGAACTGGACCGCAGCGTGTTGCGTGCCATCATTGAGTTGTACGGCGGCGGTCCGGTGGGCCTGGATACCCTGGCGGCCAACCTTGGTGAGGAAAGTGTAACACTGGAAGATGTGTGCGAACCCTACCTGATGCAGATGGGTATGCTGACCCGCACCCCCCGCGGCCGCTGCGTGACCCGCCTGGCCTATGAGCATCTGAACATGCCCGTCCCCAAACACCTGCGCGCCGAAGACGCCGACGAGGTGGATGGGCAGCAGAGAATGTATTAAACAGGTAGGAGTTAGGAGTTTTTTGGCAGGGCAGGGCCGCAGGCCTTATTTTGAGCGGTGCGCAGCACCGCGGTCCACCAAAATTATTCTTTATTATTTATTCTTTATAGTTCAATGTGTTGACTTTGATAGATGGAAAGGACTTGACGATATGGGTAAATTGTTTGGTACCGATGGTGTCCGCGGTGTGGCGGGCAAAGACCTGACTTGTGAATTGGCCCTGCAGATCGGCCGCGCAACTGCCGCAGAGCTGACCAGTTTGGACGGCCACCGTCCCCGTATTCTGATTGGCAAAGATACCCGTGTTTCCGGCGATATGCTGGAATGCACCCTGGCTGCCGGTTTGTGCAGCGTTGGCGCAGACGTTGACCTGCTGGGTGTGATCCCCACCCCCGGCGTGGCCTATCTGGTGCGCAAATACGGCGCAGATGCCGGTATTGTGATCTCCGCGTCCCACAACCCGATGGAGTTCAACGGCATCAAGATTTTCAAGGGCGATGGCTACAAGCTGCCCGATGAAGTAGAAAACCGCATTGAGGCTCATATCTTCAAAAACTGCGAGGATATCAAGATCTGTGATGGTGCCGAGATCGGCCGCGTTCACCGCCTGGATACCGCTGTGGATGACTATGTGGATGCTCTGGAGCAGCACATTGATGCAGATCTTTCCGGCCTGAATGTGCTGTTTGACTGCGCCAATGGTGCTTCTGCCAAGGTGGCGCAGAAACTGTTCCCCCGCCTGGGCTGCCAGTGCAGCTTTACCGGCACGCTGGATGACGGCGTTTCCGTCAACGATGGCTGCGGCTCCACCCACCTGGACCGGCTGGAAAAAAAGGTCGTGGAAGGCGGCTTTGACTGCGGCATTGCCTTTGACGGCGATGCAGACCGCTGCCTGGCCTGCGATGAAAAGGGCGCAGAGATCGACGGCGACAAGATCATTGCGCTGGTTGCCAAGGATATGAAAGACCGCGGCCGCCTGGACGGAAATACTGCCGTGGTGACGGTTATGTCCAACCTGGGCTTTATGAAGTATATGCAGTCCATTGGCATTGACACCGCCCGCACCGCTGTAGGCGACCGCTACGTGCTGGAAGAGATGCGCGCCCGCGGTTATGCCATCGGCGGCGAGCAGAGCGGCCATGTTATTTTCCTGCACCACTCCACCACCGGCGACGGCGAGTTGACCGCAGGCAAGCTGCTGAAGCTGCTGGCCCGCA
>ENA-OZSD01000105-OZSD01000105.1-human-gut-metagenome-genome-assembly--contig:-NODE-105-length-10120-cov-5.587382_pt1 | contig 10120 bp, 7 predicted proteins | sample MGYA00243276_ERZ653961 | MGnify/ENA primary metagenome ERZ653961 (study PRJEB26926, sample SAMN06164498) | human gut metagenome | biome: ENVO:00009003; feature: ENVO:2100002; material: ENVO:00002003... | reverse complement strand
CGGCAAATCTTCCGCTGGGCGCTGGAAGGACACGGCCCGAACTTTATCCGGCGCAGGCTGGAAGAACAGAAGGTGCCTTGCCCTACATGGTGGAACCGGGAACGGGGCTTCCGCAATGTCCGCACCAAATGGGAGAAGAAAGACCCGGAAAACGGGCGGTATATGTGGGACTTCTCCGTGATAAAGGACATCCTGATGAATCCCGTTTATACTGGGGCGATAGCTTCCCAAAAGAAAGACTACCGCTTCAAAATCGGCACCATTGGCGAGAAGAAGCCGCAGGACTGGATTGTGGTGGAGGAACGGCACGAGCCGTTGATTGACAGCAAAAGTTTTGCCATCGTGCAGGACAAGCTGAAATCCCGCCAGCGCCCCCGGCAAGACGGGGAAACCAGCCTGTTTGCCGGGCTTATCAAGTGCGGCGAGTGCGGCAAGTCACTGACCATCCGCACCACCCACGCCAAGCACCCGCAGCAGATTTACGCCTGTAAGACCTATGGTGCGTTCGGCAAGAACCATTGCACCCAGCACCGGGTGGAATACGATACCCTTTACCACCTTGTCCTGAACAAAATCCGGGAGTGCGCCAAGGCTGCCCTGACCGATGGGGAAGCCATTGCCGGGAAACTGACCAACACCTGTGAAGCCGAGCAGAAAGGCCAGCGGGAAGCGTTGGAGCGTTCCCTGACAAAAGACGAGGAACGGATTGAGGTACTGGAAAAGATGGTGCTGCGGCTCTATGAGGATATGGTTGCCGGGCGGATCAGCGAAGCCAACTTCAATCTCATGCTGGACAAGACGCAGAAGGAACAGGCCGAACTGAAAGAACGGGTTGCACAGGGGCGCAAGAAGCTGGCTGATGAAATGCGGCTGGCGATGGACGCCAAACAATGGGTGGACGCCATTCAGGAATATGCCGACATCACGGAGTTGGACGCCGCCACCTTAAACCGCCTGATTAAAGAAATCGTTGTCCATGAACACATCGACAGCGATAAGACACGACACATTTCTATCGAAATTCACTTCAATCTCAAACCCATCCCGGAGGTGGAACAGGTCAAGGGCTGACCTGTCCCCTCCGGGGCGGTTCTAAAACAATTCCATATATTTTTTGACACGCCGCCGCCTGCCATCGAGCAAGGTTTTACTCCTATTTGGGGATAAAACAGCTTATGGCGGGCGGCGGCGTTGCCTTGATTGGCGGCGTTCTCGTTCCCCTGCTCAAAGGGCTGTTCGGTTAAGCGGCGGTAATGTCCTATGCAGAGCATACTTGACGCGATTAACGAATGGATCAAGGAAATCCTGATCGGAGCGATCAACGGAAATCTGTCAACTATGTTCGGGGACGTAAACGAAAAGGTCGGTACGATTGCCGCCGAGGTAGGCAAGACCCCGCAGGGGTGGAACGCAAGCATATTTTCCATGATACAGACGCTATCGGAAAATGTGATCGTCCCCATTGCGGGGCTTGTTATTACCTACGTTCTATGCGTGGAGCTTATCAGCATGGTAACGGAAAAGAACAATCTGCACGACATTGACACGTTCATGTTCTTTAAGTGGTTTTTCAAAGCGTTCGTTGCGGTGTTTATCGTCACGCATACCTTTGACATCACTATGGCGGTATTCGACATGGCACAGCACATTGTTTCCGGCGCGGCGGGCGTGATCGGCGGCAGCACCAGCATTGATGTTGCCGCCGCGCTCTCGTCCATGCAAGCCGGGCTTGACGCAATGGAAATCCCCGAACTGCTCTTGCTTATGCTCGAAACAAGCCTTGTCAGCCTTTGCATGAAAATCATGTCGGTGCTGATAACGGTTGTTTTGTACGGGCGTATGATTGAGATTTACCTATACTGCTCCGTATCGCCTATCCCATTCGCCACCATGACAAACCGGGAATGGGGGCAAATCGGAAACAACTACTTAAAAGGCCTGTTTGCTCTCGGCTTTCAAGGCTTCCTCATTATGATATGCGTCGGCATTTACGCGGTTTTGGTAAACAACATGGTTATAGCGGACAATCTGCACACCGCGATATTCTCCATCGCAGCCTATACGGTGCTGCTTTGCTTTAACCTTTTGAAATCCGGCGCACTGGCAAAATCATTATTCCATGCACATTAAAAGGAGGTTTTCCATCACCAAGAAATACAGCGTTATTTACGCAGATCCCCCGTGGCGGTATGAACGGAGCAAGGTGCAGGGCGCGGCGGAAAAGCACTATCCCACCATGAGCATTGACGAGCTGTGCGCCCTGCCCGTGCCGGAGCTGGCGGCGAAGGATTGCGCCCTGTTTTTGTGGGCGACCTTTCCGCAGCTTCCCGAAGCTCTGCGGCTGATCCGCGCATGGGGCTTTCGGTATCGGACTGTGGCGTTCGTTTGGCTCAAACGTAACCGCAAAAGCCCGTCCTGGTTTTACGGTATGGGCTATTGGACGCGCAGTAACGCGGAAATCTGTCTGCTGGCGACCAAGGGCAAACCCAAGCGGCAGTCGGCGGGCGTACATCAGTTTCTTATCAGCCCCATAGAGCAGCACAGCAAAAAGCCGGATGCAGCGCGGGAAAAAATCGTTGCCCTTATGGGGGATTTGCCCCGTATTGAGCTGTTTGCCAGACAGAAAACGCCGGGGTGGGATATATGGGGCAACGAACTCCCAAACAGTATTGAAATGTAACGAAAGGAGATTTTTCTATGGCGTATGTACCCGTTCCAAAAGACCTGTCTCGCATAAAGACAAAGGTTGCCTTTAACCTTACCAAAAGGCAGCTCATATTCTTCGCGGCGGCGCTCCTTGTTGGACTGCCGCTTTTCTTTTTGCTCAAAGGCAGCACTGGCACAAGCCTTGCGGCGTTCGTAATGATCCTCGTTATGCTGCCCTGCTTTCTGTTTGCCATGTACGAAAAGCACGGGCAGCCCCTTGAAACGCTGATTAAGAACATCATACAGACAAAATTTATCCGTCCGAAAGAAAGACCCTATCAGACGGAAAACTTCTATGCCGTCCTCGAACGGCAAAGACAACTTGAAAAGGAGGTATCGGCTATTGTCAACGGCAAACGCAAAACACGCAGGAAACAGGCGTAAGCTCACCCGCGCCGAGAAAAAGGAAATCGCCGCCCTGATCCGAGCGGCAAAGGGCGACGGAAAGGCGCACACCGCGCAGCAGACCATACCGTATCTTGCCATGTACCCGGACGGTATCTGCAAGGTTACGGAAAAGAAATACTCCAAGAGCATCGCCTACGACGACATCAACTATCAGCTTGCGCAGGCAGACGATAAGACCGCCATTTTTGAAAATTGGTGCGACTTTCTCAACTATTTTGACGCGACCGTTAGTGTGCAGCTTTCCTTTATAAACCGGGGAACGCGCAGCGGCGGCGCGGAGGAGGTCGTTGCGATCCCCGCGCAAAATGACGCTTTCAATTCCATCCGCACCGAATATGCGGATATGCTGAAACATCAGCTTGCAAAGGGCAACAACGGCTTTGTAAAGTCAAAGTACATTACATTTTCCGTGGAAGCGGACAATCTGAACGCGGCAAAGGCGCGGCTTGCCCGTATCGAAACCGACATACTGAATAATTTTAAGGTGCTGGGCGCAGCCGCCCGCCCCATGACGGGCTATGAACGGCTGGAAGCCCTGCACAGCGTATTCCACCCGGAGGGAGAACCGTTCCGTTTCTCTTGGGACTGGCTCACCCCGTCGGGGCTTACCACAAAGGACTTTATCGCCCCGTCCTCGTTCCGTTTTGGCGACGGGCGCACGTTCCGCATGGGGCGAAAACTCGGTGCGGTATCGTTCCTTGAAATCCTTGCGCCGGAGCTGAATGACCGTATGCTTGCAGACATTCTCGACCTTGAAACGGGGATCGTCGTCAATCTCCATATCAAGAGCATCGACCAAACCGAAGCCATCAAGACCATCAAGCGCAAGATAACCGACCTTGACAAAATGAAAATTGAGGAACAAAAGAAAGCGGTACGCAGCGGCTACGATATGGACATCATCCCCTCTGACCTTGCCATGTTCGGCGGCGAAGCGAAAAACCTCTTGCAGGACTTACAGAGCCGCAACGAGCGAATGTTTCTCCTGACTTTCCTTGTGGTCAATATGGCGGACACGAAGCGAAAGCTGGAAAATGACATATTCGCAGCGGCGGGCATCGCGCAGAAATACAACTGCGCTCTTACCCGCCTTGACTACCAGCAGGAGGCGGGGCTGATGTCCTCTGTTCCGCTGGGCGAGAACCTGATCCCCATCCAGCGGGGGCTTACCACATCAAGCACCGCGATTTTCATTCCCTTTATCACACAGGAGCTTTTTCAGAAGGGCGCGGCACTCTATTACGGGCTGAACGCCCTGTCAAGCAATATGATCCTCTGTGACCGCAAGCGGCTTAAAAACCCCAACGGGCTGATCCTCGGCACTCCCGGAAGTGGCAAGAGCTTTGCGGCGAAGCGGGAAATCACAAACGCTTTTCTCATTACCGACGACGACATCATCATCTGCGACCCGGAAGCGGAATATTACCCCCTTGTGCGCCGCCTGCACGGACAGGTGATCCGCATTTCCCCCACAAGCACCCAGTATGTCAACCCTATGGATATTAACCTCAATTACAGCGAGGACGATAACCCCCTTGCGCTGAAAAGCGACTTTCTTCTTTCTCTCTGTGAGCTTGTCATCGGCGGCAAGGAGGGGCTGATGCCCGTGGAAAAGACCGTCATTGACCGCAGCGTAAGAAACGTGTACCGCCCGTTTTTAGCCGCCCCCGACCCGGCGAAAATGCCGATCCTCGGCGACCTTTACGACGAGCTTTTAAGACAGCCGGAGCCGGAAGCGGCGCGGGTGGCGGCGGCATTGGAGCTTTACGTTTCGGGCAGCCTGAATGTCTTTAACCACCGTACCAATGTGGAGCTTTCAAACCGCCTTGTCTGCTTTGACATCAAGCAGCTTGGGAAACAGCTTAAAAAGCTGGGGATGCTCATTGTGCAGGATCAGGTGTGGAACAGAGTAACCATAAACCGGGCTGAAAAGAAATCCACCCGCTACTACATGGACGAGTTTCATTTGCTCCTCAAAGAGGAACAAACCGCCGCCTATTCTGTGGAGATTTGGAAGCGTTTTCGTAAATGGGGCGGTATTCCAACCGCTATCACGCAGAATGTCAAAGACCTTTTGAGCAGCCGCGAAGTTGAGAATATCTTTGAGAACAGCGATTTTGTCCTCATGCTCAATCAGGCGCAGGGCGACCGGGAAATCCTTGCAAGGCAGCTCAACATCTCCCCGCAGCAGATGAAATACGTTACCCATACCGAAGCGGGCGAGGGGCTGATCTTCTACGGAAACGTGGTCCTGCCTTTCCTTGACCGTTTTCCACAAAATACCGAGCTATACCGGGTAATGACGACCCGCCCGGAGGAAGTGGGCGGCACATGAGATTAGACACCATCATCAACCGCGACGCGCTGTGTGCCCTGCGGGAGCTGCCCGCCGAGAGCGTCCATTGCTGCGTCACAAGCCCGCCCTATTACGCCCTGCGGGATTACGGCATGGACGCGCAGATCGGGCGGGAGGACACGCCGGAGCAGTACATCGCAAGGCTTGTCGAGGTTTTCCGTGAGCTGAAACGGGTGCTGCGCCCGGACGGTACGTTTTGGCTGAACATTGCCGATACCTACTGCGGCACAGGCAGCAAGGGCGCCTACACTGACCCGAAAAACCCGAAAGGCAGAAACGGGCAGAGCCTGTCCCTTGCAAGACGGGCGGCAGGCTGCAAGCAAAAGGATTTAATCGGTATTCCGTGGCTTTTAGCCTTTGCCCTGCGCTCTGACGGGTGGTACTTGCGAAGCGCGATTATTTGGCAGAAGGACAACCCCATGCCCGAAAGTGTGCGGGACAGACCGAGCCGCTGCTATGAGAACGTCTTTTTGCTTACCAAGTCCAAGAGCTATTACTATGACGCCGCCGCCATTGCGGAACCCATAGCCCCCACCACGGCGGCGCGATACCGGGGCGGGCGCAGCGCGGGACACAAATACGACGGCGAGGTACCCGGACAGGGTAAGGTGCAGGGCATCAACCGGGCGCGGACAGGCGGCTACTACGATGAAGCCCTCATGCCGACCACGCGGAATAAGCGGGACGTGTGGCATATCAACACCGTACCCTACAAGGGCGGGCATTTCGCCGCGTTCCCGCCGAAGCTGGCGGAAACCTGCATTTTGGCGGGCTGTCCCAAGGGCGGCGTTGTCCTTGACCCGTTTTTTGGCAGCGGCACGACGGGGCTTGCGGCAAAAAGCCTTGACCGCCATTACATCGGCATTGAACTGAACTATGACTATTGCACCCTTGCAAGGGCGCGGATCGGAGGTGAAACGAATTGAGCAAAAAGCTGAAACCCCGCGATAAAATTACGCAGAAAATGAGCCGGGACGGGCTTATCGAGGTCAACGAAACCGCAGGCACCGCCGAGCTGGTCAGCGGGCGCGAGCAGGACGCGGATTTTACCAAGCAGCCCGAACAGGCGGCGCAGGAAGCCGCGCAGCAGCATCCGCACCCATCCGGCGGCGCGGCAGCTCGTCCCCATACCCCGGAGCTTTCCCCGAAGCGGGACGACGCCGCAGCCGAGCGTGTTTTGGAGCATATCGACGCTGCCCATACCCGCGCAGCATCCAAAAAAGCGATAAAGCGGGCGCAGCAGGAAGCGGCGGCAAAAACAAAGACCTCGCGCCTGCAATTCACCGAGGAAGAACGGGCGACGCCGGAGCTTCAAAAGGCGATCCGCAAATCGGAAAGAGCCGCCGACCGCTTGGACGAAGCACGGGCGGCTATTCCGAAAAAGAAAGTCTTGACAAAAGAGCGCACCTTTGACGAAGCCGCAGGCAAGGGCAAAACCCGCCTGCGCTTTGAGGAAAAGGAAAAGCCCATACCGGGCGGCAGGCAGCAGCATAACCCCCTCTCCCGCCCCGTGCAGGAGGTCGGCGTTTTCGTCCACAATAAGATACATTCCGTTGAAAAGGACAACTCCGGCGTGGAGGGAGCGCACAAGAGCGAGGAATTAGCCGAGCGCGGCATCCGGGCAGGGGCGCGGCAGGTGCGAAAGAGCCGCCGCAGCCGCAAGCTGAAACCCTACCGGGCGGCGGCAAAAGCAGAAAAAGCCGCATTCAAGGCAAACGCCGATTTTCAGTATCAAAAGGCGCTGCATGACAACCCGCAGCTTGCAGCGTCTAACCCCGTTTCCCGGTTTTGGCAGAAGCAGCAGATCAAGCGGCAGTATGCAAAGGCGGTACGAACGGGCGGCGCAAAATCCGCAAGGAAAGCCGCAGAAAACACCCGCAAAGCAGCGAAGAAAACCGCCGAAGCGACGAAAAAGACCGCCGCCTTTGTAGGGCGGCATTGGAAAGCCTTTCTGATTGCCGGGTGTGCGCTGCTCCTGCTTATCATGCTGATGTCCGCAATTTCCTCCGGCTCCGCTCTTTTTTCGGGGCTTGTCAACGGTGTAATCGGAACCTCTTACACATCAGAGGACAGCGACCTTGTAGCGGTGGAAAACAATTATGCGGCAAAGGAAAACGATCTGCAAAGCAGGATAGACAATATCGAGCACGATTATCCGGGCTATGACGAATACCGCTACAACCTTGCGTACATCGGGCATAACCCCCATGAATTAGCGTCCTACTTGACCGCCCTGTTGCAGAGCTACACCCCGCAAAGCGCACAGGCAGAGCTTGACCGCATTTTCAATCTGCAATACAAGCTGACCGTCACAGAAGAAATCGAGGTGCGCTACCGCACGGAACGGCGCACAGGCAGCTACACGGACGCGGAGGGCAACACCCATACCTATACCTACACCGTTGAAGTCCCCTATAACTATTACATTCTCAATGTAACGCTGACGAACAGACCCATATCCTCTTTTGTATCGGAGCTGCTAACGCCGGAGCAGCTTGAAATGTACCATGTCTATTTGCAAACAAGCGGCAACAAACCCCTCGTTTTTGGCGGCGGCTCTGCGGACACTTCCGCGTCCGAGGATTTAAGCGGCGTTACCTTTGTCAACGGCACCCGCCCCGGCAACACCGTCCTTGTGGATATAGCGAAATCGCAAGTCGGCAATGTAGGCGGTGCGCCTTACTGGAGCTGGTACGGCTTTAACAGCCGCGTGGCTTGGTGCGCCTGCTTTGTGTCCTGGTGCTACGGACAGGCTGGACTTTCCGAGCCGCGCTTTGCGGGCTGTCAGTCGCAGGGCGTTCCGTGGTTTACCTCTCACGGGCAATGGGGCGCGAGGGGTTATGAGAATATCGCTCCCGGCGACGCCATCTTTTTTGATTGGGATTTAGACGGCAGCGCAGACCATGTAGGTATCGTAATCGGCACAGACGGAAGCCGCGTTTACACCGTGGAGGGTAATTCCGGCGACGCCTGCAAAATCAAAAGCTATCCTCTTGATTACGCCTGTATCAAGGGCTATGGGCTGATGAATTGGAATTAAAATTTGAAAGGAGTTTTGACAGTATGACAAACAGTAAAATTGACCGCATTGAAAAGGAAATGCAGAAAACGCGGGAGAAGATCAGCGAGTATCAGAACAGGCTGAAAGAGCTTGCGGCGCAGAAAACCGAAGCGGAAAACCTGCAAATCATCTCTCTTGTGCGCTCTATGCGCCTGACCCCCGCAGAGCTTACCGCCCTGCTTTCCGGCGAGCCGATCCCCGGCATTGCCGCCGCAGGGACAGACTACATGGAACAGGAGGAAATCGAAAATGAAGAATAAAGGCTTTTTCAAAACAGCCGCCGCCCTGCTTGCCGCCCTTGTCCTCTTGGGCGGCTTTTCTGTTACCGCCTATGCGGGCGGCGGTGAGGACATTCCCACCAATGACAGCGGCGTGATCGTAGAAACCGAGCCGCAGCCCCTTACGCCGGACGGTAATCTGTCGCTGATTGATGACATTGAGGGAGAAGCAGCCGAGGACAAGCAGTTTATCATTGTGCAGAGCAAAAACGGCAACTACTTTTACATCATCGTTGACCGCGCCGCCGAGGGCAAAAACACCGTACATTTTCTCAATCAGGTGGACGAAGCCGACCTGATGGCGCTCATGGAGGGCGACAGCGGCAAGGCGCAGGCTCCCGCCGTTTGCACCTGTAAGGACAAATGCAAGGCAGGCGCAGTCAATACCGCCTGCCCGGTATGCTCTGTCAATATGACCGAATGTGCAGGCAAGGAAGCCGTGCCGGAGCCGGACGATGCGCCGCCGGAGAAAGAAAAAAGCAATGCAGGCGGGCTTGTGATCTTCCTTGTCGTTACCCTGCTTGCCGGTGGCGGCGCGTTCTACTACTTTAAGATTATGAAGCCGAAGCAGGGCATCAAGGGCGACACCGACCTTGACGATTTTGATTTTGACGAATACGACGAGGACGAGCCGGAGGAAGAAGCTGACAGCGCAGATACCGAACAGGAGGACGAGGAAGCATGAAACTTGTGATTTGTGAGAAGCCCAGCGTCGGGGCGGCGGTTGCCGCCGCCCTTGGCGTTACGGGCAGAAAAGACGGATATATCGAGGGAAACGGCTACCTCATTTCTTGGTGTATCGGGCATTTGGTACAGCTTTCCGAAGCTGCCGCCTATGGGGAACAGTACAAGAAATGGAGCTATGACAGCTTACCCATTCTGCCGCAGGAATGGCAGTACACCGTAGCTGCCGACAAGGGAAAACAATTCAAAATCTTAAAAGACCTCATGCACAGCGCCGACGTTTCGGAAGTCGTGAACGCCTGCGACGCAGGACGCGAGGGCGAGTTGATTTTCCGATTTGTCTATCATCAAGCGGGCTGCAAGAAGCCCTTTACCCGTCTTTGGATTTCCTCAATGGAAAACGAAGCAATCCGAAGTGGCTTTGACAATCTGAAGGACGGGCGGGAATACGACGCCCTCTACCATTCCGCACTATGCAGGGCAAAGGCTGACTGGCTTATCGGCATTAACGCGACCCGCCTTTTCTCCTGCCTGTATGGAAAGACCTTGAACGTGGGGCGTGTGCAGACCCCGACCCTCAAAATGCTTGTAGCTGTCTCTTATACACATCTCCGAGCCCACGAGACG
>ENA-OZSD01000096-OZSD01000096.1-human-gut-metagenome-genome-assembly--contig:-NODE-96-length-10385-cov-4.790803_pt1 | contig 10385 bp, 10 predicted proteins | sample MGYA00243276_ERZ653961 | MGnify/ENA primary metagenome ERZ653961 (study PRJEB26926, sample SAMN06164498) | human gut metagenome | biome: ENVO:00009003; feature: ENVO:2100002; material: ENVO:00002003... | reverse complement strand
ACGAGATAGGAGTCCGTCTCGTGGGCTCGGAGATGTGTATAAGAGACAGGTCCTCCAATCTCAAATCACGATTTTACGCACTTTCACGACGCTTCCGTCGCTTCTTGGTATAGTATACCACACCTTCAAAAATTGTTCAACAAAGTTCACATAACTAACACAAAACTTTCATACGCAGTACATACGGGCAGGGTATTATATATTTGTCGCAAGGGACAAGACCCACCGAGGAAAGTTCCGAGAGCGGCAGTTGATTTTGGTATGTAGGCTTTTACCCCAAGCCTTCATATATACAGCTTGTAGATTAATTTCTACTAGCTTCTCCCCTATAATTTTTTATTTTTTGGCACCCACAGTTTTCTGTGGGTGTTTTTTTGTCCTGTCGAGGATATCGCAGGACGAACCTGTTTTATGACGCATGACACAAAAAAAGCGGAACGCCCCACACAGAACATTCCGCTTAAATCAAACTATTCTATTTAGTTATATTCAGGGAGCGATTATCTTGCACCCTCAGCAAAGCCGCTGTCAACAAGATCAACAAGACCCTTTACTGCTGCTTCCTCATCTGGACCGTCTGCAATGATCCTGATAGTTGTGCCGCCTACGATGCCAAGTGAAAGAATTCCAAGAAGGCTCTTTGCGTTTACTCTTCTCTCCTCTTTCTCTACCCAGATAGATGACTTGAATTCATTTGCCTTCTGGATGAAAAATGTTGCAGGGCGTGCGTGAAGTCCTACCTGATTCTGTACTACTACGTCTTTTACGAACATACTGATCTCTCCCATTCATTATAATGCTGTTAAACTCCCTAATTAAGGGACTTTTTCAAGATACCCTCAGGTTATTTGATATATTTATTATACTCGACAAGTCTGCCTTAGTCAACGCAAATTTTAGACAAACAAGCGAAAAACCCTCAATTTTCAGCACAATGCTCTAAACTTTGCAACTTTTGCGATTAAACTTGTGATATATCCACAACACAGATTTTTACATTATATCACTTTGTACAAATTCATTTAACAATTATGTGAAAAGTGTTGAAAACCAATATCACTTTTTATCCTCTTTTTCTTCTAATTTGTGTATAATAGCCAAATCTTTTTCCGTCAGCGGACTTCTTTCCAACAGCTCAGGACGCTTCAAATAGGTGGCTTTTACAGCCTCCTCACGGCGCCATTTCGCTATCTCAGCATGATTGCCCGATAGAAGCACTTTAGGCACTTCCCTGTCATGCCACACCTCAGGACGTGTGTACTGTGGATATTCCAGCAGACCATTATAATGGCTCTCGTCCTCATAGCAATCCGCCTGCGAAAGCGTTCCCTCCAGCATTCTTACAACGCAGTCCACCAGCACCAACGCAGGAAGCTCTCCGCCGGTAAGCACATAATCTCCCACGGATATTTCTTCATCAACTATTTCGTCAATGACCCTGCTGTCCACTCCCTCATAGTGACCGCATAATATAAATATGTTGTCAAGCCGAGAAAGTTCCTTTGCACGCTTCTGGGTCAGCGTTTTTCCCTGTGGGGACATATAGATAACGTGAGGCTTAGACTTGCCCTCAGTCACCGACTTGTAGCAGTTGTAAATAGGCTCGCACTGCATGAGCATACCCTGTCTTTCGCTGTAAGGGGTATCGTCTACTCTGCGGTGCTTGTCCTGAGTGTAGTCCCTGATATTATGACACGTTACCGTGAAAATATTCTTAGCCCTCGCCCTGCCTACTACGCTTTCAGAAAGATAATTCTCAAGCATTTCAGGAAAAAGCGTTGCAATATCTATGTTCAAATCAATTCCTCCATATCATGTCAAAAGGCTGGTAAGCCCAATTTTCCTCAGCGCTGTTCAAATGCTCCTGCACAGAGCCACCGCTTTTTTCATAGTATCCTATGCCCTGCACAACACCGATAGTCACCACAATAGCAATTATTATCACCACAAATAAGCTCCACAAAGCAGACCTGCGCTTCTTCGGCTTGTTGCCCTCGTTATTATAGTATACCCTCAGACTTGTGAGCATATTGTCAAGCTCCATAAAGCTCAGCCCCTCGCCCTCATATGTGTTGGCAAGCCTGTTGAATCCGCTCTCTTTTCTCAGCCTTTTTATGAGCCATTTTTCCTCAGCCCTGGGACTTCTCAGCCGTGGACTTTCGTCTATGTATGCTGTAAAAACTCTCTCGATACATTTCAGCGACTTTTCACGGCTGTTCACCTTTGGAAATATCAGGCTGAACATTCCGTCAGAATAATCTCTGACAAGCCTTTCCAAGTCCTCGTATTTGCAGAACTTCATTAATCAAAAAGCCCCTCCAGCGGAGTTATCTTCATCACGCCACCCTCGATATCAGTTTCAGCCACAACTTCAGGTATCGCAGGGATAAGCTTAACGTTCCCCTTTTCGTCAGTGATGTGGTAAACATCGTTAGCGCCTGTCTGACTTACGTCTGTTATCTTGCCGTAGCTTTCACCGCTGTCAGCGTCAACAACTTCAAGACCTATAAGATCCTGGACAAAATAACAGCCCTCATCAAGCTCCACATCGTCACGGTCGATATAAAGCACCCTGTTGCGAAGCTTCTGAGCCTCCTCCACAGTATCAACGCCCTTGACTTTCATTACAACGATATTCTTTGCAACTCTCGAACGCTCTATCTCCACAGGAGTACCACTCTTATAATATAGTGTGTCAAATCCGCAGAGAAATTCAGGTCCATCACACCATGGCTGTACTTTTATCTCGCCCTTTATGCCAAACACCGATACTATCTTTCCTGCTTCAAGATATTTCTTTACGCCCATTTTGATTACCTCCCGATAACAAATCTTACAGCTTTCTTTTTATAGATTGTAACATATTTTTTTACCCTTTGCAACGCTTTAACTACGCTGTTATGCACATAGCTTAGGATATTTACAAAAAATTTATTAATTACAATTCGGTTACTCAAAACGAACTTTGCACCTCTCTTTTGTACAAAATCACCATGAAAACCTGTGATTTAACAAAAAATTCACACATAAGAGAGCAAAATGTGTTACAATTTGTAATATATCAGACCGCAGACCAGTGCTTGAAACTGCGGTATAAAAGTTTTTTTGCATATTTTCACTATAAAACACTTGCAAAACATATCGTTTTTTGTTATAATAACAATGTGCAGACATCTGCCCTTATGGGGTAATTATGCCCATGGCAGAACTTAGGTCGAAAATTTTTGCAAGTAGAGGGGAATAACTTATGTCAAACAGATTATTTCAGAGCGTTGTTCATCAGATGCGTGACACTATCGACTGCGTCATAGGCGTAATAGATGAGAACGCAACTATCATTGCCTGCTCTGAGCTTTCACAGGTCGGAACGACTAACGAATTCGTTTCGTTAGATCTGGGCGATTCACACGACATTTTTGTTAGAGACGGTTATACCTATAAGCCATTCGGTGCTCATATGAAACCTGACTATGCTGTTTTCGTTGAGGGAACAGACGAGGTGGCAGCAAAGTATGCAAGCATACTTGCCATTACTCTTTCCAGCATAAAGCAGTATTATGACGAAAAATACGACAGAAACAATTTCATCAAGAACGTAGTGCTTGACAACGTGCTGCCGGGCGACGTTCATGTTAAAGCTAGAGAGCTGCATTTCAGCGCTGACATTTCAAGAGTCGTGCTGCTTATCAGAATACTCTCCACAAATGATGTTTCAGCTTACGATGTTATCCAGAACCTTTTCCCTGACAAGTCCAAGGACTTCGTTTTCAACATCACTGAGAGCGATATCGTGCTTGTTAAGGAAGTGGCAAACGGCGTTGAGTCAAAGGATCTGGAAAAGCTGGCACGTTCTATTTCCGATACCCTTTCAAGTGAATTCTATACAAGAGTCACTGTAGGTATAGGAACAGTAGTCGAGGGCGTCAAGGATCTGGCAAGAAGCTTCAAGGAAGCACAGATAGCTCTCGAGGTAGGAAAGGTGTTCGATACTGACAAGAATATCGTTTCTTATGACAATCTTGGTATCGCAAGACTTATCTATCACCTGCCTACAACACTTTGCGAAACATTCCTTAAGGAAGTTTTCAAGAAAGGCTCTATCGAGTCACTGGATCATGAAACACTTTTCACTATCCAGAAGTTCTTTGAGAACAACCTGAACGTTTCTGAAACTTCAAGAAAACTGTTTGTTCACAGAAATACTCTTGTGTACAGACTTGAAAAGATCAAAAAGCTCACGGGTCTTGACCTGAGAGAGTTCGACCACGCTATCATCTTCAAGATAGCTCTCATGGTAAAGAAATATCTCTCCGCTAACCCTGTCAAGTTCTAAGTCCTACGAGCGAAAAAGAGGCTTGCTTGCCTCTGTAAAACTAAGGCGGTGTAAATTTTGGTAGAGTTTAAAGACGTGTCCGTTACCTATTCAAGCGGTGTGGACGCTCTGAACAAAGTAAACCTGAAGATAAACGACGGCGACTTCGCTTTCGTGGTAGGTCCTTCAGGCGCCGGAAAATCAACACTTATCAAACTGGTGCTTAAAGAAATAGATGCGACCAGCGGTACAGTAATGGTAAACGGCTTCAATCTGAAAAAGCTGAGAAGAAGAAAGATACCTGCACTTCGCAGAACTATCGGCGTTGTTTTTCAGGATTTCAGACTTATCCCTACAATGACAGTTTATGAGAACGTGGCGTTCGTGCTGAGAGTGATCGACGCTCCTGCAAAGTACATAAGAAGCCGTGTTCCGTATGTTATAAGCCTTGTGGGACTTTCCGATAAGGCGAAAAGCTATCCGACCGAGCTTTCAGGCGGTGAGCAGCAGCGTGTGGCACTTGCAAGAGCACTTGTAAACGACCCACAGCTCATCATTGCCGACGAGCCTACAGGTAATATCGACCCTGCTCTTTCATATGAGATAGTAGAGCTTCTCAAGGGCATAAACGAGTGCGGCACTACCATTCTTATGGTTACCCACGAGCATGACCTTGTGCGCTATTTCGGAGGCAGAATTATCAACATCAACAAAGGTCAGATCGCCTTTGACGAAGTGATAGGAGGCTCCAATGAAAGCAAGTAGTTTTAGATATCTTATAAATCAGGGCTTCAAGGGCATTTGGAAAAACAGAATGATGACGTTCGCCTCTTTCTGTATCCTGCTCGTTTCCCTGCTTATGGTAGGCACTTCGGTGCTGGTTTCCATTAACCTTACCAGAATAATCGGCGGTATCGAGGACAAGAGTGAAGTCATCGTTATCGTTAAGGACGGCACAAGTCAAGCTGATATGCAGACCCTTGAAAATAAGCTCAAAGAGGTCGGAAATATCAACACCGTGAGCCTTTATTCAAAGGACGAAGCGTGGAAAAATATGCTCAAGGGCATGACAGACGAGGAAAAGGATTTCTTCCAGTATGCTGACGATAACCCATTGCCTGACACATACAAGGTAACGGTCAAGGATATCGAGAAGATGAGCGAAACAACCACTCAGATAGAGACCTTTGAAAATGTTGACTCAACAAAGTCCCCTACAGCATTTGCTGATATCCTTATCAGTATCAGAAGAGTATTTACGATAGTTGCCTTTGCGGTCATTGTGGCACTTGTTGTGGTTTGTCTGATAATCATTTCAAATACCACCAGAGCAAGCGTTTTCGCAAGACGTAAAGAGATCAACATCATGAAATATGTAGGCGCTACCAACAGCTTTATCAGAATACCTTTCTTTATCGAGGGTATGATAGTTGGTCTGCTTGCAGCAGCAGGCGCACTGCTGCTCACAAAGTTTGCCTACGAGGGAATTTACAACATCTTCAATGATGACTTCAAGCTCTGGAGCATTCTCGGTGTTCAGAATTTGTATTCGTTCAAATCCCTCTTGCTCCCTGTTGCAGCATCTTATCTTATCGCAGGCGCTGTTATCGGTGCGGTGGGTACATCTATAAGCACAGGCAAGCATCTTAAAGTATAATACATTTGCCAAATATAGACATAAGGCAGGCTATGATCCAACGGGGTTTTTAGACTGCCTTTTGTTGCAGTTTAAAGCATATCCTGACATGAGATAAAAAAGAAAGAACGTGCGGGATAATGCGTTAGAGGAAGATAAAAACGTGTAAAAATGGTCTTTTTTAAGACGGAGGACAGGTATGAAAACAGGTATATTCACAATGAAGCGAGTATTGGCTTTCACTATCGCCGTAGTCGCTTCCATGACAATGCTTGCAGGCGGCACACAGCCGGTCATGACAGCGCAGAACGCTTCTGCAGAAAGTCAGGCAATAAAGAACAACAAGAAAAAAATATCCTCTGCCAAGGATAAAATAAGCGAGCTTGAACAAAAGCAGGCTGACCTTGACAAGCAGATAAACAGCACAAAGGACGATATCTCCAAGGAGGAAGAAAATCAGAAAGCTATCCAAGAGCAGATAGAAACTGTTCAGGAAACTATACTGACCCTTGAGGATTCTATCACTGACCTTGAAACTGAGATAGCCGACCTTGAAGAGGCTATCGCAAAGAGCGAAATAAAAATAAAAAACAAGAGAACTGAGATAGAAAATGGCGTTGTTGACTTCAAACAACGTCTTAGAGCAATGTATGTTGCCGGAAATAGTTCATACACCGATATTCTTATTGGTTCGACGGACTTTTATGATATGCTTATGAAAATAGAGCTTGTCAAAAGAGTGGCTGACCATGACAACACCATGATCGACGGACTTGTTGAGCTTAAAGGCGAGTATGAATCTCAGGAAGCAGAGCTTGAAGCCAACAAGACTGAACTTGAAACTAACAAAACTACCCTTGAGGAACAAAAGGCCTATCACACTGAGCAGAAGAAAAAGCTTGACGACCTTTATGCAAAAAGTCAGGCTGTTATCGACCAGCTTGAGGAAGATAAGGCGGCTTATGAAGCCAATAAGGAGCAGATAAACAAGGAGCAGGAAGACTTCGAGGCACAGCTCCAGAAGCTTTACAAGGAGCAGGAGCAGATCAAAAAGAATGAAGAAGAGGAACGTAAGAAAAAAGAAGAGGAAGAACGTAAGAGAAGAGAGGAAGAAGAACGTAGACAACAGCAGCAACAGCAGAATAATAACGGCAATTCTTCACCTTCTAATGCAAACGGCAACACCTCTAACAGCGGTCAATCTTCTACCAATAACGGTGACTACAATTATACCGACAAGAGCCAGTTTACATGGCCTGTGCCGGGTTATTATCATATTTCCTACGGCGTGGGTTGGCGCTGGGGCGCTTATCACAAGGGTATCGACATCTGGTCTCCAGGAATAAGAGGTGCAAAGATATGCGCTGCTGCTGAGGGTACTGTTATACTCGTCAGCAACACCTGCACACACGATTATGGCAAGAACGGCTCATGCGGCTGTGGCGGTGGATACGGAAACTACTGCATAATCGACCACGGCAACGGCTACTGGACCCTTTACGGTCACTCACAGTATATGAGCGTAACACAGGGTCAGCACGTCAACAAGGGCGACGTTCTGGGTATTGTCGGCTCAACAGGATATTCAACTGGCGACCACCTGCACTTTGAGGTACGATTGAACGGCGTGGCTCAGAATCCGTCAAATTATGTATAAACAGGCAATGCCGAAAGGTCTTGCCCCACAACCAAAGGAGTCTTTTATTTCATGAACAGGCTTTACAGCTTAAAACGTATTCTCACTTTCATTATCGCATTCGCTGTTACCGCTGGTATTGCAGGAAGCAGCTACAATTCTTCTTTGAAGATAACCTCAGCGGACACTGAAAACTCGCAGGGGGAGGACTATAGCTATACTGATTCTGTGGCTGACGGAGGTCAGCAAAGCGATGAACAAACAGAAAATGACGATAATTCTCAGGAGGAGTCAACAGGTTTTGACATCACACAGTATGCAGAACAGCTAAGAGAGCTATCAAAAAAGCAGACGGAAATAAACGAACAGCTCGACAAATATGATGAGGACATTGAGAAAAGCGAGAAAAAGCAGAAGCTTCTGAAAGAAAAGATAGATTCTATAAATGACGAAATAGACGTTCTCAACTCTTACATGACCGCACTGGAGCTTCAGATAAACACCAATCAGCGAAATATCGATAAGAAGCAGGCTGAGATAAACAAGGGCATAGATGACTTTAAACAAAGATTAAGGGCAATGTATATCGCAGGGTCGGACAGCTACACCACAATGCTTTTGGAATCAGACAGCTTTTATGACATACTCATGAGATTAGAGCTTATAAAGCGTGTAGCACACCATGATGACACTATCATTGATAACCTTATAAAACTCAAAACTGAATATGAGGATATGCAAAAGACCCTTGACAAGCAGAAAGCCGAGTATGACGCTCAGTACACACAGTATACACAGCAGAAAGATATGCTCAGTCAGCTTTACCGCTCCAGTACAAAAACACAGCAGGAGCTTAAAGCTAAGCAGAAAAAGCTCAGAGAGCAGAACGAAGCCTATGAGGCGGAACGTGAGCAGTTTGAGGGCAGCCTTTCTGGCATACTGAAATCATCGGGCTCAGGCGGAACAGCAAGAGATAACGAAGTTTCCGCCACAATGGCACTTGCAGATGTGAAGCTTGAAGAGCTTCACAAGGAGATAAATGACCGCCTTGACAAGGGCGAAAAGCTTGGAGATGCCGAGCCTGATTACTACTTCGCATGGCCTGTTCCGGGGGCTTACTCCGTATCATCAGGCGTGGGCGCACGATGGGGCTCATATCACACTGGTCTTGACATTCCTGCGGCTCATGGCACGCCTATTCACGCTTCATGCAGTGGCAAGGTCATAAAGATAAACACCACCTGCACTCATGACTACGGCAAGGAGGAGTCCTGCGGCTGTGGTGGCGGTTATGGAAACTATGTTATCATCGACCACGGCAACGAGTTCATCACCCTTTACGGACATCTCACAGAGGTAGATGTAGAGATAGGTGACGAGGTGAAGAAAGGCGACGTTATCGGCAAAATGGGTTCGACCGGCTTTTCAACGGGCGACCACCTGCACATTGAGATACGCTATCAGGGTTATATATTGAACCCTGCGTTCTATCTTGATGTTACACAATAAAAAAATCGACCTCTTATGGAAAAACATAAGAGGCCTTTTTTTATCTTATTTTGAAGCACTCACACGCTTACAAAGACGTGAAATAATCGCTGTGATAAATCTTGTTCCTGCAGTGCAAAGAAGCATTATCACGGGGATAAATGTGACGATATATCTCGGTGGATTTTCCCAGATAAGGAAAAAGAGTATAACTCCCGTGAGAGTCACTATGCTGAAAAACAAAGCAGAATGGCGACGCTTGCCAGCGGCATAAACTGCACCAAACGCCATTGCTATGAGCATTGCACTGTGATAGCCGTCTACATAGCTACCAAGTAAGCGACTGTGCAATACCTCTCGCAGACCACCTGAGGGGTCGGAGCGTGAGAGATATTTGCCATAGGCAAAACCACCGCTGTCCCACGTTCTGGCGACTTTGTGATAAGCCATTTTGCAGGCTTCATAAGGGGTGCTTATGTTTTCAAGGCGGGCTTTTATTTCCCGGATATTCGCCTGCTTTTTGGCGTCATATGTATCAAATGACATAGTGAAGTCAACGTCCTCGTCAACATGGGTCTTGTAGTCGCTGTTAAGGCTCATCATTATCCAGTGTGTAACAGGAAAACGATATCTGTCTACCATTTTTTCATCAGAGATACCCATAGTAAGACCGCCATAGTATGCCGCCTTTGACACGCCAATAAACAGCATAACAGCCGCAAGGCTCAGGATAGCTCCCCTTTTTACACCCATTTTCAGCACAAAAAATATCATCACTGAAATCAGAATTATTGCAATGCTTCCCTTGACAGTGTTTCCAAGTGCGATAAAAAGGCTTGCTATAAGAGCATAGACAACGCTTTTGGTTTTGCTTTTTTCTTTCACCGCAAGGGTCAGAAAATAAAGAGTACAGCTTACAAATATCATGCCTGCTGTGTCAGAATGAAAAAACGGTGTATACAGAAGCATAACAGGCATAAGTGCCGAAATAATGCCGCAAAAAAGCCTTTGGCTGTTAAGTTTAAAAATCCTCTCCCCTGTGAGAAAGGTCATTATTACGCTAAGTTGAATAAGAATTACGTTAAAGGTCTGCCCCGCATAGATGCTCACGCCGCCGGTGAAAAGCTTCCATAAGGCGAAAAAGGGTATCTGCAAATATATCATGCCCCATGCGTTAGGGTATTTTGCAGCATAAATACGGTAGCTTTCTTTGATGCTCCCAAGATCTTCACCCATGACAAAGCGTTTTGCGAACTCCCCTGTTATTTTGGGGTCAACCATTTCTGTCTCTTATACACATCTCCGAGCCCACG
>ENA-OZSD01000092-OZSD01000092.1-human-gut-metagenome-genome-assembly--contig:-NODE-92-length-10616-cov-4.827384_pt1 | contig 10616 bp, 10 predicted proteins | sample MGYA00243276_ERZ653961 | MGnify/ENA primary metagenome ERZ653961 (study PRJEB26926, sample SAMN06164498) | human gut metagenome | biome: ENVO:00009003; feature: ENVO:2100002; material: ENVO:00002003... | reverse complement strand
ACCCTCAAACAGCAGAAAGGAGCGTGAATACATGGACGGACGAAAAAGGACGGTGCAGCTAAAGTTTCGCGTGACGGAAGCCGAGCGCGATTTGATCCTTGAAAAAATGAAGCTGATACCAACACGGAATATGGCGGCGTATCTGCGGAAAATCGCAATCGACGGATATATCATTCAGATAGACCATAGCGACATAAAGGCAATGACCGCCGAAATACAGAAGATCGGGGTCAATGTCAATCAGATCGCGCGGCGCGTGAACAGTACGGGCAGCGTCTATCAAGAGGACATAGACGAGATAAAGGGGGTGCTGAATGAGATATGGCGGTTACAAAGATTAAACCTATTAAAAGCACGTTGAGCAAAGCCCTCGCCTATATCCAAAATCCCGCCAAGACAGAACAAAAATTGCTTGTGTCCTCGTTCGGCTGCTCCTATGAAACGGCAGATATTGAGTTTGCATATACCCTGTCGCAAGCGTTGGAGAAAGGCAACAATTTAGCCCACCACCTCATGCAATCCTTTGAGCCGGGGGAAGTGGATTATCAGACCGCCCATGAAATCGGGCGGCAGCTTGCCGACGCTGTAACCAAAGGGCAGCATGAATACGTTTTGACGACGCACATTGACAAGGGGCATATCCATAACCATGTGATTTTTTGTGCGGTCAATTTCATAGACCACCGCAAATACAATTCCAACAAGCGGAGCTATTACGGCATACGCAACATCAGCGACAGGCTGTGCCGGGAAAACGGCTTGTCCGTCGTTGTCCCCGGCAGGGGCAGCAAGGGAAAGAGCTATGCGGAGTACCAAGCGGAAAAGACGGGTACAAGCTGGAAAGGCAAGCTGAAAATTGCCGTTGACGCGCTTATCCCGCAAGCGTCAGACTTTGCCGATTTTCTGCGGCTGCTGCAAGCTGCGGGCTATGAGATAAAGCCCGGTAAATACATATCTTGCCGCGCACCGGGGCAGGAACGCTTTACCCGTCTGAAAACGCTCGGCGCGGATTATACAGAGGAAGCCATAACAGAGCGCATCAAGGGCAGGCGCACCCGCGCCGCCAAAGCCCCGAAGCAGGAGCGCGGCGGTATCTCCCTTGTTATCGACATTCAGAACAGCATCAAGGCGCAGGAAAGCCGGGGCTATGAGCATTGGGCGAAAATCCACAATCTCAAACAGGCGGCGAAGACGCTGAACTTCCTCACGGAAAACAGGATTGACAGCTATGCAGAGCTTTCCGCAAAAATCGCGGAAGTGAACGCGGCAAGTGAACAGGCGGCAGGCGTATTAAAGGGCGTCGAACGGCGGCTTGCGGATATGGCGGTGCTGATTAAGCATATCACGACATACCAAAAGACAAAGCCTGTGTATGACGCATACCGCAGAGCAAAGGATAAGGCGGCATACCGCGCCGCCCATGAGAGCAGTATCATATTGTTTGAAGCCGCTGCAAAAGCGATCAAGCCCGCGTTGGTTGGCGGCAAGCTCCCTAACGTCGCCGCGCTGCAAGCGGAATATGCCGCGCTCGGAGAGCAGAAAGAAAAGCTCTACGCCGACTATGGCAGGCTGAAAAAGCAGGTCAAGGAGTACGACGTTATCAAGCGGAACATCGACAGTATTTTGCGGCGTGAAAGTGAGCCGGAGCGGGGTAAGGAAAATGTGCGCGGATAAATGCGGATTGTGTGGAAATCCCCGAAAAAGCATGGTATGATGAAACTATCCCAATGTAGGACTGCTGAACGCTATCCATATTTTTACGAAACAGAGGTGAGGTTATGACGCGAGGTGAGATTTGGAAAGACTTTTTTAAGAAAACGGTTTTGACCATTCTGATTGCCGGAGTGCTGTTTTATTGGGCTACACTGGTATTCACAAAGGACGGGGCAACGAACTACTTTTATGTGTGGCTGTGCTGCGGCATCCCCTTTGGCATACGCCGTATGTTCGTGTGGCTTATCCCACGCGGCTTTGACCTTTCCGGCACGGTGGGCGTCGTTGCGCTCAACTTCATTGTGGGCGGCTTGATTGGCGGCGTCATTCTGATATGGCGGCTTGCGGTCGCGGCATGGTATATCCCTCTGACGATATATCGGCTTCTAAACGTCGGCAGGGTCGGCGTAGCAGAAATCGGCGAGGAATAAGCAAAAAAAGAGAACGGGGCGCGGCAGCCGATGATGGCCACCGCGCCCCGTCTGTTCGTTGGTGCTGCTTTAAGTGTCTGTTACGCAGTAGAACACTGTTTTTGCGGGTTTAGGTATAAATCCCCTGTCATGCTCAAATCGCGTCTGAAAAGCGGCATGGCGCAAGGGCTTTTTCGCGCCTACTGCGTAACGCGGGCGCGTCGTTTCCGCATCCGCTCGGCGGCTTGCCTGCGGGTGATCCGCTTGCGGCAGTCCGGGCAGTATTTGACGCTGTTTGAGGTGGACGCAAACGCCGCGCCGCACTCGGCGCACCGCCGCCTGTCCTCTGCTTGGTAAAGCTCCGCGTAAAGCAGCTTGTCGGCGGGAAGTACGGCGTTTTGAAACCATCTGCAAAGAAGCGAATAGGAAATGAGCTGCGGACAAACGCACTCGTCTCCATCGTCCAGCAAAATGCAGTTCCCGCCCATACAGTTGCAGCAGGTTTTCTTGATAAGGGCGTTCACTTTGCGGCTCTGCTGCGGCGTCAGCCGTTTCAGCTCGCTCATACTTCGTCGGCGGCAGATACGGCGAGAGCGGCAAAGTCGGCGTCGCTCATGGCGCGGAGCTTCGCAAGGGTACGCAAGGCAAGCTCGCGCATTTCGCCGTCCATATAGGGCAGCGCACCCGACATTTCCCCGATAAGCTCCCTGCGCGTATCGGCGATGTAGATGCTGATAAGATTTGTTTCCTCAACGGTAAATCGGTTCATGCTCATACCTCCATTTCGTGATGTTTTGTTTTTGCCGCCCGCTTCGGAGCGGCTTTCTTCTTGTCGGCGGCAAGCTGCGCCCGGATAGAGGGGCGGGGCTTGCGAATATCCCGGTCGCGGTTTTCGTTCTTGTCGATCAGCGCATAGATGCCGTGCCTGCCCTCGATTTTGGAAAAGGTCAGCGTCTTGTAGGGAAGCAGCGAGAAAAGGCGGTCAACGTCCCGGCTCGACGCAAGCATCATAAACGCCGGGGCAAGCTCTGTCATGTAGTGGGTTTTGTTCGGGCTGTTGGGGCTGTACTGACGTTTCATTTCGGCAACAATGCGCCGCGCTTCGGCTTCAATCAGCCCGTCGCGCAAGGCGGCTATATGCGCCTTGAAGTCCCCCGGCGAAAGCTGCTCACGGCTGCGCCGTTCCTCTTGCAGAAGATCACGCAAGGCTTCGGGGGCGTTTGGCTGCGTCTCAAAGCGTTCAAACTTGCCGTACTGCGGGTGGTCGTTGCCGTTAAACCATTGCTTTGCGGGCTGCTCGACGCGCCCGTATTCATAGATAAGGGCGTTTGTGTCTGCGGGAAGCGCCTGCTCCCGAACGTGCCGGAAATGGGCGGCATAGTCCAGCTCATAGAGGTTTCCCCGGATTTTGCCGCGCTCCCTGCCTGTCAGCTCCACGGCATAGGCAAGAATACGGTCGCGTGTCTGCTCCCCGTGGAACTTCCATGTGTTGTATGGGCGGGTGTCTTTCAAGAAAACCTCGCGCTCCCGGAAGCAATGCGTCCCGGACGGACGGGAAAGCCACAAAAGCGTCCTGTCCTCACGGTCGGGGCTTGCAGCAGCCTCGTGAATGATCTTCTTGTCAATCTCAAAATCGCTTTGGTAAAAGCCGGTGTTCTGCTTCATCACCGCATCAAGGCAAGCCAATATATCCACGTTTTCAAACTTCTGCATACGATCAGTTCCTTTCCAAATCCTGTGTTTTGCTCCTTTGCGCCTTTCTTCGGGCAGTCTGCTCCTTTGCCGCCCGAAGCTGCGCCCGGATCGAGGGCTTTTCCTCTTTGCCGCGCTCCTTATCGGCATGGATGGCGTTCGCAAGGTCAATCAGGGAAATCGGCTCACCCGCCTTTGCTTTCTGCTCCAATTCCCCGACGGTGGGCGTCTGCGGCGTGTTGTTGATGATACCGTCAAAATTGTTGTCGTTCTGCTCCACAATATCCTCAACGTGCTTTAGATAATTCTGCGGCTGCAAAAACTCCGGCGTCTGTCGATAGCCGATGCTGTCAACGTAATGCGCTGTGTCCCGCCCGTTCTGATGCAGCACCACCACATCGGAAACGGAAAGGCTGTGTCCCTTAAAGTCTTTCGGGTGGTCGATATTAAAGCGGGTAAAAATAGCTTCAAGGCTCGTACCCGGTGCAAGGGGCGCGGAATAAATCAGGTCATAGTTCGCCGGATCAACCGCGTGTCCCGCTGCGGTCAGACGGTCGTAAGGCTCAAAGCGCAAATCCCGCGTTTCGTCGCCGCGTTTGAGCTGGTAAATGGAAAAGCTGTCCCTGTCCGGCTCCTGCGCCTGTGTGCGCTCCGCAAGCGTCTTTTCGGCACGTTGCAAAACGGCATCGCTGACGGGGAGCGCATACAGCCCGGAAGCAGAGGAAAAGCCGACGTTGTTGAAAACATAGTCCACTTCGCTATCTTTTAATGCGCCCGCCGCAAAGTATTTCTCCCGCGTGGGTTCTACACTCACCTTGCCATCCGCGATGTCGTAATTCAGCCCGGTTTCGATATGGGAGCAGATGTTTCCGTCCACCGCCAGTGTTACATAGTACCAGCCCATATATCCGCTGCTTTGACCGTCCGCACCGTCGTTGAACTCGACGTTGAGCAGGGTGTAGGGCTTCAAGCCCTTCTGCGCGGCAATGGCATTGTCCTTTGCTTCGCGCTCCATGAGGAAAGCGAGAGCTGCTTCCTTTGTTGCGCTGACGATCTCCGGGTTGTACCGCAGCAGGGTATCGTTGACAAGCTCCCGCTGTACCGCTGCGGTCTTTGCTTTCGGCGTAAGGCGGTTGCCGAGAAACAGGGACGCGCCGTTATCAAAGCGGATGGATATATCGCTTGTGCCGCGCCATTTTCCCGTACAGGGCGACGTTTCAATCCTGCCCGCAGTACCGCCGAACGCCTGCGCAATCACCCCGATTTTCTCCTGCGTGGAAAGCGCCTCGTATTTTTCTGCTATTGCGGCGGCTTTTTTCTGCAAGTCCGTAAGGGGTTTTTCGGTCTGTTGCTCCTGCGCGGCTGCAAGATCGGGTGCGGCTTTCTCGGCTTCGTGCTGCTTTTGCAGCTCCGCGATATGTCCGTCAATGCTGTTGATGATGTCTGCGGCGGCAGAGCGGATCGTTTCAAGGGAGCTTTTCAACTCCGCAAGCTCCCGCCCGCTGCTCCACCCGGCAACATAGCCGAAAGAGTAGTCCGACGTATCAAGCCCGTAATGCTGGCAAACGGTGTAGGCGACGCTTTCCGCTTCCACCTCGCGGGTGCGGCGGTCTACGCGGGGCTGCTGCTCGTCTTTGGGAGCGTTCAGGTCAATATCGTGCAGCTTTGCGTGGGCGATTTCGTGAATGGCGGTTTTGAGCGTTTGCAGCTCGCTCATACCCTCGTCAAGCGCAATACGCTTGTCCTCCAAGTGATAATAGCCGTGTGCGCCGCCCTCGATTTTCTCAAAGCCGATGGGGACGGGAGAGGTCTTTTCAAGGGCTGCGAAAAAATCACTGTATTGCTCCACATCGCCCGTCAGCGCGTCCACGGCAATATCCGGCAATTCCTTTCCCTCGGTTTGGGACACGTCAAAGACGGACACCACCTTGTAGGCGGGTATAGTGATCTCCTTTTCCTCGGTGACGGGCTTTCCGTCCCTGCCGATCACGGGCTTTTGGGTCTGCGGGTCAATTTTCTCCATTTCCTGCTTGATTTTGAACGGCGACGGGGCGATAATCTTAATGCCTTTTTCACCTTTTTTGACGTTGCGCTGAAACTGATTTTTCCATGAGTTGAAGCCCGCGATAAGGGAAGCATCGGGCTTCTGCATGGCGATCAGGAGGGTGTTGTTGAAGCTGTAATTATGAAACTTTGACATGACGCGCAGATACTCTTTGTAGCGTTCGCTGTCGAACAGCTCCGTAATACCTTGCTCCAAACGGTCGGTAATCTCCTTGAGCTTTTCGGCTGGCTTCTCTGCGGTAAGGTTGATAGGGATAACGGGCTGCGGCTGCGGCGGCTCGACAGTAAGGGGCGCTGCCTGCATCGCGGCGGCATCCATCTCCACCTTTTCCGGGTCAGGGCGCGTCGGCTGCGCTGCCTGTTGGGGCGCGGTGTGCTGCGGCGGCTCGCCCTCAATGGCATAACCCGGAAGCAGCAGCCCATTCACCTTGAACGGCTCCGCGTATTCTTTCGGAACGGGCGGCATAGTCTCGGTAAACAGGCGGTCGTATGCCTTGATGCGTCCGGCAAGGTATTTTTCCATTGCCGCCTTGTCTGAAAAGGTCTTGCGCTCCTGTCCAGCGATTTTTACGTTTTGTCCATGGTTCGGTCCGTTGGTGTAGACACTCCATGTCAGGCTCCATGAATACGGCACGGATTTTTGCGCCTGTCTGTCATAGCGGGTGTTTTCATAGATATGATAGCGCATCTGATAGACTGCGTTGCTGCGGAGCTGCCATTCATAATCTGTTTTCTCCCATTTGTTGGATGTGTGCTTGACGGGCGGCGTCTGCACATATTCGATGGCTTTTTCAAGAAAGCGGGTGTTGCCCGCCTGCTGCTCCCATGCGGCTGCCTCCGTTTTCAGCCTGTCAAATACAGCCTGTTCCGCCGCCGCGCTCTCCTGACGCAGCCGTGTCAGCTCCGCAAGAGAAAGCCCGGTCAGCGCGGAAATATCCGCTTTCTCACTTTCAAAATAGATGCTTCGCTCAATTATCAGCTTTTTTGCTACTTCCAGCCTGTCAAAATCATAGCTGGAATAGTTCTTTTCCTGTTCGCTCACGGTTTTGCTCCTTTCTTTTGTTGGTGTGATGATGTCTTTTAGCGGCTGCTCCCACTTGCGCCCAAAGCCGCGCACGACGGTATCTCCCGCCGCGCCGTTTTCGCTGAACATTTGCAGGGTGGAAAACGCATTGTCAAAGGCGGGGATATTGTCTGTACCAATATTCGGGGCGAAGTGGATAACACCGTCCGGGTAGTCCCTGCCTGTGCCGATCCAGCCCCGGATAAAGCTGTCGAAAGGGGCTTTCGCCCCGCTGTCAAAGTGTTCCTCGGCATGGCTTTTGTATAGCTGCCCGCCCCTATACTGTCTGCCTAAAATCAGCTCTCCCGCCTGCGGGGAGAACATAAAGCGGCGGTTGTCGATTTCCCGCATATCAAAGGACATACTGCGGGTATCAAGAAGCATCAGGGCGGCGGTCAGCTCTGCTTTCGGCTTGTTCTGCGTGGCTTACGCCTCCTTTCATCGTTACAGAGGGTTTGGGAAACTTCCCAACAGGCAAAATCCCCATTCTGCGCGTAGCGTCAGAACGGGGATTTTACGGAAAGGGTACCCCTTTCCTATGCTTGCTGCGTAAGTTCTTTGTCCCTCGCAAGCTCGATACGGTAGTTGACGTATTTCCCGCCCGTATCGGCTAATACAATGCTTCCGTCATAGGTTTTACCCGTTTTCGGGGAATACAGCTTTTTGACCTTCGCCTTGCCGCCCGCAAGCAGCGCGGCGGCGATTTTCGGGGTAAAGGCGGTTTTGCGTTCCTCGAAAAAGCGGTCGTTTTTCCACATGACAAAGGCACAGTCCTTCTTTTCGCAGTAGTAGTTTTTTCTGCCCTCGCAGACGTTCCCGCCGCAGCGGGGGCATTTGCCGATCACCGTCTTTTCCTCTTTGAACAGGTCTTTCTGATTTTCGGAAAGAAACGGATAGGCTTTCACCAGTTCCCGCGCCATTTCTTCAATGCCCCGCATAAAGTCCTCCGGCTCGGCTGCGCCCCTTGCAATCTGCGTCAGAGCGTTTTCCCATTCGGCGGTAAGCTGCGGAGAGGTCAGCGTATCGGGCAGAACACAAACAAGGTTGTTGCCGTTTTTGGTTGGGATAAGCTGTTTTCCCTTGCGCTGCACAAAGCCGGATTTGACCAGCTTTTCAATCACAGCGGCGCGGGTAGCGGGAGTGCCAAGCCCCTTACGTTCTGCGTCCGGGTCGGTGTCCGCGCTTCCGGCGCGTTCCATAGCCGAAAGCAGGCTTGCTTCCGTGTGCGGCTTCGGGGGCTGCGTGTCGTGCGCCGTAACTCTTGCGGCTGGACTATCAAAGCTCTGTCCCTCGGCATAGGTCGGCGCATCTAAAATAAGCTCGTTTACCTCGTCGTCCTCGGCGTTGGGATTTCCTTTCAGCGTCGCCCGGTAGCGTCGTTCAAGCTCTTTCCACCCGTCGCAAAGAACCGTCTTTCCCTTTGCCGTAAACTCGGCATTGGCACAGGAAAACGCCGCCGTTACCGCATCAAAAATGTGCGGCTCGGCGGCGGCGAACAGCAGACGCGCCCCGGCAAGGGTGAGGATATTTTTTTCGCTTTCCGGCAGCGCGGCAAGGTCTGCTTTCGCAAGCTCCATTGTCGGAATAATGGCGTGGTGGTCGGACACCTTTTTGCTGTCAAGCGTCCGGGCTATGTCCGGCGTAAACGCCGCGCCTTTCATAAAGGGCAGCTTGCCGACAAGCAGCGCGGCAATATGCACCGCCGTATCGCCCATGTCGTCGGTGAGAAAATTGCTGTCCGTTCGCGGGTAGGTAAGCAGCCGCTTTTCGTAAAGGGCTTGTGCAAGGTCAAGGGTCTGCTTTGCGGTGTAACCGTAAATGCGGTTGGCTTCCCGCTGCAAGCCCGTAAGGTCAAACAGGCGGGGCGGCTGCTCGGTTTTCCTCTCACATCTCACCGAAATGCAAACGGCCTGCGACGCTTCGCAAGCCATTTTGAGGGCTTCCGCATCTGCGGCGTCGGAGATCCTCTCGCTTGCCGCTTCCGCGCCGCCCACATCAAGACGGACGATATGGTAGATTTCTTTCTTGAAAGAGGTGATCGCCGCGTCCCTGTCTGCAAGCATTTTTAAGGTCGGCGTCTGCACTCGCCCCACGTTTAGGGTTTTGCCGTGTAGGACGGAGAAAAGGCGGGTGGCGTTGATGCCGATGATCCAGTCCGCTTTTGCGCGACACAGAGCCGACGCATAGAGCGCGTCATACGCTTCGCCGGGTTTCAGCTCCGCAAAGCCTTTTTTGATTGCGCTTTTCTCCATAGAGGAAATCCAAAGGCGGGAAAAGGGCTTATCGCACCCCGCCGCATGGTAGACAAGGCGAAAAATCAGCTCGCCCTCGCGCCCTGCGTCGCAGGCGTTGACAACCTCGGAAACGTCGCTGCGGCGCATGAGGTCTTTTAGGATTTTGAACTGCTTTTGCCTGTCTTTGAATACGGTATATTGCCACGGCTGCGGCAGGATCGGCAGGCTGTCATAGCTCCACTTTTTGTACTGCTCCCCATAGGCGGCGGCTTCCGCAAGCTCCACCAAATGCCCCACGCACCATGAAATGAGGTAGCCGCCGCCCTCCATATATCCGTCCTTTTTGTTCTTTACGCCAAGGGCGGCGGCAAGTGCCGCCGCCACACTCGGCTTCTCTGCAATGACTAACCTCATTCCTCGTCCTCCTGTTCCTCGCTGCCTGCTTCCGGCTCGTCCTCGTCGTATTCGTCAAAATCGAACTCGTCAAGGTCGGTGCTGCCTTTCACGTTCTGTTTCGGTTTCATAAACTTAACGTAGTAGAGGGCTGCGCCGCCGCCAAGAAGTCCCACAACAAGGAAAATGAGAAGCCCGCCCATGCTGTTTTTGGGTTTCTCCGGCTCTGCGGGTGCTTCCGGCTCGGCTTCCTTGCCTGTGCAGTTATTCATGGCTGCGGAGCAGACGGGGCAGGCGGTGTTTACTTCGCCCGCCTTGCATTTCTCGGTACAGTTGCAGACAGCCGGGGGCTGCTCGGTCTGTTCCTCCCCGATAATCGCCATAAGGTCGCTTTCGTCTACTTGATTTAGGAAGTGGACGGAATTTTCGCCCTCGGCTGCCCGGTCAACGATAATGTAAAAATAGTTGCCGCCTTTGCTTTTCACGACGATAAACTGCTTATCCTCGGCAGCGTCCCCGTCGATGTCGTCCACAAGGGTCATGTTGCCCTCCGGGGTAAGGGGCTGCGGTTCGGTTTCCACGATTACGCCGCTGTCGTCGGTTTCCTCTGTCGGGGTCTGCGCGTAGGCAGTAACGGAAAAGCCGCCCACAAGGACAAGGGCGGCGCAAAGTGCGGTAATGCTTGCAAGGATTTTATTCTTCATCTGCATTGTCCTCCTGTTCGTCATAGTCTGTGGGCATAGGGGCAATGCCCGGAATACCGTTGCCGGAAAGCATAGCGGTAAGCTCCTGCGGGGTCAGACGCATAGCGCGTACAAGCTGCACGATTTCAAGGTTTTCCGCTTCGGTTTTCTGTGCTTCCAGTCCGCGCAGCTTGTTCTGATACTCCGTGATTTTCTCACGGGTCTTTTGGATTTCCTTTTCAATTCTTTCGATTTTACTCATTGCCATAAATTTTTTCTCCTTTCGATTTTCAAAAATGTGTCAGTTCCAGTTCATCAGCCCTGTCTCTTATACACATCTCCGAGCCCACGAGACGGACTCCTA
>ENA-OZSD01000080-OZSD01000080.1-human-gut-metagenome-genome-assembly--contig:-NODE-80-length-11315-cov-3.518650_pt1 | contig 11315 bp, 10 predicted proteins | sample MGYA00243276_ERZ653961 | MGnify/ENA primary metagenome ERZ653961 (study PRJEB26926, sample SAMN06164498) | human gut metagenome | biome: ENVO:00009003; feature: ENVO:2100002; material: ENVO:00002003... | reverse complement strand
CGAGATAGGAGTCCGTCTCGTGGGCTCGGAGATGTGTATAAGAGACAGGAATAAGCAAATACAACTGCCGAGCACTCGGACATTTATACTGTACCTCTGAAGTCAATCCCAATTCGTTTCGGATTGTCCTCGCCCACAAGCTAACATCATCGCCCTCGTTTATCGAGATTGAAAAAGCAGGAATTGTTTCTTTCAATGCCTTCTTTGATTCGATCAGCAACTCCCGTGCGCTCAAAATATCTGCAATGGCCAAATTAAGAGCGCTGTTATCAACTGATGCGTCAGGCAAAGTTCGCAAATTTCGCATCTGGGGCAAATGTTTTACATTGATATCCGAAAAATTCATATATAAGCCCGCAAAAGGAATCCGATAGCATTTAGCGAGGGCTTTTGCCTGATTGATTGTTGGGAACTTTCCAGAGGCTTCATCCTCCCACTGTGTAACTTTTGCTTCCGGGAACTTTGTCATCCGAGTAACATAGTCGAATGACACTGCCTTTTTTTCACGGATACATCTCATGGTTTCTTTGTTGATGCGAGCATAAATGTGCATTTTCTCACCCCCTATGTATTAGTGCTTATGCGGAACTCATTTTTTGTTCTCTATCTTGTCTTTCAACATGTCAAACTCCTGTTTGCGCGGAACATGCTCTAACCGCATAAACGCAAGCAGACACATTTGGTAGACTTCATCATACCACGATTCCAGTTGCTCTTTGGTCAAATCTCCTACAGGTTTCTTGTACTTTGGACCAGCTGGATCTACATTGTTGTGGCGAATGTTGAAGTTATTAAAAGTGTAAAACAGGTCACTTGCAAATTTTTTATCAACAGTTTCAAGCTCGTCCCTTTTAGGCTCAAGCAAATCAGCAAACATAAGTAGCGTTTGTCGTTTGCTTTCAAGGTTGCCTTTCATCGAATGGTGGTTGTATGCAATAATTTTGTACGACAAGGCTTCTGGGATTAATTCTGACTCGGATACTGCAATTGCGGCATTATCCTTCGGGACAAAAATGGTAAAACCATCTTCCGAACATTGAATGTAACCGATAGTTTCTATAACTTTGTTAATCTGTTGCAAATAAAAGGATTTATTTATCTGTCCAAAGAAGTAGTGGTCCTCAAAATGCAAAACAAAGTTATAAATGTACTCACAAAAAGAAACGAGATAATCTATGTCAAAAATTTTCGGTTGTTCTTCAAAACGGAATCCATGCACTTCATCAAACTCGCCAAGGTCGAGGCATGTCCCACGAAAATAGAATCCTTCAAAATTTAAGGAAATTAAATCTGCTAAAGATTTTCCATCACGAGGATCTTTGCCGTAAAAAAGGTCATAAAGTTTGGAGTATTCTTTTTTAAGATCAACTTTTCCTTCCTTGAGAACTTGTGCAAAATTTCGTCGCATAATAAATCACCTCATTCCGTTACGGGTTGTCCGCTTGTGAGCAAAAGGGCAATCCCTCGTACATAGTATTTATCGCGGATACAATCTTTTCTCTTTCTCTTGACATCAGGCGTTCCAGTTTTTATCCCAATACACAAGAGAACGAAAACCAAACAAAGACAGGATTATTTGTCAAGAATATTAAATAATTCTGAGTTTGCTATATATCCAAATCGTTTCCCATAGTTTCCGATATATGATGTTGCATAAGCTGAAAGCTGTGTGTATTTTTTATCTTCGGTTGACACAATGCGCATTTCGTAATCATATTCTGAAAGGCGCGTGATAAGGGCTAAGTCGTTTTCTTTGGCTTTCTTTGTGTATCTAAAAGCACCTGTTCCCAGACGAAAATCGAGGTTGTTATCTGCCTCAAAGGTGACGCGAGCTTCTTGTACCAAGTTCAAATCAATGTAGTTCATGTTAATGATACAAGAGAAAGTGTTTTTAGTACCTCGAGTATTTTTTATTGTCAAAGCAGGGAAAAAGTCAAATGTACCCTTGCTCAGCCAAAAATATTGCGTTCCAAGACCTGCCTTGCTTCCAGGTTCAGCTTGAATACGAGCAGTATCAGAATGGCTCAATGTAATCACCATTGTAACTTCTTGCGATTCATCAATCTTGGTTGTGCCGTGAACCTCATCGTACAACAGCGTCCATGCAGGATCTTTCTTTTCTACAACATCGGCTACACTAAGTTGATGAATATCCCATTTCTGCTCGGAAATGCTTTTGACGAACTCTGTCCAAGAGAAGTTCATTTCCTGAATATGTTCTTTTTCCACTCGTATTGCAGCTTCTGCATTTTGAGACATGCCAGGACCTGTGAAATTACCAGAAGTAACTACTAATTCCTCATCGTCTGGTGTTTTATAACCATAACATTTCGCATGCAAAAGGCGTTTTCGGTTTACAACGTTAACTTCTGCACCGCACTCCAAAAGAGCCTCAACTACTTGGATGCTGCTCAATCTTTGAGCCGTACTTCCGCCAATGTACGCAACTATCTTACCTCCACTTTGGACATGACGAGTGAAATAAGGATAGAAGCGAACACCACCATTATAGTTTGCAAAGCCGGAGATGATGTAAAGCGTACCAGCACCAACGGAATGGTCTTTTATCCACATATTATCCAAGAGCTTAAGCAATGTAGATGCATCGCCTGTGCGATATACTCCTGGTTGCAGTAAGAATTCCATACAGTCCCTCCTTATGCATTTCGCAAAACGATTAAAGTCTCCCTGTTAATCGCATTCTTTGCGTTCAGACCATAACGCTTGTAAGTTTGTAGCGGAAACAATTCTTCGATTTGCCACCCACATTGCTGAGCGAGCACCGCGAGAAGATAAGGAGTATCAATGTTGTACTCTGTTCCGCCCAGGGTCGTTTTATTATGTCCTACAACCAGACCATACAAGCCGCTGGGCTTCATCATAGATCTTACGTTGATAAACATAGACTTCATTTCTGTAAAGTATTTATAAACAAGCGTAGGCACTGCTTGTTTGCGAAAACCATCGTTTTCATTCAACGACTCATTCATGGAACAAACGAGTTTATAAATTTCCGCTGGCAAGCACCCTGTATTTTCCGCAATTTCGCTGGGCCATTTGGTTTTCTCACTTTTCAGAAGCTCGCGACTTCCGATAAGACTGGCTTCCAGTCGTCCAATCTCTGAAGCACTACACAAACCAAGCCATACTAAGCTAATTCGCTGAGTATCAATATAGGGCAGAGCGGTTACGTACGGAGGGCTTGTAATTGCTGCATCAAATTTGATGTCACCAAAAGGTTTGGCGTATTTGATGTCGCAATTCAATGCGTGGTTGTCTGGGAAAAAGGATTTGTCTTCCACAGACTGTGCCTGCTCTATTTTTTGCAAATACTTAGAAGCTTTTTGGAGATACGCCTCTAAAAAGCTTACTTCAGGCATTGGGGATTTCCGGCGCCTTATCCGCAAATCAGAAGGCTCTTGATAAGAATAATCCCGAATTAAATCACTGGCGACCACAAGAAAGAAATTCCGAATAGTTGGATCATCATTTTCCACTTCGTTACGAATAGATTCCAGCATGCACAGTATCTCCATAGGAATCCAGTTGCTCAAATATTTGAGTCGCTCATCACCTTCTGGGATGTTGATTGTCATGGGTTGAGACAGTGTTCGCTTTAATTCATATAAGCGGACAGATACTTCTTCAACATCCATCTTTAGCGCGGCAACCTTGGTGTTTGCAATTAAACAAGCCAAAGGATTTATGTCCGTCCCATATGCTTCAATTCCAGCGTGGGCACACTCAACAATTGTTGTACCGCTCCCGTCAAAAGGATCTAATACCTTGTGGCCACGTTGTACCCCAAATATATTTGCAATTGCGTGCACAATCTGAGGATTGAACTTTCCTTTATATTCGTGAATACCATGTGTAGAATAGCGAGTGTGCTGTTTGACTGCTCTCAAAGTATCGTCCTTTTCATATAAGCCTTGGCGTGTGGGATAGCTAATACCATCGATCTTATATGCACGATAGAATGTGAGTTCTTTTACATTGTCAAGGTTAATTCTTTCGCCAGAAATGATTGTGTTATGCTTGTCGTCAGACAACACTTCAATCTCTGGCAATAATACTTTCAGTTCTCGTATTTGGAGAATCTTTTCATACTCCATATACGAATATGGAAATTTTAACAATTCGATTTGCATATTACATTAGTCCTTCCTAAAAATAAGGATATTTTCGGTTTTAATCTTTCCGTACTTTAGGTTGAAGGATTTTTTGGTTGCGGCAATTCCTCGTTCAATATTTGCAACGAGTACCATTTTGTGGTTTTCGGCAACGTTGCGGATCAGCTCTGCATTATCAACTATTTTCCCTTTAATTACGGAACGCCCAACAACAAAACAAACATGTCCACCAGAAAGCAAAACATCAGAGAGCAAATCAAAAACGCTGCTCATTTGTTTTCGGAAATCTTCTTCAGTCTGTCCGTTCTTTTTCTGATAATGGGGTCTTGCTCCAATTTCAAAAGTTCTAACTTGGATTGGATCAAACCCCAACCACCACATTCTGTATTTGTGGTAAAGCCAATATTCGTAAGCATTAGGATACGGAGGGGATGTAATGACCAAGCCAACCGGTTTATCAAAATCTGAAGCAAGTACAGAAAGAATGTCTTGGTTAAAGATTTTACTACATTCCAAATTGACGCTATTTCTTTTTTTTGCTTCATGTATTTTGTTGCATGCAGTTAGGAACGATTCCAAAACATCATTGGCAGTATAATTATTATCAATAGCAGCATATCGAGTGTCGCTCTCTTGATTTGAAACGCGAACGATGATGCTGGATAATGCCAGCTTCAATGCATTTTTTAGATTGACATCACTTTGTTCGTCAATGTGAGTCAAAAGCGAAGATAAGGCCTTTTGAACATCGGGCTTAAACCAGTGATCGAGATTGGGAATGGTTGGAATATCTACATATCCATCAAAGGTGTTTTTCGCTTGCTCATAAACATCATGGGCTACTGGCAAAAATTCCGGAGGGAGTTCTTTGGTTTTTACACTTGAAATCAAACAAGCAATTGGATTCAAATCAATTCCGACAGACTCAAAACCCGCACGCTGAGCTTCGAGAAGAGTTGTGCCGCTTCCGCAAAACGGGTCCAAAATAACAGCGCCTTTATCACATCCCAGGCCTGAGATGAGCTCTCTCGGTATATCAGGAATAAATCTTGCGGGGTATGGATGGATACTCGCCAATGAATCTTGGGAAGCGTCAGTGAAATCCCAGTCTACTGCTTTTAGCCTTGCATACCTGGAATCAAATATCTCAATATGTGACATAAATTATCTCCTAAGTTATACCTGTTGCAGGTGTATCCGGTGTTCAAGTGCCAAGCCAATTAGTCGGTCGGCTTCGTCAGCCATGAACAGAGGAATATTCAGTACATCATCATCCAGCTTCAGATTATCAAGCGAGAACCGAACACGGAGCTTCACTTTATCCGGGAACAATTCCTTGAATTTTCTGAGACTCTTGCTCGCCAAATTTGCTTCGGATTTTACTTCAACAGGGAAAATGTCATTATCACGTTGAATCAGAAAATCCACTTCATAGGGAGGATTATTCTGCGACCAATAACGAGGCAACACCTCAAACTGCGTAATCAAAGTTTGCAATACATAGTTTTCGGTTAAGGCCCCCTTGAACTCAGTGAACAAGCGGTTACCTTCGCCAAAAGCTGTAGGAGCCAGCTGCGCCAAACGGCGAAGCAGACCCACGTCTACCAAATAGAGTTTGAACGCAGACAGATCATCATAAGCGGCCACAGGAAGACCGGGAGCACTGCTGCGGTAGATCTTATGCACTAAGCGAGCATCTACCAGCCATTGCAGAGCATCCTCATATTCACGAGCTCTTGCCCCTTCTTTGACAACCTTATAGATAAATTTCTTGTTCTCTCTTGCCAACTGAGAGGGAACCGATTTCCAAATCATAGAGATCTTCGGGAACTCGGTAAGATTAGGATGTTTAGCGAAGTCACGTTCGTAAGCACTGATGATATCGGACAGAGCTTCTTGCATGGCAGATACGTCACGTGCCTCCGTCCACATCTTTACCGATTCCGGCATGCCTCCGGTAACATAGTACATCTTTAGCTTCTCATATAACGGATTAAAAAAAGCATCGGGAATCGGATCAAGTGTATCCACGCTCTCCAAATATTTCACGAGGTTCTCATCCCCGTTTGCGAGAAGAAACTCGGTAAATGTCATGGGATCGATCTGCATGAAGTTGACCTTTCCTACGGGGAAAGAAGATGGCTTAGCCAGGGCGATGCCAAGCAGCGAACCGGCACAGGCAATGTGATACTGTGGAGCATTCTCGCAGAAATACTTCATGGCATTGATGACCTTGGGGCAGTCCTGCACCTCGTCAAAAATGATGAGCGTCTTTTCGGGCAAAATCTTATAGCCGCTGGCCAGCATCAGATTCTGCAGAATCCGATCCACATCCTTGGTAGTTTCAAAGAACTGTTTATATTCTTCGTTTTCATCAAAGTTGAAATAAGCGGTATTTTCATAATAGCGTCTGCCGAACTCTTTCAGAATCCAAGTCTTTCCCACCTGACGCACACCTTTCAGGATCAGCGGCTTGCGGTAGGGTGAATTCTTCCATTCAAGCAGTTTATTCAAAATTAATCGTTCCATAGAAACACTCCTTCACACTTTTATTGGAGTTTTGAGGTTTTGCAATCACACTATTATTATACTCAGAATTTGTGAACAAATCAACTCGTTTCACAAAATTATTAAATATTTTTGTATTGAGAATCACATTATTATATATTACTGACATGATTAGATTTGAACTGAAGCCGCCAATGGTTTTCAACTTCTACACAACCTGTGTCGAAGTTGCATTTTCACTTCTATGCAAATTGCGTAGAAGTGATTTTAACTTCTGTCCAACTTGGACAGAAGTGGGATTTCTACTTCCAACCAACTTGATCGGAAGTCCATTTTTTATTCCCGACAAGTTGTCGGGAAGTTGGTTTTAAAAATTCTGTCCAACTTGGGCAGAATTATTTTTTTGCAATTTTTCAATAAAGCAGTTCTAAAAATGGCATTCTCGTCGGCTACCACTGGGAGAGTTTTTTTCTGTAGACACTCCCCAAAACGCTAATCCCATCGGCTACCATTTGGAGAAATATTTTGAAAAATTGCAACCGAAGCACGCATAAAAAGTTTGGTTTCGGCGGCTATCATTTGAGAAGGACTATGGACAAAAAGCGATTCTCACCAGCTATCACTTGAGGGATAAATAACCATCAATTTAAGTTGTGACACAAAACTCCCTGAAAAAACAGGTTAAAAAAGATGTTAAGTAGGGTACGAATTTGAAAATTTCTTCTGGAGGTATATGAGGGCGTTTTCAAAATCTTTTCCAAAACCCGTTGATAAATAGCTCCTAAATGTCCTAACCAGTAGAGGGATCTTTTTTGTCCCCCGTCGAAAACTGCTTTTTGAAATTCCGAATACAATGAGAGACATTCAGAAACTTGACGGATAAGTGATGTATCTGTATAATGGTGGCACAACTGAATACCAATGTTCCACCATAAGTCGGTTTCATCCGACACGGTATCGGTACATCGGAAGTGCCGAACTGCTCCACCACGCCTTTGGTTCTGCTGGCGGGAGCTGTAGAAAGCAGAACCCGACTTTGAATTTTCAGAGCCGATTACATAGAACATCACTTTGAAGCGAGAGCCATGCTCCCGCCGATTTCTGATGCTCTGTGTAATCGGCTCTTTTTGTTTTTCTACATCCAACAACTGAATGACCGTCCGAATGGGATATGACTTTGCGATGACATGAGCGAAGCAACGCCGGGGTGAGACTCCCGGGCAGGAACGACATTCGGGTAGAGCGGTGAAAGCGTTTTTAACCCTTAGTTTACTAAGGGCGCACTTCTATACGGGTGTGTTCCACACTCGTATGTACGCTCTGCGAGGCTAACAGACAACAACTCCGAAGTAGTATCTGTCCTTCCGTCACTTTGTTCCGAACAAGGGGCTGCACCCCTTGCGCTGCTATGCAGCTATCCCAGCGCCCTTGCGGGTACAAAACGATTTTTCAAATCATTCCGTACCCGCAAGGTTGAAAACAAAAACACACAAAGGAGATTCTATGGAATACACACCTAACCCCGAACTTGAAAAGCTACGAACAGAAAAAGAGCAAAACGAAAAGAAGGTCGAACAGCTTGACCACAAAATCCAGCGTTTGGAAAACCGCATCAAGTATTACCAGGCCGGCGAACGTAAACGCCGCACTCACAGACTTTGTACCATTGCAGGAACTTTGGAAAGCATCGCACCGGAGATCAAGGAGCTGGATATTACCGAGGTGATGGAGCTGCTGGAATATGTCTTTCACAAGGAAGATGTTCAGAGGGCGGTTCAGCGTATGAAGAACGCCCACAATTTAAGAAACCGCAACGCAAAGGAGGGATAAGTATCGCATTATACCATTTCCATGTAGATCAGATCAAACGCAGCGAGGGGCAATCGGTTGTGGCATCTGCCGCCTATCGCTCCGGTGAAAAACTGCACAGCGAGTATTACGGTGAGGACAGCGACTATACCAACAAGGGCGGTGTAATTTGTTCGGAAATCTTTCTGCCGCCCCATGTGCCAAGAGAGTACGCAGACAGAGAAACCTTATGGAACGCCGTTGAGAAAGTGGAGAAAGGAAAGAAAGCACAGCTCGCCTACAGCTTCGATATTTCCTTTCAGAATGAATTTACCCAGGAAGAAAACATTGCCCTCGCAAGACAATTCCTCACCGAGCATTTTGTCAGCCGTGGCATGGTGGTGGATTTCGCCGTTCACGAACCTGAGAAAGAAGAAGGCGGCATCAATAATCCCCACTTCCACTTCATGTGCCCTATTCGTCCCATCGAGCAGAACGGCAAATGGGGATTGAAGCAAAAACGAGAATATGTGCTTGATGAAACCGGCAACCGTATTCCCGACGGCAAAGGCGATTATGTGTTCAATGCTGTCCCTACTACAGATTGGGGTTCGGCTGATACCTTGGAGTTCTGGCGTGAGCAATGGGCGGTGATGTGCAACGCCAAGTTTGAAGAAAAAGGCTTGGATGTTCGCATCGACCACCGCAGCTATGAACGCCAAGGCGTGGAGCTACTGCCCACCCGACACGAAGGCCCGACAGTCCGAGCCATGGAAAAGAAAGGCATCAAGACCGAAAAGGGCGAGTTCAATCGCTGGATCAGAAGAACCAATGCCTTTATTCGTGATCTGCGAAAAAGTCTGTCGGCCCTGTTGGAGACTATCAAAGAAATCAAGGCAGAACTGGATAAGCCGCAATCCGAGCCGGTCATCATTCCGCTGCAAAGATATTTTGATATGCGCAACGCCAAAGCCTATTCCCAGACGGCCAGGGTCAACAATCTGAAAGAACTGAATAACATGGCGAACTACCTCAAAGCCCATGAGATTTACACCATCGAGGATTTGGAAAGTCGGGTATCCGACTTGAAGAACAGCGTGGATGAATTGAAAGTCACCATGGATAAGGAAGTTGCCCGCATGAAAGAAATCCGCAAGGTTCCCGAATACCTTTCCATCCTAAGAGATCTGAAACCGATTGTAGACGGCTTACAGAAAATCAAGTTCGACAAGGCGAAGGCGAAGTACAAAGCCGAGCACGAAAAGGAATTGAAGCACTATTACGCTGTGAAACGAAAGCTCTTGGAGGTATGCCCCGACGGCAAGCACGATCAAAAACTTTTGGACAAGGAGTATGCAGCGCTTGAAAAGGCTCACGCAGAAACTTATGCAACGTTCAAAGCTATCCGTGAGGAACACCAGCAGCTTTATCACATTCACTCCTGCGTGGAAAAAGGATGCCTTGTCGAGCAGACCCATCAGAAGAAAGATCACCGCAAGCAGGAAGAACGATAATTCCTTCCCTTCGATTCCATTCCAAAACAAGAAAGGGTGATTAAATGAACGAACAGAAAAGCAGAAATTACACTATCAACGAAAACGGCAGCATCATCGTTCACAACTATTGTGCAGCTGAGCTACCACAGATCACCGTGACTATTCGTTCTGGTCAGACTACTTACCGATTTGGCGGAAGCTACGACGGCACACGAAGTCTTTCCGGTAAATTACTCAACCACATGGCAAAGGAGGTGGACGAAGAATGACAAAGGAGACAAGCTTGCAGGCGTGTGATATAATTACTACAAGCAATCCTGTGTTGGCAGACTGCCCGCCGATTAAGGAGGAACAAGACATGAATAGGCAGTCTGACAAAATTACTGCGATCTACTGTAGACTCAGTCGTGATGACGAACTCGCAGGAGAGAGCAACAGCATTGTCAATCAAGAGTTACTATGTAGAGGGTGGTTTCTCCCACCTAATACATATGACTGCGGCTCATTTGTGGTGAATGGAACAGCAGTTGTAGGAAAGGAGCCAAAAAAGCCTTATAACCGCTGCAAATCAACACAAAAAGGAGCTGAACTTTATGAAATCTCTATTTGAGGAAATGGGTGGCACTTACCGTCAGGAGGGCGATTATCTTATCCCAAACCTTGCGCTGCCGGACGAACCAGAATACCAGATCGGCAAGTACGGGCGTATGCGCCGCAGCTATCTGAAAGAACATCGTCCGGTTCTCTATGCAAGCCTGCTCACAAGCGGAACGCTGCATCGGCACCTTGCCGAGATCGACCAAGCCTGCAACGAGCGTATGGCAATCATCGTTTCCGATATGGCAAGGCAGGAAGATGTGACCGAAGCGCTCAAAGCCGCCGACCAAATGGAATGGGTGCGCCGCATGAACAGCATCCGCAGCCGTGCTGAGGAAATTGTTCTGACTGAACTTGTATATAACTGATGAACGCCCGTTATTGGCTGCATGGCCGATAACGGGCGTTCTCTTATTCTTTGGGCAATACGAACCTATATTTGCCCTTGCCTTGACCGGCAACAGGTTCTATTAGTCCTGCGCTTTTGAGCTTATCTATCAATGCACCTGCCGGTGAGGAGGTTACACCCGCGAGCTTCATAATATCCGCTCGTGCAAATGCAGCGTCAAAACCAAATTTATGATACAGCTTTAGCATTGTTTCCTTGGTGCTTGCTTTCGCTTTCAGCCCTAAAAGGAGTGTTTCAAACAGCTGGTTTTTCTCAGAAACAACTGCTTTCTGCTCATCAAACAACTGGTTTTCATCCGAAATACTCGTTTTATCAATGGATTGCCCATAATTCAGGCTGTCTCTTATACACATCTCCGAGCCCACGAGACGGACTCCTATCTCG
>ENA-OZSD01000071-OZSD01000071.1-human-gut-metagenome-genome-assembly--contig:-NODE-71-length-11767-cov-3.390967_pt1 | contig 11767 bp, 10 predicted proteins | sample MGYA00243276_ERZ653961 | MGnify/ENA primary metagenome ERZ653961 (study PRJEB26926, sample SAMN06164498) | human gut metagenome | biome: ENVO:00009003; feature: ENVO:2100002; material: ENVO:00002003... | reverse complement strand
ACGGAAGTGGGTACCCGCTTCCTATGCTTGCTACGAAAGTTATTCCCCTCATTCTCTATACCACAAGAAAAATGGATTTTGCCAACCGGCGGAAAAACATTTACATTCTTGCCCTTGAATACAACTTAAAAAAATGCTATACTTGCATATAAGTATCTGCCAGTACTTTCGGCAGATTGATTTTTGCGCATTAGTTAGAGGCAGCTAACCGCAAGGAGGTGTTGACTTATTATTATTTCATACCCTGAGGCTCGTTTTGTTCCCACCGCTGTAAGCATTGCTGCATCAAGTCAGATTATGCAGGCGAATAAAACAGCCGATAATCAATATCTCATTCCCCTCATAGATGGTACTATTGAAAACATTGATATTACCGATGGAATATTGTTGACAACATCAGAGTTTGTTTCACAGGAAGATATTGAAATGACAACAACACACGACGATTTGAGCCTGTTTCAGATTTCCTTTTGCATTGATGGCAATATGGAGTGGTCTTACATCAATAACGAGGTTGTTCATCAATTTCAAATTGCGGCACAGCAGAGCCAAGTACGCTATGGAACATTTAAGGAGTGCCGAAGTAGAATAAGCGGAAACAGGAAATTCAAAGGCATCAGCATTACTTTGGATGAAAAAATCTTTGAGCAAATTTTCACCTGTATCAAAATAAGGGGGGCATTATATGATACAAGAAAAACAGCGCCCGTAAGAGTATATACCTACACACCAAACATCAGTAAAATTCTCTCTGAAATCCTTGCTTGCCACTTTTGTGATGAAATGAAAAAGATCTATCTGCAAGGAAAAATTTTTGAGTTAATTGCTGTTTACTGCGACGAGGTTATTTGCAAATCTCCTACAAATGACTTTGGCATCCGTATTAGTGTGGAAGATTACAATGCGCTGTTGAAGGCACGGGAATTTATTGGTGAGAACTTCGCCCACCCCCTCACAATTCCAATTGTTGCAAAGGCGATTGCTATCAACGAGCAAAAATTAAAGGATGGATTTAAGCGGTGCTTTGGAGTTACAGTTAATGATTATGTTGTAGAAAAACGGCTGGAAGCAGCGATACGATTATTGAAAACTGGAAAACATACAGTGCAGGAAGTAACATGGATGGTGGGGTATTCTCATACGGGATATTTCATCGAGCTTTTTCGGAAGCATTATGGAATATCCCCCGGCGAAATGTTAAAAAACAATAGATAAGAACTTCATGTAAGTCTGAAAAGACCGCATGAAGTTCTTTCTTTTGTGACATAGGAACTTCCGATAGTGACACTATGCAGAAAATCATCGTGCTATACTAATAGCAGTTAGCGTTATCTAACCAAAAACTTGGAGGTTATTGCTATGAGCAGAACTAATGAAAACAAATTAAAAATGAAGGACATTGCAACCATAGGCATCTTTAGCGCACTCCTTTTTGTGGTGACAATGGTAGCAGGAGCTTTGATGGGAATTAGCATGGTGTTGAATATGTATTCCGTTGCGGTTGTTGCCGTTTTATCTGCGCCGCTTTATATGCTGATTATGGCAAAAGTACATAAGAAAGGCGCAGTCTTATTGACTTTTGCTATTGTCGGCATTCTATGGGGGCTGTTTGGCGGTATTTTTGTCTTGATTTGGATGTTAGGGTTTGGCGTTGTAGGCGAAGTCCTTGCCAGCAAATCAAAGTATCAGAATTACAAAATGCTTACCGTTTCTTTTGGATTGTATTCAGTTGGATATTATTTAGGTGCCATCGCACCCCTCTATTATTATCCCGCATTTTGGTATGGATTTGACCGTCCAAAGGAAACCGTGGATGCAATGATTGCAGCAGCACATTCTACGACTGGGCTTGCTGCAATTCCGGTTACATTGATCGCAATTGTGATAGGTGCTGTAATTGCAAAGAGAATGTTGAAGAAGCATTTTGAAAAAGCAGGAGTGATTTAATGCACCGCATAGACCCCCGGATAGTGATTATTCAGATTGTGCTTTCAGGGATATGTGCATTTTGGATTTTTAAGCCGTTAGCCATGCTTTGTGAAGTGATTTTTCTGATGAGCTTTCTGTTATATTTGCAACACCCGAAGGAGGCTTTGCGGCTGGGAGTATGGTTTGCGTTCCTTGTCGGATTGTATGCCTTACTGAATGAGAGCAACGCTCCGCAAATCATAGTCCAGCCCGTTTTCCTATTACGCAAGCTCTCTCCCTTACTGGGCGTAATGGTTCTGTCACTAAAGGCGTTGACCGTGAGTGAGCTGTTCATGGGGCTTCAAAAATTACATTGCCCTAAATCAGCTACGCTTGCGCTTGCTGTCGCATTGCGATTTATTCCCACTATACGCCATGAGCTTGAACAGATTAGAAACGGCATGAAAACAAGGGGCGTCCCCTTAAATGTGATTACTTTTGTAAAAGCTCCTGCCATGACCACAGAATACATAATTATTCCCTTTATCATGCGCTGTATAAAGGTAGCGGATGAATTGTCTGCGGCTGCGGTCACTCGTGCAATCGAAAATCCTGTGCCAAGAGGGATGAGAGTTCCTCTGAAAATCAGAATAAAGGATATTGTGTATCTGATGATGGTGATTTGCGCTAATATCGGAACACTTCTTTATTCATTGTGCGGGTAGCGCGGAGGTTCAGAATGAGTATGATCACAATAAGAAATTTACAATTTCAATATGATGCCGCCCCGGAGATAAATGCTCTTTATGGAATTGATTTGGAAATTCGTAAAGGAGAGTGCGTTATTTTAACGGGAGAAAGTGGCTGCGGGAAAACAACTTTAACACGATGCCTCAATGGTTTAATACCCAACTTTTTTGAAGGAACGCTTACAGGAGAAATATTGTACGAGGGTGTTCCAGTAAACAAATTGGAACAGTATGAGCTTAGTCGCAAAATTGGCACAGTGTTTCAAGATCCCCGTTCACAATTTTTTGCAGTAAACACAACGGACGAAGTAGCTTTCGGGTGTGAAAATCTTGCCTTTTCCACGGAGCGGATAAATCAGAACGTGGACGCCGCATTCTCCCGAATGAATATTGACGTACTGCGAGATCGGAGTTTATTTGGGTTATCCAGCGGCGAAAAACAGCGGCTGGCAGTTGCTTCTATCTATGCAATGGATACCGATGTCATTGTTTTGGACGAACCGACGGCAAACCTTGATGGAGAAACAATACAAAATCTCCGTGAGCTTTTATTTACACTAAAAGCCGAGGGGAAAACTCTCATTATTTCTGAACACCGCCTTTCCTGGCTTGTAGGAATTGCCGACCGATATGTATATATGCGCAAAGGGAGAATTGAAAAAATATGGAGTGCGGCGGAGGCTGCTTGCCTTTCGCCCGATGTGCTGCGAGAATACGGTTTACGCAGCATACAAAATGTGCTTTTTCCTACAAAGAAAACTCCTGCAAGGTCTGATGCAAACGAGCTGACGTGTCAAAACCTCTGTATTTACTACGGAAAGCAGGAAATTATCCATGATTTGAATTTTCACTTTACATGGGGCGAAGAAGGTCGGATTATTGGAATTGTCGGTGCGAACGGTTCCGGGAAAACAACATTTTCTAAAGTGCTGTGCGGACTTATGGCACCGCGAACTGGGGAAATTCGTCTGAACGGCAAAAAAATGACCCATAGAGAGCTGCTGAAAAAAACATACTTTGTTATGCAGGACGCGGATTATCAGCTTTTTACGGAAAGCGTTACACATGAAATGGAATTGGCGGCACGAAAAAATAAGCAAAAAAACGTTCATGCTTCAAAAGAGGAAACAACAAACATTCTTGACAGGTTCGGCTTGGCCGAATACTCCGAAAGACACCCGCTATCCTTGTCCGGCGGACAAAAGCAGCGGGTCACGATTGCTGCGTCCATCGCTGCAAAATCGGATATTCTTGTTTTGGACGAGCCGACGAGTGGGCTTGACGGACGGAATATGCTCCGTCTAAAGAATATTCTGCGTGAACTGAAAAAACAGGGAATGCTGATTTTCATTGTAACCCATGACGCAGAATTTCTTGAAGGATTAACAGATGAATTACTGACTATTTCAAATAAGGAGGAAAACATGGACAAAAGAGAAAAACAGCAATCGCCTTTAAGGGGTATTTTGCAGTTTGCCAGTCAGAGGAAAGGACTTTTGAGGATTTCTGTTATCCTTTCTGTTCTGTCCTCTGCGTTTGGTATGGTTCCATACGCTGCTGTAGCTGTGTTGCTTGGGAAAGCGTTAGACAATGCTTTGACCATAGAATGGGCAGTCAGCTTGACCTTGGTGGCTTTAGCAGGATATTTTCTAAAACACTTTCTATATTCAAAATCAACCCTATGCTCCCACAAGGCAGCGTATGAAATCATACAGAATATCCGCTGCGCAATTATGCGGAAGATGTCAAAAATGTCTATGGGGACAATACAGGAAAAATCTTCCGGCGAATTTAAGCAATTAGTCATTGATGATACGGAACGACTTGAAGGACAGATTGCTCATGCCATTCCCGAAATGACAGCAAGTATTCTCATTCCGATTTTTGTGTTTGCCTATCTGCTTTTTGTGGATTGGCGTATGGCGCTTGCGTCTCTTGCTTCGGCTGTTTTGGGAAATGTTATCTATTATAGCATGATGATAGGGCGCAGCGAGAGGATGAAAGAATATATGTCCGCGAATGGAGATATGAACGCAACCATTGTTGAGTATGTAAATGGTATGGAAGTTATCCGTATGTTCAATCAGACTGCTTCTTCGATGGGACGGTTTAAGGGAGCAGTATTGAAAGTGCGGGATATTACTACCGCATGGTATAAGCACTGCTATCCTTTTATGAGTATCAGTCAGGTTGTTATGCCCTCAACGATTGCATTTGTTTTGCCCGTCGGCGTTGTACTTCTTTCGGGTGGTACTACGACATTAAACGAGGTTATTTTATGTATTCTTCTCTCTATGGGGCTTGTTGGCTCTTTACAGGCAATGATTGAGTTTTGGCATGACATTGCCGCAATTTATGAGATACAGCCCCGTATTCTGGCACTTTTAGAAGCAAAGGAGTTGCCCGAGCCGATAGAAGCACAACACAGTAGCGGCAATGATGTGGAGCTGAAAGATGTTCATTTCAGCTACGGAGCAATCGAGGTTATCCATGGCGTTTCCTTTACGGCAAAGGCTGGGACAGTCACAGCGTTGGTAGGTCCGTCCGGTTCGGGGAAATCAACTCTGGCAAAACTCATTGCCCGCTTTTGGGACGTGAGCGCGGGTGCGGTAACTGTGGGCGGCGCGGATATTCGCAATCTGCCGTTATCCGAGCTTTCCGAAAAAATCAGTTATGTTTCACAGGATAATTTTCTGTTCAATATGAGCCTGAGGGACAATATCCGAATCGGTAAGCCGGATGCTACGGATGCAGAAGTAGAACGGGCTGCGTCACTGGCGAGATGTGATGACTTTATTGCCCGCTTCCCTAAGGGTTATGATACCAACGCCGGGGATGCAGGTGCCCGCCTTTCGGGAGGGGAACGGCAGCGTTTGGCGATTGCGAGGGCAATTCTAAAGGACGCTCCGATTATTATTCTTGATGAAGCTACGGCGTTTACCGACCCGGAGAATGAAGATAAATTGCAGCAGTCCATTGACCATCTGACAAAAGGGAAAACGCTGATTGTGATTGCGCACCGCCTGTCCACTATCATGTACGCAGATAAAATTTTAATGTTGGAGGACGGTTCGATTTCAGCGGCAGGAACCCATGAGCAGCTATTATCTTCTTCGCAGACCTATTTGGATATGTGGAAAGCCCATATATCGGCAATGGATTGGAGTATGAACAAGGAGGTGGAAATATTATGCTGAAAGTAATTAAACGAGTATTGCGTTTGAGTGGTGATTTGTCAAAGCGTATCTATGCGAGTTTTGTATTCAGCTTTATAGACTCAATTGTGGCAATGTTCCCTGTCGGGGCTGTGTTCTATACCCTCACAAAAATACAGAACAACAAAGCATTTACAGGGAATGACTGGCTTGTAATTTTTGGTATACTGTTAATCTCTCTTGTTGTCCGCATGGTGTTCAAATACTTGGTGTATAGCTTTCAAAGCACAGCGGGATTTGAGTTTGTTTCCAGAGAGCGAATTACGTTAGGAGATAAGCTGCGTAATGTGGGTATGGGCTTTTTCCATGAGCGAAATATGGGGGACATTACAACAACGGTTACAACTGACCTTAATTTTTTGGAAAACTACTCCATGCACATTCTTGACCGTGTAACAACCGGAATGGTAAACATGGTGGTGATCAGCATATTCATTCTGATGTTTGACTGGCGGCTTGGTGTGATTTTTATTTTAGGTGTTCTCTGCTCGTTCCTAATTTATGGGCGTATGCAGAAAAAGGGAGAAGAACTGACTGCAAAACAGCGGCAGGTACAGGCTGCTTCTGTTGAGGCTACATTGGAATATGTGCAGGGAATATCCGTCATCAAATCATTCAATATGGCAGAGAAAAATTTAAGTGGCATTGAAAAGGCTTATGAAAAAAGTATGGAAGCGTCTTACGCTCTTGAACGGGATTTCGCACCTATGAATGTGGCATATTCTATGGTTTTCCGTGTAGCTGCCTGCGCTATCATATTAGTATCACAGATTTTCGCTTTAGGCGGGGAACTGGATTTTTCAAGCCTTGCGGTTATCCTCATTGCTTCATTCTCTATTTTCAATTCTGTAGAGGTAATGGGGCAAATGACCGCCATGATACGCTCCATGGAAGCAAGCCTTGACCGTGTGGAACGGATTAAGGGAGAAAAGAATATTGATGACGGGGGCGGAGATATTTCCTTAAAAAGTTATGATATTGTCTTTGATCATGTTAGCTTCTCCTACGAACAGGGAACGAAAATTCTTGATGATGTCAGCTTTACCATTCCGCAGGGAGGAATGACCGCCATAGTCGGGCCTTCCGGCGGTGGAAAGACAACGATTACCCGTCTGATCTCCCGCTTTTGGGATATTCAAGGCGGTAGCATTACCATAGGTGGCAAAGATGTTCGGGAATTTACATCTGACAGCCTTTTGAAAAATATGAGCATGGTATTTCAAAATGTCTATTTGTTCAAAGATACCATTGAAAACAATATTAAGTTTGGTTGCCCGGAAGCAAGCCATGAGCAGGTTGTAGAAGCAGCTAAAAAGGCACGCTGCCATGACTTTATTTCCTTATTACCAGAGGGCTACAATACCATGATTGGAGAGGGCGGTTCTACTCTGTCCGGCGGTGAAAAACAGAGAATATCCATTGCCCGCGCCATGCTGAAAAATGCCCCTATCGTCCTTTTGGACGAGGCCACCGCAAGCGTTGATCCCGAAAATGAAGTGTATTTGCAGCAGGCAATCAGCACTTTAGTAAAAGATAAGACACTGATTGTAATTGCACACCGCCTGTCTACCATTCGGGACGCAGAGCAGATTTTAGTCATCGACAACGGGAAACTTGTTCAGCATGGAAAGCATGACGAGCTTGTTTTACAGGAGGGTATTTATCAGAAATACTGGAATATTCGCCAGAACGCAAAGGCATGGAAAGTAGCACAGTAGATTATGATCCTCAATTCGTTAATCTGAAAGATTTTGCGAGCACCAATCCATGAGAAAAAAGTAACGGCGGGTAAGGATCGTCCCTTGCCCTCCGTTTTCCTGCACAAAAGTACAATTGCCTAAACCTTATCTAACAAACAAGGATGAACTATCATATGCGAGTATATTTCGACAGGAGGTGTATCTAACGCGGCACGATACCGCGGGAAAAATACATTTCTACAAATGACAATTTTAATTTTGGAAATCCGCTGCAACGTTTATGTTTTGCAGCAACTTTTCCGCGTTCCTAAGATTGTCACCTTTTTGCTTTTGGTTATCGCACCATCCAGCAGCAGCCCTTATATTTTATACGCTTTTGCTCTGCTTCAAGGCACCCATGCGGGCTTTCATGTCCGTATGGGTGCCTTTTGTCATGTGCAGAAACTCCTTGCTGCGTGTTGCCGTTCCCCACCGTGCTTCCTGCCCCTTTGCTCCCACAAAATTAGCAGCATGTATGGTGTACGGATACCTCTTAACATAATCTTTCACATTTTTGGGGGAAATCATCGCTTGGAGTTGGCAAAATCCGATTTTTGAGTGGTGTGGGTAGTGAAAGGGGAAATACACCTATCACCCGCTTTCGCGGTTGCGGAAGGAGGTGAATACCTTGAACGAACCTTATCGCACCCAGTTTGAAGTACGTTGTGCTTTTAACGGATTTTGCAAAAAAGCGTTGAAATGCGAAGCAAGCAACGCCCACCGCGACGTTAGAAACAGGCAAATCCGGGAGGTTACTTTTTCCGATTTAACGCCGGAGGAGGAAGCGCAGCTTTACACGACGGACACCTATTCGTTTGATGAAGCTGACAAATCTTTCTTTGTTGCAGGAAAGACCTTTACCGCGAAACAGCTTGCCGACGCTTTGCACAAGCTGCCGGAGGAAAAGCGCAACGCCGTACTGCTGTACTACTTCTTTGACATGACGGACGCGCAGATAGCGCAGCACTTGAATGTGCCGAGAAGCACCGTACAGTTTCGACGGACAAGCTCTTTTGAGCTGCTTAAAAAAATTTTGGAGGAACGAGCTTATGATGAAAACGAATGGTAACAGCGATTTTGATGAACGCGGCTTGTTACCGTACCCGGTAATCATAGCCGCCACCAAAGGCGACCCGGACGCGGTAAAAACCGTCGTACAGCATTACGAGGGCTACATATCCTCTCTTGCCACCCGCAAGCTCCGAGATGAACATGGCAACACCTATTACGGGATTGACGAGGATATACGCGACCGTTTGCGTTCACGGCTGATTAAAGCCATATTGGAGTTTAAGGCGTAACAGCACCATAGCGGCGCACCCCCTTTTCCGTCGCCGTGGTAAAGCCTTGACCTCTCCTGTTCCTTGACAAACACGCTCGCAAGATAACGGCGAAGCGTCATAGGGCAAATCAGACACGTTCCTTTTGCGCCGAGCCATACGGCGGGTGCGCCATGACGTTATCCCTGCGGTATAGCAGGGATAGCCGAGCGAGAAACACCGACGCCGGAAAACAGGGTTAGCAGCCTGTCGGCGATAACGCGCAAAATACATAATGATACTCCCTTATAGCCACAGTCCGAGCGTTAAAAGCGTCGCAGGCAATGGGTAGGGCTGCATGAGAACCATGCAGGGGTGAAACTCCCGTGAGGTTGTGCTAACAACCGTCCGATTAAAGCACCATTATATTTTTTGTTGTAATAGTGGACTTGCCGCTTTTCATATAGTGTATTAGCAGTTTTCCGAAAGGGGGCTAATCATGGAGAAAAACGATAAATCCAAAACAGATACGGTATGCAAGAGTGTTTTCAAAAGCGGCGAGAACACAACTTCAAAGAGCCAATTCACAAAAAAGTGGATTGAGCTTATCAATAGATTAGAACGAAACAAAAATGTTAATTTTCGCAAGAAATCATGACAAGCTGTTTCCGTTATGGTATAATCATAGTGGAAATAGCTTGTTCTATCTCTTGGAGGAGATATGAACATGAAAGTTGCGATTTATTGCCGCTTATCCGAAGAAGATAGAAACAAGCAATTTGAAACCGACGACAGCAACAGCATACAGAACCAAAAGACTATGCTGCTGCAATACGCTATGGAACAGGGGTGGGAACTTTACAACATATACAGCGACGACGACTACACGGGTTCAGATAGACGACGCCCGGAATTTAACCGTCTGCTCAAAGACGCAGAAGCGCACAAATTTGATATTATCCTCTGTAAAACACAATCCCGCTTCACCCGTGAATTGGAATTAGTTGAAAAGTACATACACGGGTTATTCCCTATTTGGGGTATTCGTTTCATCAGCATTGTTGACAACGCCGATACCGCCAACAAGGGAAACAAAAAGTCACGTCAAATCAACGGACTTGTCAATGAGTGGTATTTGGAGGATATGTCCGAGAATATCCGCAGCGTTTTAACCAACAGACGAGTGAACGGTTTTCATATCGGCGCATTTGCCCTTTACGGGTACAAGAAAGACCCCGACCAAAAGGGACACTTGATAATCGACGAAGAAGCCGCAGCCGTTGTCCGAGAAGTATTTACCCTATTCGCACAGGGTTACGGAAAAACTGCGATTGCCCGTATGCTCAATGACAGGGGCATACCAAATCCAACTGAATATAAGCGTCTGCATGGCTTGCGGTATCAGCAGCCGAAAACAAAGAACAGCACCCTTTGGAAATACTTTGCTATTTCTGATATGCTGATAAATGAAATCTATATCGGTAATATGGTGCAAGGAAAATACGGCAGCGTTTCCTATAAGACGAAGCAGAACAAGCCCCGTCCCAAAAGTGAGTGGTATGTCGTAGAGGGTACACATGAGCCGATTATAGATCGTGAGTTATGGGACAGAGTACAGGTGTTAATCGAACAGAGGGCAAAGCCCTTTGACGTTGGCACAGTCGGTTTATTTGCAAGAAAAGCCCGGTGCGCTAACTGCGGTTACACCATGCGTTCATCAAAGTCTGCACCGGGGCGCGGAAGCAAACATTATTTACAATGCTCCAACCGCCATGTGGCAAAGGACGCTTGTATCGGCTCTTTTATCTCTGTTGATAAATTGGAAAGGCTTGTAATAGATGAGCTTAACCGTTTAGCAACCGATTATCTTGACAAAGACGAGTTAGAACAGAACATTGAGTTTTGCGACAACTTACAGGAGCAGAAAGCCCGTCTACTCTCTGATATTGCAGTCTACGAAAAAAAGGTTGCAGAGTATTCAAAAGGTATTCGGGAGCTTTACATGGATAAGGTCAAGGGCTTAATTTCTGAAAGCGATTATGTAGAAATGTCTAAAGATTTTACCACAGAGCGTGAACGTTTGGAACGTGTAATTGCTGACGGAGAAAAGCAGTTAGCCGAAATCGAAGAAAAAATTGCGGCGGGCGATAATCGCCGCGAACTGATTGAACAATACACCAACTTGGAACACCTTACCCGCGAGATCGTGGAAACGCTGATTGATTATATATCCGTCGGCAAGCGTATTCCGGGAACAAGGAACGTTCCGATTGAAATTCACTGGAACTTTTAATCACAAGTTGTTCTTATATGATTGCAGCAGAGCAGAAAGCTCGCACAACCTATGATAATATTTTGAGGCTGTCCGACGATCCGGATGTTAATGATGTTATAAAATTCTTGCGAGAGAGGGAGATCGTACACTATCAGCGCTTCGGCGAAGGGCTGAGAAATGCGATCGAAAAGCTCGATTCGAAAAACTTCTATGTTGTAAATCCTGCTTTTGATTAAAAAAGCTCCCCCGTAGTCACGGGGGAGCTTACATTATACAAGCTTACTTCACTGCTTTTGCAGCCATTTTTTTGCGCTCGACCTTCGATACCCACATTGCTGCGGTAGCATCGCCGGTGATATTGAGCGTTGTACGCCCCATATCGAACAGCTTATCAACTCCGGCAATTATTGCGATACCCTCAACAGGCAGGCCGACGGACATGAGAACCATCGACAGCATTATCATGCCTGCACCGGATACACCGGCAGTACCGACGGAGGCAAGTGTTGCTGTAAGAACGATCATTGCCATCTGTCCGAGGGTAAGGTCAACACCGTAGCAGCAGGCGATAAACACCGCGCAAACCGCCTGGTATATCGCTGTACCATCCATGTTGATGGTT
>ENA-OZSD01000068-OZSD01000068.1-human-gut-metagenome-genome-assembly--contig:-NODE-68-length-11963-cov-4.052738_pt1 | contig 11963 bp, 8 predicted proteins | sample MGYA00243276_ERZ653961 | MGnify/ENA primary metagenome ERZ653961 (study PRJEB26926, sample SAMN06164498) | human gut metagenome | biome: ENVO:00009003; feature: ENVO:2100002; material: ENVO:00002003... | reverse complement strand
CAGGATGAGATATGGCAGTTACTAAAATCAAGCCAATCCGAGGAACTGTAAACAAGGCGGTTGCCTACATTCTCGACCCGCAGAAGACCGACGATGCCTTCTATGTTTCATCCTTCGGGTGCGCTGCAAGCGACACGGCGGCAAAGGAATTTGAGTGGACGAGAAACCTTGCGGTGCAACAAGGAATGCAGATGCCGAAGGTGCTTGCCCGTCATCTGATCCAGTCCTTTGACATTGGTGAAGTGACGCCGGAAGAGGCTCATGAAATCGGAAAGCAGCTTGCGGACGAATGGCTCAAGGGCAAGTATGAGTATGTGATTGCTACCCACATCGACAAGGGGCATTGCCATAATCACATCATCTTCAATGCCGTGAACTATGTGGACTTCCATGCCTACCGGAGCAACAAAAAAACCTATCGGGAGCTGCGCCAGCTCAGTGATGAGATTTGCAAGGAGCATGGATTGTCTGTGATCCCGCCGTCGCAGAACAAGGGCATGAGCTACAAGGAATATACCGAAGCCAAGCACGGCACAAGCTGGAAGCAGAAGCTCAAGCAGACCATCGACCGGCTTGTCATCACCGCCAAAGACTATGATGATTTCCTTCGGCTCATGCAGGAAGCCGGTTATGAGATCAAAACCGGCAAATACATCTCCTTCCGCGCTGAAGGTCAGGAGCGGTTTACCCGGTCTAAAATTATCGGAGAGAACTACACAGAGGAACGCATCAAGGAACGAATTGCCGGACGGACGCCTCGAAGAAGCCAGAGACAGACCGTGCCGAATGGCATCTCCCTTATCGGAGATATTCAGAAGCGGATCAGGCTCATCGACAGCAAGGGCTATGAGTATAAAGCCAAGCTCACAATTCTCAAGGAAGCAGCGCGGACGCTCAACTATCTCACGGAAAACAACTTGCTCCAATACGCTGATCTTGAGAAGAAGGTCGAGGACGTTCACGGCTCTTATGACCGTACCGGCAAGGAGTTGAAAGGCGTTGAAGCGCGACTGCGGAAAGTCCAACCGCTTATCAAGAACATCTCCAACTACCAGCGGCTCAAGCCCGTATATGACGCCTTCCAGAAGACTAAAGACAAGCCGAGTTTTAAGGCAAAGCATGAAGCCGAGCTTGTGATTTTCGAGGCGGCAAGAAGTACACTGCTTGCCATGCAGGGCGATGAAAGACTGCAGAGCTTGAAGACGCTGCAAGCGGAACAGCAGAGACTTCTTGAAGAGCAGCAGCGACTCTATGATGAACGTGCGAAGCTCAAAAAGGAGGCACGGATCATCGACACCATGAAAGCAAATGTGGACGATTTCCTCAAGCCGAGTACAGAGCAGGAACACGACTATCAGCGTAGTTCGCAGCGGGAATAATTGAATGAAGCGAGGCGGTTGTCGTTGATAACCGTCTCGCTTTTTGAGTAGCAAAAACATCAAGAACTTGCAGCATTCCTTCTGATTTACAGATAGGCCGATTGCAAAAGAAGAGGGTTTCGTGTATAATATGTTGGAGGTCGTAATTAGCGAACGAGTAAAGGGGTATAGACTATGGGAATAAGCTATAAAAAACTTTGGGTGTTACTAATTGACCGTGACATCAAGAAGTCCTCATTTCGGAAGGAGCTTAACCTTTCATCCGGAACCTGGACAAAACTGAACAAGGGGGAAGAAGTGTCCCTCTCTATTTTGCTGCGCATTTGTGATTACTTGAACTGTGACGTCGGAGATATATGTGAGGCTGTGCGAACGGACAAGAACTGAGTCCAGTTTTTCGTACAGCCCTTATGCTATGTTAAAAAGGGAGAAGGACGTCTCCCAAATGAGGTGAAGAAATGCAGATAATTGACAACATAAACAAGACCGTCAAGGACGATCTGCAAGCGGGTATTCATAAAGGCAGTAAGATGTCCGTTGCCGCCGCTTGTTTCTCAATCTATGCGTATCAGGAACTCAAAAAACAACTTGAGGGTATTGACGAGTTGTACTTTATTTTCACCTCACCCACCTTTGTAACCGAGAAGGCATCAAAGGTGCAGCGGGAGTTCTATATTCCTCGCATTTCAAGAGAGAGCAGTCTCTACGGTACAGAGTTTGAAGTAAAGCTCCGCAATGAGTTGACGCAGAAAGCGATTGCGAAAGAGTGTGCAGACTGGATTCGGCGCAAGGTGGTTTTCAAATCGAATATCACACAGGAGCAGATGATGGGCTTTATGACGGTCGATGAGAGTACCTATATGCCCATCAATGGTTTTACCACCGTTGATCTCGGTTGTGAGCGTGGTAACAACGCTTACTATCCGGTGCAGAAAACGGAGAGTTTTGAGAATGCCAATTACTTTCTCAAGCTCTTTGAACAACTCTGGAACGACAAGAAGAAATTGCAGGAAGTCACTGACGTAGTAATCGAGAATATCTCCGCTGCATATCGTGAGAACGCCCCAGAATATATCTACTTTGTTGCACTCTATAACATTTTCAAAGAGTTCCTTGATGATGTTTCAGAGGACGAGCTTCCGAACGAAGCGACAGGCTTTAAGGAAAGCAAAATATGGGGGATGCTCTATAACTTCCAGCGCAATGCGGTTCTTGCTATCATCAGCAAGCTTGAGAAATTCAACGGCTGCATTCTGGCAGATAGCGTAGGTCTTGGTAAAACCTTCACTGCACTTGCCGTCATCAAGTATTACGAGAACCGTAACAAATCTGTGCTTGTTCTCTGCCCGAAAAAGCTCTCTGAGAACTGGAATACATACAAGGGCAACTATATCAACAATCCCATTGCGGCAGACCGTCTTAGATACGATGTCCTCTATCATACCGATCTTTCCCGTGAGCATGGGCAGTCAAATGGAATTGATCTTGATCGCTTGAATTGGGGCAACTATGACCTTGTTGTCATTGATGAGAGCCACAACTTCCGTAACGGCGGTGAGGTGTCCGGTGAGGATGCAAAGGAAAACCGTTATCTGAAACTACTCAATAAAGTAGTTCGTGCCGGTGTAAAAACGAAGGTACTTATGCTCTCGGCAACGCCAGTCAACAACAAGTTTATCGATCTCAAAAATCAGCTTGCACTTGCCTATGAGGGTGATGCCTCACAGATGAGCAAAAAGCTCGACACAACCAAAAGCATTGATGAAATTTTCCGTCAGGCACAGAAGGCCTTCAACGCATGGAGCAAGCTCCCTGCCGAAGAACGCACGACGGACGAACTTCTTCGGACGCTGGATTTTGATTTCTTTGAATTGCTGGACAGCGTGACGATTGCGCGCTCAAGAAAGCACATCGAAAAGTATTACAATACTTCTGACATCGGCAAATTCCCGGAACGTCTGCCGCCGATTTCTCTACATCCCTGCTTGACCGATTTGAATGATGCGATCAACTATAACGATATTTACAATCTGCTTATGTCGTTGAGCCTGACGATCTATACGCCGTCGAATTATATCATGCCGTCGAAACTGGCAAAGTACATCGACATGACGCATCACAAGGGAAACAGCCTGACCCAGCAAGGACGTGAAGAAGGCATTCGCCGCCTTATGAGCATCAACCTCCTCAAGCGCCTGGAAAGCTCGGTGGCTTCTTTCCGCCTGACGATTGACCGTATTAAAAAGCTGATTGACGATACGATTGGGACGATAAAAAATTATCAGTCTGGGGACTGTGTCCTGAATCTGACTGAGATTTCCGACACAGAAGATTTTGATTACGATGATCAGAACACTGACTTCTTCTCTGTCGGCAAGAAGGTTAAAATTGACCTCGCTGATATGGACTATGTTTCATGGATGCGCGAGCTGGAAAAGGACGCAGATAATCTGGAACTCCTGTCCCTCATGATTGCCGACATCACGCCGGAGCATGACACGAAGCTGCAAACATTATTTGGTTTAATCCAGAAGAAAATCGAGCATCCAATCAATCCTGGCAATAAGAAGATCATTATTTTCACGGCATTCTCTGATACCGCAGACTATCTCTTTGCAAATGTCAGCAGATTTGCGAAAGAGAATTTTGGGCTGGAAACGGCAGAGATCACCGGCACAGTTGACGGTAAGACTACCATTCCAAAGCTCCGGGCAGACCTCAACACGGTTCTAACCTGTTTCTCACCCGTTTCCAAAGGAAAGTCGGTACTCCTGCCCGGAAGTACCGATGAGCTTGATATTCTGATTGCAACCGACTGTATTTCCGAAGGTCAGAACTTGCAGGACTGCGACTACCTCATCAACTATGACATTCATTGGAACCCTGTGCGCATTATCCAGCGGTTCGGACGAATTGACCGTATCGGAAGCAGAAACGACCATATCCAGCTCGTAAACTTCTGGCCGGATATGGACCTCGACGAGTATATCAACCTAAAAAGCCGTGTGGAAACCCGCATGAAGATTTCGGTCATGACCTCTACCGGCGACGATGACCTGATCAACGCCGAGGAAAAAGGTGATCTTGAATACCGCCGCGCACAGCTCAAGCGGCTGCAAGAGGAAGTCGTGGACATTGAGGACATGACAAGCGGCATTTCCATCATGGATTTGGGACTTAACGAGTTCCGGCTTGATCTGCTCGAATACATGAAGCAGCACGAGGACATTGAAACCGCACCAAAGGGTCTGCACACCGTTGTTGGACAGACGAAGGATTCTCCTGCCGGTGTGATTTTCGTCCTCAGAAATATCAATGACAGCGTGAACATTGACAATCGGAACCGGATTCACCCCTTCTACATGGTTTACATCAGCGAAGAGGGCGAAATTGTCTGCGATTACCTGAACCCGAAGAAATTGCTTGACACGATGCGTCTGCTCTGCCGTGGCAAGGGTGAGCCTTGTGCGGAGCTTTGCAGGCTTTTCAATGACGAGACGGATGACGGGCGCAACATGAGTGAAATCTCTGAGCTACTGAGCGAGGCAATCAATTCCATCATTGACGTGAAAGAAGAAAACGATATTGACAGCCTGTTCAAGAGCGGCGGCACATCTGCGCTGCTCAGCGCTGTTTCGGGACTGGATGATTTTGAGCTGATTTGCTTCTTAGTCGTGAAATAAGGAGGGCTTGCGATGCTTGGGTTTCCTGCATCTACGGAGTTTGGCAAAAGAATACCAAAGCAGAAGTTCTATGAAAATCTTGATGTTTCCCCTGCTTTGCGCCGTGTGTTTGTCGATCAGATCCGGCTGGTGTACTGGCGAAATAAGCTGGCGGCATCTACACTGAATATTGCTGCGGGCGAAGCCGTGACCGAGATTGAAGTGTTCGAGGTGCGGCTGAATGATTCGCAGCTTGACGAAGCTGTGCTAAAACAAATCGACAAGGAAATCCCGTACCACATTCTCTTTATTCTGACTTGTGACGGCAAGGCTCAGGCGTGGATCGGCTACAAGGAGGCTGCTGCGTCCGGCAGCAACGCCTTCAAGGTCAGTCGCTATTATCACACGGACTGGATGCCGGAAGATGAACTGCATCTCAGCATCGACGGCTTGAATATGGATGCCGTCTATGAAAGCCTTGTTCGTCAGATTGCCGGGGACAAGCTGCAAACAGATTCCGGCGAGAGCCTGAAAGAATCTGTTGAGCGGGATGAAAAGAAGAAGCAGCTCGAAAAGCAGATCGCCGCACTGGAAAACAAAATGCGGCGAGAAAAGCAGCTCAACCGGCAGATGGAAATGAACGCGGAGTTGAAAAAGCTGAGAAGGAGTTTGGAGGTGCTTTAGCGGATGAACCATGAAGAAATCGTAAGAAAAGTGCTGTCAAGCAGAAATGCTGCGGGGGCGTTGAAAAGCCGCGAAAGTAATACTGTTGAGTTCAAGGAATCCTTCAATAAAAACAGCACTGCCAAATACGCAAAGACTATGGCTGCATACTCCAACAATCGTGGTGGATACATCATTTTTGGCGTTAAGGACAATCCGCGAACGATTGTTGGCTTGAAAAATGATAACTTTGAAAATATGAGTCAGGAGCAATTCTCTGAGGCAATAAACTCGCTGTTTGCGCCTGCAATGGATTGGGATTGCGGTACGCTTGTCATCGAAGTGCCTGCAACTGACGGGACAGGTACTATGCAGTCCTTGAAAATCGGATGGATATACACCGCGGAAGCGGAATACAAGCCGATTATAGCTCAAAAGCCAAACGATGGTGAGAAAATAAATAGTGGCGATGTCTACTATCGCTATCGTGCAAGAAGTGAAAAAATAAAATTTGCGGAGATGAGCCGCATTATTGAAGAACGCACAGCAAAAGAGCGCGAGGGACTTTTGAGACTATTCGAGGTAATTCGAGATAATAAAACAGCCAACCTTGGCATTGTAAACTACTCTAACGGAAAGATCAGCACACCGTATGGAGTTGATGTTGCTTTTGACAGAAAGTTAGTGACACAGGTTCTAAGAAAAGCGAAATTTATCAAGGAGGGCAGTTTCAGCGAAACGGACGGCATTCCCGTTATCAAGGTGACTGGCAATATCGACTTGGCGGAAGAAGTTCCTGTCCCAGAGGGGAATCCCGATGAGACTCACCCATATATTCAACGCCAGCTTGCAGAGAAGCTGAATATCAGTACACAGGATTTGTACGCGCTGATTTGGTACTACAAGATGAAAGAGGCAAAGAAATATCATCTGGAAATAACAGTATCAAGAAGCTCGGTAACACACAAATTCTCTGAATTTGCCTTCCAGTTTCTCAAAGAAAAACTGGCTGAGTTAGAGCAGAAACCGGAAGAATTTGAGACAATTCGCATGGCATACAGGAATCGCAATAAAAAGGAGGTTAGCAGATTGAAATGAAAGCATTTTTATCAAAATACAAATGGAAACTGCTACTTGCTTTCGCAATCTTTATCGTTGCAATTCCGTTAGGAATAAACAGCCTGTTCAAGCTAACATCTCCTTTGAACATATTTATCGCTGAATGGGGAGCAGGCGATGCGCTTGCATTTTATGGTGTTATGCTTGCGTCAGCGACAACCATCATCGGAGTTTACATTTCGATAGAATATGCGCAGAGAAACTATCGAATTGACGAAGCAAATAGAGTCAAACCCTACCTCGCTTTGACCCATTATAAATCACATTCAAAAACGAATCTCTTTTCCGGCTTTGCTCCTAGCCAGACGGGAAAAAGTATAGGAGAGCAAGATAAGGGCACATCTGCATACGAGGAATATAGGCTCGAAAAAGTCTACATTATTATCAATCAAGCAACGATAGAGTATAGGGACAGGCTTTCAGATGCTCAGCAGCAACGCTTGAAATCTGGTGGATTTGAGTGTTGCAATCAAGGCGGCGGATGTCATACACTCCAAGCTCGCTCTTTTGTTTCCGTGCCTTTCGAGGTCGAAAATGTCGGGAATGGTGCAGCAACTAATACAATGGTTGCTTTTTATAAAAAGGGCGAAAAGCGAAGGGGCGTAAGCCTGTACACTATTAAGCAGGGAGATTCGTTTTACTTTCACATTTTTTGTGATGATGCAAACATCGTGAAAGGACACGATTACATTATTGAACTGCTTTATGGAGACATAATTGGCAATTACTATTCTCAAAAATACCCGGTGGTATTTGACGAAGACGCAGAAACGAAACGGTTCTGCACGACTGTTGACCTAAGTGGAAAGCAAGAACTCACAGATATGAACACGGAGGAAGATGAAAATGGATAAACTGCGCATGGAATCGCCGGATATGACGGCGCAGAACATAGACCGCATTGCTGCCCTGTTTCCCAACTGCATCACGGAGATGCTGGACGATGAACACAGCACGCCGGAGAAGAAGGTGTACAAACGGGCGGTCAACTTTGAGCTGCTGAAACAGATGCTCTCGCCGGACGTAGTGGACGGCGACGAGGCATACAAGTTCACATGGGTCGGCAAGAAGGCTGCAATCGTGGAAGCCAACAAGCCAATTCGGAAGACGCTGCGCCCCTGCGTGGCGGATAGCAAGGATTGGGACACCACCGAAAACCTCTACATCGAGGGCGATAATCTGGAAGTCCTCAAGCTGTTGCAGGAAAGCTATCTTGGTAAGGTCAAGATGATCTATATCGATCCGCCGTACAACACCGGCAACGACTTCATCTACGCCGACGATTTCATGCGCTCGCAGGAAGAAGAAAACGCGCAGATGGGAATGTACGACGAGGACAAAAACCGCCTGTTCAAAAATACCGATACCAACGGGCGCTTTCATTCCGACTGGTGCAGCATGATTTATTCTCGACTGCTGTTGGCGAGGAATCTGCTGACGGAGGATGGGGTTATCTTCATCAGCATTGATGATAATGAAGTTACGAATCTGCGCAGAGTGTGCAATGAAGTTTTGGGGGAGAGTAACTTCATTGCTCAGTTTATATGGCAAAGTCGTCAAAACAAAGACAATCGTAATATTTCTGGTGTGTCCATTGACCACGAGTATATTATTTGCTACTCAAAGCAGTGTGGACAGAGGATTTTTCGCGGTACAGAGCGGAAAACCGAACTGTACAACAATCCTGATGATGACCCGAGAGGACCTTGGACAAGTGCAAACATGGTAGGATTAGCAACAAAAGATGCAAGACCAAATTTGCATTATGATTTAATCAATCCTTACGATGGCATTAACTACGGATGCCCTACAAAGGGCTGGCGATACGACCGAAATACTATGAAACGTCTAATAGACGAAAATAGAATTATTTGGCCGGATTCACCTACAGGGAGACCGCGAAAGAAGTCTTTCCTTTTTGAACTTTCTGATAATTTGCCGGGGTATTCCTCCGTCTTTAGCTCGGGTGTATATACGAATACTGCGACAAAAGAACTTGCTTCCATATTTGACGGGTATCTGTTCGATTTTCCGAAACCAGTAGAGATAATTCGGCAGTTGATTCAGCAAGTGACGGCTCCAGAAGACATCATCCTCGACTTTTTCTCCGGCTCTGCCACCACCGCCCACGCTGTCATGCAACTCAACGCCGAGGACGGCGGACACCGTAAGTTCATTATGGTGCAGCTCCCCGAAAAGTGTGACGAAGCAAGCGAAGCCTACAAAGCAGGCTACAAGAACATCTGCGAAATCGGCAAAGAGCGCATTCGCAGAGCTGGTATGAAAATTAAAGATAATTTAGAACAAAATGGCACCGATATACAGTATCTGCACAAAGAGTTAAAAAAGGCTCCAACAAAAAATATTTGCGGTTTCGATGTGCCTATTATTCCGGCGCGTTGGAGTAAAGCTGACGAAACAGAAGAAAACAGGAAACTATCCGAAAGTCTTGACATCGGTTTCCGCGTTCTCAAGCTGGACGATACCAACATGAAGGATGTCTACTATGCGCCGGATGACTACGATCAGGGGATGCTCGCGGGGCTGGAATCCAACATCAAGGATGACCGCACCGATCTCGACCTGCTGTTCGGCTGCCTGATCGACTGGGGGCTGCCGCTGTCCCTGCCGTACAAGTCCGAGCAGTTGGGCGGCTGCACCGTCCATACATACAACGACGGCGACCTGATCGCCTGTTTTGACGCGAATATTCCCGAAAGCGTGGTCAAGGAGATCGCACAGCGCAAGCCGCTCCGTGCTGTCTTCCGCGATTCCGGTTTTGCGTCCAGCCCGGAGAAAATCAATGTGTTCGAGATTTTCAAGCTCTATATGCCAGAGGATGCGGGCGACATTTCCAAGCGCGTGAGGGTGATTTGATGAGCGCCGACCTATTAGTCTATCAAGCAAAGTCATTTTATAACGCATATATAGCACTTGACCAATTAAGCAGAGATGATTCGGACACACTGCTTTTGCTCCTTGCCCCCATAGTTGTAAACGGAGCGTTTTCAACGGAACTAACATTCAAGGCAATTTTAGCAAAAAATCAAATCGAATACGGGAAAGAACACAATTTGCTCATTCTTTTTCAAATGCTTCCGAAATCGTTCCAGCTGGAACTGTGGGCATACTTGATTGAAAAGACACCGGAGTATGCAGATTCTAAAAATGGGCTCGATGAGCTGATTTTGCTCTCAAACGCCTTCGTTGACTGGCGTTATGCATTTGAGGAAAAACCTGTGCCCGCCATTGATTTGCGTTTTTTGTCCGCATTTGCAAATGCAGCTATTCGGACAATGCTTTCTCACTACAACACGGATTTACATCCTGTGGCCAAAGAAGAATTAAATGAAGAGATTGAGCAGAAGTTCTGCGAAAACCGCGAAAAGTGTAAGGAAATCAATCTAAAAATGATTCAAAAGAAATCCAAGGAGAATCAAATATGAAACTCCAATTCAAACATCAAAAATTTCAAGCAGATGCGGCAAAGGCAGTCGTTGATGTCTTTGCTGGGCAGCCGTATCTCACACCCACTTACATGGTGGACAGAGGCATAGCGGACGGTGAGCAGCAAGTGATCGCCGCGATGGGCGATTTTACCGGCTGGCGCAATGAACGCATTGTGCCGGAGCTTTCTGACAGCCGGATCCTGGAGCAGCTGCAAAAAGTACAGCGCGCCAATCAAATCAAGCCGTCGGACAAGCTGGAGGGCCGTTATAATCTGACGATTGAAATGGAAACCGGCGTCGGCAAGACCTACACCTACATCAAGACCATGTATGAGCTGAACAAGCACTACGGCTGGAGCAAGTTCATCGTGGTCGTGCCGAGCATCGCCATCCGTGAGGGCGTTTATAAGTCTTTTCAAGTGACGCAAGAGCATTTCGCGGAGGAATACGGCAAGAAAATCCGGTTCTTTATCTACAATTCTGCCCAGCTCACGGAAATTGACCGCTTTGCGTCGGACAGCTCCATCAATGTTATGATTATCAACTCTCAGGCGTTCAATGCCAAGGATAAGGACGCGCGGCGTATTTACATGAAGCTGGACGAATTCCGTTCCCGTCGTCCGATTGATATTATTGCAAAAACGAACCCGATTCTGATTATCGACGAGCCGCAGTCAGTCGAGGGCAAGCAGACAAAAGAACGGCTAAAAGAGTTTTGCCCGCTGCTGACGCTGCGCTACTCCGCCACTCATAAGGCGGACAGCATTTACAATATGGTTTACCGTCTCGATGCAATGGAGGCGTACAACAAGCGGTTGGTCAAGAAAATTGCCGTCAAGGGCATCACAGAGTCCGGCAGCACGGCAACCGAGGGCTTCGTCTATCTGGAAAGCATCAACCTTTCCAAAGCTGACCCGACAGCGACCATTCAGTTTGACTACATTGGAGCAAAGGGACTTCGCAAGAAAACCGCCACGGTCGGCATCGGCTACAACCTCTATGACAACTCCGGCGAGTCGGGCAAACTCGACGAGTACAAGGAAGGTTTTGTGGTCAAGTCTATCGACGGACGCGATAACTCTGTGGAGTTCCTGAATGGCATCAAAATCTTTGCCGGAGACGTGATCGGCAAGGTCAGCGAAGACCAGCTCCGACGCATTCAGATCCGCGAAACGATTCTTTCTCACTTGGAGCGAGAGCGTCAGCTTTTCCATAAGGGCATCAAGGTTCTGTCGCTGTTCTTCATCGACGAGGTTGCAAAGTACAAGCAGTACGACGAGGCTGGACATCCGTTCAACGGCATCTATGCGGATATGTTCGAGGAAGAATACAACGACATTCTCAGCTCCATGCAGCGGGAAATCGGAGACGAGGACTACATACGGTATCTGGATGCGATTTCTGCCCATGATACCCATGCTGGTTACTTCTCCGTTGACAAAAAGGGCAAGATGACCGACAGCAAGCTCTCCGACAAGAAGGAGGGCACGTCTGATGATATTGACGCCTATGACCTGATCATGAAGAACAAGGAACTGCTTCTGGATCGTGATCCGAAAAAATCCCCTGTGCGTTTCATTTTCTCCCATTCTGCGCTGCGTGAAGGTTGGGATAACCCGAACGCTGTCTCTTATATACATCTCCGAGCCCACGAGACGGACTCCTATCTCGTATGCCGTCTTCTGCTTGAA
>ENA-OZSD01000057-OZSD01000057.1-human-gut-metagenome-genome-assembly--contig:-NODE-57-length-12539-cov-4.777796_pt1 | contig 12539 bp, 8 predicted proteins | sample MGYA00243276_ERZ653961 | MGnify/ENA primary metagenome ERZ653961 (study PRJEB26926, sample SAMN06164498) | human gut metagenome | biome: ENVO:00009003; feature: ENVO:2100002; material: ENVO:00002003... | reverse complement strand
CTTCGTCGGCAGCGTCAGATGTGTATAAGAGACAGATATTAATATTATAATATTTGCATTACTTTTATGATATAAATATCACATCTGTTGAATTATAATACTTATAGAAGATAAAATTTTGATATTTATTCGGAGGTAATGAAAAATGAAAAAAGTTTTGGCTATGTCGATTCTCACAATGATAGTTATGTCTATGGGTGGCTGCGGTGCTTCATCTGACAGCAGTTCTTCGCAAGATGTCAGCAGCAAGGCGGAAACGGAAAGCAATTCCCCATACACGGTTGAGGCAGATTTCAGCAAGGGTGCGTCAAATGATTTTTCCATTTCAGCAGGCTGGTCAAATGGTGATCCGTTCAACTGTTCGTGGAGCGAAGATAACGTAACTTTCAATGACGGAAAAATGCAGCTTACCATTGACAGTATGGGCGATTCCGAAGCGTACAGAGGCGGCGAGTATCGTTCAAAGGAAAACTATGGCTATGGACTTTATGAGGTATCGATGAAAGCCATAAAGAATGACGGCGTTGTATCATCGTTCTTTACATACACAGGCCCGTCGGAGGATAATCCTTGGGACGAAATAGATGTTGAAGTCCTTGGCAAGGACACAACAAAGGTGCAGTTCAATTACTACACCAATGGTGTTGGCAAGCACGAATATATGTATGATCTTGGATTTGACGCTTCTGAGGATTTTCACACTTACGCATTTGAGTGGAAAGAGGACAGCATAACTTGGTATGTTGACGGAAAGGAAGCATACAAGGCTACTGAAAATCTGCCTGTTACGCCTGGTAAAATAATGATGAATGCGTGGAATGGCATTGGCGTTGACAGCTGGCTGAAAGCCTTTGACGGTACAGTTCCGCTTACAGCGGAATATGAGTGGGCAAGGTTTACGGCAGAAAAGTAAAGTGATCCGCATATTATGCTTGCTTTTATGTCTTGATTTTTTTGCTTAATGATATTGATATTTGAACCGACCCCATTTGCTAGGTCAAAAAGTCTAGCGAATGGGGTCGGTTTATTTTACAAAGATAAACTTCATATATTCACTCTTCTCAGAGCCTGACTATTTATGATATCATGAGTATATTTCATTTCAGTATAGGGGTGCTTTTTTGCTATAATTTTCATTTATATTCTCACATCTCAACTTCTCGGTTATACGCCTCAGCCCCCTCGACATACAGCGTTCTCATTTCTTCAAACGAGTCGCTTGGGGACAGGATAACGCCGTCTTTGCCGAACTTATTGAAATAGTATTTGACTTGGATAGGCGGGGAGATGAACTCGTTGACAGCGTTGGGCTTGGGCTTTTCATTGCCTTTTAGTATGGGGCGCTGATAGAGTATTTTGCCGAACATTTCAACGCCTTTTTCTACTTAGATGCGTACAGCTTGGCATATCAATTCGTGACCTTGACTTGCTCACGATTGGTATGGTCAATGATATGTATGCAGAGAGCAGCAATGATGATTGGAATTATAATAAAGTCGCTACGCAGTCGGATTTTGATAAGTTCTAATTGTAAAAAAAGTGTAAACTCTTAAAAAAAGATTTGAAAAGATAGCTTAAAGTGATATAATATTCTCAGGAGGTTGAACAGACCCCTGAATATAATATTGGAGGTACTTATTATGAGAGTACAATTTTCGGTTGACTCTAACGAATTGTCAAAACTTCAGCACTTAGCCTCTGCGAATGGCTATCCTGATGTTCCGACCTATTGCAAAGATATTTCCTTAGAAGAAAGGACTTATGCGAATCTTTGGGATAAGGTAAAAAAAGGAATTGGCAAGATGCCATCAGGTCACGTATTTGCTCTAAGGGACTTAATACAATCCCCACCAGCAAATTTGGGAGTAAAATTATATGAAAATCAGGCTACCTTAGGTATAGCTGTAAATGCTAAGAAAGACAGCTTGAACACTAACACATTCACTAAATTATAATCTTACTCAACAATAAAATTTATTAGGAGTGATTGAACTGATCCCAAAAAGTTAGACAAAGATTCAAAAGAAAAATTATGCAATGCGACTAAGAGGAATCTTGGTCGCTTTTGTTATGCAGCTTCCTGTCTGAAATCTATAGGAGATAGACCATTAAGCTTGATGCGTTTGTTGTTGTACCATTCTATGTATTCATGAAGCTCTTGAATAAAATGCTCGATGGAATGAAATTCCTGCAAATAGAGAAGCTCTGTTTTCAGCAAGCCGAAGAAATTCTCGGCACAGGCATTGTCAAGACAATTCCCCTTTCGGGACATACTCTGCCTGATGCCTTTCTCTTTGAGCATTTTCTGATAGTGCTTGTGTTGATACTGCCAGCCTTGGTCTGAATGAAGAATCAGATTTGTGTTGTCCGGTATTTTTGTAAATGCTTTTTCCAGCAAGCATGGCTTTGAGAGCGGAGTGGAAATAAACACTTCAAACCCTACTCACAGAAGCGGTGAAAGCTCGCCTGTAAGAGGGGATATGCTGGGGCTTAAATCAGAGCTTGAAAAGCGCTTTTTCGGCAAAACTTTTGATGATAATATACATATCCAGCTTATTTACAACATTCTGGATATCGAAAAGATACTTGCGGTGTATGTAACGAATATCGTTTATGCGCTGAATAATATGCTCGGTGTAAAGGGTTCAGAAAGTCATGACGATTTTATTGGGTATCTTTCCACAAATAATACTTATGATGTTTTTATCGACCCTGATAACAGCAGTTTATCTGATGATAAGAAAGCGAATGTCAGAAAAAGCCTTAGCAAGTTCAATGTCCTGCTGAAAACTAAGCGCCTTGGCTATTTCGGTCTTGAAGAGCCAAAGACGAAAGATAATAGAGTTTCGGAAGCATACAAAAAGCGTGTTTATCATATGCTTGCAATTGTGGGGCAGATAAGACAGTGTGTTTTTCATGATAAATCGGGTGCAAAAAGATTTGACCTTTACAGTTTTATTAACAATATTGATCCCGAATACAGAGATACTCTTGACTATCTTGTTGAGGAGCGTTTAAAGTCCATAAACAAGGACTTTATCCAGGGCAACAAGGTCAATATCAGCTTGCTTATTGATATGATGAAAGGCTATGAGGCTGATGATATCATACGCCTTTATTATGATTTCATTGTGCTTAAATCTCAGAAAAATCTCGGCTTTTCTATCAAAAAGCTTCGTGAGAAAATGCTGGAGGAATACGGCTTCAGATTTAAGGACAAGCAATATGACTCTGTGCGCTCAAAGATGTACAAGCTTATGGATTTTCTGCTTTTCTGCAACTACTACAGAAATGACATTGCCGCAGGCGAAGCTCTTGTGCGTAAACTGCGTTTTTCAATGACCGATGATGAAAAAGAGGGGCTATATGCTGATGAAGCGGCAAAGCTTTGGGGCAAATTCAGGAATGATTTTGAAAATATCGCCGACCACATGAACGGTGACGTTATCAAGGAGCTTGGCAAGGCTGACATGGATTTTGATGAGAAAATTCTTGACAGTGAAAAGAAGAATGCGTCTGACCTTTTGTATTTCTCCAAAATGATATATATGCTCACATATTTTCTTGACGGCAAGGAGATAAACGATCTTCTTACAACGCTTATCAGCAAGTTTGATAACATCAAGGAGTTTTTGAAGATAATGAAAAGCTCTGCTGTTAATGTTGAGTGTGAGCTTACGGCGGGCTACAAGCTGTTCAATGACAGCCAGAGGATAACCAACGAGCTTTTTATCGTAAAGAACATTGCTTCCATGAGAAAGCCTGCGGCTTCGGCGAAGCTTACAATGTTCCGTGACGCACTGACTATACTCGGTATAGACGACAAGATCACGGACGATAGGATAAGCGAGATTTTAAAACTTAAAGAAAAAGGCAAGGGCATACATGGTCTGAGAAATTTCATAACAAACAATGTTATCGAGTCCTCTCGGTTTGTATACCTTATCAAGTATGCGAACGCTCAGAAGATAAGAGAAGTGGCTGAGAATGAGAAAGTTGTCATGTTTGTTCTTGGGGGTATCCCTGACACGCAGATAGAGCGTTATTACAAGAGTTGTGTGGAATTTCCTGACATGAACAGTTCTTTGGAAGCAAAGCGCAGTGAGCTTGCGAGAATGATAAAGAACATCAGATTTGATGATTTCAAAAATGTGAAACAGCAGGCAAAGGGCAGAGAAAACGTGGCTAAGGAGAGGGCAAAGGCTGTTATCGGGCTTTATCTTACGGTCATGTATCTGCTGGTGAAAAATCTTGTGAATGTCAATGCAAGGTATGTTATTGCGATACACTGCCTTGAACGTGATTTTGGGCTGTATAAGGAGATAATTCCTGAGTTGGCTTCAAAGAACTTGAAAAATGACTACAGGATACTTTCACAGACGCTTTGTGAACTTTGTGATGATCGTGATGAGTCGCCGAATTTGTTCTTGAAAAAGAACAAGCGGCTGCGCAAGTGCGTTGAAGTTGATATCAATAATGCAGACAGCAACATGACTAGAAAATACCGCAACTGTATTGCTCATCTTACTGTAGTTCGTGAACTGAAAGAATACATAGGAGATATTCGTACAGTGGATTCTTACTTCTCCATTTATCATTATGTTATGCAGCGCTGCATCACGAAAAGGGAAGATGACACAAAGCAAGAAGAGAAAATAAAGTATGAGGACGATCTTTTAAAAAATCACGGCTATACGAAAGACTTTGTAAAGGCTCTCAACTCGCCGTTTGGATACAACATTCCGAGGTTTAAAAATCTTTCAATTGAGCAGTTGTTTGACAGAAATGAATATCTTACTGAAAAGTAGCGTGGTGTAGATACCGCCGCTCTCTTGGGAGACAGGAGGCGGCGGTGATATTCATTCTTGTAAAAGACGTGGTGGATATTCTGTTTGATTTGTTTTTTGGGAAAGAAGAAGTAGGACAAGTGAAAATCAGAGCGCTGTATGCAATGTGGTGCGGATATCTACAAACGCTTAGCAACAGCATAAAGCTGTTGGATAAAGACGGCGAGATATCTAAAGATGTAACAACTCATATCACAAAAGAAGAAGCCAAAAAGCTGATGAAGTTCCTTAAAAAAGCTGAATTTTTTTCGATTTTCTACCTCACCAGCGTCATTAGGGGAATAGTCCCAATCGTCTGTAGAAGCGATAACAACAGTATCGTTCTTAAAGTCAACTATAGCGCCAACACCATATGTAGTGATAAGCTGAGTTTTTCTTATATCTCCAACGGAGATCTTTTTGTCTGAATATGTTGATATGCCATTCTTCTGCATAATCTCTTATTCTAGGCTCGATACTTTCGACACGTTCAAGCATGGTTTGTTATATCTGCTCTATATCTTTATCATCAGCAGTTTTTCGACGATGGCAGCAAAAATCCTGCTCTCACACAGAAGATCGTGGACAGCGTATCGAAACTTTCTGAGAATGATCAGAAGCTTGTGCTGGAGATTTCGGAGAGGTTGGGGAAAGATTGAATCGATAAAGTGCCTTAATGCTAGTCATAAGGCACTTTTGCTATGTGGAGCATACAAAAAAGAGTTACGCTTTTCTGTTCCTCAAAGCATAACCCTACTTGTTTAGTTAATACAAAAACTTCCCCTGCGGCGTTAAGTTCTGATAATAAAAAAAGCCATGACGGACGATGCCCGTCACGGCGAGTGACTGGTCGAGGTGACGGGACTTGAACCCACGGCCTCTGCGTCCCGAACGCAGCGCTCTACCAAACTGAGCCACACCTCGAAATACCACTGTAATATTATATCACACCCATCAAACCTTGTCAAGGCGTTTTTTTCTGTTTTGTATCCTCTTTGCTTTTTTTACTGCGTTGACCTTTGGTGTATGACGAATTTATTGAAATCATTCTCATTGTAACTTATTTTCATTGACATATGCCTTGCGTTGTGATATTATATATATAAAGGTGTTCTCGTTTAAAAGTTTTTGTATGAGGTGATGAAATTAATGAATATGAAGAAAAGAATGTTGAGCATTGTCCTGTCTGGCGCAATGGCTGTTTCTACTGCTGTGTCTGCTGGATCGTTCAGTGCCTTTGCCGTGGCGCAATGTGTTGCGTATTCAGGATCTAATGTGAATGATCAGGACTATGTGCAATGGTCTGACACAGTGAAATCTTACCTAACAGTGTGCGACAACGGCAATTATATGCGTGTCCAGTCAGGCGCTATCAAGGGCAAGCTCCTTGTGGAATATTACAGCTCTGATTTTGAACCGCTCAGCACTAAGCTTATCGACAATGAACTGCCGATTTTTGGTGCTTTCTATGACTCCGGCAATAATTATTATGTCCTTAGCGGTCAGGAAAATCCGAAACAAAACGACTCCCTAGAGGTTTTCCGTATAACGAAGTATGATAAGAATTGGAATAAAATAAAGTCCTGCGGTCTGTATGGAGCTAACACTACAGTTCCATTCGATGCAGGCTCGGCAAGAATGACCCATAGCGGTGACCACCTGCTTGTGAGAACCTGCCACAAAATGTATAAATCAAGCGACGGCAATAATCATCAGGCTAATGTTACCATTGAAGTGGATATGCCTTCAATGACTATCACTGATTCATATACCGGCATCATGAACGTTGATTATGGCTATGTTAGCCACTCCTTCAATCAGTTTATAAAAACCGACGGCAACCATATAGTCGCCCTCGACCATGGTGACGCTCATCCACGTTCTGCCGTTCTGGTGAAGTATAATTCTGATTTTACTACAGGCAAATTCTTCCCAAGCTATTTTGATAAGGTCAGCAATATCGACGTTGTAACATACCCTGAATATACCTCCGGTCACTATAACTATACAGGTGCGGCTATAGGCGGCTTTGATGTGTCATCATCAAGCTATATCGTGGCACAGAGTACAGTTGACCTTGATTATATCAATACGTCAGAAACACGAAACGTCTACGTTTCCTCTGTTTCAAAGGACCTTTCCACAAACAAGCTCAATAAGATAACTTCTTATGCAGAGGGTACAGACTCAGCTTCTGCTCCACAGCTTGTGAAGATAAATAATAACAGCTTTTTGCTATTGTGGGCCAGAGATACAAAGGTAAGCTGTGTGAAGCTAAACGCTGACGGCACAGTAAACGGCAGTATACACACCTTTGAGGGAAGTCTTTCAGATTGCCAGCCTGTTATCAAAAACGGCAGAGCAGTTTGGTATGTTTACGATAAAAATAACGTGACATTCAACTCCCTGAACCTTTCAAATCTTGACGATATAAAGACGGTTGACGTCAAAACAGGTCATGACTACGAAACAAAGTACGCATCAAAAACTGACGGCACTGTAACACAGACCTGCAAGTCTTGCGGCTATGTGAATAAGTTCACAGTTCCGACCTCTACCACTGTTTATTGGCGCACAGACATTTCGAATACGTCCTTTTCAAGCGTATTGAGCAAAACTCAGTTCAGTGTGGGCGACAGCATTGATTCCTGGCTTTATGACGATACAGACTACACAGTTGAATTTTCTGATCGCAGTATGGTAAGTGTAAATAAGCTTGAAAACTATGCTAATGATATCAGACGTATCACATTCAAAAACGGCGGTTCACTCACTGTAAAAATTTATCCTACATACAATCCGTCTGTAGCAAAGACATACAAATTCACCTGCGGATGCACGAGCCACACATATGGCAGTGCTGTTATCACAAAACAGCCGACCTGCACATCAGAGGGTACAAAAACAAAAACTTGTACGCAGTGCGGAGCGACAGTAACAGAAACTATAGCAAAGACTTCACACAAATATGTTGCCACAGTTGTTGCACCTACTTGCACTACTAACGGCTACACACTCCACAAGTGTTCTGTTTGCGGTACTTCATACAAGGACAGCACAACAAAAGCAACAGGTCACAGCTACGGAAATTCTGTTGTAACAAAACAGCCGACCTGCACAGCAGAAGGTACAAAAACAAAGACTTGCACAAAGTGCAATGCGACAGTTACAGAAACTATAGCAAAGACTTCACACAAATATGTCGACACAGTTATTGCACCTACTTGCACTACTGACGGCTACACTCTCCACAAGTGTTCAGTTTGCGGTACTTCATACAAGGACAACACAACAAAAGCAACAGGTCACAGCTACGGAAATTCTGTTGTAACAAAACAACCGACCTGCACATCAGAGGGTACTGCTATAAAGACCTGCACAAAGTGCAATGCGACAGTTACAGAAACTATACCAAAGACTTCACACAAATATGCTAACACAGTTGTTGCACCTACTTGCACTACTGACGGCTATACACTCCACAAGTGTTCTGTTTGCGGTACTTCATACAAGGATAGCACAACTAAGGCAACAGGTCACAGCTACGGAAATTCTGTTGTAACAAAACAGCCGACTTGCACATCAGAGGGTACAAAAACAAAGACTTGCACAAAGTGCAATGCGACAGTTACAGAAAAGCTTCCTGCAAAGGGTCACACCGCAGTTATCGACAAGGGCTACCCTGCTACTTGCACCACCGCAGGCAAAACAGACGGCTCACATTGCTCAGTTTGCGGCGCTGTTATCAAGGCACAGACAACGATAACTGCCACAGGCCACAAGTCAAGCGGCTGGATAGTCGACAAGGCGGCTTCTATCGGAGTTAAAGGCTCAAAGCACAGAGAGTGTACTGTTTGCAAAAAGGTGCTTGAAACTGCCGAGATCCCTGCACTTTCAAGAATTAGCATTTCAAAGGCAAGCGTGACACTTTCAACTTCGACCTACGCATATGATGGCAAGGCAAAGAAGCCTGGTGTAACGGTCAAGCTAAACGGCAAAACTTTGAAGAATAGTACAGATTACACAGTTTCCTATTCAAACAACACCAAGGTCGGAACAGCTACTGTAAAGATCACGGGCAAGGGCAACTACACAGGTTCTGTTTCAAAGACCTTCAAAATCAAAAATAACTTCAAGAAAGCCACAGTTTCGGGCATTTCAAATAAGTCATACACGGGCAAGAATATTACACAGAGCATTACTGTTAAATACAACGGCAAAACGCTGAAAAATGGCACTGACTATACAGTTTCCTATTCAAGCAACAAGAAAATAGGTACTGCCACAGTAAAAATTGCAGGAAAAGGCTCTTACACAGGCACTATCACAAAGACGTTCAAGATAAATCCTGCCAAGCAAGAGATACAGAAGCTCACAGCTAAGAGCAAGGCTTTCTTTGTGGATTGGGCGCAGAAAGGCTCTGCTTCTGGATATGAAATTCAGTATGCTACAAACTCTAAGTTTACAAGTGCAAAGAAAGTTACTATAACAAGCAACAAGACAGACAAGACCACTGTTTCAAAGCTTTCGGGCAAAAAGAAGTACTATGTTCGTGTTCGCTCGTATACTACTGTAAAGGGTACGAAATACTACGGCGCTTGGTCGGCTTCAAAGAGTGTGACTACTAAGAAGTAATTTTATATGAGAACAGCGTATCGCAGGGGGCTGCGGTACGCTGTTTTATTTTTACTTTGATATTGCAGTTCGAGGCCTCAAAAATTATTCTTTTCCTAGTCTTTCAGAAACTTCAAGCACCAATCGTTGGTCTTTTTCCGAAAGTTTCGACACGCTCTCAACTATTTTCTGTGTCAGGGCAGGGTTTTTGATGTCGTCATCACGCTTATATTGGTATTGTTTCTTGGAATATACCGCTAAAAAGGGCTATAATGTAAAAGTAAACTAATTATAAACGGACATACCTTTGTCTGGCAATTATGCTATACTGAAAACAAGATAAAACGATGTAATATTAGGATTTTGGACACCTACAAAATGCAGCTCATGGAAAATACTCATATGACACACAAAGAAAGTAACTTTAGATATGGAGGACACCAAAATGTAAACTCATTCGACTCTGCACCTAATTCCGCCTTACTTTGGGTAGGACGGATTTTTTGTTCCAGGTGAGATAGAATTGCGTTATGATAAATTTTGAAATCACTCACCGTGATGGGCATTTTATGTACTCATGCCCCTTGTGCATATGTGCTAAGCCCGCAAGATCGCAATTGTATGTAATGTCAAAAAGGTGCAGATAGTCTTGACAAAAGGCTGAACGTCTGTTAAACTTATCCTAAGCAAAGACTGGGGACGACACCCATAGAAAATAACAGCGTCGGAGCTAAACGCAAGCCTGTGTAATACAGGCACTAATTTAATATTGCTGTGCAAGGGGGAGATACCCATAGAAAAAAACGTTATTGTTACAGACATAAACGGAAAACGAATCGGAGCCACCTATCCCAAAAGGGCTAAGGGGCTTGTTAAGAACGGTCGGGCAGAGTATGCAAGCGACTGTGAAAAATGTACTATAAGAATATTGGATACTCATAAGCCGACCGTGGATGTTACGGAGGTAAACAATATGGGTAAAGTAATAGATTTTGATCCTAGAGATTTTAAGGCAGATAAGTCCTGCGAAAACAATGTCATAGCTAAATATTTTGTGACCGATAAGGACGGCGAAAACGTTATCGCCTATTCTATTGGAAACTGGAATTGGGACTGGACGCAGATATGCTGTGACAAAAAACTTGAGAAAAATACCGACTATGTTTTCAGATTTGTGATAGTCGGAGGCTATTGCAATACGTGCAATGAAACTTCTCGTTTTGAGATCGTGCCTATGCCAGACGGCAGCTTAACCGATGAAGCTTACGAAGACAGATACACCTACGATCTGGCTCAGAACAGATATAAGCCTGTTTTATGCAAAAAGACCGACGAGGGTATGCTGAGGCTGTTTGAGATACCTTTCAGCACCTTTGATTGCGAGGATTTCAGGTTTGTGTTCATTGCTATGCACGCTGTTGCAACGCTTTATGCGCCAAAAGGGATTTCAGCTTATGCAGACCTTGAGGATACGAATTTTGACCAGCTTCGCGATGAGATCAACAGCAAAAACAGCGAGGATAATTCTGCAAATGTGGTGATGGATTTCACAGGCGCTCATGTCACACGCTCGACTGTCACCGATCTGCTGACAATGGCTCGTTTTGGCAAAAGCGAGAATGTTTGTATTGATTTTACAGGAGCTGTCATAGAGGACGATAAGCCGGACGATATTCAGGCTGATGCAGATGATACCGGGTCTGACGATATTGCTGTTGAGCTTATGGACGTTGCAGACAACTGAGCTTCGCAGGAAGATATACTTTACTAAGATATTATGATTTAATACAGCTAAAAGATGCAGAGAAACCCATTGATCGGGTTTCTCTGTTTTTTTTCGCAAAAAAACCACCCACAGCCAAATCAGCCGTGGGTGGCAATATTATTTTAAATATACACAATTCTTTATTTTCCCAGCGCTATCTTGCCCATTGCGTCTGCCTGCATGATAGCGTCATAAAGCTCGATAGGCTGTACGTCGCCTGCAAGATTGTGGATAGTTTCGCCTGGGATACAAGCGTTCTTTGCGATAGTTTCTACCTGCTCAGGTGTAGTTACACCTATCTCCTCGAGCGTGACAGGAAGTCCCACTTCAAGGCAGAAGTTCTGTACCTCTTCAAACTCTTCCTTTGGCGCACCCTCAAGTACAAGCTGAACCAGTGTACCAAGGGCTACACAACAGCCGTGGTCTGCGTGCTTGATTCCCAATGATGTTACGCCATTGTAGAACGAGTGTGCAGCCGCACAGTTTACGTTGTCTGCTCCAACACCTGAAAGATATACATTAGCCTCGCAGATAGCTTCAAGGGCAGGTGTAACTGCGTGTACCTTGCAAGCCTCAACTGCCTGCTTGCCGTATGTTTTCAGCGTGTCATAGCAAAGTCTTGCAAGTGCCTGTCCTGCTCTTGTGATGCCTGTGCCTTCAAGGCTTGCGGACTCTGTTCTTATGGAAGCTCTGCCCTCAAAATATGTACCAAGTGCATCGCCCATGCCTGCAATAAGGAACTTTACAGGTGCGTTTGCGATAACTGTTGTGTCTACCATTACTGCGTCTGGATTGGTAGGATAGAAAAGATATTTGTCAAAGCTGTGGTCATCATTGTATATTACTGACAGACCTGTACATGGCGCATCTGTTGCCGCAACTGTAGGCACGATAACAATGTGCTTGCCTGTGTAGTATGCTGTAGCTTTTGCAGTATCAACTGCGCTTCCGCCGCCAACTGCAACTACTGTGTCGATGTTGTCAGCCTTTACTATCTCTTCCATTTTGGCTATCTCGCCCTTGCTTGATATACCACCAAATACTTCATAGCGTCTGTAATCGTCAAGTTCGCCAAAGCTTTTCTCTATCTTGTCATGACAGGCTTTGTAGCCACTGTTTGAACATACAAACAGCCACCTTTTGCCCATATAGCCCATTTCTTCATGAAACTTAAGTGTAGCATCTCTGCCCTGAACATATTTGAGCGGCTCACGCATTGCTCTGAGTCTTCCCATCATAATGAATTACCTCCGATTTGTTTGATTTATTAACTTTATACGGAATTCTCTCCGTATTTTCAATTAGATTATAGCATTTTGCACAAAAGATACAAG
>ENA-OZSD01000042-OZSD01000042.1-human-gut-metagenome-genome-assembly--contig:-NODE-42-length-13884-cov-5.065370_pt1 | contig 13884 bp, 9 predicted proteins | sample MGYA00243276_ERZ653961 | MGnify/ENA primary metagenome ERZ653961 (study PRJEB26926, sample SAMN06164498) | human gut metagenome | biome: ENVO:00009003; feature: ENVO:2100002; material: ENVO:00002003... | reverse complement strand
TCTCGTGGGCTCGGAGATGTGTATAAGAGACAGTATCACTGTGAGCAGTAAAGAGTGCGTAAAGGCTTTTGTGTCTGCGTTCAGGCTGAAAGAAGATATCGTAAAGCCCCTTGGCGTCAGCCGTACGGACGTGTTCTTTGATGAAAGCTACAACGAGCAGTGCAGACGTGAGTTCTTTGAGAGATATCCCGACTATAAGGGCAAGAAGATAGTGCTTTATGCACCGACGTTCAGGGGGAATGCTTTGGATTGTCATTGCGTGGGCGAGGAGTATGCCGCAGAGCTTGAAAAAAAGCTTGGGGAGGCTTGGAAAGTCATTATAAAAATGCACCCCAGACTTCACAGCGGGCTGACTAACTGCGATATTGCTACAAACAGGCTCATGCCTGTGGCAGACGTGCTTGTGACGGACTATTCGTCGCTTGTGTTCGAGTATGCACTGTATAAAAAGCCGTGGGTGATATTTGCCCCTGATATTGAGAGCTACAGCAAGGACAGGAGCTTTTATCTTGATTATAAAGCAGATATGCCTGCGCCTTTGGTGACGGAGGGAGAGAAGCTTGCACAGGCTGTGCTTGACAGTGAAAAGAGCTTTGACCATGAGGGCGTGGAGCGTTTCACGGAAAAATATATGTCTGCCTGCGACGGCAGGTCAACGGAAAGAATAATCGACAGCGCTTTGGAAAAAGAGCGTTTTTGACGGAGATGATAAAAATAGAAGGAAAAAAGTTTGATTGGTTCGGGCTTACCCAGATATTGAAAGAGCATAAGGGAAAGCTCAGACAGATAAGAATGTTGTCGGTGAACGAGCTGAAAAAGAAGTATAAGGGTGCAGCGTTAGGTCCGCTTTGGGCACTTATCAAGCCGACCTTTACCCTGTTTATACTGTGGTTTGCCTTTGAGATAGGTCTAAAAAGAAACGGTGGAGTGCATTTCATTAACGGGAAGTATACTCAGTTCGTTTTCATGCTCACCGGCTATGTGCCGTGGTTTTATATTTCAGAATGTATCGTTGGAGGATCGAGGTCAATAAGAAGCAACAAGCAGTTTGTAACAAAGCTGTCTTTCCCTGTTTCAAATATCATGACCTTTACCTCACTTTCGGGACTTTATATCCACATTTTGCTGTGTGCTATAATGTATGTGGTGTTGCTGTGTCTGGGCTTTGGACCGAGTATTTACAATCTTCAGTTTATCTATTATGCGCTGATGATGTATTTTTTCTTCCTTGTGCTTTCGTGGATGACTGCTCCTCTCAGTGCGTTCAGCAAGGATTTTGAAAATCTTATAAACTCTGTTATAACAGGACTTTTCTGGCTTTCAGGTATATTCTGGAACACATATGATATCTCGCCTTTGTGGCTGAGAAAGCTCATGTATTTCAACCCTATAAACTATTTTGTAAACGGCTATAGAAAGAGCTTTCTTACAGACACGTTTATTTTTGATTCTAACTATACCACCGAAACTATAGTGTTCTATGCGGAGTTTATCTTTATGATATTCCTCGGAGCGCACACCTATAAGAAGTTCAGGAAGATACTTCCTGACGTTCTGTAACAAAGGCTGAAAGGAACTGACTTTTAAATGGAAAATCAAGCGACTGAGCCAATTATTGAATTTTTGGACGTAAAAAAAGAATACTTTTTATATAAAAACGAAAAGGCACGCTTTAAGGCTATTTTCACAAAAAACAGGGGAGTAAAGAAGCACCCTGCCCTTAAAGGCGTGAGCTTCAAGATATACCCAGGCGAGTCTGTGGGAATTATCGGAAAGAACGGTGCGGGAAAATCGACCATTCTGAAAATGATAACAGGCGTAAGCTTTCCAAACAGCGGCACTATCACTGTAAGAGGAAAGGTTGCCGCATTGCTTGAGCTTACAGCAGGCTTTTCACTGGATATGACGGGTATGGAAAATATCTATCTAAAGGGCTATCTACTTGGTCTTAATGACGATCAGATAAAGGAGATAGAGCAGGATATAATTGATTTTGCAGATCTTGGAGAGTATATCGACCAACCTGTAAGAACATATTCAAGCGGAATGAAAATGCGTCTTGGCTTTGCTATCAATATAAATATCAAGCCTGATATCCTCGTTGTTGACGAGGCATTGAGCGTTGGCGACGCAGACTTTCAGAAGAAGTGCCGTGACAAGATAAATGATGTTATCGCCACTGGTGTAACGGTACTGTTCGTTTCCCACTCACGCAAGGCTATCGAGGAAACTTGCACAAGGGCGATATTCCTAAAAGACGGCAAGGTGCAGGTGGACGGCACTGTTGAGGAAGCCTTTGACGCTTACGATAAGAAAAAATGATCATGAAAGCTTTTCGTTCTTTGACGGGAAGCTTTTTGTTTACACCTGTTATAGTTGATATTTGATAAGTATATACAATTATCAATATTTAATTTTGTGTAATAAATCATAGTCAAAAAGCTTTACAAAATCGCAAAAATGTGTTATAATGAGATATTATCGAAAGGAATTGATATTATGAATTGGGTTGAAATGGATATATATACCACAACAGAAGGAATCGAAGCAGTAACGGGAAGTCTGCTTGGAATGGGTATAAACGGCTTTGTTATCAAGGACGCAAAGGATTTTCAGGACTTTCTTGATGATAAGGACGGCAACTGGGATTATATAGATGATGACCTTATGGGTCTAAAAAACTGTGAAACTACAGTGACAGTTTATCTCCCTGAGAACGCTCAGGGTCTTGAAAATCTTGAAGCTATGAAGCTGGAGCTTAAAGCGCTCAAAAAGCGTGACGTGAACAATGAGTTCGGCAGGCTTGAATATGAGCTTAAAAACGTCAAGGAAGAGGATTGGGCGAACAACTGGAAACAGTATTTCAAGCCTCTTTGCGTTGGCGAAAAGCTTCTTATAAAGCCGTCATGGGAAAAGGTCGCTGAGGGTGAAAAGAGAAAGATACTGGAAATAGACCCTGCCTCATCTTTCGGCACAGGTCAGCATAACACAACCCAGCTTTGTCTGGAGCTTGTGGAGAAAAATCTTCATGAGGGCGACAGGATACTTGACCTTGGGTGCGGAAGCGGAATACTTTCTATCGGCGCATTGCTCCTTGGTGCTGAAAGTGCAACAGCGGTGGACGTTGACGAAAATTCTGTTAAGATAGCAAAGGAAAATGCAGAGAAAAACCATATAAGCGCAGAAAAGTATACAGCTTACTGCGGAAATATCATAGACGATAAGGCTCTGGTGGAGCAGATAGGCACAGGCTATGACCTGCTTTGTGCAAATATCGTGGCAGATGTTCTTATAGGCATGAGCGGGATTTTCGGCGGATTTATCAAAGACGGCGGAACGCTCATAGTTTCAGGTATAATCGACCAGAGAAAAGATGAGGTGCTTGACAGGCTTAAAGCAGAGGGCTTTGAGCTTATTGAGATAAGAGAAAAAGAAGACTGGGTGGCTGCGTCATTCAGGAAATAAGAGATGAAAGGACGGATCAAAATGCAGTTATTGTTTTTGGTTATCAAGAGAATCGAGTTAGTAGACGAAATCATGCGTTCGCTGGCACAGGCAGGCATAAGAGGAGGAACGGTCATTGACAGCGTGGGAATGGCGAAATCTATTTCTACAATGGATAATCTGCCTATGATCGGCGTTCTGAGATCTATTCTCAGCGGCGAGGATGCTGCACAAAAGGGCAAGACAATTTTCGTTGCCGTTGCAGACGATCAGGTAGATGTTGCAAGAAAGGCGATAACTGATGTTACAGGCGACCTTTCACAGCCTAATGCAGGCGTGCTTTTCGGTGTGCCGATCAGCTTTGCAGAGGGAGTAAATTAACACTTTATACAAGATAAAAAGCGTTGCACTTTTCACAGTGTAACGCTTTTTTTGGTGGATCAGTTTATTTTCATTTATGAAACTCTTAGAGAATAAAACAGATAAGTCCCGAACAGCCCTCGTTTATCATGCGCTCGATAGTTTCCTTTATCTTCATGCGTGCGTCCTCAGGAAGCTTTGAAAGCTTTGTGTGCAGACCCTCGCTCACAAGCTCGTGGAGTGACTTGCCGAAAATGTTTGACTCCCATATCTTTTCAGGCGATTCCTCAAAATCGTTGAGCATATAAAGCACAAGCTCCTCAGATTGCTTTTCCGAGCCGACGATAGGTGCTACCTCGGTGTTGATAGTGGTTTTCAGCAGGTGAATAGCTGGTGCGGCGGCTTTGAGCCTTACGCCGTATTTTCCACCCTGCTTTATTATCTCAGGCTCATCAAGGGTCAGCTCGTTCATTTCAGGCATAACTATTCCGTAGCCTGTTTTCTCCATTTCATCAAGGGCAGAGCTGAATTTCGAGAAACGTTCTTTTATCTTCACAAGCTCCAAAATTCTCGGCATAAGGTCGTTTTCGTCCTTTATCTCAAGCCCTGTGGCTTCGCCTATTATCCTGAAAAACAGCGCAGGGTCAAGCTCCACCTTTATGACAGCCGAGCCTTTTCCAAGGTCTATCTCAGCCACCGAACCAGATGATACCTGCTCACAGCAACATATCTTTTCGGCACAGTCTGAAATGTCACGTAGATTTGTCACAGCTGAAGCCGCTTCCTTGATATGTCCGAAAACCGCTTCTTTCAGCCAGTGACCCTTGTCAAGAGAGTTTATCCATGAGGGCATTGAGATGTTTATCTCTTTCACAGGGAAAGAGTATAGCAGAAGCGTAAGTATCTCTTTTATCTCTTTTTCCGAAAGCTCCAAACAGTTTATAGGCATAACTGTAGTGCCGTATTTGTCGGAAAGCTGTTCGCAAAGGTCTTTTGTCTGCTGAGAGTAAGGCTCAGTGGTGTTCATAAGCACCACAAACGGCTTGCCTATCTGCTTCAGCTCGTCGATTATACGCTCCTCACATTCCTCGTATTCTTCACGGGGCAGGTCGGTGATACTGCCGTCTGTTGTCACCACAAGACCTATGGTGGAATGTTCTGTTATGACCTTTTGCGTTCCCACCTCAGCCGCCATGTTGAACGGTACTTCCGTGTCAAACCACGGTGTGACCACCATTCTCGGGGCTTCATTCTCAATGTAGCCTATGGCGCTTGGGATTATGTAGCCCACACAGTCTATCATTCGCACGTTGAAGCTTGCTCCGCCCTCTAGGGTGATGTTCACAGCTTCCTCAGGAATGAACTTAGGCTCAGTGGTCATGATAGTCTTGCCTGCGGAGGACTGGGGCAGCTCGTCAATGGCACGCTCCTTGCGGTAGTCGCTTTCAATGTTCGGTATAACGAACTGCTCCATGAACTGCTTTATAAAGGTGGATTTTCCTGTGCGGACAGGACCTACCACGCCTATATAGATATCGCCCCCCGTCCGTGTGGCAATGTCGGTGTAAATATCGTTTTTCATGTGTCTGTCCTCCTAGTTCATTAATGGGATAAGCAACATTCCCTGTTTTGATATTTTATCGTCGGTAAGCTCGTTTTCTTCAAGTATAGCTGTTATGGAAGTTGAATACTTTTTCGCTATCTCCCAGATGTCGTCGCTCTCATTGCAGTAGCATATTTTAAGAGCGTATTTGTCATTTTTCTCTTTCGGCTTATCTGTGAGTACCCTAAGCTCTGATATCATAGTCCCTGTCTGTTGAATAGTCATTTCACCGCCTATCTTGATATCGGCTTTAAGCTCCGCTGTTGTTTCGTCTGCAAGATAGTATGTGCAGTTTTCTATGCACAGGTCAGGGGATATGGATATCTCACCATTGACATTCTCCGGAATGGGTATCTCATGTTCAAAAGGCGAATCGTTTTCAAGATAAAGGGGAGTGCCGTCCTCGTTCCTGCCGATAATACAGAACGTCACGCTTCCTGAAATGATAAAGGCTTTCTTTTCCTCGTCAAGCCTTGATGTCACATTGGAAAGGGTCGCCCAACTGTCGTGAATACAGCGTATCTCGCCCTCCTGGCAGGAAAGCTTTGCAGTAACACTGTGGCTGTCAGATAACTTTATGTTTTCGCTGTCAAGCTTGCTTTCACACCTTTCAGCCTCGCACTCAAAGCAGGTGGAATATGCGTCTGTGACTATCTCGCAGGTGGAAAGCTTTTTGGCAACGCAGTTAACAAGAAGCACAAGCTCACATTCAAGTGTGCCGGAATCGTCAGACTTTGGTATGATATCACACCCCGCAGGGGTTATCCTCACGTCAGCGGTGAAAGTATCGTCAATGCCGTCTATGTCGATTATCTGTGAGAACGGCAGAGTAAACCGCATTGTTTCAGCGGTTTCTTCTCCATCGGTAGTTACGCAGGAGTAAAGCATCATTATCTCAGCGTCGCCCTTTGTCACAAGCTTGCCTGCTATCATTTTGTGTTCCTGTGGGATAATGCGGCAATCTGTCCGCAGGATAGTGCCAACAGGGGCTTTTGCCGCAGAAAGCTGCAATTCCTCTATTAGTGTGATACGCTTTGCAGCGGTAAGACGTTTTGCAGGGTATGTAACAGCAACCTTTTTAAGCTGAATGCCGCAGCCGAATGCGTCTGTGACTATAGGAACAGTTACTTCGCCCGTCACATTTGCGTGGATAGTCACAGCACCCCTGATATCAAGTCTGCGCTGATTTACCACACGGCAGTTGACGTAATCGCATTTTGGCGTGAGCCATATCATAGGGTCGCCGCAATCCCCTTGCAGGTCGAAAGACTTTGTGTAGTTCATTTTCTGCTCGATGCAGTTTATCCGCTTGTCGTTCTGGCTGATATAAAGCACCCTGATAAGTGCCGCCATGTCAAAGCTGAGCTTTCCGCCGTTTATGGAATGGCTCTGTACTGTTGGTGTGATAACGCATTTTAGTACCCTGAAAATATCGGGATAATAGTCGGGCAGCAGAAAATCCTTTTCCACAGCCTGCTCGCAGGAGGCGTCAAGGATAGTCCGTGTCATTGACAGCATCTCTCTGTTAAGCTTAAGATCCATAGTGTTCATCTTGTCTGTTTCCTCCTAAAAATAAACTGATCATACGATCGTAAAGGGCTTGTAATGCCCTGCTGAGAACATTATATTCACTTGGGACGGGTCATATTCTGAAAATCTCAGACAAATTTAATGTATTTTGTCGGCAGAGGCTTTTTCACACAGCGTAAAGGCTTTTCATAGACTAAGATATGTCATTGTATCTGACATAATACTGTCTGAAAGGAAACATAATAGTATGAATGGTCTACTTTGGGCTGCGGCAGGCACGGGCTTTACATTCTCTATGACGATGTTAGGTGCGGCCGTGGTCTTTTTCATGAGAAAAGAGGGGCAGAGCGAAAAGGTGCAGAAAGCCTTTTTAGGCTTTGCCGCAGGCGTTATGATAGCCGCAAGCGTGTGGAGCTTGCTTATCCCTGCCATAAACGAGGCGGAAGCTCTCGGCAGGATAGGCTGGATACCTGCCGCAGGGGGCTTTGCACTAGGCGTGCTGTTTCTTATGGGGCTTGACAAGGCAATGCCTTATTTTTTACCTGAGCCTGAAAGGGAAGAGGGCGTCCGCAGGGGGTTAAAGCGTTCGGGAATGCTTATTTTCGCTATCACACTGCACAATATCCCGGAGGGCATGGCAGTAGGTCTTGCCTTTGCACTGGCGGCACATAATGACAGCTCGGTACTGCTGGCTTCTGCTATCGCACTTGCCATAGGCATGGGAATACAGAACTTTCCGGAGGGTGCGGCTATCGCACTGCCGCTGAGGCAATCGGGAATGAGCAGGGCGAAAGCATTCGGACTTGGCACTCTTTCTGGAATTGTTGAGCCTGTTTTCGGACTTCTCACCGTTCTTGCCGCAGGTGCTATCCAACCGCTTCTTCCGTGGCTTCTTGCTTTTGCCGCAGGAGCAATGCTCTATGTGGTGGTGGAGGAGCTTATCCCCGAAGCACATTTGGGGGAAGGCCACATGGGAACAGTTGGCGTAATGCTAGGTTTCTTGCTTATGATGATACTTGATGTGGCGCTAGGATAAAAAGGCATATGTGTTAAAAACTGCAGTGAAATTTTTCACCGCAGTTTTTTTGTTGTGATAACGCACAAGTATCATGTGTTGACTTTGTGAGTTATTGCTTTCGTCTTTTTGACGTTTTTCGGTTGACAAATGGGGCATGATTTGGTATAATTGAATATGTGTAAAATATGTTCTGCTAAAAAGATAAAAAGAACAAAAAGAGAGCAGCGATAACCCTAAGACAACGAAAGGACAGATGAGAATTGACAAAGATCACTCGCACCTTTATTGCCTCTGCAGCGGCGTGTTTACTCGCCATTATGCTTATGACAGTAAGGTGCTTTGCTTATGATTATTCCACTATCACCGGCACAAAAGCCAGTGGAGCGGAAATAAGCGGATATTCGGGAGCGCTTGAAGTGAATGTTGTTGACTTCGGCGCAGACAAAAAGGGAAAGAAAGACTCCTCAAAGGCGATACAGAAAGCCCTTGACTATGCCATTGACAACGGCTCCAACTCTGTGCAGATAAAGGTCGTTGTGCCGAAAGGAAAATACAGAATAGACAAGCTTTTGGAGATATATTCAAACACTTGGCTGTATCTTGAGGACGGAGCGACTATCGTCAGAAATTTTGACAAGGGCTGTATGATAAAGAACGCTCAGGCAAACGGTGCAGGCGGATATGGCAGCGAGAGAAATATCGTTATCGAGGGCGGCTGTTGGGACGGCAACCCTTCGCCTACTTCAAGACCATTTTCTAATATGAGATTTGGTCACATGAAAAACCTTTGGATAAAGAACGTTGAGATAAAAAACAATTACAATGGTCATCATGTTGAGATAGGCGGTGTAAAGGGCATCACTATCGAGGATTGCGATTTTCATGGTTATACGGGAACATTTCAGAAAGAGGCTATACAGCTGGATACCATAAGTAACAGTGATGTTTTCCCGGCGTATGAGCCTTTTGATGATACTCCTTGCGACAATGCTGTAATAAAGAACAACAAATTCCATGACCTTATAAGAGGTCTTGGCTCACATTCAGCTTGTCTTGGTGTATATTATACTAATACACTTATATCAGGCAACTCATTTTATAATATGAGCGGAACAGCTATCGTACTTATTAATCATAAAAAATGTATAATCGAAAACAATACTATGAAAAACGTTGGCTGTGCCATAGATTTCAAGTACATGACCGATTATGAAAATGCAAATTTCCATGTGCCTAATTCAGGCTATGCAGGCATAAAGGATCGTCTTGACGATAATGCCAACACCATAATAAGAAACAACGACATAACCGTTGTGGGTACATATTATTATCCCCAGCCGTATGCTATCCAGATATTCGGCAAGAAGCTTGAAAAGTCATACTCACACCCTGATTACAATTACACTGTAAAGGGCGTGAAGATAGTAGACAACACTATAAAAACAGCTGGTTCGGCAGTAAGGCTCACGGACGTTTCGGGAATTTTCATAGGTTCTAACGATATAAGCTATGACTATGACAGATATAATTATACCATGGATCTTATGTGGCTCAGCGAATCGTCACAGGTGACTGTGACCAAAAATAAGCTTACAGGCACAAAGCAGAACAGCGTTTATATAAGCGGCGGTTCAGGCAATGAGGTAAGCTCAAATACCATTAAAAAGCCAGGCGTGTCGGGAGTTTATGTTTCAGGCGGTTCTGATAAAAATACCATATCAGGCAATACTATAACCTCCGCAGGCTCCAACGGCATAAAGATAACCAAAGAATCTAAGGCAGATGTGAGAAAAAACACGGTTAAGAAGTCTAAAAATCACGGACTTATATTCACTGGCGGAAGCGGTAAGGCTTCTGACAATATCCTTGAAGAAAACGGTCTTAGCGGTCTTATGGCTGACAACAGCGCTTCTGTGGAGTTTTTCAACAACACCTGCAATAAAAATAAAGGCTACGGAATAAAAGCTAATAAAAAATCTCAGGTTAAAATAAGCGGAAACAGCTTTGCTGACAACAGCAAGGGCGATGTTTACGTCACAGGCAGTGCGGCAGTGCTTCTGAACGCACCTGATAACGTAAAGTCGCAGGATATCTGCTCTGATAAGCTCACTTTAACATGGGACGAGGTGTCGCAGGCTGACGGCTATTATGTTTACAGAAAGACCGACGCTGAGGACGCAGAGTTTGAGCAGATAGCTACTGTAACAGACGGCACTTCATTTACAGACTATGGACTTGTTCCAAAAACAAGATATGTTTATAAAGTGAAAGCTTTTCTTGACACTGTTGACAGTGTCCAAGAGGGAAGCGACAGTGCGGATATGAGCATAAAAACAAAGCTCACTATTGTGGGCTGCACCACAAATATGCGTGGCTCTATGTCATACACTGGCAAGGAGAGAACACAGATATTTGACGTTTTTGTAGACGGAGAAACGCTTATTCCTGACGTTGATTACAGAACAGTTTACTCTGACAACGTGAACATTGGAACTGCAAAGGTGACGGTTATAGGCATGGGTCAGTATTGCGACTCGGCTGATTTTCAGTTTGACATAACACTAAAGTCTGACAATGTGATGGTCATAAAGCCACAGGAGCTTAACCGCAAGTCTATCGTTACGGGCAAGCCTACAATGAAATCACAGGGCTATGAGGTAGCAGAAGCGGTCAAGGATAAGCTTGACCACACAACTCACAGCGAGCCTGCCATAGTGGTGAACTACAATTCACCTTCACAGGTCATTGCAAAGGCGAGAGCCGATATGCTGGATCTTAGAGTGCGCTCATATCGTGAGCTTACAGGGGAAACTATTTACGGCGCTTGGCTGTAAAATATAAAAATTGGCATAATAAAACACGGCTGATATTTTTTTCAGCCGTGTTTTTTGTATGTATTTATTCTTTCCTTACTGTGGTGTCTGCTGAACGTCCTGCATTTGCGGAGCAAAATTTGCAAGGGAACAGAGCCTGTTCATGAAGTCACCGTCAACAAAGAGGTTTTTCACAAGCACCTTTGTGTCAGGATTTTTGTTCTTAGGGTTAATCGTCTGCTGATAAACTGTGAGATAATTCTCATTGCCTGACTTGCTCACATAGCAATCTATTACCATATATGTAGGCAGGAACTGAGTAACAGCCGTCTGATAATCAAAAAGCGTGTAAGGGCTTTGCTCCATTGAAACCTTAAATGACTTTATGTCCTCAGGCACCATGAATTTGTATGCACCCTTGAGGTTTTTGTATTCTGCCCAATCGTCCTCAGACTCGATAAAAGGCTCTTTTGACTTGATTCTCACGCCGCCCACAAGGAAAGCCAGCAGAAGGATAAATTCGCTGCCCCATACTATCCACAGGATCGTGCCGTTCACAAGCGAGCCGTTATCTCTTGATGAATGTGATGATTTGTAAGACCAGCGACCCTCCTTGTTGATAGACTTTATATCATTCCAAAGGTCAGACGGGTGTGCGATTATGTCAAAAAGTCCTGTTTTATCATAATCTCTGTAATCATAGGTGTAGTCGTAAGCGTTCATTGTGTATGACTTTTCAAGGCTTTTCTTGGCTGAGTTTTCGTCCTTGCCGAGAAGCTTGTCAAGCTCGAAAAACTGCCATACAGACTTTTTCTGCATGGTGGCAATGTCCTCGTCTGTGAAATCGCCTGTTGAATCGTTGCTGAAAAGATCATATGCCTTGGTCTGGTGATAAAAGTCATAATAATCACCGAAGCCGTCTGTGTTTTCATCGAAAAGCATATTCAGCTCGTCATAATAATCATAGGCTGTGTATTCTTCCATAAGCTCATAGCCATATTTTTTCAGATCGTTGTAATCATACAGCGCCCATTTAAAATATGAGGCAAATAAAAAGCCCACCACTGCACAGACAACTGCCACAACTGTGTTTCGCATTTTGAATGCTCTGACTATCTTTCCTCCCACAAAGCCAAGTGCGCATGACACCGCTATCGCAGCGATAACATTGAGATAGATGATAGTACACCAGCCCTCAAAAAGCAGATAGAGCCAGAAAAGCAATCCACCGCATACTGCCGTTGCAAGCACCATGAGCACTGCTCCAACTGGGCTGAATTTGCCCGACTCTTTGTAATGTTTGTGTTCTCCCATTTAAAATACCCCCTTATATACTTCAGGCATAAGCCATGAAGAAATTATATCACAAATTTAAAGATTTTTCAATGGTTTTAGCTGAATTTATGCAGGCATAAAGAGAAATTTTTGTGGAAAACTATTTGCAGTTATGAAAGGAGCGAACTTAGATGATAGAACAGGATACAATAAAGCTTCTCAGGGAGTGCGACGCAGGAATAAAAATGGGCGTGCAGTCTATTGAGGATTCGCTGAAATACACTTCAAACGGAGAGCTAAAGCGAACGCTGGAGAAAAATCTTGCAGGGCATATTGAGATACAAGAGAAGCTTCAGGGACTTTTAAATTCATATCATGACAGCGGAAAAGAGCCGCCTGCTATGGCAAAGGGCATGGCATGGCTTAAAACCAACTTCAAGCTTGCGGCAGAGAGCAGTGACGACGCTGTGGCAGACTTTATAACAGACGGCTGTAATATGGGCGTGAAGTCCCTGTCCGGTTATCTCAACAATTATAAGGCGGCAGACGAGAAGTCCAAGAACATTGCCAAGGAGCTTATATGTCTTGAGGAACGCCTTTCTGTAGACATGAGAGGATATCTCTCTGCAAAATAGGCATGAAAATGGCAGCCGTGGAGTTTTTTTCTACACGGCTGCCTTATCTTATTTAGATACAACGCAGTTTTTGCCCTGATTTTTGCCCTTGTATAGCAGCTTATCCACTTTTGAGATACCCTCGTCATAGTTTTCGTTCGGAGTCACTGAGTAAACTCCAAAAGTCATGGATATATTGAAACTTCGAGAATTTTCCTTAAATGTACACTCGTGTATTTTCTGGCAAATGCTCTTTGCTATCTTCTCACAGCTTTCTGTGTCTGTATTTGGAACAACGAATAGTATTTCCTCACCGCCCCAACGGCACACATAGCCCTCGCTAGGCACGTTTCCAGCTATAACATCTGATACCGCTCTAAGTACCTTGTCACCGACTTCGTGACCATATGTGTCATTAACGTGCTTGAAATCATCGATATCGCCCAAACACATAGAATATACGCTGTTTGTCCTGCGGCTGTTGCTTTCTATCTTTTTGATAAAATCCATCATGGCACGGCGGTTGAAAAGCTGAGTGAGTGGGTCGATAGTAGCGAGCTTTTGAAGCTTTTCGTTCTGTGCTTTTGCTTCACGTTTGTTATGCTCATTTGTGAAAATGTATATGGAAGATACATAGATAATTATAATAAAGCTGCATAGAGTATTGTAAATGTATAAGATATTCTCTCTGCCGGTATCAAAGCTGTAAGGTGCAACCCTGTTTGTGACTATGATACGCATGACTATGAACACAACAACATCAAAGGACGAAAGTATATATGGTATCGCTTTTCTGTTTGGTGCAAGGAAAAACGGAATAGGTATTATACACAGCATTATCTGCGTAAATCCTGCTGACCAACCTATGTGATATGCACCCATGCAGGCGTGTGCTATTATCTCGCTCAGCACAAGATAAGTAAATGATATTTTGCCTATCTTCTTAAAACGAAGCAGGAAATACATCGCTGCATAGAATGCTACGCTGAAATAGTTGTAGTATACCATTTGGTATACTCCGAACCGATAAAACAGCACAAGATATATTATATGACCTAACAGCAGTATGATATCACCATAGCGATATATCTCATCTGCGGTGAACATTCCCGCAAAGAGGTTTATTTCTTTTTTTATTTTCATACATTTGTTTCTTTCTTTGATATTTGGTTTGATGTTATAAACCTGTCTCTTATACACATCTGACGCTGCCGACGAAGGCTTAGG
>ENA-OZSD01000037-OZSD01000037.1-human-gut-metagenome-genome-assembly--contig:-NODE-37-length-14456-cov-5.030276_pt1 | contig 14456 bp, 10 predicted proteins | sample MGYA00243276_ERZ653961 | MGnify/ENA primary metagenome ERZ653961 (study PRJEB26926, sample SAMN06164498) | human gut metagenome | biome: ENVO:00009003; feature: ENVO:2100002; material: ENVO:00002003... | reverse complement strand
TCCGTCTCGTGGGCTCGGAGATGTGTATAAGAGACAGATATGATATATTGTGGGATTGACAAATGGAAAATCAAGTGATATAATACTTGTAAATATATAGGCATATTGCGTCGGAGGTGAGGCTTTTGAAGGATAAGGCGCTTGAAAAATTGTCGAAAAATGAGCTGCTTGAGTTAATGCTTTATCTGCGAAAAGAATATGATAAGCTTAACGCAGAGAATGAAAAGCTTCTTCAAAAGCTCGAAGATAAAAAAAGTATCACTGACCGACTTGACAGGCTGGAGCGGCAGGTAGCTGCACTGACAGGTCACAAGCTGGTTGTTGAGCAGCCGGTAGTGGAGGAAGATCATGGCGGCAGATAGCAAGAACGAGGTGTTAAAAAAACCTGAGATTCCTGATGCCCAGACACTTGAGCGGGTGGTAAAAAAGCGTCATGAAAGGCGGGAATATCTGAGGATACTCCGCAGCACCGTGGCGTCGCTTCTTGTTGTGGCAGCGGCAGCAGTGATCATATCAATGTTATTTTTGCCTGTTTTGAGAGTAACGGGTACAAGTATGACGCCGACTTTGCATGACGACGAGCTGGTGGTGTGCAGAAAGCGTGGAAGCTTTCAGAAGGGCGATATAGTTGCGTTTTATTATAATAATAAGATACTGTTGAAACGTGTTATCGCTACAGCAGGAGATGTGGTTGATATCAAGGAGGACGGTACTGTTATCGTCAACGGAAAAACCTTGAATGAGCCGTATGTTGACGGCAAAGCTCTGGGAGAATGTGATATCGAGCTGCCTTATCAGGTGCCTGACGAGAGAATATTCGTTATGGGCGACCACAGATCTACGTCTGTTGACAGCCGTACAAAGAGGATAGGCTGTATTGCTGAGGAAGCAGTGCTTGGAAAGGTCTCACTGAGGATATATCCTTTTAAAAGGATAGGCACAGTGGACTAGCGTTTATTATAAATAGTGTATAATTTCGGAGGGAGTGATCCGTTTTGCAGAATTTTAACGGTAAAGTTCGGCAATATCTAAAAGAAAACGAAAGGAAAAAACGCAGCCGCTTGTTCGGTGTGGTGCTGTCTGTAGTTATGACAGTGTCGGTGCTGGCAAGTCTTGTTATGCCTGCAATAAGTGCCACTGAGGGTACTTCCGTGGCAGGTGGAGATGTTTCCTATAACGGCGGAAGCTATTCTTATAAGGATGCGAATAGCGTCACGATAAAATCCTATGATGCGGTCGGTTCAGGAAAAGACCAATCTAAAAAGATCGAATTCAATGTAGAATTTGATTTTGACAAGGGCGAAATGACCAATAGGTATATTTATTTCCCTATCGACGATAATGTTAGCCTGCCCGAGGGCGGTATACCGTCAGACGGAACCTGGGGCGATGTCGAGGATACTCACTTCGATGAAGGACATGGAATTTCAGGTAAGTACAGAGTCGACGAGATAGATGGAAAGAAGTATCTTTTTATTGAGTTTGACGAGCGATATCAACATAAAAATGAGAAGGACGCTATAAGCGGTAAGGCAAGCTTTGAGGGTAATGTAAAGCGTAAGGATACAGATACAGGTGATAAGACCACTGTTGAGATAGGCGGTCAGACGGTTGAAATAGACGGTTTTACTCCGCTCACTATGTCTGCCATAAAGGACGCAAGCGAAACTGCTGACGGAGTTAGGTGGACTATCACAGTGGACAATCCTGCAAAGAAGCCTCTTGACAGGATCGAGGACGAGCTTTTTAAGGATGCCGTTGACGGAAGCTTCACTGTTTCACCTGAGGGTGCAGGAAGCTATGACGCGTCAAGCGGAAAGTTTGTTTTCAGCGATGGATTCAGCGAAGAAAATGTTACCATAAGCTACACGACTCCATATCCTACAAGCGACCCGAATTTCGTTATGTCAGGTAAGGTGGAAAACAAATCCACCACATATGATAAAGACGGAAATGGAGTAAAAGCAGATAAAACTATTTATTCTGAGTCAAAGAAGGATAAGATCTCAAAAACAGGCAAGAATGTTGACTACGACAATAACGAAGTCACATGGGAAATTGTTGTAAGCAACCCTAGCGGTGCAGACCTCAAGGGCTATCACCTTTATGATGAAGCATTCCCTGATGCAAAGCCAGGAAGCTTTGCACTTAAAGCTGATGATGGTTCAGATGTAAAGTACACACTTAATGGAAACACGCTTACGTTTGACGATAAAACAACAGCGTCAAAAATTACTATCGAGTATGTGACAGCTATCGATCCTGACAAGGCGGAAACTACAAATACAGTTAAAATGCAAAGACCTGATAAAAGCCAACCATGGTCTGATATCACATCAAGTGAAACTGTTTATAATAGGTATCAGATATCAAAAAGTGGTTGGATAGATAATAACACGTTAGGTATACTCAAATGGGAAGTAACTGTTAAATGTAATGACAAAAATTCTACCCTTAAAGGCAAGACAATAACTGATAATATGCTTAAAGCAGGACAGATTGTCAGCATAAAGGTTGGAAATGATACCTTTGATGCAACAGTTGCAAGTGACGGTGAGCTTGTTTTGCCTGACAGAATAGGTGACAATAACGAGGTAGTTATTTCCTATGAAACAAAGGTTGCCGACTATGATCTTGGCGACCCTGACAGCAATGGAAATTATGCAGTGAAAAATACTGCAGGTATTGACGGATTCCATTCTGACAAGACAGTTTATTATAAGCCTGTAAACGAGAAGTCAAAAACAGTTCTTGACATTTCTCAGGACGGAAGCAGTGTTACATATAAGTGGCAGGTAGAGGTCAAGCAGACAAACGGTTCCTTTAGGGGCAAGACTATAAGCGATATAATGAACGCTACGTCAAATGATGGCAAGTCAATAAAGAGCGTTCTTGACACTGATTCCATTATCATGTATGTTCAGAGAAATGGAACAGGAAGCTATGAACCGCTTGACAGTTCAAATTACACTGTAGTACCTAATGACGACAACACTACGTTTGAGATAAAGTTCAATGATAGTGAAGAATTTGACAATATAAACCTTGTGCAGATACAGTATAGCAGTACCGTAGATGTAACAGGTCTTGACGAAGGTACTATTATAAATGTAAATAACAAGGCTACTTATAAAGGTGAAATATTCGAGCCTAGTGCAGATAAGACTAAGTTTACTATAGGCGACAGCTCCAAAGCGCCTTATGAAAAGTATGACGCTGCAAGCAGTGTAGCAGGCGACACAGTGCATGATCTTAGCAGCCTGCCTGTTGTTACTGTAAATGGTGTTGAGTATTACAGGTTTGATTGGCGGCTTGATATCAACAAGGACGGCACTTATAAGCGTAACGATAATGTCGAGATCGTGGACACGCTTCCGGCGGGAATGATATTCTACGAGAACAAGGATTATCTCAAGTATTCATTTGGAAATAGTTCTGATAAGTATGATTTTGCACAAACAAATCAGTTTGAATATTTCTATGATAAGACAGCCAATACAGTAACTTTCAAGACTGCATGGAATCAGCAGGACGCTTGGACAGCTTACTACAGTACACTTGTAAAGGTCGATGATGTTAAGAATGGTGTTTACAAGAATGGTACTGCAGCGTTCAAAAACACAGTTCAGGATAAAGCTGGAAAATATCCGGAGAGAAGCCAGACGCAGACAGTTAAGGAAAAGAACTTGAAGAAAACTTCTTCTCCGAAGTCCACCGGCTGTGAGATAACTTATACCATTGATGTTAACCCTAAAAAGCTTAAATGCTCAACAAACGGAATGATAACTCTCAACGATGTTATCAAGTGCGGAGGCACGGCTGTAGTTAAGACAAAGGACGCTCAGGGTAACATTCAGACAAAAACGGTAAGCATAAATGGTAATTCCGCTGTTGACATGGATCTGAAGTCTATCAAGGTATTTGACGCAGATACGGGTGCAGAGCTTGCTGTGAGTGATTACAGTTATGTGATATCAGATCCGGAGGCAGTTGACAGCACAGTTTCTTGCAGTGCAGATGTTATTACCAACGAAAAGGGCAAGTTTATCGCTAACTTTATTCCAAGTGAAAGTATTGTTGGCGCTAAGGGTACTATTGATCTGACTTTGCCTGAAGGCTACGAAACCGGAAATATAAAGAGTTACTATGTGGCTTATGGCTATATGGACGGCAACAGCTTCAAAGAAGTAAAAGCCTTTGCCAACAAGAAAAACGAGTGGTCAGATTTTGGCTCAAGCATATCCGTTCCTGTGGAAGAGGTTTCTTCTGAGAAGGCGGGCGGTGTTTTCAGAGTCGAATATGAATACAGGGATGGCAGTGGCTTTTCAAACACTGAAGTCAGCAATGAAAAAATGCTTTCGGCTGTAAAGTGTTCCGCACTGGCTGCGAAGACACGAGATTTTGTAAAGAAACTTGAAATAAACGTTCCAGATCAGCGTCACCTGAAATTAGTTTACGTTTATACAGGAAGTCCTGCAAATGATGAGGACGCTGAGAACGATGGCTATAAAGTCCATGTGTTCAATAATATATCATTTGACACAAACGGCTCTGCTGTAAATGACAGTGATGATAATGATTCCGAGTTTGAGTTGATAAATCAGTCAAAGGCGTCATCAACAACTGTTGAGCCATTTAAGCTTATGAAGGTAGACAGCGGAGACTATAGTATTATGCTTAAGGCTTCTTTTGAGATCTACAGATACACTAAGCTGGAAAATGGCACATACGATTGGCTCCCGGCAGTAGATTTCAAAGAAAATGCCGCAAAAGACAGAAGATCAGTTATCTGGGGAAATTCGGCACAGGATAAGGCGCAGACATTCAATGTAAATGCTGACGGGTCATACAATCTTGACCTTGAACCTGTTGCAGGCACCGGAGATACTGAGGGCCATCTTTATAAGCTTATAGAAAAGCAAAGTCCGGAGGGTTATCTTCTTGACGAAACTCCTATATATTTTGCTTTTAAGGTGCGTCCGGCTGTAGTTCCAAGTGAAGTCGGTGAGGACGGATATCAGTTCGTGAAGAACGGAGATATGTTCAGAGTAACAAATCTGCTGAAAGAGTTTAAGATAACTGCAAGCAAGGTTTGGAGCGATGGAAACGGCAATCATTCGGCAGAGAGCGTAAAGTTTCTTCTTGGCTCGTCTACAACTAAGGTTTTAAGCGGTGTTCCAGATGATATTCAGTGGGGCAGTGATGAGGTAACTCTTAACGAAGCTAACAATTGGAAACATGAGTGGACAAAGCTTCCTGGATATACAAAGGTCGGCAATGATTACAAGCAGCTTTACTACTATATCAAAGAGATCGACCTTGCAACAGGATATGAGGCTGTATACAGTGCAACGGCAATGAGCAAAAACACTGATGTTACAGTTACGAACGTCAAGGGACTTAACATTACGAAGGAATGGCGTGATGAGCTTGGAAACAAGCTTGCTGACAGCGAGCTTCCTGCTGGTATCGACAAGATCGAGGCAGATGTTTATGAGTCCTCTGTTGCACCAAATTCAACCTCAAGAGTGAATGGAGATAACGGAATACCAACAGATTGCAAACTTATAAAAACTGTTTCTCTGGAAAAGTCTAAGAATTGGACGGTAGCTCTTGACGGCCTTGACAAGGACAAGTATTACTATGTTCTTGAAAAGAATATACCTGACGGCTTTGGCGTTACATATACTTATTCAAATAACGGCAGTGCCACGGGCTTTGATACGATCGTCAATACCAAGAACCCACAGAAGGTAGAAAATATGGACGTTCGCCTGCAAAAGGCATGGTCTGACGGCGATAGCAATACCCATACCAATGATAAGGTAACGTTCAATATCTATAGGTCAACAAATAAGGCTGACGTGCCTGAAAAATATAACAAGTTTACAGGCACAATGGATAAGGGACAGAATGTTAAATTCAAGATCCTTACAAGCAATGGAACAGAAATGGCTCAGAACGGAAGCTTCGCCTCTGAGTATGCCATGTATGGCTCGGCTAAGTTCAGTTTTGATATGACAAAGTCATGGATAAATATCGGTGAAACTGAGGGACGTGTTAGAGTTCTTGACAGTTCAGGAGCTGTTCTGGCTGACATCTATAAGTCAGGTGAAAATTGGGTGGACGGCAAGCCTATACCTATGTGGAGCGGTGATAGCAAGTATGTCAGCGTTAGTGATTACGTTACACCGTCTCGGGACAAGAGTCAGTTTGTTCTGAATCTGAATAATATCACTTCAGATATTACTGTTGAACTTACACTTAAGGGCGATAGTGGCTGTTCATACGCAGTGACAGCTAATGATCTTGGCACACCTAAAAAGACGAACGTTACGCCTGTTCCTAATAAAGATGCGACACCTAGCGGTGAAGTATTCTTGTGGAAGCAGATAACGCTCACGGCTGATAACAACTGGTCAAATGCCGTTTCTCTTGAAGAAAATGACATCAAGGGCAATAAGTATTACTATTGGTTTGAAGAGACAGACGTGAACGGTCAGCCAATAAGCACATCGTCATACAAAGCTTACTACAGATACAATGGCTCAGAAAATGAGAACTGCATTGATACGACAAAGAACGGTGATCAGTATGTTCAGGTCTATAACAACTCTGAGGAAACCTTTGGAGAGCTGCCTGAAACAGGCGGCATGGGTGTTATCCCATTCGTGGCAGCAGGCGGAACAGTCACTGTTGCTGCAACATTACTTTTAGTTACAAAGCGTCGCAAAAAAACGCTATAAATAATCAAATATGAAAGGATAATTAATTATGAAGATGAAGAAATTTGCAGCTCTTGCTGCTGCAACAGTTATGTCAGTTTCAGCTATTGCTGCAACATCAGCATTCGGAGTATTTGCTACTGCTGATTTTGGCGTTAATAACATTGTTATCAAGGATTCTGATACAAACAGAGTATATAAGGCTTATCAGATCTTTGACCAGGCATCTGCAACAAATACTATCAAGTGGGGCAAAGGCATTAATGGCGATGCTCTGCTTACCAGCCTGAAAACTCCTGGCCTTAGCACTTATATGTCACAGTTCGACAGTGCCGAGAGCGCAGTAGACGTTGCAAAGATAATCTCAGACGCAGATCATTGGACAAAGGAAGATACTGCCAAGTTTGCAAAAGCCGCTTCTGGCTGCATCATCGACAATAAGTCTGTAACCGCCTATGAAGATAACGGTGAGTACACTATTCCGCTTCCAAATGCTGGCTATTATCTCGTTGTCGATGCAACAGAAAATAATGGTGTTGATAAGGCTAACTCAGCTCTTATCCTTAACGTTTCAGGCACAACAAACGTTACTCCAAAGAGGACAAAGCCAACACTTACAAAGCAGATCAAGCACAATGAGAATAACTCATGGGGCGATGTTGGCGACAACGCAATTGGTGACGATGTAGAATTCAAGATCACAACAACTATACCAAGCGATGTATCAGCTTATGACAAGTATACATACACAGTTCGTGACCAGCTCAGCGAGGGCTTTACATTCAATGATAACCTTACATACAAGTACTATGACGCTGACGGTCAGGAGATCACTTCTGTTACAGTAGGTCCTAACAAAACAGTTGGCGACGACAGCAGTACGACCGACTATAAGGAGTCTTTCTATGTTACTTTCGATATTAAGGAACTTGTAAAGAACTATCCTACAGTTGCTAAGATCGAAACTTATTATTCTGCTAAGCTCAATGAAAAAGCTAAGGTAGCAGTTACTGCTCCTGACAGCGTGAACAATAACCCTAACACAGCTTACCTGACATATTCAAACAATCCTCAGGACACAACAGGTAAGGAGAAAGGTGAAACACCTAAGGTTACAGTTTATGACTGGACATTCTCACTTGTTGGTAACAAGGTAGACGAAAAGGGCGAGCCTCTTGCAGGTGCTAAGTTCCAACTTAGAAATGTTCATGGCGATGCTATCAGACTTGTCAAGATAGCTGACAATGTTTACAGACTTGAGATCGGCAGTGAGGCAGGCTCTGTTGATTATATCGAAACAGACGCAACAGGTAAGTTTACTATCAAGGGCATTGATGATCAGACAACTTACAAGCTTGTTGAGATAGAAGCTCCTGCTCAGTATAACAGAGCTGATCCATATGAGTTCAAGTTTGACACAACATATTATCCTGCTAATACGCTTCAGTCCATTCGTATGCTCGACGGCACTGATTCAGGCACAAGCGGTTCAACAGTTAAGATCATAAACCAGAAGGGCGGCTCACTTCCAACAACCGGCGGTATCGGTACTCAGATCTTCTACGGTGTAGGCGGAGCTATCGTACTGGGCGCAGGTGTGCTTCTCATTGCTAAGAAGAGAGCTAAGAACGACTAATTTTTGAATTTATTTTTACCTTTGTCCTGCCGATCTCGGTCGGCAGGCATCAGGGAGGACTCCATGAGGAAGAAAAGCGGTAAATCAACTACAATTTTATTGGTCTTGTTATTGCTTGTGGGGCTCTCCGTGATGTTATATCCAACAATAAGCGATTGGTGGAATTCAAAAACGCAAAGCCGTGCTGTTGCGACTTATCAGAAAGCGGCAAATGACCTTTCTGACAAGGAGAATGAAGAGATACTCAGCCGTGCCAGAAAATATAATGAAGAGATAGCAAAGCTTGCCCGACCTTTTGTGGATTATGATAAGGTCAAGGGCTATGAGGATATCCTAGATATCACGGGGACGGGTGTTATGGGCTATATTTCCATTCCGACTATAAGGGTGGAGTTGCCTATTTATCATGGCACAAGTGACGGCGTGTTAAATGTCGCTGTGGGACATCTGCAGGGTTCGAGCCTGCCTGTTGGCGGAGCGGACACTCATTCGGTCATTTCAGCACATAGAGGTCTGCCGTCAGCAAAGCTTTTCAGCGACCTTGATAAGCTTGCAGAGGGCGATGAGTTCACTATAACAGTGTTGAAAGAAGTCTATACATATGAGGTCGAGGCTGTTTATATAGTTCTGCCTAATGAAATGGATAAGCTGAACATTATTCCGGGTGAGGATCATGTTACGTTGACTACCTGTACACCATACGGAGTCAATTCTCACAGGCTTCTTGTTCGTGCAAAGAGAGTTGAAACTGCGGACGATACAAAGAGTGTTTCAAAAATAACGGCAGATGCTGTTCAGCTCGATTCTCTTGTGGTCGTGCCTTTTGTAGCAATACCATTGTTTGTGGTACTGCTTGTGTGGTGGTTTGTGGATTCAAAACGCAAAAAAATCTCTCATGATGAGCTTGTGGCAATGCTAGATAAGCCAGAGAGTGACGATAATGTTGAAAATCTACCTGATAAGGAGAGTAGCAAAGATGAAACTTAAATTTTCTCAGCTTGCAAAGGCTGTTTTGTGTACGGCGGCAATGGCTGTTTCAGCCTTGGGAAGCATGACGATCTCAGCTTCTGCAGCGGATAATATCAATGTGAATATAGTGTGCAAAAATGATACATCGACTGTTAGTAATGCCGAGTGGAGCATATATAAGGTCGGTGAGCGTAAAGAAGCTGACTTTGTCCTTACCGGAGAGTTCAGCGATTATCCTATAGATATGTCTGATTTTACTGACGCTTCAAAAATGCAGGCTGTCGCTGATACTCTCGACAACTACGCAAAAACCGATGGCATAACACCAGTTTCAACAGGCAAGACGGACGCAAACGGTGAAGTAAAGCTTTCTGCTGATTCTGTGGGTCTGTATCTTGTTTCAGGCAAGAGTTTTGAAAACACAACAGCTAAGTTTACACCTTCTCCGTCACTTATCGAGATAGATAAGGATATCGTGGCTGAGGGTCAGATAACAGTTTACACCAAGTTCACATACGAAGAGATCCCAGCAGGGGACAGTGATTATGGTGTAAGAAAGTCGTGGATAGTTCCTGACGGTCAGGAAAAGCTCATACCTGATAATATCAAGGTGGAGATATATCGTGATGGCAAGCTTTTCGATACTGTTACTCTTGACGCTGACAACAATTGGGAGTATTTTTGGAAAGACGATACTGCGGCTGAGTGGACAGTTAAGGAGATAGATATTCCTGCCAACTACACAGTTGTTACCAAAAGCAATGACAAGCTGTTTCTTATAGAGAACACATATAAGTCAGACAGTTCGAGTAATACAGATAGTAGTTCAAGCACACCTGACAGCAGTTCGTCAGGTTCTGATTCATCAAGCTCAACGCCTGACAATATACCACAGACTGGTTCGCTCAACTGGCCGGTGCCTGTGCTTATAGGCGGTGGAGTTATCCTTATCGCGGCAGGTTGGAGAGTAAGCAGAAAAGAGAAATAAAGGCGAAACCACATAGGCTCGCCTTTACAACAGGAGAAAAATAGTGACTAAAAAAAAGCTAGGACTTTTGTTGATAATAATGGGGATAATGCTGATAGCGGCGGCATTATCCCTTAATTATTACAACTATTTTCATGAAAAGCAAAGTAATAAAAGGATGGAGGCTGTGCTGAGTGACCTGAAAACGCAGATCTCAGACAGTGCAGAGGATAGCGACAGCAGTTCACCCTTTGACATTTTTGACGATAGTCGATCCACGGACAGCGAGATAGATGACCCGGATAAGGATATCGTGCTTGACGGCAACTCATATATAGGCTTGATTTCATTCCCGACACTGGGGCAGGAGTTTCCTGTGACTCGTGGCTGGAGCTATGCTGCAATGAATACTGCAGCTTGTCAGTACAGCGGCAGACGTGTAGACAATGATCTTATAATCTGCGCTCACAATTACACAGGCTTTTTTGATAAGCTGGATAAGCTCAGCTCAGGGGACGAGGTCATTTTCACCGATGTTTATGGCAGAGAATTTAACTATACTGTCACAAACAGCGAACTGGTGAGCGGCTGGGATTCGCCATCGCTCATAAAAGGTGGTGGCAGCGACTGGGATCTGACCTTGTTCACCTGCACATGGAGTGGTTACAGCAGAGTGACTGTAAGACTTGTTTATTCATAAATACATCAAAAACGCACAGAGTTCTACACCCTGTGCGTTTTATATTCCTGCGGCATGTCTTATTTTTTTTATATCAAAAGTTTTTAGTTTGTCATCGTATATGCAGTGTCGTCTTGACTTTCTTGGGTGGCGGCGAGTATAGTCAATGGCTTCTACAAGGTCATTTGTTTGAAAAACTGGACGTTTCATTGCTTTGTTGTATACTGTGTATCTCATAAAAATACCTCCCAAATAATTGTTATAATTAATTATAACATTAATTGGTACGTTGGTCAATAGCAATATTGTACAAATTTAACCTATTAATCAGATATACATAAATTAAAACAGAAATCGACTTGTTTAAGAACAATTCACGACATAAGACGACATAATTCTACTTATAAAAATTATAGTGATAGTGGGATATTGTGCAAAAATGAGAATGGTTGGTCAATTTGACGAACGATAAAGTTATAAATTTGTTTTGACAGCGAAAGTTGTAACACAGTTTTCATTGATTGATAATTAATTGAACATTCAAATATGGTATAATACCCTAAAGAATCGGAGAGGAGCGAGGAGTTATGGATAGCTTTGTGCGAAAATATGGAAGATATGTACCCATTGCTTTAACTATTATCATAATATTTTGCTGTGCTCTTTTTCTGAAAGACCATGAGTTTTCTGAGATACTCAGTTATTGCCCGGACAATTTGTGGCTTGCCGCATTTGTTATACTGGGATTTTATGGATTAAAGTCTTTGTCGGTGGTATTCCCGCTTGCGGCTATTTTTGTGTGCGTGGGTGCAATATATCCGTTCTGGGTGGGAATTTTGTTGAACGTAATAGGACTATCGGTTTGTTTTACTGTTCCTTATCTTGTGGGAAGGATATCGGGTGGCGATATCATGCGTGTTATTGAGATGAAATATCCTAAGGCACGAAAGCTTGTAAATTATGGGCATGACAATAATCTGTTCGCCTCCTACATTTCAAGGGCAGTGGTAGTTGTGCCGGGCGACCTTGTTTCAATGATACACGGCGCACTGCGTATGCCTTACAGACCATATCTTCTTGGCTCGATTATGGGAGTGATGCCTGAAATGCTTGTGCAGACATATATTGGAGCACAGTTGAAGCATTTGACAATAAAATCAGTGCTTGTGATGATAGCACTCATAGCCGCAACGCTGGCTTTTTCGCTGATACTTAATAAAAAGGTCAGCAGGAGCGGCAAGCAGATGGACAAGGAAGATTTTTGATATATGTACAAAAAAGCGGACTGATAACAACAGCCCGCTTTTTTTATTATTTGTCAAAGCTAGGATTGAAAGCGTAGAAATTTTTGCTGTCAAGCATATCCTGAATAAGTCTTAGTCCTTCGCCGAAGCGCTGGTAGTGGACTATCTCACGTTCACGAAGAAACTTGATAGGGTCACGGACATCGGGATCGTCAGCAAGCCTGAGAATGTTGTCGTAGGTCAGGCGGGCTTTTTGCTCAGCAGCAAGGTCTTCGTGTATATCAGCAATAGCGTCACCAGTACTTTGGAAGATTTCCGCAGAAAATGGTACACCAGAGGCGGCTATAGGGTAAACGCCTGTAGTGTGGTCAACAAAATAGGTGTCAAAACCACTGTCTTTTATCTCCTTGATGGAGAGGTCACGGGTCAGCTGATAGATAATAGTGCCGATCATTTCGATGTGGGCAAGTTCTTCTGTGCCGATATCGTTGAGTATTGCCTGCACCTCACGACAGGGGGCTGAGTAACGCTGATTGAGATAGCGAAGCGCTGCACCAAGTTCGCCGTCAGGGCCGCCAGACTTCAAAAAGTTATACCCACTCTAAAACCGTCTAAATACACCGTTTCAGCACAGGTAATACATTTCAATGCTTGACGTCTTGCGGTCAAAGACAACTTTGTCAACAATAGTGCGCAAAGCGTTGTTCTTTTCCACAGGCGTGGCATTAGGCGAGGTGATGACATTGAGAACTTCCTGTGCCCTGACTTTCAAATCAGGCAGGCGGTCGGCGGTGGGCTGTGGCTTGGACGGCTGTGCTTGGCGGAGCTTGCTTTCCAGCTCTGCAATGCTGGCGAGGACTTCCGACTTGTTGCGTTTGTATTCCTCCAGCGTGTCAATGCCGTCTGCATATGCCGCCTTAACTCGTTCGAGCTTCATTCGCTCACGTTCAAGCTGTGTCTCAAACTTGGACGTGTCTTTCTTCGGCTTGGCAGGGGATTGGTCAACAAGCTTGTAATCGGTCGCTGTGCCGTCCACAAGCCCCTGTATGTCCTCTATGACCGCTTTGTCTATCTTACTGATAGTAATAGCATGGGACTCCTTACACCGCCCGTGAGCGTACTGATAGCATTGCAGAGTGCCGCTTTTGACCGACCCCATTGTGAGGTTTGAGCCACAGGAACTGCATTTCAGTAAGCCTCTGAGCATATACTCGTGCTTGGTGGATCCACTGCGTTCGTATGGTCTGTGAGTCTTTGCAGCTTTCTGCTGAGCCTTTTCAAAAAGCTCTTTGTCGATAATGGCAGGGTGGTGAGCTTGAGTAATAACAACTTTATCGGCTACGGCAGAGCGGTAGTGACCCTTTGAGCCACCTCCGCCGGGCGTCCAACGCTGCATACCGATATAGACGGGATTTTTGATGATGTAAGCGATAGTGCGGGTCTCAAAATCATTGCCATGCAGGGTGCGTATGCCCTCAGCGTTCAGCTCACGGGCGATATTGAGGTAGCCCATATCTTGGTTGACGTACATATCAAATATGCGGCGGACGATCTCGGCCCCTTGCTCATTGACCACAAATTCGCCGTTCTTCATATCATAGCCCAGCGGAGGACCTGAAACTTTCAGACCTCGCCCGAACTTCTCCGTCATACCACGCTTGACTTCTTCGGCAAGGTTAATGCTGTAATACTCGTCCATTGCCTCTATCATAGCCTCGATAAGCACGGACATTTTGTCGTCGCCGACGTTCTCAGAGATAGAAATGACGTCGATACCCAGCTTTCGGAGCATTGATTTATAGACGATACTGTCCTCACGATTACGGGCGAAACGGCTGAATTTCCACAGCAGGATAGCGTCAAATGGCTTCGGCTTGAGCTTAGCTGTGCCTATCATCTGGTTAAAGCCCTGCCGCTTGGCAGTGGAACGTCCCGAAATGCCGTCATCGTGGAAGATAAATTCTTTCGGCACGATATAGCCGTTTTTCTTGGCATATTCACGAATGAGCTTGACCTGGCTGTCAGGGGACAGCTCTGTTTGCTCTTCGGTGGAAACACGAACGTAAGCCGCTGCGATCTTCATTGATTTTTTCCTCCTATTTTCTTGACATATTTAATAATATGCAGTATAATAAAAGGGCAGAATAAGCCCTTTTGTGGTGATTGGGTTTTGTTCGTTCTGAGCTGATATTGGTAGTATCCGCTCTGCTCGCCTCTGAGTGTTGGTAGCACTTGG
>ENA-OZSD01000018-OZSD01000018.1-human-gut-metagenome-genome-assembly--contig:-NODE-18-length-18593-cov-4.781098_pt1 | contig 18593 bp, 15 predicted proteins | sample MGYA00243276_ERZ653961 | MGnify/ENA primary metagenome ERZ653961 (study PRJEB26926, sample SAMN06164498) | human gut metagenome | biome: ENVO:00009003; feature: ENVO:2100002; material: ENVO:00002003... | reverse complement strand
AGAAATGAGGAGTGTTAAGAATGAGGAATGAGGAGTGAGGAATGAGGAATTATGGTATCGCCTGGCGGCGATTTATTTTTTGTTGCTCAAAACGTGTAAGCTGGCATAAATTTTTGCACAGAAGCTCCCTTGATATTTTATGCAAACTGACAAAATTGCCGTAAGCAAACTTTTTATAATGCTCTATTGGTGCTTTAAATCAAAAAAGCTGTTGCATTTTGGTGAAATTTGTGGTATAATTACTTATGTCTATTTTAATTATTGTTTATTTCTACCGACCACGAAAAAATGGTCGGTGCAGTGAAAGGAAAGATTTATTGTATGAAAAAACTAATGCTTGGAAACGAGGCGTTTGCAAGAGGTCTGTATGAGGCAGGCTGTAAGGTTGTATCATCTTACCCTGGTACTCCGTCAACTGAGATAACAGAAGCTGTTGCAAAATATGACGAGGTATATGCTGAGTGGGCGCCTAATGAAAAGGTGGCAATGGAAGTTGCTCTTGGTGCTTCTATAGGTGGTGCAAGAAGCTTCTGCGGAATGAAGCACGTTGGTCTTAACGTTGCCGCTGACCCTCTTTACACAGCAGGCTACACAGGCGTAACGGCAGGTATGGTAATAGCTGTCGCCGATGACCCTGGTATGCACTCGTCACAGAACGAGCAGGATTCACGTCACCATGCTATCGCTTCTAAGACAATGATGATAGAGCCTTCCGATTCAGGAGAGTGCAAGGAGTTTGCTAAGGCTGCTTTCGAGCTTTCTGAAAAGTTCGATGTTCCTGTTATCGTAAGACTGTCCACCAGAGTTTCTCACTCTCAGTCAGCCGTTGAGCTTTGCGAGAGAGAGGAAAGGGAGAATATCCCATATGAAAAGAATATCCAGAAGTATGTTATGATGCCTGGTAACGCTATCCGCCGTCACCCTGTTGTTGAGGCAAGAATGAAGGCTATCGCTGATTATGCCGAAACTTCACCGCTCAATAAGGTAGAGATGAACGATACAAAGATAGGTGTTATCACAAGCGGTATCTCATATCAGTATGCAAAGGAAGCTTTGGGCGACAAGGCTTCATATCTCAAACTCGGTATCGTAAACCCAATGCCTATTCAGATAATAAAGGACTTTGCCGCAAAGTGCGAAAAGGTCTATGTAATCGAGGAGCTTGACGATGTTATCGAAACACACTGCAAAAAGAACGGCGTGAACGTTATCGGCAAGGAGCTTTTCAGCCTTATGGGCGAGATATCACAGACTATCGTTGCTGAAAAGATACTTGGCGAGAAGAATGAGTATATCACATTTGAGGATAACGTGCCTGTAAGACCTCCTGTTATGTGTCCTGGATGTCCTCACAGAGGTCTGTTCTATTGCCTGCATAAGCTGGGCGTTATGGTATCAGGCGATATCGGCTGCTATACCCTTGGTGCAACAGCACCGCTTTGTGCTATGGATTCAACTATCTGCATGGGTGCTTCTATCAGCGGACTTCACGGCTTCAACAAGGCAAGAGGTGCAGAGGCTGAGAAGAAGTCTGTTGCCGTTATCGGTGACTCTACATTCATGCACAGCGGTATGACAGGTCTTGTGAACGTTGCATATAACTCCACAAATTCAACTGTTATCATTCTCGATAACTCTATCACAGGTATGACGGGTCATCAGCAGAACCCTACAACTGGTAAAAACCTTAAGGGCGACCCTGCTTATGCCGTTGACCTTGAAATGCTCTGCCATTCACTTGGTATCAAGAGCGTAAGAGTCGTTGACCCATATCATATGGCTGAAACAGAGGCTGTTATCAAGGAAGAGCTTGCCAAGGAAGAACCAAGCGTTATTATTTCAAGACGTCCATGCGCACTTCTTAAATATGTAAAGCACAATCCACCGCTCAAGGTAAACAAGGATAAGTGCGTTGGCTGTAAGCAGTGCCTGAAGATAGGCTGTCCTGCTATATCTATCCATGACGGCAAGTGCGTTATCGACCATACACAGTGCGTAGGCTGCGGCATATGCAAGGAAATGTGTAAGCTGGGTGCGATATGCGACTAATGATAACATATATTTCGAGGTGTAAATAATGAAAACAAGATCAATTATGATAGTGGGCGTAGGCGGACAGGGTTCACTGCTTGCGTCAAGAATAATAGGAAACGTGCTTCTCTCACAGGGGTTTGATGTCAAGGTCAGCGAGGTACACGGAATGAGCCAGCGTGGCGGCTCTGTTGTTACATACGTTAAGTACGGCAGCGAGGTATGCTCGCCTGTAGTTGAAAAAGGCGAAGCTGATATCATCATCAGCTTTGAACAGCTTGAAGCCGCAAGATATGTTTCATATCTCAAGAAGGGCGGACATATCATCACTTCAACTCAGCAGATAGACCCAATGCCTGTTATCACAGGTGCGGCTGTTTATCCTGAGGATATCATAGGCAAGCTTAAAGCAGAGGGCGTTGACGTTATCGCTGTTGACGCACTGGCACTTGCGGAGCAGGCTGGTACTGCAAAGGCTTCAAACGTTGTTCTCATGGGCGTTGTGTCAACTAAAATGGCTTTTGACGAGGACGTTTGGCAGAAGGCTCTTGAAAACTGTGTTCCTGCAAAGTTCCTTGAACTGAATAAAAAGGCGTTCGCTCTCGGCAGAGAGGTAAAATAATGGACGAGATAAGCGGTCTTATCATAAAAATGACCGAGTTTTTCAGCGGCGACCCTAAGCGTATACAGCACTTTATAAAGGTGCATACCTTTGCCCGTGTTATCGGCAGGGCAGAGGGGCTTGATATCCGCGCTATGTACTGTCTTGACGTTGCGTCGGTGGTGCATGATATAGGCATAAAGCCTGCGGAGGAGAGATACGGCAAGTGTCACTGCGGCGGAAAGCTTCAGGAACAGTTAGGTCCTGAGCCTGCACGGAAAATGCTCACAGAGCTTGACTTTGATGAGAATATCATAGACAGGGTGTGCTTCCTTATCGCACATCATCACACCTATGAGGGCGCCCAGGGGCTTGACTGGCAGATACTCTTGGAAGCAGATTTCCTTGTGAACGCTTTCGAGGACAGCCTTTCCAAAGAGAGCATAAAAAGCTTCCGTGACAAGGTGTTCAAAACGAAAACAGGCATTAAGATGCTTGAAGAAATGTACGGCGTATGATACTTGTGCAAAGTTGATACCCGAGTAATATGACCGAAACCATTTTAACAGGAGGTGTGTTCCAATGGGAAAATATTGGAACGAAGAGATCGAGTGCATGGCGCACGAGGACATGAAAAAACTCCAGAGCGAAAGACTTGTCAAGCAGGTCAAGCACGTCTGGGACAATGTGCCATACTACAAGAAGCTTATGGAAGAAAAGGGCGTAACGCCTGATGATATCCACGGCATTGAGGACCTGTACAAGCTGCCGTTCCTTTCAAAGGCTGATCTGCGTGAGGCTTATCCTTACGGTCTGCTTGCAAAGCCGCTTTCAGAGTGCGTGAGAATACATTCTACAAGCGGAACCACAGGCAAGAGAGTTGTGGCTTTCTACACTCAGCATGATATCGACCTTTGGGAAAATTGCTGTGCAAGAGCTATAGTTGCCGCAGGCGGAACAAAAGACGACGTTTGCCACGTTGCATATGGCTATGGACTTTTTACAGGCGGAGCAGGTCTTAACGGCGGCTCTCATAAGGTGGGCTGTCTTACTCTGCCGATGTCATCAGGAAACACAGAAAGACAGATACAGTTCATGCAGGATCTAGGTTCTACTATCCTGTGCTGTACTCCGTCATATGCCGCTTATATAGGTGAAACTGTAAAGGAAATGGGCATAAAGCCAGAAGATCTTACACTCAAAGCTGGTATCTTCGGTGCTGAGCCTTGGACGGAGGAAATGCGTCACGAGATAGAGAATCTTCTTGGCATCAAGGCTTACGATATCTATGGTCTGACAGAAACAAGCGGTCCTGGCGTAGCTTTCGAGTGCGAAGCACAGTCTGGTATGCACATCAATGAGGACAACTTTATCGCAGAGATAATCGACCCTGACACAGGAGAGGTGCTTCCTGAAGGCTCAAAGGGCGAGCTTGTATTCACAAGTATCACAAAGGAAGCTTTCCCTCTGCTGAGATACAGAACAAGAGATATTTGTATTCTTACAAGAGAGAAATGCTCATGTGGCAGAACTCTCGTCAAAATGTGCAAGCCAATGGGCAGAAGCGACGATATGCTCATCATTAAGGGTGTAAACGTGTTCCCATCGCAGATAGAGTCAGTGCTTCTTAAGATATCAAAGGCAAGCCCTAACTATCAGATAGTAGTTGACAGGGTGAACAATTCTGATACTTTCGAGATAAGAGTCGAGCTTAATGACGATATGTTCTCTGATACTGTCAAGTCTATCGAGGATCTTGAAAAGAAGATATCCAACGATATCCATAATATCCTTGGCATCAAGGCGAAGATAAGACTTGTTGAGCCAAAGAGCATTCCACGTTCTGAGGGCAAGGCAGTAAGAGTTATCGACAAGAGAAAGCTTGTCTAAAAGACAGGGGGTAATTTTATGACAGTAAAACAGCTTTCGGTTTTTATTGAAAACAGACCTGGCAGATTGTCTGCCGTTACAAAAATACTTGGGGATAATGATGTGAATATCCGTGCAATGTCGCTTGCTGACACAAAGGATTTCGGTATTCTCAGACTTATCGTTGACGATTTTGAAAAAGCAGTTTCAGCCTTGAAAACAGAGGGCTTTTCCGTTACCACCACTCAGGTGCTTGCAGTGGAGATAAATGACCGCCCAGGCGGACTTTCAGAAGCAATGAAAGCCCTCTACAATGACAACATCAGCGTTGAGTATATGTATTCTGCATTTATAAACACTAAGGAAAACACGGCTTATCTTATCCTTAGAGTGGAGAACGTTACAGCCGCTCTGGAAGCTTTGAGTGAAGCAGGATTTGCACTTATCTCACAGCAGGAATTGGCAAGCATATAGCTGATTAGTAAATACTAACTGTAAAATCACTTAAAATCTATGTGAAATTTTTATGAAATGCCGAAAACCTCTTGATTTTTTCAGAAAATGTGTTATTATATAAGTATAGTATTTGATATGATACTTGTAGAATTTATGCAAGGAGGTCTGTGAAAATGGCTTATAAGATTAGTGATGAGTGCATCGGCTGCGGCGCTTGCATGGACGCATGTCCAGTAGGAGCTATCTCCGAGGCTGACGGTAAGTGTGCTATTAACGCTGACGAGTGCATCGACTGCGGTTCTTGTGCAGGTACTTGCCCTGTAGGAGCACCTCAGGCTGAGTAATTTACTTAAACTAAGAGAAAACGTCTGTCATATGGCAGGCGTTTTTTTGCACTTATTTTTTGTGTATTAGTTTTCAGCACATTATCATAAAACTGTCACATTGGCGGAGTATTATATAAACAAGATAAGAGAAAGACAAAAAGATGAAATTTACACATATACTTTTTTCTCCATATATACTTCATATACTTCAAAAAAGAGAACGCTGGCTTGTGTCTGCGTTCTTTTTTTGCGTGGGTAATTTTGTGGATAGATATGTAAAATATCGTGGAAAATATGGGCTTTTGAAATGCAGGTGTCCGTTTTTCGGTATTATTAATAAAAGTTTTGCGAAATTTGTTAAAAGTGATAAAAATAGAACCCTTATTGTCGTTCCTGGGATATAAAATGTACAATGATTGTAACTTGACGTTCATATAGACTTCATAAACGAGCGAAAAAAACGGCTTGAAAATTACAATTTGATTACAATGCCCCTTGACTTTTGTAACCTTATTCATTATAATATGGTGTAGTTTATCACATTTGAAAGGAGCGTTCTGAATTGGGTTATTTGAAGTCGGGAATATCCCGCTGTGTGGCTGTGCTTTCTGCCTGCGGAGTTGTGACAGTATCTGCTGTGACTTTTGCGACACTTGATAAAAACGTTATCCAGCCATGTGCGGTCATGCCGCCTGAAAATGCAAAGGTCATTTCTGCTGTTTCTGACAAGGAAACATCTGAGCAGATCGGGGATATCACAACTGTTCTTACAACATCAGCCGTCAAGGAAACTGCAAAAAATTCTCAGACCGAGGCTGTTAAGGCTGTAAAAACTGCTAAAAGCGAAACAACAAAGGCAACAAAGTCAGCTTCCGAAACAGCTTTGAGATCAGAGAGCGTAACGACTTCTGTAATATCACAGAAGCCAGCGTCAGTGACCGCAGTGCAGAGCGTGACTTCCGCTGACACAAAGCTTAGCATATCAGTAAGCCTTGTGACAAAGAAAACTCAGCAGGCTTCAAAGTCTGAAACAAAGGTTTCTGCTGTTACTTCCGTCCCTGTCAGCACTACTGACAGCGATACTGTTGCCTCAAAGGCTACAAAAAAGACTACAACAGTGAAAACTACTACTGCAAAAACTACTACCACTGCAAAGACAACAACTGCCCCTGTTACGACCACAACGCCTGCGGTGACTACTACCAAGAAAAAGACCACCACCGCTAAGGTGACAACAACTAAAAAGCCTGTTACAACTACAACCACTGCGCCTGTTGTCGACAACGGCAAGACCCCTTCACAGCGACTTAATTCTGCAGTGCTTGATCCAAAGGCGACGCTCAGTGCAAAGGAAGAAAAGATACTTCTGAAATATCTCGACAAGATAATATCAGACGATATGACCAATTACGAAAAGGCTGTGGCTTGCTACGATTATATTATAAAGAACACGGACTATGATTACGGCGGCTGGGCAAATCCTGTCAAGGCTGTTCTGGAGGACGGCTACGGCACTTGCACTGAGTATTCTTATGTTTATGCCGCAATGCTCAACTACATAGGCTTTGACGCAAAGACTGTTGACGGCAAGACCGCTATGGCGGCAGGCGGTTACGGCTATCATATGTGGGTGGAGGTAACGATAAACGGTCAGGTATATGTTATGGACCCTCAGGTGGACGATAACATGAGCTGGGGAGCGTATATCTCCCATGACCGCTTCTGCAAGACCTACAGCGAGGTCAAGGACAAGTATATCAAAGATTAACATTGTATCGGGCGGAGCTTCTGCCCGATATTTTTTTGCTGTGTTTGCGTGTGGTTTGTTTGCAGTACGTTTATTTGTACATTAAATAAGAATATCCGACATTCTTTTTGTGACAAATTTTTCAGCTTATCCTATAGACAAAAGGAAAAAAGCATGATATAATTATTCTTGATACATTGTCGGCAAATGCCGAACGTCATTTTGTACAGGAGGATAATTGATGACGGAAATTTCCACAAAGATAAAGAAAAAGCCTGCGACATCTGTTAAGAAAAACAGCTCTGCAAAAGGCTCGTCAAAGAATAAGAAAAGAAAGAAAAAACGCAATAATATCGGCATTATCTGCGGCACTGCGGCAGCGGCTATCGTGATAGTTGTGGGCGGAGGATATTTCATTGGAAGAGCTTACTATAGCAACAGATTTCTGAGCGGCACAACAGTGAACGGCATTGACGTGGGCGGAAGGACATTTGAACAGGCTTGCGACCTGCTCGGGGTGAACGATATGCCTTATGAGCTTACGGTCAAAACTATCGACGGCACGCCTGTTGTTTTCAAGACGGCTGATTTTGATTACAGACTAAGCGGCAAGGACGAGCTTCAGAAGATCTATGACAGCGTGAACAGAAAAACATGGTTCTCTGGATTTATACAGAACTCCACCTATAGCTTTAATGAGGATATCACATTTGATGTTGAGAAGCTTCAGAAGCTTGTGGAGAAAGCAAACTGGGGCGATGTTGAAACTGCCAACGCAAAGCTTGGGCTTAACGAGGATAAGACGGCTTATGTTATCACCCCTGAGGTGCAGGGAAACAAGATAACCGATATGAAAAAGCTTGAAGCTTATGTTACGCAAAGCGTAGCGACAGGCGAGCTTAGCGTTGAGCTTGACAAGGATACGGGGTGTTATTCTCTTCCGGAGGTGAAGAGTGCAGACCTTGAGGACGATTGCAAGAAGAGAAATGATGTTTTTCAGCTTTCTGTCACATACGATTTTGACTACACCACAGAAACTCTCACGGGCGAGGAACTTATGAAGATGATAAAGCTCAAAGATGACGGAAGCTACACTGTGGACAGAGATAAAGCCATGAAGTATGTGGAAAAGCTCGCAAAGAAGTATGATACATATAATACTAAGAGAAAATTCCACGCAACCTTGCAGGGCGACATAATCGTGCCGACAAGCTCTGATGCTAAATACGGCTGGTGGATAGATCAGGAAAAGACTTGTGACGATCTTGTGGATATGCTTGAAAAGGGCGAGAGCGTTGACAAGGTAGACCCTATCTATTACAGCACTGGCTACTATGATTTCACAGGCGTTGAGTCTGCGAGAAGCAAGGACGATGATATAGGCGATACTTATATCGAGATAGACCTTACCGACCAGCACCTGTGGTATTATGAAAAGGGCAAGAAAAAGCTTGATACCTATATAGTTTCAGGTCAGACCACATCTGAGGCGAGAACGACTCTCCCTGGCGTTTATAAGCTTTGGTCTAAGGAGACCAACAAGCGTATGAAAGACACCAACGCCGACGGCGACGAGTGGGATACAAAGTGCAACTTCTGGAACAATGTTTCTCTCTGCGGAATAGGTCTTCACGATTCCACATGGCGAGGCGGATATTTCGGCGGTGAGATATACAAATACAACGGCTCTCACGGCTGTATAAATATGAGCTATGACGACGCCAAATATGTTTATGACAACGTGCCTTATGGTACACCTGTTGTTATGTACTACAAGTCTGCGGATAAATAATAAGGACGGTCAAGGTATCATGCCTTGACCGCTTTTTGTAAGGAGTGTTTTTTATGGAAAAGATATTATACAGAGAGGGCTTTACTGCCGAGGAGCTTCCAGACGAGGTGATAGAGCGTGTCAAAGGCGTTTCCTATAAGGAAAACCCCTATGTGAAGCTGGGCGACCTTGCATATCTGCGTGTGAGATATTATGACTTTGAGCATAAAGTGCAGTCGGGGGAGCTTATCGTGGCAAGAAAGCTTGCGCAGGAGGTTCTGGATATCTTCTATGAACTTTTCGAGGGCGGTTATGAGATAGAGAAAATAAAGCTCGTGGACGAGTATGACGCTGATGATGAAAGATCAATGGCGGATAACAATTCCTCTGCCTTCAACTATAGGGTGGTGGCTGATACCAACACTATTTCGGCTCACAGCTACGGCAGGGCGATAGACATAAACCCTCTTATAAATCCTTATATAGTGGGGGATAAGGTCATGCCGGCAAATGCTACGGAGTATGCAGACCGTGACAAGGCCTTTGATCACAAGATTGACAGAACAGACCTTTGCTATTGCATTTTCAGGCGTCACGGCTGGAAATGGGGCGGCGACTGGAACAATTCCAAGGATTATCAGCATTTTTACAAAGAGTATGATTCACCGCTGAAACTGGCTGTGAAGAAGCTGAAAAGAGCGTTGTTACGTTAGTTTTCGAGGCTTACCTAGAAAAACGATATGAAAACATAGGTTATATATGTATACCAATTAACGAAAAATTAATAATGATTTTATGCAAGTTTTATCATTCACTCTTGCATTTTGCTGTAATGTGTGTTATAATGATTAAGCTGTCAGAAAAGACGCTAAAAGGCTATTTTCTTGCATTTGTGCGAAAAACCACGCTTTGAGTTTATTTGCACTTATGCAGGATTGCAGGATTTTAATTTCTTCCTGCAAATATTTTGTTAAAAACAGCTAAAAATCGGCTATGAGCCGTGAAATAACATACGTTGCTAAACGATAAGCTATAATTTTTTTTACAGTTTGGCAGGAAAGGGTGATAAAAATGGAACGCATGGAGGATATGACTAATGTAAAAAGCCTGTATTCACCGAAATTCGAGCATGATAACTGCGGAATAGGTGCTGTTGTGAACATTAAGGGCAAAAAGAGCCACGATACTGTTGCAAATGCGCTGACTATCGTTGAAACGCTTGAGCATCGTGCTGGTAAGGACGCAGAGGGCAAAACAGGTGACGGAGTAGGTATCCTGCTTCAGATCTCACATAAATTCTTCAAGAAGATCGCTGCCGCAGAGCTTGGCATCACGCTGGGCGAGGAAAGAGATTATGCTGTTGGTATGTTCTTCTTCCCACAGAACGAGCTTGCGAGAAATCAGGCAAAGAAGATGTTTGAGATAATCGCCGAAAAAGAGGGTCTGGAGATCCTTGGCTGGAGAGTCGTTCCTGCAAAGCCTGAGGTGCTTGGCAAGAGAGCTGCCCAGTGTATGCCTGCCATAATGCAGTGCTTCATCAAGCGTCCAAAGGGCGTTAAAAAGGGTCTTGACTTTGACCGCAAGCTATATGTTGCAAGACGTGTGTTCGAGCAGTCGAATGAGGACACCTACGTTGTATCACTTTCAAGCAGAACTATAGTATATAAAGGAATGTTCCTTGTGCAGGATCTCAGAAAGTTCTTCCCTGACCTTCAGGATAAGGACTACGAGTCTGCTATCGCTATGGTACATTCAAGATTTTCTACCAACACAAACCCAAGCTGGCAGAGGGCGCATCCTAACAGAATGATCGTTCACAACGGTGAGATAAACACTATCAGAGGCAATGCTGATAAAATGCTCGCTCGTGAGGAAACGATGAAGTCTGAGCATTTGAAGGGCGACCTTGATAAGGTCACACCTGTTGTAAACACAGAAGGCTCTGACTCTGCAATGCTCGACAACACACTTGAATTTTTGGTCATGAGTGGAATGGATCTGCCACTGGCTGTCATGATAACGATCCCTGAGCCATGGGATAACAACGGCACGATGAGTCAGGCTAAGAAAGACTTCTATCAGTATTACGCAACTATGATGGAGCCATGGGACGGACCTGCTTCTATCCTTTTCTCTGACGGAGATATCATGGGTGCAGTCCTTGACAGAAACGGTCTGCGTCCGTCAAGATATTATATCACAAAGGACGGCAATCTTATCCTTTCATCTGAGGTTGGCGCACTTCCTATCCCGTCGGACAATATCGTTGAAAAGGAAAGACTTCGACCAGGCAAAATGCTTCTTGTTGATACTGTTCAGGGCAGAGTTATCGACGATGACGAGCTTAAGGAATACTATGCTTCAAAGCAGCCTTACGGCGAGTGGCTTGACAGCAACCTTGTCAGACTTAAAGACCTTAAGATACCAAACATCAAGGTAGAGGAACACGGCTACGAGGAAAGACAGAGACTTCAGAAAGCTTTTGGCTATACCTATGAGGACGTTATGACATCTATCCTGCCAATGGCAAAGAACGGCTCTGAGTCTATTGCCGCTATGGGTACAGACAGCCCGCTTGCGGTGCTTTCAAAAGAGCCTCAGCCACTGTTCAACTACTTTAAACAGCTCTTTGCACAGGTAACAAATCCGCCTATAGACGCTATCAGAGAGGAAATAGTTACCTCCACAACTGTCTATATTGGCGAGGACGGCAACATTCTTGAAGAAAAGCCTGAAAATTGCAAGGTAATGAAGATACACGACCCTATTCTTACCTCAACAGATATCCTTAAAATAAAGAATATGCACATTCCTGGCTTTAAGGTAGCTGTTATCCCTATACTTTATTATAAGAACACAAGACTTGAAAAGGCTATAAACAGACTTTATATAGAAGCAGACAAGGCATTCAGCGAGGGCGCAAATATCCTTATCCTTTCAGACAGGGGAGTTGACGAGAACCACCTTGCTATCCCGTCACTGCTTGCAGTATCAGCGCTTCATCAGCACCTTGTTGTTACAAAGAAGAGAACATCTCTTGCTATTATCCTAGAAAGCGGCGAGCCTAGAGAAGTTCATCACTTTGCAACACTGCTTGGCTACGGTGCTTCCGCTATCAACCCTTATCTTGCTCAGGAAACTATCCACGAGCTTATTGCTGACGACCTTCTCGACAAGGATTACTATGCCGCTGTTGACGATTATAATGCGGCTGTTCTCCATGGTATCGTAAAGATAGCTTCAAAAATGGGTATCTCTACTATACAGTCATATCAAGGCTCACAGATATTCGAGGCTATCGGTATCGGTCAGGATGTTATAAACAAGTATTTCACAGGTACAGTCAGCAGAATAGGCGGTATCACTATCTCTGATATTGAAAAGAACGTTGACAGACTTCATACATCAGCCTTTGACCCTCTTGGACTTGGCACAGACACAGAGCTTGAATCAAGAGGAAGCCACAAGTTCAGAAGCGGTAAGGAGGAGCATCTCTACAATCCTCAGTCTATCTATCTGCTCCAGCAGGCTGCAAGGACTGGTGACTATGAAACATACAAGAAGTATTCAAAGCTTATCTCTGAGGAAATGGATCCTGTGAACATCAGAGGTCTTATGGATTTCAACTTTGCTGAGAATCCTGTTCCGCTGGAGGAAGTTGAGAGCGTTGACTCTATTGTAAGAAGATTTAAGACGGGCGCTATGTCATACGGCTCTATCTCGCAGGAAGCTCATGAAGCACTTGCTATCGCAATGAACAGACTTCACGGCAAGTCAAACTCAGGCGAGGGCGGTGAGAGCCTTGACAGACTTCTCACAAAGGGTACTTCTGAGGACAGATGTTCAGCTATCAAGCAGGTGGCTTCGGGACGTTTCGGTGTAACTTCAAGATACCTCACATCTGCTGATGAGATACAGATAAAAATGGCACAGGGCGCAAAGCCTGGCGAGGGCGGTCATCTCCCTGGCAAAAAGGTTTATCCATGGATAGCTAAAACAAGACACTCCACACCTGGCGTGTCGCTTATCTCACCTCCGCCACACCACGATATCTACTCTATCGAGGACTTGGCTCAGCTTATCTATGACCTGAAAAACGCAAACAAGAACGCAAGAATTTCTGTAAAGCTCGTTTCTGAGTGCGGTGTTGGTACAGTTGCGGCAGGCGTTGCAAAGGCAGGCGCAGGAGTTATCCTTATCTCAGGCTATGACGGCGGTACAGGTGCGGCTCCTAGAAACTCTATCTACAATGCAGGACTTCCATGGGAGCTTGGACTTGCAGAAGCACACCAGACCCTTATCAAGAACGGTCTTAGAAACAAGGTCGTTATCGAAACAGACGGAAAGCTCATGACAGGCCGTGATGTTGTTATCGCAGCGATCCTTGGCGCAGAGGAGTTCGGCTTTGCTACCGCTCCGCTGATAACACTTGGCTGTGCAATGATGAGAGTATGTAATCTTGATACTTGCCCATTTGGTGTTGCAACACAGAACCCGGAGCTTAGAAAGAAGTTCCCCGGCAAGCCTGAATATGTAATGAATTTTATGATATTCGTGGCTTCCGAGCTTAGAGAATATATGTCAAAGCTTGGCGTAAGAACAGTTGACGAGCTTGTGGGAAGAATTGACCTTATCAAGCCAAAGGCTGGTATCACAGGCACTGCGGCACAAGTTGACCTTTCTAATATCATCAACTCTGATTACGTTTCAGAAAAGGTAGAATACAACAAGAAATCCAAGTATGACTTCAAGCTTGAAAACACTCTTGATGAAAAGGTACTCATGAAGGAGTTTGAGAAAAACCTTAAGAGTGGTGAGAAGAAGTCTATCACAGTAAATGTCAAGAACACAGACCGTTCATTCGGTACTATCTTCGGTTCAGAGATAACAAGAAAGTATTATAACACACTTGCTGACGATACATACAAGATAGTCTGCAACGGCTCAGGCGGACAGAGCTTCGGCGCATTTATCCCGAACGGCTTGACCCTCGAGCTTGTGGGCGACTCTAACGATTATTTCGGCAAGGGACTTTCAGGCGGTAAGCTCGTTGTTTATCCTCCAAAGGATTCCACTTTCAAAGCCGAGGACAATATCATTATCGGTAACGTTGCACTTTACGGCGCAACAAGCGGTAAGGCGTTCATCGACGGTGTTGCAGGCGAGCGTTTCTGCGTAAGAAACTCAGGCGCAGTGGCAGTTGTCGAGGGCGTTGGCGACCACGGCTGTGAGTATATGACAGGCGGCTGTGTGGTAGTTATCGGCAAGACGGGCAAAAACTTTGCGGCAGGTATGTCGGGCGGTGTAGCTTACGTTCTTGACGAGGACAGACACCTTTACACAAGACTCAACAAGGAAATGGTACTTTTCTCTGAGGTCAAGGAGAAGTACGATATAATTCAGCTCAAAGACCTTATCCAGCAGCACGTTGACGCAACAGGCTCTGAAAAGGGCAAGCGTATTCTTGATAACTTTGAGGAATATCTGCCTAAGTTCAAGAAGATAATCCCTCACGATTACAAGAAGATGATGTCTGCTATAGCTTCAATGGAAGAAAAGGGTATGAGTAGTGATCAGGCGCAGATAGAAGCATTCTATCAGATCATCAACGGCAAGCAGTAAGCCTGCGCACATGAGATATTGTACTTTTAAAAACGAAAGGAGGATATACTTGCCGTGAAAGCAAGTATAGTTGAGATATGGGAAAGCCAACTGGTTTTATGGACTATAAGCGTGAGGACGCAGCAGCGTTCTCCGTTGAGGAACGTATAAAGAATTTTAATGAATTTCACACTCCTCTTTCAAAGGAGGAGCAGCAGAAGCAGGGAGCAAGATGTATGGACTGCGGTGTGCCGTTCTGTCAGGCAGGAATGAAGATAGGCAACGCATTTTCAGGCTGTCCGCTTAACAATCTTATCCCTGAATGGAACGACCTTATATACAAGGGCAACTGGGAGCAGGCATATTACAGACTTCATATGACGAACAATTTTCCTGAGTTCACATCAAGAGTTTGTCCTGCACTTTGCGAAAAAGCCTGCACCTGCGGAGCTAATGGCGACGCTGTTACCACAAAGGCTAACGAATACGGCATTATCGAAAATGCTTATGCCTGCGGATATGCTTCAGCAAGAGTGCCAAAGGTAAGAACAGGAAAGACTATCGCTGTTATAGGCTCAGGCCCGTCAGGTCTTGCTGCCGCTGACCAGCTCAATCAGAGAGGTCACAGTGTAACAGTTTTCGAGCGTGAGGACAGAGTGGGCGGTCTGCTTATGTACGGCATACCGAACATGAAGCTTGAAAAGCAGATAATCGAGCGCAAGATAAACATAATGAAAGAAGAGGGCATCGAGTTCCGCACAGACGTTAATGTGGGCAAGGATATCACAGCGGCTGAGCTTCTCAAGGACTTCGACAGAGTAATACTTTGTTGTGGTGCTTCAAACCCTAGAGATATCAAAGCCGAGGGCAGAGATGCAAAGGGTATCTATTTTGCAGTGGATTTTCTGAAATCCACAACTAAGGCGCTGCTGAACGGCGGCCTTACGGATAAAAACCACATTTCCGCAAAGGGCAAGAACGTCATGGTAATAGGTGGCGGAGATACAGGAAATGACTGCGTTGGTACAAGCGTAAGACATGGCGCAAAGAGCGTTTTGCAGCTTGAAATGATGCCAAAGCTTCCTGACACGAGAGCCGAGAACAACCCATGGCCACAGTGGCCAATGGTCTGCAAGACAGATTACGGTCAGGAGGAAGCTATCGGTGTGTTCGGTCATGACCCGAGAGTTTATCAGACAACTGTCAAGGAGTTTCTCAAAGACAAAAAGGGCAATCTTAAGGGCGCAGTGCTTGTAAAGCTCTCCCCTGAGAAGGACCCTAAGTCAGGCAGAACGATAATGAAGCCTGTTGAGGGCAGCGAATACAAGGTAGAAACCGAGCTTGTTCTTATTGCGGCAGGCTTTCTGGGATCTGAAAGCTATCTCACAAAGGCTTTTGGCGTTGAGGTAGACGGCAGAACGAATATCGCAACAGCCGACGGCACACATCAGACAAACGTGAAGAACGTCTTTGCCGCAGGCGACGTGCGCAGAGGACAGTCACTTGTAGTATGGGCTATCAGAGAGGGCAGAGATGTTGCCCGTGAGGTGGATAAGAGCCTTATGGAGTATACAAATCTGTAATACGAGGTAAAAATATAACACCGTCCGAGGAGTTCGGGCGGTGTTTTTTGTGTGTAGGGTATCATACCCATGGGCGGCGACAAAAAATCCGCTACCATAAATGATAGCGGATTTGGGTGCAGGGACACGTCCCTGCTGGAGCTGCTAACCGGGCTTGAACCGGTGACCTCGTCCTTACCAAGGACGTGCTCTACCTACTGAGCCATAGCAGCAAACCAATTACAGTAATATATTATACACTATCTCTGCCGCTTTGTCAAGCCCTTTTCACAACTTTTTTACTCTATTCCTGTTGGTTTACAATAGATGTGTTACGAAACGTATCACATCTATTTTTTATGCCTAAATCCGAAAAAATCGGAAGTAGGTATGCAGGGGGTAAAGGTTAGTATTACCCTTTACCCCCTATCGCACAATCGCACAAGCAGGCAGTAAGGCAAGTAAACACGCCGTTTACGGCTGTGCGGTCATATGCAAAAACAATCGCACACGCACAAACATAATCGCACAGAGGTGAAAAATAATGCCGAAACAGTCTTGTAATTGGTGTTTTACAATAAATAATCCGTCAAAGGTCAAGACCTGTGGAGAAAAGGATAAATTTAAAGACCTCACGTTTGATACTGATGAAAAGGTGATAAAATTCATTATGCAGTATGAGGAAGTAAACTATTACGTCTTTCAGCGTGAACGAGGTCACAACGAGAATACCGAACATATTCAAGGCTTTATCCAATTTAAAAACCGCAAGCGTGGTACAACCTTGCAGAATATGTTTCCACCACAGTTTTTTCACGGAGAGTTCGCCAACGGCACAGCACAGCAAGCAAGTGACTATTGCAAGAAGTCAGATACTCGCATTGGCGAGGTGCAGGAGTGGGGCGAACTGCGTGTAACAAAAGGCGGTAAGCAACTTACAAATGAGGATATTCTACAACGTATAAAAGAAGGTGCTGACGATATCCGACTTCTTGAAGAATTTCCGCAACTTTGGAATCAAATTGACCGCCTGCAAAAAGTCCGTGATTTATACGTCTTTGATAAATGGCGAAATGTGTTCCGTGATGTTCAGGTCACATATATATGTGGACAATCGGGAACAGGTAAAACAAGAAGTGTTATGGAGCAATACGGCTATGATAAAGTTTATCGTATCACCGACTACAAACACCCTTTTGACAGTTACCACGGGCAGGATGTTATTGTGTTTGAGGAGTTTAGAAACAGCCTTCCTATTGATAATATGCTTAACTACCTTGACGGTTACCCTCTTGAACTTCCTGCAAGATATATGAATAGGATAGCTTGTTTTACAAAGGTGTACATCATATCAAATTGGAACTTTGAAGAACAGTACACCGCTATCCAGCACAAGTATTATGAAACGTGGAACGCCTTTGTTAGACGTATCGACAAGATAGTTACATATAAAGACGGCATGATTTTTGAGGAAATTGACCTCAAATCATATAAATTGAAGTATAATCTTGATAAAGATGAAAACTTACAACCATAACGAAAGGACGAATGAAAATGAAAAACTATGACAATCCGAAAATGTTCCGTGATGAGGCAGACAGCCTTGAAAGGTTTGTGCTTTCCCACCAATTCCTCAAGCCGTATCTTGACAGCTATAATATTCATATGGCTAAGTATTTTCTTAGCGGTGAATATGAGTGCAGGAAAAAGGCTCTTTATTTCAAAAAAAAAAATACAATCGTGCTAGTTGTACAATGTGTACAAAAAAACGCCCTGCAAAAATATAAACAAACGAAAAAGCTTGATTTGTATTGACATTACGCTTGATGTGTGGTAATATCTAAACATAGCAAAGAGTACAAATAATTGTACAGTAAATGAAAGGAGTGTACGTTTATGTACATAATCAAAGGTTTTAAGAAAAACTCTGGAACGCTTAAAAACGGCAAGCCGTGGGATAACTACACGCTGTTTTGCCTTAAAGAAGAAAATGGCGTAACAGGATATGCCGTGCAGGCTGTGAAAGTTCCTACAAAGATATTGCAGGACACTTTTCCCGACAGTTCCGCACTTATTGACACGTCAATCAAAGTCAACTATGAAATCAGAACTTACGGCGGACAGGATAAGGCTGTTGTTGTAGGTATTGATATACTTTAATCAATGAAAGGAGAAATATTCAATGGGTGCTTCACTTCTTGCTGATGATGTCGCAATTACAAGCGGTATCAGCACAATTACATCAGTTGTAAGTCAGGTTTGGACAACAATGACAGGCAATCCGCTTGTAATGGCATTTGTCGGTGCTTCACTTCTCGGTGTTGGTATCGGTGTTGTAAGAAAGCTTACAAAGGGTAAAGCTTAATTTTCGTGTACAACCGCTTGGGGGCGGAGCATCTGCTCCGTCCTCTATTTTTTTACGAAAGGAGAAAACAACATATGAAAACTAAACTACGGCGGTTCACCGCTGTTTTGTCCGCTATGCTGTGTATGATATGCTGTGTATTGTCTGCCGTCCCTGCGTTTGCTGATGATGTTAGCGGTGGTGGTTCGTCTAGTAACGTTATTCGTGTTAAACGATTTTCACAAATGATTGACTATGCAAAAAATAACAATATTGATATTGAAA
>ENA-OZSD01000010-OZSD01000010.1-human-gut-metagenome-genome-assembly--contig:-NODE-10-length-23239-cov-5.417831_pt1 | contig 23239 bp, 20 predicted proteins | sample MGYA00243276_ERZ653961 | MGnify/ENA primary metagenome ERZ653961 (study PRJEB26926, sample SAMN06164498) | human gut metagenome | biome: ENVO:00009003; feature: ENVO:2100002; material: ENVO:00002003... | reverse complement strand
CGAGATAGGAGTCCGTCTCGTGGGCTCGGAGATGTGTATAAGAGACAGGCAAAAAACTGTTTTGTGTGGTATAATAATCACAATAGGCTTTTAATGAAAGACTGGAACTTGACTTCCGGTCTTTTGGTTTTGTATGGGGCTTTTTTTCAGGCAAAGCCTGATGGCTTTGCTTTGGGAAGCATTAACGGAGGTGCTGTATGGAAGTAAAGAAAACTACGGTAGAAAAAGTAAGAGAGCTTGCACAGCCTATCGCAGACGAGCTTGGCTTTTTCCTTTGGGACGTAAGGTTTGAAAAGGAGGGAGCAACGTGGTACCTCAGGGTGCTTATCGACAAGGACGGCGGCATAGATATGGACGATTGCGAGGCTTTCACAAGACCGATGAACAAGGTTCTTGACGAGGCAGACCCTATATCTCAGAGCTATGTGCTGGAGTGCGGAAGTCCCGGACTTGGCAGAGAGCTTAGAAGACCCGAGCATTTTGAGGTCTGCATAGGCGACGTTATAAGAGTAAGGCTCATAAGACCTGACGAAAACGGCGAAAAAGAGTTCGTTGTGGGTCTTGTGGGATATGACAAGGATAAGATACTTTGTCAGAAGCTGGACGAGGATATGAACGGCGTGGAGAATGTAGAGTTCAAGCTTGCAGATTGTGCTTATGTAAAGCTCAATGACGACGCAGACCTGTTCTGAATGAAGAAATTTAATAAATATGGGCAAAGCCCGAATCAAGTGTGAAAGGATTGATCAGAAAATGAATAAGGAAATGACCAGCAAATTTTTTGAAGCTCTGACGGATTTGGAAAAGGAAAATAATATTGGCAGCGATATACTTATTGAGAAAATAAAATCAGGTATCGAAAAGGCTATCAAGAAGGATTATCCTTACTGCGAGAACATCAGAGTGGATATCGACCCTGTTACAGGAAAGCTCGATATAAGGATACTCAAGGAAGTCATGGACGTTATGTATGTTGACGACCCTGACAACGAGATCTTCCTTGACGAAGCAAAGGTCTATGACCCTAACATCAAGGTGGGCGATATGGTGGAGATACCTCTCGACCCTGCAAAGTTCGGCAGAGTTGCCGCTCAGAATGCAAAGCAGTCTATCAAGCACGATATCAAGGATTTTGAAAGAGCAAGACTTATCGAGCAGTATCACGATAAGGAGCATGAGTGCGTTTCTGCCACAGTCCAGAAGGTCGAGCCTGCTACTCAGAACGCTATACTTACTATCGACAAGAACGAAGTTTATCTTGTAAGAAACGAGCAGATACCAGGCGAAACACTCAAGGCAGGAGATATCATCAAGGTATATGTTGTGGGTATCGCAAATCCTGACAGAAAGCCTTCTATCAAGATATCAAGAACTCACAGAGAACTTGTTAAAAGACTTTTTGAGCTTGAAGTTCCTGAGATAGCAGACGGCACTGTTGAAGTAAAGGCTATTTCAAGAGTTGCAGGCGCAAGAAGCAAGATAGCGGTTTATTCAAAGGACCCTAATGTTGACGCCGTAGGAGCTTGTATCGGTCCTAGAAAGTCAAGAATAACTTCTGTTGTGAACGAGCTTAAAGGCGAGAAGATAGACGTTATCAATTGGTGCGAAGACCCTGCACAGTTTATCGCAAAGGCTCTTGCTCCGGCTGAGGTAATAAACGTTGTTCTCAGCGAAGAGGAGGGCGTAAGAGAGTGCCGTGTTACTGTTCCTGATAACCAGCTCTCACTTGCTATCGGTAATAAGGGTCAGAACGCAAAGCTTGCCGCAGGTCTGACAGGCTATAAAATAGATATCGTATCCGAAAGCTCTGCAAAGGCTGAGGCTGCTGATGATGAAAACTAAGAAGATACCAATGAGAATGTGTCTTGGGTGCGGCGAAATGAAACCCAAGAGAGAGCTTATCAGAGTGGTGAAGTCAAAAGAGGGGGATATCTCCCTTGACCTCACAGGCAAAAAATCAGGCAGAGGCGCTTATATATGCAAAAGCGTCGAATGCTTTGAAAAAGCAAGAAAAGCAAGAAAGTTTGAAAGAAGCTTTTCCTGCATGATAAGCGAGGATATATATAACAGCATGGAGGGCGAGCTTAGGGAAAATGAATAATAAAATAGGGCTTGTTACAATGTGCAGAAAAGCAGGAAAGCTTGTAATGGGTATGGATATGGTGAAGGACGCCTGCAATACAGGCAAAGCCTGTGCAGTGTTTGCGGCAACGGATTTTTCACCTAAATCTCTTAAAGAGATAAAGTTCAACTGCTACAAAAACGGGATAAAGCTTTACAGCCTTGGCATGACAATGGACGATATCCATTTTGGCCTTGGCAAAAGAACAGGTGTTATCGCTATTTGCGAGGGAGGCTTCGCAAAGGCTTGCGCCAAAGGGCTTGAGGAGATCCCTATAGACGAAAATGAGTTTTATAGCATTTAGCATTTATTGAGGAGGTATTTTACAGCCTATGAGTATGAAAACAACTAAATATAAGCTTAGCGATATGGCTAAGGATCTGAAAGTTACAAATAACGACCTTATCGAGTGTCTTGGCAAACTCGGCGGAGAGCCAAAGAAAACACAGTCAGTGCTTACCCCTGAGGAGATCTCTTATGTTCTGGAGTATTATACACAGAACAATCAGGTGGACAGCTTTGATGCTTTCTATGCAAATAACGTAAGGCCTGTCAAGGAAGAAAAGAAGGCAGATAAGAAGCCTGCAAAGGCTGAGAAAAAGGAGAAAAAGGCTGAAAAGAAGCCAGAGCCTAAGCCGGCTCCAAAGGCGGAAGCAAAGCCTGAGCCTAAGGCAGAACCAAAGGTGGAAAAGAAGCCGGAGGTCAAGGCCGAAACAAAACAGCCTGCACCTGAACAGAAGAAAAAGCAGCCAGCTCCACAGAAGCCTGCAAAGAAGAAAGAGCATGGCGTTCGTCAGCAGCTTGGCGGTTTTTCTGATAAGAAAGAAGCTTCAGGCGGATATACTATCTCTGAGGATAGCGATTCATTCGGCACACAGAGAACTATCGACACAAGAGGAAGCTATATAGAGCTTGATAAGTATAACGAGAAGTATGATAACCTTGCAAACTCAAAGCAGAACAAGAACAAGGATAACTTCACAAAGAAGCAGAAGCTCACTCAGAAATCTCAGCAGAGAAAGAAACAGCAGTTCTCACATAAGAAGGAAACTGAGAGCGAAAAGCTCCGCAGACTGGAGCTTGAAAGAGCAAGAAAGCAGCAGCTCAAGGTCATGATACCTGACGAGATCGTTGTTTCAGAGCTTGCAAGCAGACTTAAAGTAACAGCTACCGAGGTCATCAAAAAGCTCATGGGTCTTGGCGTAATGGCTTCTATCAATGAGGTGGTCGATTTTGATACCGCCGCACTTGTTGCAGAAGAGCTTGGCGCAAAGGTTGAAAAGGAAGTACACGTTACAATAGAAGAAAGACTTATCGAAACTGACGAAGATCCAGAGGAGAGCCTGCAGGAAAGATGCCCTGTCGTTGTCGTTATGGGTCACGTTGACCACGGTAAGACATCTATCCTCGACAGAATAAGAAACGCTCACGTTACTGACACTGAGGCAGGCGGTATCACACAGCATATCGGTGCTTATCAGGTAGAGTATCAGGGCAAGAAGATAACGTTCCTGGATACTCCTGGTCATGAAGCTTTCACAGCCATGAGAGCAAGAGGTGCGAACGTTACAGATATCGCTATCCTCGTTGTTGCCGCTGATGACGGTATCATGCCGCAGACTATCGAGTCTATCAACCACGCAAAGGCAGCAGGCGTTTCAATAATCGTTGCTATCAATAAAATGGATAAAGAAGGCGCAGACCCTGACAGAGTTAAGCAGCAGCTCACAGAGCAGTCCCTCGTTGTCGAGGAATGGGGAGGCGACGTTATCGCAGTTCCTGTTTCCGCAAAGACCGGTATGGGTATAGACGAGCTTCTTGAAAACATTCTCCTCGTTGCAGAGGTCAAGGAGCTTAAAGCTAACCCTGACAGACTTGCAAGAGGTACTGTTGTCGAGGCCAGACTTGATAAGGGTAAAGGCCCTGTTGCTACACTCCTCGTTCAGAACGGTACTTTGAAGTCAGGCGACGTTATAATCGCAGGCACTTCTGTCGGACGTATAAGAACGATGACAAACGATAAGGGCAGAAGTATTAAGGAAGCCGGCCCGTCAACACCAGTTGAGATAACAGGTCTGGGCGAAGTTCCAAGTGCAGGCGACGTTTTCAACGCAGTTGCAGACGAAAAGCTTGCAAGAGAGCTTGTTGAGCAGAGAAAGCAAGAAGCTAAGGAAGAACTGTTCCAGCAGCATCAGAAGGTAACTCTCGACAACCTGTTCAGCCAGATAGCTGAGGGAGAAATGAAAGAGCTTCCTATCATCGTCAAGGCTGACGTTCAAGGCTCAGTTGAAGCCGTTAAGCAGTCACTTGAAAAGCTTTCAAATGACGAGGTCAGAGTTAAGGTCATCCACGGCGGCGTAGGCGCTGTATCTGAAAGCGACGTTATGCTCGCAAACGCTTCAAACGCTATCATCGTTGGATTTAACGTTCGTCCTAACCCTGTTGCAAAGCAGAACGCAGAGCAGAGCGGCGTTGATATCAGACTTTACAGAATAATCTATGATGCAATAGAAGAAATAACAGACGCTATGAAGGGTATGCTCGCTCCTAAGTACAGAGAGGTGGAAACAGCTCGTATCGAGGTAAGACAGGTCTACAAGATATCCAATGTTGGTACTGTAGCAGGTTCTTATGTTCTTGACGGTAAGGTGGGCAGAAATAACGAGATAAGAGTCGTAAGAGACGGCATCGTTATCGCCGAAGATAAGATGTCAAGCCTTAAGAGATTTAAGGACGACGCCAAGGAAGTTGCCGCAGGCTTTGAGTGCGGTATCACTCTTGAAAAGTTCACCGATATCAAGGAGGGCGACATTTTCGAGGCGTTCTATATGGAAGAATACAGAGATTGATAATGATGCTTACGGGACGGACAGCCGCCCCGTAAGAGCATATTTAAGCAGGAGATAAAGATATTATGGCAGGTTACAGAGCAGGACGTATGTCCGAAGATATAAGAAGAATAATATCGGGCAAAATGAGAGACCTTAAAGACCCAAGGATACACGGAGGAGATATGCTCACTATCGTCCGCTGCGACGTGGCAGGCGACGGCTCATTCTGTAAAGTGTATGTTTCAAGCTTTGAGGGCTATGAAAAGGCAAAGGAAGCCGTTAAGGGCTTTGAGTCGGCAACAGGATTTCTCAAAAGAGAGATATCAAACGTGCTGAAGCTGAAAAAATGCCCTGAGCTTAAATTTATCGCAGATAATTCTATCGAGCATTCAGCAAAGATAAACAAACTTCTTAAAGAAGTTCTGCCCGAAGAAGAAAAAGAAGAGAAAGACGGCGAAGAACAATAGAGGAGAAAGGATATTATGACATTTCAGGATATTCTTAAAATATTTGAAGAAAATGACAATTTTCTTATTTTAACTCATAAAAGCCCCGACGGCGATACGCTTGGTTCAGGCTTCGCCCTGTGCGCTTTTCTGAGAGATATGGGGAAAAAGGCTAACGTTGTAAATTCCGACAGCTTTCCCGAAAGATATGATCTTATCTATGAGAGCTATTACCCTCAGGAATTTGATGTGAAGTACGTTATCGCAGTGGATATTGCAGACACAAATCTTCTTGGCAGCAACCTTTCAAAGTATGCCGAGGAGGGTGCGATCGACCTTTGCATCGACCACCACATCTCAAACAAGTATTTTGCAAAGCAGTCATATGTAGAAGCAGACGCTTCTGCCGCAGCGCTTATAATGTATAAGATATTCAAAGCTTCAGGCAGAAAGATATCACGTCAGATAGCGAGATGTCTTTATACAGGCATTGCAACAGATACAGGCTGTTTCAAGTATGAAAACACAACTCCGCAGGCTCACATCGCCTGCGCAGAGCTTATGTCATATGGCATAGATTTTGCTTATATCAACAGAAAAATGTTTGATGTAAAAAGCAAGGGCAGACTTATGGTGGAGCAGTCCGTTACAGCGAATATGGAGTATTACTGCGGCGGCAAATGCTCTATGATAGTGCTTACAAAAGAGCTTATGGAGAAAAGCGGCGTTGACGCTGCCGAGTTCGAGGGACTTGCTTCTATACCATTGTCCGTTGAGGGCGTGAAAATAGGCATAACAGTTAAGCAAAGACACGAGAACGTCTTTAAAATATCAGTAAGGAGCGACGATGAGATAGACGCTTCTGCATTCTGCCGTGAGTTTGGCGGCGGAGGACACATAAGAGCCGCAGGCTGTGAGATAACAGGAAGCCTTGAAGAAGTAAAGGCTAAGCTTCTCAAGCAAGCGGAAAAGGTCTTGGGCTGATGAGCTTGGATAACAGCAAGGATAATATCTGCGGCATTTTGCCTGTAAAAAAGCCCGAGGGCTGGACTTCTTTTGACGTTATCGCAAAGCTCAGAGGAGTTCTAAGGATAAAAAGATTGGGTCATTCAGGGACCCTTGACCCTATGGCAACAGGCGTTCTGCCTGTTTTCGTGGGCAGAGCCACAAAAGCCTGCGATATTATCCCCGACAGACGAAAGGTCTATACCGCAGGCTTTCAGCTTGGGGTAAGCACCGATACCTTAGACAGCACAGGAAAGACGTTAAAAACAAGCGACAAGGCAGTTGCCAGAGCCGACCTTGAATGTGCAAAAAGCAGTTTTGTAGGCGATATCATGCAGGTGCCGCCTATGTATTCTGCAATAAAAGTGAACGGCAAAAAGCTCTATGAGCTTGCAAGAGCAGGCAAAGAAATAGAGCGTGAGCCGAGAGCTGTCCATATCGACAGCATTGATATAATAGAATATGACGAAGCTTCACGCAGGGGCGTAATGAAAGTTGATTGCGAAAAAGGTACTTATATACGCTCCGTTATCAGCGACATAGGTGAAAAGCTTGGCTGCGGCGGAATGATGACTTCTCTTGAGCGTTCCTATTCAGGTGGCGTCGATATAAAGGATTGCTATACCATAGAGGAGATAGCCGAAATTTGTGAGCAGGATAAGCTGCCACAAATGCTTATCCCACTTGACAGAGCCTTTGTAAGCTACGAAAAAACTACCCTTGGACAGTGGGAAACAAAGCTTTATAGAAACGGAGTAAAGCTCAGACCTGAGCAGACAGGGATAAAAGATCTGTCAGAGGACAAGCACTACCGTGTCTACGGCAGTGATAACAGCTTCCTGGGTATCGGCACTTTTCATGAGGGCAGCTTCAGAAGCTTCAAAAATTTCTGATAATTTGTTTTATTCGGAGGGATATTTTGACGGATATAACAAACAGCGGGTTTATCCCCGAAAAAAGAACAGTTTGCGCTCTTGGACTTTTTGACGGAGTCCACAGAGGACATCAGCTCATAATAACAACGGCTGTGAAAAAGGCTCAGAGCCTTGGCGGACATTCGGCAGTTTTCTGTTTCAAGACCGACACAGTGACCTCAAAAGGTCATGACGGCAGGATAGAAATGCTTATGAGCGACGATGAAAAGCATAAAAAAATGGCAGAGCTTGGGGTCGAAGTGCTTTTCTCACCTGATTTTGCAGAGTTCAAAGGCATGGAGCCGGAGGATTTTGTGAAAAAGGTGCTGAAAGAAAGGCTCAATTGCAGCGGCGCAGTGTGCGGAAACGATTTTACATTCGGCAAAGGCGCACAGGGCAAGGCTGTTGACCTTAAAAGGCTCGGTGAAAAATATGATATAGATGTGGAAATAGTAAGTCCACTGCTCATGGGCGGCGAGGTCATAAGTTCCACTGAGATAAGACGATGCGTCCGTGAGGGCGAGATAGCCAAAGCAAATGAAATGCTGGGTTATCATTTTGGATTCTGCCTTGAAGTGGAACACGGCTTTCAACGTGGCAGAACGTGGGATTTCCCCACGATAAATCAGCAGATACCAAAGGGCAGGGTAATGCCGAAATTCGGCGTTTATTGCTCCGCTGTTGAAATAGACGGAAATAAGTATGCAGGCGTGACAAATATAGGCGTAAAGCCTACCGTCCATGTTGAAACAGCTCCCCTTGCAGAAACCTTCATCATGGATTATCATGGGGATCTTTACGGCAGAAAGCTAAAACTTGAACTGCATGAATTTCTCCGCCCCGAAAAAATGTTTGACAGCTTCGACAGTCTCCGTGAGGAGATAGCTAAAAACAAAGAGCAGGCGGTCAGATATTTTGAGGAAAATAAAATATGACAAGTGAAGATTTGCCAAGACGAAAGAAAATACGTCTTGAGGGTTATGATTATTCTGCAAACGGCTTGTATTTTGTGACAATATGTGTTACGGAAAAATACCAAGTCTTGTGGGAGAATGTAGGGGCGAACAGTGTTCGCCCGCTGACTTCAAATGAAATTCTGCACCCAAAACTTTCTGTTACAGGAAAACTTGTAAAGAGAAAACTCACAGAGATAGCTGAACACTATCCCGACGTTTTTGTAGAGATGTCTTGTATCATGCCTGACCATGTGCATATTATAATCAAAATTGAAAAACAGCCGAAAAACGGACGAACACTGTTCGCCCCTACAAGTGAAACACCGACACTTTCAAGGGTCATAAAACATTTCAAAGAGGCTGTCACAAAAGAACTAGGTTATTCAATATGGCAAAAATCATTTTATGATACGATAATCAAAAACAGAAAGCAACACGCAGAAATAAGGCAGTAAATTGCAAATAATCCTGAGAAATATGTTAAAATTGCATATGATGAGCAGGATGTGAAATAAGATTCTATTTTTGAAAGGAAGATATAAATGAACAAGGTAAGAACAAGATTTGCACCTTCACCAACAGGTTATATGCACATAGGTAACCTGAGAACAGCACTCTTTACCTATCTTATTGCAAAGCAGAACGGAGGAGATTTTATTCTCCGTATCGAGGATACAGACCAGGAGCGTTATGTTGATGGTGCTGTTGAGGTCATCTATAAGACCCTTAAGGACGTTGGTCTTAATTGGGACGAAGGCCCTGATATCGGCGGACCTGTAGGTCCTTATATCCAGTCACAGAGAATGGGTATGTTCAAGAAATATGCCGAGGAGCTTGTTGAAAAGGGCGAAGCTTATTATTGCTTCTGCGACAAGGAAAGACTTGAGGAAGTAAGAGCCATTCAGGAAGCAAGCGGTATCGCTCCAATGTATGACAGACATTGCCGTAACCTCTCACCTGAAGAGATAAAGGAAAAGCTTGACGCAGGTGTTCCTTATGTTATCAGACAGAAAATACCTACAGAGGGCGAAGTTACTTTCCATGACGAGCTTTACGGCGATATCACTGTTGACTGCTCTACCCTCGACGACCAGATACTTATAAAGACAGACGGTATGCCTACCTATAACTTTGCAAACGTCGTTGACGACCACCTTATGGGTATCACTCACGTTGTTAGAGGTAACGAGTACCTTGCTTCTGCACCTAAGTATAACCTGCTCTATAAGGCTTTCGGCTGGGAGATACCAATCTATATCCATGTTGAGCATATCATGAAAGATAAACAGCATAAGCTCTCAAAGAGAGACGGCGACGCTTCCTATGAGGATCTTATGAAAAAGGGCTATCTTAAAGAAGCTGTTATAAACTATATCGCTCTGCTTGGCTGGGCGCCAAAGGGCGAGAATGAGATATTCTCACTTGAAGAGCTTGTTAAGGAGTTCGATATCCACGGACTTTCAAAGTCACCTGCTATCTTTGACCCTGCTAAGCTTAAAGCTATCAACGGCAAGTATATAAAGGCTATGACACCTGAGAAGTTCGCAGAGTATGCTATCCCTTATATCAAGCAGTCTGTTCATAGAGAGGACGTTGACCTTAACGAGATCGCAAAGCTCTTGCAGGCAAGAACAGAGCTTTTCACAGAGATACCTGAAATGGTAGACTTTATCGACGCTCTCCCTGAGTATGATATAGCTCTCTATACACATAAGAAGATGAAAACGAACCCTGAAAATTCTCTTGAATCTCTCAAAGAAGTTCTCCCTGTTCTCGAGGGCGTTGAGGATTGGACAGAGGAAAATATCCATGACGCACTCTTTGACCTTATCGGCAAGCTTGGCGTAAAGAACGGTATCGTTCTGTGGCCTCTTAGAGTCGCAGTTTCAGGTAAGGCGTTCACTCCGGGCGGCGGTGTTGAGATATCATATCTCATCGGCAAGGAAGATACTCTTGCAAGAATAAGAAAGGGCATTGAGAAGCTGTCATAATAAAAACTACGAAAATGTTGAACGTGTGTAGGGGCGAAATAGTTTCCAAACAAGTGGGATGTCGGATCTCTGCAAAGCAGAAATTGCACCGTTCCCCTACAAATTACATAGATACATCGCTTTTAAACAGATAAATAATTCAACAGCGGAGCATTTTGAGTATTTGCTACTTTAAATTTACTTAAAATGCTCTGTATTTCGTACAGCTATCACTCCCCTGTCACATAAGTATTATAAAATTGTAAAGACTTATGAATGCTTTTCCTAAGAGGAGGAAATAAAATGATAGAGGTTATAAACCTTACCAAGAGATACGGCGACAAAAAAGCTGTCGATAATATCTCTTTCAAAGCGGAGGACGGCGAAGTTCTCGGCTTCCTCGGTCCTAACGGAGCGGGAAAATCCACCACCATGAATATCCTTACAGGCTACATATCCTGTACAGACGGCAAAGCCCTTATAGACGGCGTAGATATCCTTGAAGACCCTATCAAGGCTAAAAAGCAGATAGGCTATCTCCCTGAGCTTCCGCCTCTTTATATGGATATGACCGTAAAAGAATATCTCTATTTTGTCTATGACCTTAAAAAGTGTAAGCTTCCAAAGGTGTCACATCTTAAAGATATATGTGGACTTGTAAAGATAGACCATGTTTATAACAGAATAATCAAGAACCTGTCAAAAGGTTATAGACAGAGAGTAGGTCTTGCTCAGGCTCTTATCGGCAACCCAAAGGTTCTTATCTTGGACGAGCCTACAGTAGGTCTTGACCCTAAGCAGATAATCGAGATAAGAACTCTTATAAGAAAGCTCGGCAAAAATCATACCGTTATCCTTTCTTCCCACATCCTCTCTGAGGTGCAGGCTGTCTGCGATAAGATAATAGTCATCAACGAGGGCAAGGTCGTCGCAAACGATACAGAGGAACACCTCTCACAGAAGCTCTCAGGCGAGCATAAGCTCACTGCAAAGATACAGGGCGATAAGGATAAGATCGTCAGAGCAATGCAGGGCATAAAGGGCGTTGAGAAAGTTATCTGCGACGCAAGCCATAAAGACGGCGTGAACGATATAAGAATAGAGGCAAAAGAGGGCGTGGATATCAGACGTGACGTCTTTGAAACAGTTGTTAAAAACGGCTGGTATATGCTTGAACTTAAGACCTCCGAGCTTTCACTTGAAGATATATTCCTCAAGCTCACAATGGGCGAGGCTTTGCCTGCCCTTGAAAATACTTCCGATAAGGAGGGAAATGACTAATGGGCGCAATATTCAGACGAGAGGTAAGAAGCTATTTTACCTCACCTATCGGTTATATTTTCCTTGCGGCATTCTATGCCTATTCAGGCGTAATGTTTGCAAACTACAGCCTTGAAAGCGGCTATACAAGACTTGATTCCGTTTTCAGTGCGCTTCTTATAATCATAATAGTGCTTATACCTGTCCTCACCATGAGGACCATATCCGAGGAAAAGCGAACAAAAACAGACCAGTGTCTGCTCACCGCCCCTGTGGGTCTTGGCAGCATAGTTGTAGGTAAATTCCTTGCCGCTTTTCTTATCTATATCATAGCTATCGCTATCACAGGCGTTTTCGCAGTTGTCGTATCCGCTTTCGGTACGCCTGACTGGAACGTCGTTGTGGGCAATATCGTTGCTCTGGCACTTGTTGGCGGCGCTTATATCGCTATCGGTATCTTCTGCTCATCTTTCACAGAAAACCAGATAGTTGCCGCAGTAATAAGCTTTATCGCACTTATCTTCGTGTCGTTCCTGTCAACTATAGGCAATCTTCTGCCTTTTGAATGGCTCACAACAGTGTGCGAAAAGGTGTCATTCGGCGAGAGATATTATTCATTCACCTATGGACTTTTTGATTTTTCTAACGTTGTGTTCTTTCTGAGTGCAATAGTGGCATTTCTTTTCCTCACGGTGAGAGTGCTTGAAAAACGCCGCTGGGGCTAAAGGAGGGCTGTTTAAATGGAAGAGAATAATAGCGAAAAGATCTCTGTATCAGGAGCAGACCTGCTTAAAGACGTTGTAGCAGACGAAAAGGCAGCAAAGACCGCTCCAAAGGATACAGAAAAGGATAAAAAAGATAAAGACAAAAAGAAAGATAAAAAAGAGAAAAAGACAAAGGACGGCAAAAAGTTCAATGCCAAAAAGCTCAAGCATGGAACAATGGCAACAGTGTTCACCTGCGTTTTTGTCGCTCTGCTTGTCCTAGTGAACGTTGTCACAACAATGCTTTTTGACAGATATCCTATCACTATCGACCTGACTACAAATAAGATATATTCAGTTTCAAACGATACAGAGGATTATGTAAAGAAAGTGAACGTTGACGTTCAGGTAACTATCTTCGCAGACGAGAATACTTATACAAATTACAGCTCTTATAATAAGCAGGCTGTTGAGCTTTTGAAAAACTATTGTAAGCTCAATCACCATATCACATATCGTTTCGTTGATATCGACTCACACCCTGAGATAGTTAAGGAGTATACCGATACTATCAGCCAGTTCGATATGATATTTGAAACAAAAACAAAGGTTGACGGCAAAGAGATAAGCCGAACAAGAAAGCTCGGTATGCTCGACCTTCTTACATTCACAGACGAGTTCGAGCAGAAGCTGTCACAATCAGGCTACAGCATAGATACCCTTGCTCAGCAGGCAGGCGGCGACCTTTCATTCCTGTCCTATTACGGCAGCTATGTTGAGTCCTCAAACGCAGAGCAGGCTTTCACTTCTGCACTTATGACAGTAACAGACCCTAACCCTGTCTATGTTTCTATCCTCACAGGCAGAAGCGAGCTTACACAGCTCACATATTTCCAGACGCTTCTTACAGCTAACGGCTATAACGTGAACACAGTGGATATAACCTCCGAGGATATCCCTTCCGATACAGACGTTGTGGTTGTCCCTGCTCCTAAGACTGACTATCTGGAGGAGGATATCAAAAAGGTCAGCGACTTCCTCAATAATGACGGAAATCTTGGCAAACAGCTCCTCTATATCGCTTCTTATGGTCAGGAGGACACCCCGAATCTTGATGAGTTCCTGTCAGAGTATGGACTTTCTGTCGGAAAGGGCGTTATCTGCGAAAGCGACTCAGGCAAGTATTATAACTCACCTTGCGTAACAGTTGCGTCAGATGTGTCCGATAACTTCACTCAGGACGTTTCTACAGAGAACCCGGCTATCCTTTCAGCACTCTGCCGTCCTGTAAACACACTCTTTGACGAGCAGGATATGGTGTCCACAGACGCCTACCTCAAGTCCTCAGATTCTGCCTATACCGCAAATGTTGATATATCACAGACCACAGGTCAGGTGAATATAGGCGATGCTCTGGTAAAGGGTCAGCAGAATTATATGGCTGTCGGCTCAAAGGCAAAATTTACAGACGATAACAAAACTCTCTATAGCAATGTTATCGCAGTAGGTTCAGAGGGTATGCTGTCTGATACCTACTTGCAGTATTCACAGTATCAGAACAGCGAGTATTTCATAAGCGTTATAAACGGCCTTACCGGAAAGACCGCAGGTATCACTATCACACCAAAAACTATCACAGGCAATGTTTTCGATATCACTCAGCAGCAGAAAACAGTTCTTAAATGGACATTCTGCCTTGGCGTACCTGTTGTAGTTCTTATAGTGGGTATCGTTATCTGGGCAAGAAGAAAGAATAAGTAAAACACAGAGGTAATCACAAATGAATGGTAAATTGCAGGGTATCATTATCTGCGGAGTCACAGCCGCTTGTCTGGTGGGAGTAATGGCGTTTCTCAACTCCACCTCAGGCAAATCAGACGCAGACTCCAGCTCATCGTCAACAGCGGCAGTTTCAAGTCAGGACGAGAGCGTTGTTATCCTTACAAAGTCAAGCGACGATATAACAAGCGTAAAGGTTTCAAACGAACATGGCGAGTATTCCGTTAATAAGTCCGAGTCAGGTAAATCCACATGGAGCATACCTGAGCTTGGCACTCTCAATGCAAATGCCACCGCAGAAGCTTCCATGATATCGAATCTTGACGGCTTCAAGGCGAAAAAGCTCGTTGAAGAAAATGTTGAGGATATGTCAAAATACGGTCTTGATAAGCCCACAGCAGATCTCACAGTTGAATACAGCGACGGCACTGCCACTACCCTTCATGTAGGCTCTGTTTCACCAAGCAACGAAAGATACAGCTATGTGAGCCTTGACGATGAAAAGACCGTCTATATGGTAATGGGAACAAAGCTTTCATACTATACAGATCCAGTGACCGCATATGCGAACCTCACTTTGCTCACAAAGCCGTCTGACGACGATTGGCCTGACTATGGCAAGGAAACAGTTACAAGAAAAGATCTGGACTATGAAATGGCGTTTGAAAATAACCCGAACGAGATAGAGGGACTTTCAGGTCAGGTAATGACAGAGCCTATCTTCTCATACCTGAACATCACAAATTCTTCAGCAACTACCCATGGTATGTGGGGACTTACAGCACAGAGCTGTGAGGTCATCGCACCTGATGAAACTGCAATGAAGGAGCATGGACTTTCCGACCCGTTCGCAACAGTAAGACTCTCGGGAGACGGCTATGACTATACCCTTAAAATAGGCGACCCTGTCTATGCTACCGCAGGCGACAGCAGTGAAACAACAGATACAGTGTCTGCATATTATTGCTACTTTGAGGGCGTAAAGGGCGTTGACGCTATATACCTCGTTTCAGCTGATAACCTCCCATGGGCAACGATCAAAGCAGAGGACGTTATCACAAGCCTTATGACTTCAAACTACCTTGTTGACCTTAAGAACGTTGAGGTAGTCTATAATGGTAAAAAGACTGTTTATGAAGTGGAAAGCTCAGGCTCAAGCACGGATACAGATTCTGACGGCAAAACTACCGCACAGGTAACAAAGGTCACAACAGACGGCAAGGAGCTTGACGTTGACAACTTTAAGACCTTCTATCAGTATCTTATGGGTTGCCCGACAAATGAGATATACTTCACAGACCCTGAGGGCGAAAGCTATCTGACTATAACATTCGACCGCAAGGACGGCAAAAAGGACGTTATGGAGATTTATAAGGATTCTTCAAGACGTTCTGTAGTCAAGCTAAACGGTGAAACCTCATTCAGAATACAGTCAACTTGGGTAGATACGTTCGTTGCAAATATGGACAAACTTCTTAAAGGCGAGGCTGTGGACGATAACTATTAAAACGCATATCCCATGCTAAGCATATGATCTGACGGGCGAACAGCGTTCGCCCCTACGGTCTTGTTTCGACAGCTTTCGCAAAGAATATGTGATACAATATGTATCCCACATAAAGCAAGGCTGAAAACCTGCGCAAAAAAGTTGTCAAAAGCTCTTTTAATTATGTGAAAAGTATGGTATAATAAAATAGTAAACAAAAAGAGAAATATATTATGAGAAAGGCGGAGAGATAAATGGCAGAAGAAAAGAAAGCTTTTTTCACCTATAAGGGCGTTCCTCTGGTGAGAAAAGGAAATAATATCTATTTTGGAAATATGTATGACGAGTTCGTAGTCATGATAGAAATACTTTCTACAGAAAAGGTCGGCGGTATCGACGTTGCAAATAAGGTAAGAATAAGAAAAGTTGCAACAGACAGCACACTGCCTCCGAATAAGCAGATAGTTAAGGTAGCAGAGAAATCAAGTCTTTATGAAGCACTTGATTTTGCCTGCGCATGGCTCAAGGTATCATAAAAACATAATAGAAACGACCGGCGTGTATCACGAAGATACACGCCGGTTTTGTATGTGTTGTATGCTATTCAACATTAGGTCTTGTTATAAGGGACATTATTTCATCTATCATTTCCTTTGGCAAATTGTAATCCTGAAATTCGCCTGTATCATCTTTTATGCTAAAATTGCATATTTTACTTTCAGAGTGCATACCGCCTGAGGTGTCCCACGAATACTGTGAAACATCGATAACACAAATGCTCTCATACGCATCACTTGATTCATCCTTTTCGAGAGAGATTCCATAAGCGTCTGCGCCACCGTATTCTAAGCCGTCAATGTAAGGATAATCCTTGCATACCGATTTAGCATTCTCTATCCACGCAGTTATCTTGTGGATAGTGTCCTTGTCTGTTATCTCATATGGCTCTTCTCCATACCAGTGATGAATATAATATGCCGAAATTTCAGCATTTTCATCGACCTTTGATGATGAAGTTGTGGTAGTTGTCATTGTTGTAGAAGCTGTTGTCACAACTGTACTGCTGTCATTGACCTTGCTTTTGTTATCATTGTCTGTTGTCTGTGAGCATGAGCAAAGAAGCAGTGAGAGCGCTAAAACCAAATAAACTGTCTTTTTCATGTTTTGTCACCTACCCTTAAATGTAAACACAGTCGTCCTGATATGTGTAATGGATTCGTATATCATTTTTTCCATACCCATCGTTAACAATAAAATATTTATCAACTAATTTATTATTATTATCGAAGCATTGAACAATGCCATATGTTAGTACCCAATGATTTCTCCCCTTTGCTCCACCATAATTCGGATGCTTTATAATAAGTAATATGGTTGGAGAATTTGACGTGAGTATCCTGTAAAAACAAAATCCCCATGAATCACCGCCATAGTAAGCGTCAGGCGATGAAGTAAAACTACATATTTTATCTTTTTTTGCGTTGCTAAGTCCATTTATTATTCCATTCCGGTCTGTTTCTCTCGGAATATAATTGTTAAGGGTGTTGAAAAGACTTTTGGGATTATTAGAATAAGAATTGCTCAAACAATTGTTGTCTTTGTAGTCATCAATATAGCATAAGTTGATAACAGCTGCTAACGCCCCACATTGATTAGATGTGTTGTAGTTTAGTTTTCTAGGTGTTCCAGATACTTTTGAAACTGCTGTGCGAAATCCTGAATTAGCCCTGGAAGCACTTGAATTCATAAAATTAGTTGATGAAAGTTTTATGCTCTCATTAGTAAAACTTTCAGTAACTTCGTTGAATTGCTCGTCTGTTAAAATCTCACCTGTTCGCAAATTTTTGTAATCAGTGCTTGTTTTAGTCAAGTATTCAAGTGGACCAGCATAATATAAATCGCCTTGTAAGTCGCTATATGGAGATGATGATGTAGGACTATACTCTATTGTATTTCCTGACAAATCATATATCACATATCCCGACTCCATTTCAGCGCAGAAAGCAATGGTTCCTTCATCTGCTCCATGTAAGTTGTGAATTTTAACCACTTGTCCCATGTTTTCAGCGCTGGTTAAATCTGAAACAGAAGTTGGTAATGTAAGAACCTCCTGGTTATCAAGAGCAAACGTTGCGATTGAACTTTGTGAGAAAATCACAACACAAGCAGAAACCATAGCTAAAACTCTTCCTTTAATGTTCATAATGGTAAACCTCCTATAATTTATTATATACACAATATACCATATTTTCGGCACTGCTGTCAATATCCAATATATATAAATAATTATCAGTTATTAGTGCGTTTTGGACAATGACAAAAAGCATGACGATTTTCAAACGTTTAAGTTTCAAAAGTCTACAATCCCGAAAAAGTTTTTTGAAAATACGCCCATTTTTTTGGCTTTACCCCCTTGTAAAGCTATCGGAAGTATGCTAAAATAATATAAGCGTTATGAATAATGACGGGATCTATGAGGGAAACGTTTACGCTATTTTGGTGAAACGTTTACAACTTTAAAATATTGAAAAGGAGCGTATAAAAAATATGCAGTATGGTTATTTTGACCTTGAACACAAGGAATACGTCATCACAAGACCTGACACACCTGCACCTTGGGCTAACTATCTCGGCTCACCAGAGTACGGTGCTATCGTATCCAACAACGGCGGCGGATACAGCTTTGTAAAGAGCGGTGCTAACGGAAGAATAATCCGTTATCGTTTCAACTCAAATATCGGTCTTCCTGGCAGATATATCTATATCAGAGATAACGACGCCAAGGATTATTGGTCATGCACATGGCAGCCTGTAGGAAAGCCTCTTGATCAGTATAAGACAGAGTGCCATCATGGTACAGCTTATACAACTATCAAGTCTGACTATGCAGATATCCACTCCGAGCTTACATATTATGTTCCTCTGAACAAAACATATGAGGTATGGAGAACTAAGATCACAAATAACTCTGACAGATACAGAAACCTTTCAACATTCGGCTTTGTAGAGTTCACAAATGAGAACAACTACGAGCAGGATCAGGTAAACCTCCAGTATACACTGTTCATCACAAGAACAAGCTTTGAGGGCAACAAGATCGTTCAGCACATCAATGAGAACAGCGGTAAGGACGAGAACGGCTCTAACTGGAGAGAAAGATTTTTCGGCGTAGTTGGCGCTCCTGTTTCCGCTTATAACGGTAATCTGGACAGCTTTATCGGCTCTTACAGAACATACGGCAACCCTGTTGCAGTTGAAAGAGGCTTCTGCGATAACAAGCTCAACTATAACTCAAACGCTTGTGGCGCTCTTCAGTCTGACATTATCCTTGCTCCTGGCGAAACAAAGGAGATAATCTATGTTGTTGGTCAGAAGAATCCAAAGGTAGCAGACGAGATACTCGCTGCATATAACGAGCCTGGCAAGGTAGACGCTGAGGTAAAGGAGCTTATCGCTTATTGGCATGGTCAGCTCAATAACTTCCAGATCGAAACTCCTTCTGACGAGTTCAATAACATGGTAAACGTATGGAACGCTTATCAGTGCTTCATCACATTTATCTGGTCAAGAGCGGCGTCATTCATCTATTGCGGTCTGAGAAACGGCTATGGCTATAGAGATACAGTTCAGGATATCCAGGGTATTATCCATATTAATCCTGAGCTTGCTGCTGAAAAGATCAGATTTATGATCTCTGCACAGGTAGATAACGGCGGCGGACTTCCACTTGTTAAGTTCGACCACAAGGCAGGCCACGAAACTTGCCCGGACGAGAACGATGAGAACTCTATCTACGCTAAGGAAACAGGTCACCCATGCTATAGAGCAGACGACGCTCTCTGGCTCTTCCCAACAGTTAATAAGTATATTGGTGAGAGCGGAAACAAGGCGTTCCTCGATGAGGTTATCGTATACGCAAACGGCGGCGAGGATACAGTTTACGAGCATCTTAAGAGAGCTATCAACTTCTCAATGGAAAGACTTGGCGCTCATACAATGCCGGCAGGTCTTTATGCTGACTGGAACGACTGCCTCAGACTTGGCAAGAAGGGTGAGTCAACATTCGTTGCATTCCAGCTCTACTATGCAATGAGCATCATCAAGGGCTATGCTCTTGACAGAGGCGATAATGAGTACGCTGCTTATATCGATAAGGTACAGCCTGAACTCGGCAAGAGCCTTGAAGCTTGCTGGGACGAGGATAGATTCATCAGAGGCTACAGAGAGAACGGCGAGATCGTTGGTGCTAAGAAGGATCCAGAGGCTTCAATGTGGCTCAACCCACAGTCTTGGTCAGTTATTTCAGGCTTCGCATCTGAGAAGCAGGCTGAAACTGCTATGGAAAAGGTACACGAGATACTCAATACTCCATTTGGCGTAAAGATCATGGAGCCACCTTATGTAGATCATTACTTTGACGGTGCTCTCATGCACATCTTTAACCCTGATACAAAGGAGAACGGTGGTATCTTCTCACAGACACAGGGCTGGGCTATCCTTGCAGAGTCACTTCTCGGTCACGGTGACAGAGCATTCGAGTACTTCCTCGAGTCCTCACCTGCTAACATGAACGATAAGGCAGAAGTAAGAATACTTGAGCCATACGTTCACGGTCAGTTTACAGAGTCAACACGTTCACCATATGCAGGACGTTCACACGTTCATTGGCTGACAGGTACAGGCTCAACAGTAATGGTAGGCTGCGTAGAGGGTATCTGCGGTATGAGACCAAACGCAGAGGGACTTGTAATAAGCCCATCTATCCCACACACATGGGACGGCTTCAAGATCGAAAAGAACTTCCGTGGCAAGCACCTTTCAATCGATATTCAGAACCCAGATCACGTTCAGAGCGGCGTAAAGTCTATGACAGTCAACGGCGAAGCAGTTGAAGGCAACTTCGTGTGCGAGTGCAAGATGACAGAGCAGACAAACATCGTTGTTGTTCTTGGATAATTGCTTTAATGCTTAAAACAATATAAAACTATCGGCAGCAGACGCTATCATGTGCCTGCTGCCGATTTTTTTCTCAAAAAAAACTCCCGACAGTCGGAAAACCTGTCGGGAGAAGTCTTATTAAGGGGATCAATAAGTTATCGCTGTGTTTGTTTATTCCAAAAAAAATATCAATCATCGCCAGCAAGAGCATGATATGTTCTGTCAACATCTCCTGCGTCCTTACCCCATGCGTCTGCCGCCTTGTTAACATTTGAACGGTATTCAGCGTCATTATTATACTCAGGAGAATATCCATTGTCACCACTAGAGTCACCGTCACAGCTTGCAAAAGCTAAGCACATCATTAAGGCTGTTCCTAAAATCATGATTTTCTTTAACATAATCAATGCCTCCAACTCATAATGTAAATTTTGCATCTCACATATTGATGCAACTATATTATATCACTTTATTTACAAGATTTGTTAAGCTGACTGCTTAGGATAACGATTACATTTTGTAAAATAAAGGTGAATTTTTAGCTAATAGACTGTTTTGTGACATTTTTAGAAATAAAAAAATCCCCGACAGTCGGAAAAACTGTCGGGAGAAGTCTTATTAAGGGGATCAATAAGTTATCGCTGTGTTTGTTTCTTTCAGCATATTTATTATATCATATCTATTTTCGTTTTTGTTAAGCTGGCTGCTTAGTTTTCACTAAATATTTTGTGTATTTATTAAATCTTATAATATATCTTCTGCATAATTTCCACTCTGATAAATTGTCTATATCACCAAAACAAAAGAAATCATTCTCTTTCGCCTTGACAAAAGGGAAAAGATACTGTATAGTTAGTTACATGAGTAACTAACTAATTAACTTGTGAGAATAAAAGAAAAAAGACAACAAAATAAGCGGAAGGAGGAAATAGCGTGGAACTCAGACTGAAGAGCGAAAAGCCTATATATGTTCAGCTGTGCGAGTGGCTGTCGGATATGATAATAAGCGGAACGATACCTGAGGGAGAGCAGATACCGTCCACAACAGAAATATCAGTGGAGTATAAAGTGAACCCCGCCACAGCCTTGAAAGGAATAAATATGCTCGTGGATAAAGGGGTGATATTCAAAAAAAGAGGTTTGGGAATGTTTGTTAGCGTGGGAGCAGTGGAAAAACTCAAAGCAGAAAGACAGCAGGATTTTCAGCAAACATACGTTGATAAAATGTGTGAAGAGGCTAAAAAACTTGGCATATCAAAAAATGAGATAATCGCAATGATCGAAAGGGGATTTGAAAATGAGTAACAGCGTTATAAAGGCGGATAACATCATAAAAAAATACGGCAGGAACTATGCCCTTGTGGGTGTGTCTGTGGAGATAGAAAAGGGCAGGATATACGGACTTTTGGGCAGAAACGGCGCAGGCAAATCCACTCTTATGAATATCATAACGAACCGTGTTTTTGCCACCTCGGGCAGGTGTACTCTTGACGGCGAAGACCTTTTGGAAAATGATAAAGCACTGAATCGTATATACGCAATGAGCGAGAGCGTCACAATGCCGGCAGGTCTGACCTTTAAGCAGGCGGTGAATATCACGGCTGATTTTTACGGCGGTTTTGATAAGGACTATGCCTATTCTCTTGCCGAAAAGTTCAAGCTTGACCCGAAAAAACGCCTTTCTGCACTGTCAACAGGCTATCTGACAGTTTCAAAGCTCATTCTCACCTTGGCGAGCGGTGCAGACTTTCTCTTCTTTGACGAGCCTGTTCTTGGGCTTGATGCAAACCACCGTGACCTTTTTTACCGCCTGCTGGTAGAACGCTTTGCCGAAACTCAGTGCGGCGTGGTAATATCCACCCACCTTATCGAAGAGTGCGAGAACCTTGTGGAGAATGTCATAATAATAGATAAGGGCAAGGTGCTTGCGGCAGGCAAAACGGAGGATATTTTGACGGATGGCTATTCCGTCACAGGTGCAAAGAGTTTAGTTTCTGCCTATTGTCAGAATAAAGAGGTGCTTTGCATGAAAAACATCGGAACAATAAGCTCGGCGTATCTAAAGGGCACGCCCGAAAATGTCCCCGAAGGTCTTGAGATCTCAAGACCCGACCTACAGCAGGTGTTCATAAATCTGACAGGTGAGGAGGGGGAACAATGAATGAGCTGAAACTCTGTAAAACTACTGTTGTAAGAACTCTCCTTCCCCTTGCAGCCGTGCTTGTGTTTTTCCTTGCGCTGCTTGCGGCAAAGGCTTTGAGCGTGGAGAGTGTGTCGGAATATTATGAATTGCTTACGGGGACGGCAGCATTTGCGGCGGCGTTTTTTACGGTAAAAGAGATATTCTCACTTTCAGTCTGCTGTGGTGTGTCAAGAAAAACGTCCTTTGCTGCAATACTTATCTGTGCTTTTGTCACAGCATTTATAGTTGTTGCCGCACACAGCATAGAGAGCTTTATTTTTGCAGATAAGCTGAAAGGAACTGTTATACGCCTTGACGGCGTGGCAGTGGACTATACACACGCAGAGATACTGCAAAATTATTCTCTTTTATCGCTGTCATTCAGCAAAAGTGCAGCTTATATCTATTCGATGCTGTTTGTGAGAACTTTTCTCATATTTTTCAGTGGCTCGGCATTTTTCATTATAATGAGCCGACTTGAACGCACAGGCAAACTCATCAACTGCGGCGTTATAGTTATCCTTGCGGCACTGAATATCGGCGGCGGTATCTTCACAAAGGCTTTGAGAAGACCTTTGCTGAGCTATGAGTTCTTTGAAAATATCGTTCCCGATGTTGCACCGATCTGTCTCTTATACACATCTGA